>Ga0075163_10004288_pt1 | contig 19149 bp, 17 predicted proteins | sample JI1023141ADNA_FD_71478 | JGI IMG/M metagenome (GOLD analysis project Ga0075163, IMG submission 71478) | Wastewater effluent complex algal communities from Wisconsin, to seasonally profile nutrient transformation and Carbon sequestration -... | ecosystem: Engineered > WWTP > Effluent > Algae...
TATTTTTTTTACTGCCAGCGGTTCATCATCAACGGCTAAACATCTTATTTTCATACTGGAATTGTAAGGTTAACTTCAAACGAATGTTCTTTATCTATTATATCTAGCTTGTAATCTTTTTCGTATAATAAATTAAGACTTTTTTTAATGTTCTCAAGCCCAATGCCCGGATATTCGTCAAACTGATTTGTGATGGTTTTATGTTTGCTGTTTTTAATATTACAAGTCAGTGAATTTTCGTGAATTTGTATGGCGAGATAAATATAAGATTTTAATGGATAACTCACACCATGTTTAAAAGCGTTTTCAAGCAATGAAATAAATAACATGGGTGGTATTTTAATGTCAGGAATATGATCCGGTATTAGTATTTTAACTTCTACTTCATCCGAATGCCTTAGTTGCATCAAAGAAACAAAGTTATTGATAAATTCAATCTCTTTTTTCATTTCGATGGTGCTTTGAGCAGAATCATATAGCAAATATCTCATCAGTGTTGACAACCGTACTATGGCATCCTGAGCCTTAGCTGAATCAATTTCAACAAGGGCATGAATGTTATTGAGTGTATTCATAAAGAAGTGCGGACTTACCTGATGCTTCAATAAAGCCAAACTGGTTTTTAGCTGTTCTTTCTCGGCATCTTTTCTCAATTGCTCTTCATTTAACCATTTCGACATCAGTTTAATCGTTGTACCTGCCCCTACAATCAAGATACTAATAATCAGATTGTCGAAAATTATCATGAATGGTGGTTTTTGATTGGGATGATCAAGGAGAGTTATTTCTATTTTAGAACCGGTAAATAGGGAATGACCGGGTTGTAGGATAATACTTATTCCAATAACAATAACTATCAGGGCTGATGCTAAAACAAAATAATTCATATAACGCTTTTTTAAAAGAAAGCGAGGTACCAATAAATAAACATTGATCATAAAAATAGCAAGATATCCAAAAACATGCATCCAATTTCTAAATATGTCATGCCAATTAATATGACCCGAACCACGTTCGTTGAAGTATGGTACAGAAAAAACAAGAGCCCAGATTAAAAAATAGAACCAAGCTTCAATTTTTTTACTATTTATGGGAATTGATTTCATGTAGCAAATTTATATAAGTTTTTTAGAATTGTATTTTATAAACAAAGTTTGGAAAAAATCCAAGCTGATAGGTCGTATTTATTGTCTTACTTCTGTCGTCGTAGCTTTGTGAAAAAACGTTCTGGTGATTGGTTACATTTTGCAAATCCAAAGATAAGGATTGCGACAATTTTTTAACACGGCTGTTTATAGTGTAGCCAACTTTAAAATCGAGTCTGAAATAATTAGGATAAAATGAGGAATATGCTTCGGTTGATAACTGTTCATGACCTATTTCGTTGGAAGCTGCTAAATCGATTGGTGTGAAAGCTCTACCTCCTGCATATGTATATTTAAGGTCGGTCGAAATATTGTTCCGCATCTCACTTCCAACTTTCCACTCCTTACCGCCTAAAATATTGAATACATATTTGCCGTTGAAGGCCGTGTTTCTTTCAATACCATCACTTCCTTTGTATTTTGAACTATATACAGAAGATGTGAAAAGACCATAATATCCTTTACTGAAAAACTTTTCGATGGTCAGTTCTGCGCCATAGTTCGTCCCAGTTCCACTATTTGTGAGATTGTCCTCTAGATCAATTTTAAAACTTGCTCCGGTATTCAGCATAGAATAACTACTCGAAAAAGTGTTGACCGGAACCTTGTAAAGTGATTGATAATACATTTCCGTTTTCAAGCGCCAGTCTTTGAAAGGTTGCAAGTCGTATCCCACAACAAAATGGTGGCTTTTTGTAAAATCCAAATCCTTGTTGTTATAATTGTAAGTGCCATCTGTGTTTTGAGTTTGAAGGAAATAAACATTGATCGGTTGCATTTGGGAATGAAGTCCGTAGCCAAAACTTAAGCTACTTTTACCATTAATAACGTATTTCAGACCCAAACGAGGTTCAACAGAAACAGAATTGTTGAGGGAAAATAATTGCGAATGTAGGCCAACGTTGAGCATCAACTTATCGTTAAAACTATATTTGATGTGTGCATAGGCTTGTGCTAGATTGGTGTAACTGTTGTAATCCCAAACTTGATTCCATTCAGAATCCATTCTGTCTTTTGTCTGAAAATAAAGGTTCAATCCAATCAACTCATCCTGTATACCTATTTTCAGAAACAGTTTTGAGTTGATTTTTGAATTGAAACTTGTTGAAAAATTGTAACCTGTTTTTTGCACGTTGTTTTCTTGATTTATATACGAATCGCTTGTTTGGGGGTCGAAGCCATAATCGGATTGTTCGGAATTCGAATAGTTTATTCCCATATTAGAACTAATATAAGATTTGTCATTCAGTTGTTTGAAATGCTTTAATCCGATAATGCCAATATCACTGCCCAAATCATGTCCACCACCTTCACTACCATACAATGAACCCGAATTGCCACCTTCAATATTGATGCTACTTGTTGCCAATATTCCAAACATGGTAAACTTGCCCAAATTGGTAGTACCACTGTTTATATGAAAAGACAAATCTTGGTAAGAAGGCAAAGCAGTTGTGCCAATATCAACACCCACAGATTGGGCAATTCCTGCCAAAGCATAGCGATAACCTACCAGATAAGTCGAACCTTTTTCTTTGTTGATTGGCCCTTCAGTAGTAACTTCCAGACCGGTAATCAAGCCTGCTTGTAAAGTCGTTTCACTTTTTTGCGAATTTCCACTGCGGAAACCCAAATCGAAAACACCTGCTGTCGCATTTCCATATTCAGCTGGAAATGCCGAAGTTAAAAAATCGGAATTCTTCAGCAGATTGGAATTTAATGCACTCACTGCACCACCCGTTGTGCCTACTGATGCAAAATGATTAGGATTGGTCACATTCATTCCATTGATACGCCACAAGACCCCTACGGGAGAATTGCCACGTATCACTATGTCGTTTCGACTGTCGTCGGGAGCACTAACACCTGCATAATTGGCTGCAAGTCGAGCCGGATCGCTCCTCCCTCCTGCATAACGATTCACCTCTTCGGTCGAAAAAGTACGGGCACTTACAGGAATCAGATTGTTGTTGTTTTTTTGTTTGTTATTGAGTATAACTACAACTTCATTCAAGTCGGTTACATTCTCTTCCATAGCAATATCCAGTATTGTTTCCACACCAGAAGTTACTACGATGTTGGATAACTGAACATCCTTATATCCTAGGTAGGATATTTTCAATTCATACCTGTCGGGTGCAAGATCCAAAAGTGTATAATTCCCGTTTTCGTCTGAGGATGTTCCTTTATTGTCGGTTCTGTTTATAATCTGCACAATAGCTCCCGAAAGAGTAATCTGTGATAGTTTGTCTGTAATAACACCCCTGATATTTTGCTTGTTGTTTTGAGCAAAAGATAGTTGAGTAATAAATAGGACAATTATATAAGTGTATTTTTTCATCAATTTTTTACTTTAATTAATTCAATTGTTTTGTGCTACCGGCTTCAATAGTAAAAACTTTGCCGTTTATTTTTATAAACACATCTATCGAGCTTAGATTAGTTACCATGTCTTTATCGACTGAAAATTTTAGGTTTTTGAAGGCATTGATATAATCCACTAATCCTATTTGAGTGGTATAATAAATGTCTGGATTGTTGGATATCAATTTGAAAAACTTCTCCACTTCTGTCCAATTGTTTTCGGTTCCATCATATTCCCAACTATGCCCCCAAACATAAAACAAGGCCAATGAATTCGCGTTTAGAAAATCAGATGTGACTTGATAAAATTGTTCCAATTCACTTTTGTCGTTTTCCGTATCATTGGGTATATAATTTGTTTTCCCAAATAAATGAATGGTAGGTTGCCATTTGAGAAAATCTACTGGCAAACTAAAATTGTACGTATCACCTACGGTTCTTGCGTATTCAATTCCTAAACCAGTTATTGCCTCAATTACAAAATCATTTGTATTACCAAATGGGTAGGACATTCCACGAACTGGATAATCCATTAATCGTTCTAGCTCTCTTCTATCTTCCACTACTTCATAAATAACATCTATTTTCGACAACGTAGTCAAACCTGGATGATTTGCCGTATGACCTGATACTTCATGCCCCTTGTACAGACTTTTAATTTCCTCTTTGGAGAGATAATCCTTTGTTCCGAGTTTGTTGGAATTGAGATGAAATGTCCCGATAAGCCCATACTCATTCATCAATTTCACCAAATGTCTGTCGGCTATATTTCCATCATCAAAACTCAGAATCAAGGCTTTGGTTTTTTCTTGTGGGAAAAGCATTTCAATTGGAATACTGCTCATTACAAGATCAATATTATTTTGAGCATTTACGGAATTGATAACAGGTAGTAAAGCCAAGATTACAATCAATATTTTTATTTTACTTTTCATTTTATTCAATATTTCTTACCAATCGTACATAGTTCAACACCCGTTCCTCACCTTCGCCAGTTCCTATTAACTTCTTGTCGAAACGCACTGCACCGGCACCGTGAAGGTTCTCTCCATTTCCATCTTCTGCTTGTCCAACAGCCACATACCATGCGGAAGGATAGGCTCCGTTTGCTAAAGAAATAGCTGAAGTACTTGTCCAATAGTAGGGATAATCAGCATTTCCTCCATCGTTTAGAATACTGGTACAGGTGAATAGTGTATTTATTGCCGGGCCTACATTGACAACATTTGTTGCATAAGGCGAACGTGTGTAATCTACAAGACTTTGAAGTTCCTTTGTATTGGGGAGACGCCAATCGTCGTGACCTAGATAATTTGCGTTATTCTGCGTTTGTGCATAGGCTAAAGCATGTTCCCAATCTATACCCGAACCGTTGTCGTTTTGTTGCCACATGAGACCGGTAGCTAAATCGGAAATTGTACCGTCGTTGTTGTTTTGGAATAAATTGACGCCATACGAGAGGTTGCCGCGTACACAGCGAATAAAGTGTTTTGGACCTACGCTGATACTATACGCTTTAATATGTCCGGTTCCAAAATTTACACCAAAGGCAAGTTCTGCTCCTGGCGTTTCACCGTTTACATTGCCCATTACACCGGTATATTTGTCGCTACTCCAGAATATAGCGTGACTTAGGTCTTGTTCATCAGTATATTTAATTTCAAAATATTCTGTGTCAATATAAGGCCATCCGACACTTACATTCCATAAAGAGTATAGCTCCTTGATAGTAGGCACGCGCCAGTCGTTATAACCACCATAGTTTTGTTGGTTCAGTTTGTCAACTTCAATCTGAGTTTCTGCCCAATAATACTTACCGCCTGAAGTTGGTTTTTCATAGCTTTTCTGCCAGGTTAAGCCGGTAACTTCGTCTTTTACCGTAAGCCCATCAATGCTAAGGGTATAAACAGGCACTGTATGTGTAAACTGAGCATCTTGGCCATAAAATGATTCATTGTTTGTCGAAGCACTGATACTGTTTCCGGTGGCATCCCAAATTCCGGTTTGACTTGTGCCGACTATTGGATAACAGCCTGTATAAGCTGCTTCTCGTGGAACTACTTGTAAATCTCCAGAAAATGTTGAAGGATCATCTTTTTTACATCCTGCAAGACTAAGGTTTAAAAGGAATAACCCAGCTATCAGTATAGATAATTTGCTAGTGCAATTAACTTTAAATTTCATTGTTTTCGTGATTAAATTGAAAACAAAGTAATGGCTTATCAAATCTCGAAAAAAATATTATCTCTCAATAGCAAGAATATGTCACCTAATGAAGGTTTTTTGTCACTAAAGTTTTTTTGTTTGCTTTATGAAAGGGTAGGGTGTATGCGAAATAGCATACTTTTCAAAAATTATCTTCGTTAAAATTACAAAATTCCATCAAACTACAATAACGCCCTAAAAACCCTACATAAGTTATAGGGAAAACTCAGTTTTAGCGGTTGTTTTTAGCATTCTTTTGGTTACTTCTTCTGTTTCTGTATCAAAAATGAGTATTCCTTCAGATGTGTCGTCTAGTTGTCCAACTAATGCTCCCGCTTTTGTCCAAACAGCACTTTTACCAACACTTAAAAAATTGTCGCAAAAACCTACGCAGTTAGACATTAATACAGGCATTGCGTATTGCTTTGCTACTCTCGGATAATAATCATAAGCTTTTTCAACCCCATTTAAAGATTTTGCTACGCTTGCTAAATAAACGTCAGCACCAAGTTTAAAAGCGTTTTCTGCATGTGTCGGTTGTAAACTTTCGTAACAAATTGCCGGTGCGATTTTCCTATCGTTCGTTTTGATTATTATTTGTCCCATACCATTTTCGAAATATGGAAATTCGTCCTCATGTAGTTGCTGTTTTGAATAAGTCTGTCTAGGTTTGTTGGGTTCAAAAATGATCATACTAATTCGGATTTGAGATTCAATCACTTTCGGCAATCCAAGTCCGATAATGATACGGTTGTGATTGCTGATTTGTTGAAAGATGTCTAAACGAATATCATTTTGATTGGTTGCCAATTTTTTTGCAAGTTCTGGTTCGTAACCGGTTAGTGAAAGTTCCGGAAAAAAAATGGCTTCCGCATGTAATGTCAAAGCAAGCTCAATAAACCTTTTGTGTGCTTCAATATTGGCTGAAACATTCCCTTTTATGGGTTCTGTCTGTGCGAGGCAAATTTTCATTTGATGATTGGTTCTACTTTGCAGATTGGATTACACTTCACTTCAAAATTTACAGAATTGGCTATATAACATACTTCGTGTGCTTTGTGATGCAACTCGATGGCTTTTGCTACCATACTTTCGTCAGCTACATAGAAAATTGGATTCAGGGTTACTTCTTTGAAACTTCCACCTCCACTTGTTTTTTCAATCATAATCCCTGTAGCATGGTCGGCGTAAGCCGTAATTACAACACCTTCCATAGCACAAACATACAAGTAAGAAAGCATATGACAAGATGAAAGGGCTGCAACCAACAAATCTTCAGGATTCAATTTTGATTGGTCCCCCACAGCGGGATGATCCGTCGTAAGGAATAATTCAGGTTTCCCCTGAATGCTAATGGTATGACTACGGTCATAGGTTCGTACATTTTTGGTTCCGTCACCTTTGTTCCCTGTCCATACCGCAGTTAGTTGGTAGTTGTGTTCGTGCGCCATTGTAATTTAGTTTATTGCTCTTCAATTATGGATGTTCCTTTAGATTTATCTCCCGAAGTCCATTCCCAATTTTCGTGAAGGCGAATTTTTCCATTATCTAGAATTTCAGGTTTTGAAATACAAACTCCTGTCATCAATTCGTCTTTGTCATTTACTTGATGGTAACGCATTTCTATATTTCCCGCATGATCAATAATACCAATTAAATGTCCATATTTAATCTTACCTCCTGAATATTCAGAAGTAAGAATATTTCCGACTTGCTTGTAATGAAATAGCGTTTCTTTTGAAGTTTCTCCGTTTTCAGTGTTGCCAATCGGTCTGAATTTTTTGTCGTTGTAGTTCATTTTGTCGTTTTTCTATAATAATCGCATAACATTTTGGGGATACAAATAGGCAAGGATTTTAACCACTGAACTTCCTATGTGAAACTGAACTTTTAAATTTAACATTTCTTGTCCTACGAATTACGAATCGCCTTCTCGAATGTTGCTGTTCTTGTGCGTTCGAATTTTTTAAAACGTTTTTTCAAATGTATTTCCGTTAAACTTATAAACTCCACCATCTGCCATTCCAAAAAGCAAACTATTATTATTGTCTTTATATATAGTCCAAATCATTTTCGATTTGAGATTTTTGTCGATAGTATAATTTGTTATAATCTTGCCATCATATCTCCAAGCTCCTGTATCTCTATCTCCAAACCAAATATTTCCTTCACTATCTTCCTCAATTGTAAAAACGTGTTCAAGTGTGCCGGCTTCCGACTTATCTCCTCTTCTTGAACTTGTTGGATGAATTAAATTATTCTTTTCAGAAAAATTAGTGATAGCGCTACCTTCCATAAGCAATACACCTATCCCGTTATTTCCTATCCAAATTCGCCCTTTTGAATCGGCTAATACACTTCTTATATGCAAGAGCTCATTATCTTTGAGGTTTAAATTTTCATGACCAAAGGCAGCTACCATTGTACCCGTGTAGCTGAATAAAGCTGCATAGGTAGCGATCCAAATCTTACCATTACGGTCTATTGATATATCAGTTACACCATAAGAATTATCTGGATTTTCATTTTTTGGTTTTGGGAAAATTAAATAGTTCATATTCATTCCGTCAAAACGATTTATGCCATCTTCTTCACCTGCATAAAACCATAAATCCCCATGGGTTTCATTCCAATCAAATGTTGGGTTGTTATTTTTAATCGGATAATTAGTAAACTTTTCTTTGTCATAAACACTCACTCCTTTTGCAGTTCCAAACCAAATTTTCCCATACTTATCTTCTTGAATTGAACGGATTTGATTGTCGGATAAACCTTCTTTGGTTGTAAAGTATTCAAATGTTTTTCCATTATAAAAGCTTACGCCTTCATTATGACTTCCAAACCAATAATTGCCTTTACTGTCTTGAAAGATAGTACGTATTCCCGAAGAAAATTTTAAGGTGTCGGTTTTTGAAGTTACTACCAATTCAGATTTATGAACTTCTTTCTCGGTTGATTTCTTTTCAACACAAGAATAGTTTAGAGTCAATATGAGAATAAGATATATCAAATTTGTTTTTTTATACATTCGTGTTTTTTTAATATGACGTACAACGATTTGTTCTTGGCGAAGTGGCAAAATCGAAGCACAAATTTTCAGTTTTCTACAAAAGTTCAATCTAAAAACTGAAGTTGAACTTAGTACTAAATCCACCATTTAACCAAACGGCTGTTAGTCGTTTGTTGTTTTTTTACAATTTTGGTTGAAAATATACTTATATAATTTTCCCCATTTTGATTTAATTTTGAATAGGTAGTAGTTATTTTTTTGGTGAACTCCCCATTATAAAAATTAAATTTCCTCCGTTCATTATATCGTTGTGATTGAGAAAATACTCAGAGAACGGCTTCCCATTTAACAGCATTTTTTGAATATAGATATTCTTACTGTTTTGGTTTTTTACCTCAATTGTAAAAGTGTTACCGTTTTCTAATTTTAATAGGGCATTGTTAATGGATGGTGACCCAATGGCATATTCACTTGAGCCTGGTGCGACAGGATAAAATCCTAATGCAGAAAAAATATACCAAGCACTCATTTGACCACAATCATCATTACCTCCTAAGCCATCGGGTGTTGGTTTATACTGCATTTCCATGATTTTTCTAACTTGAAATTGGGTTTTCCATGGTTGATTAGTCCAGTTGTATAAATAGGGCACATGATGCGCCGGCTCATTGCCATGCACATATCCACCCATAATCCCTTCTCTTGTAATATCTTCTGTATCTTTAAAAAATTCATCGGGTAAATGCATAGAAAATAAAGAGTCTAAACGTAAAGCAAATTTGTTTTTACCACCCATTTTTTCGATTAACGCTGCCGGATCGTGTGGTACAAAAAAACTGAAATTCCAGCTGTTTCCTTCAATAAAACCTTGATTATGTGTAGAAAGAGGATTGAAATCGGTTTTAAAAGTACCATCTGCCATTTTTTCTTGCATAAATTTATTGGAAGGATTGAAATTGTTTTGCCAATGGGCTGACCGTTTCATATAAGTCTCGAATACATCCTGACGGTTTAATTTTTGGGCTATTTGAGCAATACACCAATCATCATAAGCATATTCTAAAGTAGTTGAAACGGAAACATTGCTATTCTCTGAAGGAATAAATCCTAAATCTATGTAATAACCAATTCCTTCATAATTACGATGATTGGCAGTTTCTATACAAGCATTTAATGCTTCGTTCGCATCTCCCATGTAAGTATCTTTTATAATGGCATCTGCCAATACAGAAACACTGTGATAGCCGCTCATACACCAATTTTCGTTTGAATAATGTGACCATATAGGTAACATGTGTAGCGTACTTTGATGGTAATGTTCCATCATTGACTTTATCATGTCGTGATTACGCGAGGGTTGAATGATATTAAACAATGGATGCAAGGCACGATAGGTGTCCCAAAGTGAAAAAGTACTGTAATTGACAAATCCATTTGCAATATGTGTATTTTGATCCAATCCCTTGTACTCATTATTAACATCAGTATATGTTGTTGGATTAATGAAAGCATGGTATAAAGCCGTATAAAAATTTATCTTCGTATCTTCGGAAGCATCTATCAAAATTTTATTTAATTCGGCATTCCACAATTTTTGCGCGTTAGCTTTTACTTTTTCAAAATCCCAATCCTTAATTTCTGTCTGCATATTTTCCAAAGCATTGTCTTGGCTTACAGATGATAACGCAAATTTTATTTTTATTTTTTCACCTGCTGTTGTTTTAAAATCAAAATACATCCGAATTTTTTTACCGGCTATTTCAGGAAAGTTATTAGACTGATCAAATTTGCGCCAAAAACCTCTGTAGACTTGTTTCCCATCATAATTTTGTTGCCCATAATCAACAAAGGGTTTCGAAAATGACATCGCAAAATATACAGTTCTGGTTCTTGCCCAACCGTTTGTTTGTCTATAACCCGTTATCAAAGTATCGTTTACAACTCTTACAAAAGTCCAAACGTTTTTCTCATCATAATTGTAAATGCCTGACATCAAATCAAGTATAATATGACTTTCATCCAATTTATTAAATGTGTATTGATGCATCCCAACCCTTGTTGTGGCTGTCATTTCGGCCAAAATATTATCATCATCCAATTTTACGCTATAATAACCTGCCTCTGATATTTCATGGGTATGAGAAAAGGCAGAACGATACCCACTTTTGGAATCGGAAGCTGTGCCTGGGTTTAATTGAAGTTTTCCTTGTGTAGGCATGATTAAGAAATCACCAAGGTCAGAATGACCTGTTCCGCTCAAATGTGTATGACTGAAACCAACAATGGTTTTATCTTCATATTTATATCCTGCACAATATTTATAAACATCAGTGTTATATTTCCCGTTTAATTCATAAGAAATGGTATCCGTTTCCGGGCTCAATTGCACTGCCCCAAAAGGAACAGTTGCTCCGGGATAAGTATGTCCCATTTTTTCTGAACCTATAATCGGTTTTACATATTGAATTAAATTTTCTTGTGCATGAGCACTATACAAAATGAATAAAGTAATGATGAAAAGGTGATGCTTCATTTTTTTAGATATTAGATAATTTTTAGGATGCACTTTGAATAGTATTTGTGCGTTATTGAATTTCGATGCGTCACTCTACAATAACCACTAACGTTTTGGGTATTGCCGATGGCGAGTATTTTTAGTGCTAAAATTCAATCAAAGATTGAAAGTTGAATTTTGCATAAATGTCCAATTGAAGCAGTTTAGCCCCACTTTTAGCAATACCATGTTATGCATTCGTTCATTTATTCTGTTCAATTTGTTTTATTACATAATCCATTTGTCTGTCAAATTTTATTTTCAAGTCGTTTGGCTCAATTTGTAGTTCCATGTCTGGTTTAATTCCTTTTGGATCACTTCTAAAATTTGATGTTCTCATTTTAAATTGAAAAGTCGGTATCCAAACTAATGTTTTTGTATAAGGTAAAACAAATGCTTGTCCTCCCGAATTACTATAATTACTTCCTTGTGAATATTCACCATAAAACTTTCCAATGTTATATTCCCTCATTAAAGCTAATAAATGTCCTGTTGTTGAAAAACATCCACCATTTATTAATACCCTGATATTACCTTTATAATAATTGGATTTGTTTTGCTGTTGTTCAAACCACCAATAATCTATGCTATCTGTTTCGGTGTAGCAATTTAAACCATTTTTTAATCTGGTTTCTGCTAAATTTATTTCTCCGATATTATCAGGATATTGAGCAAAATGTTTCCACTCTTTTACACTATTATATTTTGCCCCTATATAATCGAAAAAATGGTAAGGTTTGTTAGTTAAATATGAAAACAAATAGTTAGCCATTTCAGGAGCACCGCCACTATTATTTCTTAAATCAATAATTAAATTCTTTGTTTTTAAACTATCCAATTGAGCAAAAAATTGGTCTATTTTTTTTTCTGCAATTTTTCTGTCGGGTTCGTTATATCCATTTGCAAAAGAATGAAACTTCAGAATTGCCAAATTATTTGTTTTAAATTCGGTTGTTAAAGATTCGTTTTGTTCTGAAGTACTATCTGTAAATGTTTGGAAAGAAATTGATTTTAGTATTACTTTTTGTTTTTGTTTTTTACTATCAAAATATTCTATTTCAAATTTATCCGTTTGATTAAAAATAAAATAATAAAAAGGAAAGTTTTTAAACCGTGTATTTAATCCTGTTTTATTTTGGCCTTCAAGGTGAATGTATTTTTGAATTTCTTTCACGATTGAATTTATTTCTTTTCCGTTAATTTTTAACACTTGCAAACCAACATAATCTTTGTTTTCAATAGTGGATTTATCTAAAAAATATTTGCCTTTAATTTTATAAATACTGAATGGAAAAACCAATTTATCTTTCAGTAAAGAACTGATTTGAGTTCTGTCGACTGCCGTATGTCCATCTTTGATTTTTGCCATCAATGTGGATGTAAGTTTGTAGTATTCTACAATAGAAAGGTCTGTTTGGATTGATTTTTTTAATTTCAAATAAGTTTTATCAAATTCCTTTTTAGAACAAAACATAAACTGTCCCGGATGGATGGTATTCGTCAAATTATACAGTTGTGTAAATTCGGCAATTACGCTATCTCTTTTGAGCGTTTTATCAAATAATACATTTACTGCTTCTGAGTTTTGCCCAAGAGCAGAATTAAATGTAAAAAGGAGTAAAGGCAATAATATTTTAAAATTCATCTTTGGGAATTTCTTTATGCTAAGGTTTTATTGAATGAAGCACAACGATTAGTATATGCAAAGTAGGCAATTATGGGCTTCAAACTTATCAAACCATTACAATGTTGAAGCGGGATACAACCATTGAATTTACTACTTTTTTGCCTATTTTGTATTTATATTGTTGTGGGTAGTTTTTACTTCACTTATCAACCTGTCAATTAATTCTTTATATTCTATTTTAGAGTCTTTAATATTTTCTTTTAGTAACTCACCAAATTCCATTACTGCTTCTTGTTCATGATTTTCTCTTGAAATCTGAAATTCTCCATAAATATAATTTGCCCAATTTTTAAAATCATTTTCGTCAAGTTTGGATTCAGATAGAAAATGTCTTGCAAATCTATCCGTATTTTGGGTAATATAATTGTAGCAACTTAATCCAACCGCCTCAGAATAAAATCCATCCGAACCGTTCATTGATTTTGTAAATACAACAAAATAAAATAATTCATTATCCTTGTCTTTGGTAAATAAACTATCAGTAATTGAAAGCATTAATATATCATCAGCGGCAATCAGTTTACCTTGGTTGTAAATATCCAAATAGTAATCATATTCTGTTTTGTATTTTTTATAACCAAGCTGTACTTCAGTTTGATTATTTTCAATCGAATCAATGCTTGTAATTTGGGAAACTTTATCATTCTCCATTTTTACAGAATCCACTGTTTGTTTACTTGTCTGTTGAGTACAGGAAGAAAGTAAAAATGTTATTTGAATAATAATAAAGTATTTCATTTTTAAATTTATTAATCAGCCAATTTGTAAGTGCCACCAATAATTGTCCAGATATTCTTTTCTCTATCATAAGCAAATCTAAAATCAGGTAAGTATCCATTTGTTCCACCGCATGCAATCGAATAATTCGCTTCTCGAAAGTGTAATCCATTTTTAAAAAACACGCCTTTTTTAACACTTAATGACAAATCTCCAAAATTTATATCAATCGTGTCCTTTGATATTTGTTTGTGAGTAATTCGATATAATCTTAAAGACTTACCATGCTTATAAGTATAATCAAATAATTCATCAGAGTTGAAAAATGCATAAACACTGTTTTCAAAATTGCCTTTTATCCTTTCAGTCTGTTCGTTAGGCTCTATAAATTTTGTTCCACTTGATAGAAGCAAATCAAATCGATGGTTTAATGCCTTAATATAAATACTGTCTAATACCTCTTTGTCAATTTCTTGAGCAAATATCAAGGTATTACTTATATAAAAAATTAATATAGTTAAAATCAATTTGTTCATTTGCAGAATGTTTCTCAAAATTACCCACAACGTTCGAGTATTTGCGAAGAAGTGGCTAAAATGCACTTTCCTTCGATTAAGTACCAAAGTTAATAAATAATTACTGAACTTTGGTTTATCAATTTACCCGTTTTTTTGCAAATACTATGTTATCTGCAGTTTTTTCCTCTTTTCCAAGTTTTATTTATTTCATTTTGTAAATCTGCAATACACCCTGAATTATAATATTTTTTTAAATTTTCATAATTCATCAATCCATTTTCGTCAACAAAAAGAATAGTTTCTTCGTAGTTTTCAGTGTGATATAGATTATATTTTGGGAACTTTTCAAGTCTATCAATATATTTAATTATATCATCATAATGATTAATCACATCATCAATATTCTTAAATACAATTCCTGTTTTTTTCCCAAAATCCGATTTTGTTCCAATATTCAATTTAGAACTAATTCCATTTCTACAAACAAAATGTGTGAATTTGTAATTTCCAATTTCTCCAATATATACTTCATTTGGAAAATCATTAACATCATTACTCAAATTGTATATTGAAAGATTTCCTTTTTGTTTAACTTTCAATATTGCATAAATATCTTCAAAAGTTACATCTTCATTCCCCCAAACTTTCACAATTTCAATTTTATCATTTTTTTGAAGTTCTTTTTTTATATAATTTAATTCGTGGTAGTAGAAAAATTTATAAAAAATAAATATGAAAGCAATTAAAAGAATTACAAAAATTGAAATTCCAATAGTAGTAACTTTAATTATTTTTAGAAATAGTTTCATTCTTTCTTTTAGACACATTTTTGTTTTATAATTGAAGCTAACGGACGGCTATTGCCGAAGGCGTGGTTGTTTATTACTGTTCATTGCAAATATACACAAACTTTGTTCAATCACATTCCTTTGCAAATAAGCACATTAACCACGCTTTTGGCAATAGCATGTTACCCACAGTTATTTTTCATTTAGTTTCTTTCTGTACATATAGTCAGCAATTTTGAAGATTGCATAATTTTTATCTCGTGCAATTTCATTAAAAAACTGTCCATTTGTTATTTTATCTATTTGTTGTCCAAAGAGAATAGAGTTTGTTCGGAATTTCAAACCTTCAAAGTCAACTACCCAAGGCGTATATAAATAATTTGGCTTGTCGTCAGAGTTTTCAATTATTAATTTTTTTCCGTTTTGAAATACAATAATGATTCTTCTCCAATCGGTTGTAGTACTCCAATTCCCATAAGCTTGCCAAAAGGCATTATTGATTTCTTCTTCACTAAGAGTAAAAAGTGAATCTGCAATTGACCTGTAAAAGTTGAAATCGGTGTTTTCTCCTGGAAATGAATACAAATTTTCAAAGTCAAAACGGTCTATGCCTGATTTCTTTATCCGTTGTTCTTCTTTGTCAATGAATTTTTTAAATTCATTGATGTCATTTTCTGTGATGTTTAAATCATTCAATGAGACTTTTACAAACCTTGAATTGTCAATTATTTCAACAATCTGCTCTATGTTGTCAGCGTTTATTTCGGAAGTAGCACGGGATAGATATTTTGAAGAACTTGATTTTCTATCAACTACAAATTTGTCGCCTTTTCTTATGTACGACCTTAATAAATTATTTGAATGGAAACAACCTTGACTGCCATTTTCAAAATGTAATTCCTTAACTACGAGATTAGAAAAAAGACTTTCAGGCAATTTAAATTCATTAACTGACTTTTCTTTGGGGTCTAAGGTGTATTGTTTGTTTAAACTTCGGTCTGCCAATACAATATTGCTACCAAACAAGGAAGCATTTGCGATTGAGAAGTTCACCGTCATAAAACGATACCACTTTTTTTTCTTCTTATCAAAGTGTAATATATCCTTGCTTTCAAATCCATATTCTTCGCCTTCAAATTGAAGATTCAAATAGGGTTCTTGAATGGGAATTTCGTCTGTAAACAACTGAGAAACTATAAAGTCATCACGATTAATCTTATAAATACTTTCAAAAGTCAAAACGAAAAGATTGTTGTTTCTTATACCGATTGCTCTTGGATTGTTCTCAAGTGATTTATTTGATTGCCAAGTTTTAGTAAAATTGGAGTCATAGAGGCTTATACTCAAATCTTGATTAATGGTAAAAAGGTTTTCATTTTCGGAAACTTCAAAATCAATTATTTCAGGCAAATAAGTCCAATCAATGGAATTGGATTTAGTAATAAACACTCTACCTTGTTGATTGATAATATAGTGATTCCCAAAAATTCTAATTTTCCTTATATCGGGTCGTTCTTCTTTCGAAAGCCTTTCATATTTTCCCTGACTTAAAGGTGTTGGCAGTTTTTCCCAATTTTGGCAGTTATCAGTCGTTTTGTAGAGTACGTTCCAAAAAGAGCCAAATAATCCTGTTTGTTCGTCTTTTGCAAAATGAATTGTTGAAAAGCGTAAATTTCCTGTTGGTTCTACTTTGTCAAACGAAGTCCAAGTTTTCCCTTTATCTTCTGTGTAATAGATGAGTTGAGAATTACCACTCATCCAAGCTTTTCCGTTGTTGTTTATGTATGCCGCATCAATCCAACTGCTTTTACCGAAGATTACTTTGTCCCAAGTTTTCCCTTTGTTGCCTGACCAAAAAACAAAGTCTTGTTTTCCGCCTTCTTGAATAAACCCTGAAATCATCAGGATGTCTTCAGAGAAAAAATTCACTCTCTCAAAGGTTTTTCCTGTGCTAAAATTGTATGGGTCTAATGAACCAAAAGGTCCGATATGCCATAATTCACCGATTTGTTTGGTGTAGTAAACATTTCCTGCTTTTGTAGCTACCCAAATTTCTTCGGATGGTGAAATTCCAAGTTCTGAAACTCCACCTGAAATTGACAATCTTGCCCAATAGTCACTTTGTCCAAAAACTGTCAATGGAAGAAGAAGTATTGTCAATATGTGTAGTGTCTTTTTCATAATTGTGGGTAACGGCGGCAATATGCAAAGTTGGGGATTACGGAGCGATTCACTATCAAGCTACACGGCACTTGATGCGAGCCATAACCTTTGAATAACCTGTTAAACCCCAATTTTGTATATTGCATGTTGTGCACTGTAATTTATCACTCATGTCTTTCAACATAAATCTTGTTAGAATTTTTCGTTATTTGAATAAAGTCACTAGTTCGAACATATCTATTTTGTAGCACATGTAGTCTCTGAATATTCCACATTTTATCAGTCTCATAAACTACATGGAGGATGGTATCACTCTTTAAGTATTTAGGTATTTTCGAATACAAATCACATGATTCACAATTACTATTTAAATCTCTAAATTCTGAGTTTTCAAGCCGTTGAATTATTTGTTGTTTATCATTTTCTGAAATATTTAAATTGAATTTGAGTATGTAATCCATTATGCCTGTAATACTCTTGCTCTCAAACTCAAAATCACTATTTAACTCTATTTCATTATCTGAGAGAACTTCAATTGCATTTTTTTTATTAAAAAAGAAACCGTCTAATGTAAACATAGCTGGAATGAACCAGAATAAAATTGATATTAAACACACAGCTACAATTCCGAGCCATTTATAACCATTTCTTTTAGTTATTCTCAATGTGAAAACAATTATTCCAATATAAAAAGCAAGGGCAATTAAAATGAATAAAATTATCATAGCAATTTTATTAAAATCCATGTAATTAGCTTATACAAGACTAATATTACAAATCCCGCTGCTAAGACTTGATTTATAATTATGTCGTATCTTCTTTTGGGTAATTTGTGTTCAGGATACTTAATATTCCATTTTCCAAATTCAACAAATTCTGATAGTTTTTTTGGCGTAATTGGTATCCTTTCAACTCTTTTATATGGAGGTTTGATAAAAAGTCCACCAAGATTTTGACCTTCTTCGTCACAATGAAAATACCAGAGATAGGTTTTCATATCAATTTTAAAAGTATCCCAATATTTGTCCATTAAGTCATGAAAATCATCTCCAACAATTCCAGAATTGAACAAGTCCGTTTCTTCATTAAGATTTTCGTTTCCAGTTTCTTTTATTAAAAATTCTAACACTTTCATTGGATTGTTCGTTTATCTCTAGCTCTCTTGATTATAGTGCACAACGGATGGCTATTGCCAAAGGCGTGGTTGTTTATTACTGTTCATTGCAAATATACACAAACTTTGTTCAATCACATTCCATTGCAAATAAGCACATTAGCCACGCTTTTGGCAATAGCGTGTTATAGCCAGTGCTTAATTTTCAAATCTTTTCAATACTCTCCTTTCCGAATAAACCTCTTTCCACATTTCTATTTTATAAGAATCACCTGAGTTTTCTTCGTATGCGGTTTCCAAATTTATTGAGTAAACACGTACTCTGTATTCTCCATTTTCAATCTCAGTTTCCATTTCAACTTCTGAATGTGGGCAATCTAATATTTGTAAAACTCCCGAATGAATTTTTAAACTTGCCTCTACAACATGATCAAAGTTACTGAAATTATCTATTTCACTTTTAGAGTTCAAAATTTCAAATTCGCATTCTACTTTGCCTTCGTCATTTTCAATTCCAATTCCCAAAACTCCTTCTTCAACGGCAAGTTTGTCTTTAAATGCAGTTTCTGACCAAAAATTGTCTGAACCTGTATTCCCATTAGCATTTTTGTCATTCAAGTAAAACTGTCTGTAATCCGTTGTAAATTTTAAATTTGATTTCATTTCTTTAATTCGTTGTCGTTTACGGGCATTGGCTATAACGGTTTGGCGCTTGGCGCAGTGGCGGATTTCGGAGCACTAAACTGTCAATACACCACAAATGTTGATGCGAGGCAGAATGTTCATTTAACCACTGAACCCGCCATTGAGCCAAACGCCTGTTATCGGTTCGGGCTTTCATAATTTGTTTTTCATTTTTTTAATTCCCTTAGGATTTCTTTAGC
>Ga0075163_10004289_pt1 | contig 19145 bp, 15 predicted proteins | sample JI1023141ADNA_FD_71478 | JGI IMG/M metagenome (GOLD analysis project Ga0075163, IMG submission 71478) | Wastewater effluent complex algal communities from Wisconsin, to seasonally profile nutrient transformation and Carbon sequestration -... | ecosystem: Engineered > WWTP > Effluent > Algae...
TGTCTTGCATGTAAGCAGACTTTTTCGAGATGGGTACATTGTCGGTGTGCCCTTCTACCATAATGGTGATATCCTTTTGATCTTTCAGTGCTTTCGCTAACTGTTGCAAGGCGCCCACACCCTTCTTATCTACGTCAATACTTCCCGAACCAAACAATAATTGTTCTGCCAGCGATACATATACCTTACCATTCTTAACTTTTACCGTCAGGTCGCTTTCTTTAAAATTTAGCAAGGCGTTGCTGATGCGTGCCTTTAGGTCTTGCACTGCTTTGTCTTTATTAGCCAGTACTTGCTCGAGTTCATTCACCTTTTTTTCACGCTCTGCGAGGCTGGTGCTCAAAGAATCGTTTTCTCTTCTCGTCTTCTCAAGATTTTGCTGAATGGTTAGTAATTGTTGCTGTTGCTGGGTAAGATCCCTGTTTAGCTTTCCGCTATTATTGAGCAAGTTTTTGTACATTAGGTTCAATTGATCATGCTCCGCTTCCAGTCCTGCCAATTTCTTTTGGTTTTGACGCAGGCTGCTCCCCAGGTCTAGGGTGTCCTTTTTTAATTGATTAAAATCTCCTTCCAATTTGGAATAGTTCTTGTTTAACGCATCCAATTCGGTGGTTTTATCGTTCAATTCCGATTCCGTTTTTACTTTTTGCGCCAGCATGTCATCAAACTTCTTTTTGGAGACGATGCAGCTGGTCAAGAAGAAAGAAACAATCGTAAGTAGTAGTAGCTTTTTCATGCGTTGAAGGAGGTTACCTGGTAGAATACCAATTAATTAATGCGCAAAGAAACACAAAAGTCTCAAATCCGTATCTCAACACTAATTAACAACCCATATGAACAGTCCACGATTTAAATTCCTTGCCTTGCTCTTATCCGCAGGGCTTTTCCTTACCGCTTGTGATAAGGACGATGAAAAAGAACCCCTTTCCGCAGAAGAGGCCCAAGATGCCATGGAGGCCATCGACAGCGAATTGGCCAATGAATTGGAAGATTTAGCAAATGCCGAAGGGTTCTTGGCTTTACAGACCCTAGGAGGACTCAGCGGTGCGGGCGATCCCTTTCCACTAGGACGCGTAAAAGAAGCCAGGAAAAATCCCAATTACCATGTTCGCAAGGCTGTCAACAGTCTTCAGTATATCATCAATGGTGCTACGCAGCATGCCCGAACACAAGGCGATGAGCCTTTTAACTACACACAAAACAAAGGTGTATATGAGTGGAATGCCTCACAGCAAACCTTCGTAAAAACGGGTAGCTCCAATATTATCGAAATACGCTTCCCGACAGAAGGCAGTTCAACCAACGATGCTATTTTCAGACTAACCGAATACGCTGAAGTTGCCACACCTGATGGAGATGAGGCGTATAGTGCAACCGCCATCGAAGCAACCCTTGATATTGACAATGTGAAGCAGGCAAGTTTAAGTGTGGATGTAGAATACAGAGGTGATGGTACTGACGAACCTAAATTTGCTGACATCACGTATTTTGTAAATCCCTACACCATTGATGTTGATTTAGATGACCGCTCTGCTTCCACTACTTCTTTTTCTCAACGCTTGAGCAAAGCCGGTGATAATTTGATCGGATGGAGTTTAACCGCCACCTATCAAGGAGCGAAGCTGGAAGAAAACATTAGCAAACTGAAAGGTACTTTTGAGTTGGGTTCAGCTGTGTTTACGATTGAGATTGAGGCGCCAACAGGTTCCTCTCAAGGCGATGACCTGAATGATTTTATAAAAATTTCTATCACTATTGATGGCCAGAAAGTTGGCGATGTTGTTTGGGTGAGTGATTCCACAACAGGTGAACCTATTCCATATGTAAAATATACCGATGGGTCTAAAGAGCCTTTGGCAGACATCTTCGAATCATTGGGAGCAACTCTTAATGAACTGGCATTGATAGGCTAAGTATTGATCTACAATCTTGTAAAAAGGAGTCTTCGCGACTCCTTTTTTATTTTCTACCTTTCCTCACTAAATAATGCTGTATGGAAGGAATGTTAAAAGCGGATAGCTTAAAAAATAAAACTATCGTAATTACCGGAGGTGGTACAGGCCTTGGACGTTCAATCGGAAAATACTGTCTGGAACTAGGTGCCAATCTGGTGATTACCTCGCGCAAGAAAGAGGTCATTGAAAAAACGGCAGCAGAGCTGATGCAGGAAACAGGTGGAAGTGTACTGGCCGTGCCTGCGGATGTGCGGAAATACGAAGAGATCGAAAATGTATTGAAAGAGGCAGAGAAAAGATTTGGACAAATCCATGCCGTACTCAACAATGCTGCTGGCAATTTTATCAGTCCTACTGAACGCTTATCGCATCGGGCCTTTGATATTATTGTTGACATCGTATTGAAAGGAACCTATTACACTACACTGGCCGTTGGAAAAAACTGGATTAGCAAAAAGCAACCGGGTATCTTTTTAAACATTGTTACCACTTATGCCTGGACAGGCTCCGGGTACGTAGTACCGTCTGCTTGTAGTAAAGCAGGCGTGTTAGCGTTAACTCGTTCCTTGGCCGTTGAGTGGGCCAAGTACAACATTCGCAGCAATGCTATTGCCCCGGGTCCATTTCCAACCGAAGGCGCCTGGAGTCGTTTATTACCCGGAGATTTAGTAAAAAAATTCGACCCAGCTGAGCGTGTTCCCTTAAAGCGCGTAGGGGAACATCAGGAGTTGGCAAACCTGGCAGCCTACCTGCTTTCTGACTATTCTGCCTATGTAAATGGAGAAGTCATTACCATTGATGGAGGCGAATGGCTCAGAAACGGTGGGGAATTTAGTCACCTCGAAGAAATCCCTACCGAAATGTGGGATATGATTGAGAAGACACGCAAGTAAGTTTGTTCCCAAGGACTATAGACTTAATTTTGAACATTACATTTTAGAACTCATAACCATGAAATTCGCAACGAAAGCTGTCCATGCCGGTGTAGCTCCCGATCCTTCAACCGGGGCCATCATGACGCCCATTTTCCAAACCTCTACGTACGTACAAGAAGGCCCCGCCCAACACAAAGGTTATGCCTACGCACGCGGTGCCAACCCCACACGAGCCAGCTTACAGAAGAGCATTGCTGCGTTGGAAAATGGTAAACACGGTTTATGTTTTTCATCGGGCATGGGAGCAACGGATGCAGTGATCAAATTATTGAGTCCGGGCGATGAGGTTATCACCAGCAATGATTTGTACGGAGGCACGTATCGCATGTTTAAACGCGTATATGAAAAATTTGGAATCAAGTTTCACTTCATTGATCTAACCAATGCGTCCAACATCACTCCTTTAGTGAATGCCAAAACAAAATTGATTTGGGTTGAGACGCCCACCAATCCTTTGATGAACATTGTGGACATTAAAGCGTGTGTAGACATCGCTAAGAAGAATAAGATCATCGTAGCGGTGGATAATACCTTTGCTTCACCCTACTTACAAAACCCGTTGGAGTTAGGTGCTGATATTGTAATGCATTCGGTAACCAAATATTTAGGTGGACACTCTGACGTGATCATGGGAGCACTCGTGGTAAACGATGATACCTTGTATCAAGACCTTGCTTTCATTCACAATTCCTGTGGCGCGGTGCCAGGACCACAAGATTCCTTTCTAGTATTGCGCGGTATCAAAACGCTACACTTGCGCATGGAGCGGCACTGCATTAACGGAAAGAAAATTGCGGAATTTTTAAAAGCACATCCTAAAGTAGGCAAAGTATACTGGCCAGGTTTTGCAGATCATCCGAACCATACCATTGCCAAAAAACAGATGAAGGATTTTGGCGGCATGCTTTCCTTTACGTTAAAAGATGACAGCATTGAAAAAGCACATACACTCATGAAGAGTGTAGAATTATTTGCCTTAGCAGAATCACTGGGCGGTGTGGAATCACTCATCAACCATCCTGCTTCCATGACACATGCCAGCATTCCAAAAGAAGAACGTTTAAAGAGTGGTCTGGTAGATTCACTCATGCGATTGAGCATCGGTGTAGAAGATGCAGACGATTTGATTGAAGACCTGACACAGGCACTTACGAAAGTATAAGAGCATAAGCCGCTGACTTGATAGTCAGCGGCTTTTTTCAACCCTTCCTATTAAAATCATTGTGTTTTGCTCTGCGAATGGAGCGATTCGCATGGTTCTGTTTCTGATGCAGCATTCTACCTTCCATAGGCGTAACGATACCATCTGCTTTGGCTCTGCATTCAGCGGCTCGAATATGCTGCTGTTGCATACGAAGCCGGTGTGCTTCTTTTCTGGATACTGAACCTTGGTGCTTACCCTGTTCAATGCGAGCATGTTGTGCACACTGCCTTGTATTAATGTTTGCTGGAGTAGTCTGAGCAAGGGCCGCGCTTCCCAGTAAGGTAAGACAAGCGGCTAAAATGATTGTATTTTTCATGGCTTTTTTTGGAGATTAGACTTGTTGAAAAGTCAAAGGTTTACTCTATCCAATAAAAAACATGAAAATAATGATACCCCTTCACCTCACTCAGGAAGCGGTAAGAAATTGGTCAATCTTCTCTCGAATTATACGTTCACGTGTTTCCCAGTCCCCATTCACCAGCGTAAAAGAAATTGATCGTCTTTGCAGTTCTGTCTTAAACACTTCAAACATTTCTTTACGCATGTCTTCCAAATCGCGCATGCCATCAGGCACCCAGGGCACATCAATGTCGAAAAGAAAGTAATGATCGTACTGAACCATTTCTTCCAATTGATAAAGTATCGGGGGCACCACCTTTAGATAGTGTCGTGAGTAGATCTCAGTGGTAATCAAATCAGTGTCGCAAAATAAGATGCGATTTGCTTTTTTGATTAGTTGAAAAATACGAGCGGTTTGTTCTCTGCCAATTGTAATGATATCCTCGCGATTAAAATCATTGGACGCCACTATCTCTCTCGCCACTTCAGGCACAAAGATCGTCTGGTACAGTGAAGCAAAATGCCGGATTATGGTAGACTTACCTGTACTCTCCGGTCCATAGAAACAAAAAAGTTTCACGCCTTCTATCATCTTGCTTCGTATTGTTTAAATTCCTTCCACCATTTGTAAAAGCCGTAAGCGGCTATGAAGCAAAATGCCAAATATTCCAGTCCAACAAATTTTATTCCCTTCACAAAATACATATAAGTAGCTACTGCATCCACCACAATCCAAACTAACCAACATTCAGCCTTCTTCTGAACCATGAGGTAAGTGGCCACTATACTCATAACGGTCACAAAAGAATCTGCGTAGGGAAAGGCACTAGGCAAGTTAAAGAGTGAAGGAAAAAGTGTGTGCAGGTTTTGAGAAAATGATCCAAGCACAAACGTTCCGAGCATTCCTATTAATACAAAAACAACGAGCCACCGCAGTGGCATAAAACTTACCCGTAATTCCTTTTTTTGATTTGCTTCCAGTGTAGAAGGATGTGACCAACGCCACCATCCCATCAAATTCGTAATGAAAAAGAAAACTTGAAGAAACATATCAGGATACAATTGCACCTGATAGAAAAGGAAAAAGAATAATGTCACATTGATAATGCCTATCGGCCAGCTCCAAATATTACCTCGGGCAGAAAGCCACACCGCCACAGCTCCCGCGATTGTCCCGAAAAATTCGAGATAACTCATGGGGTAGTCCAAAACAGTAAAGAAGATATTTGTGATGTCGAATAAACTCATGAAAAGTAGAGAGAAGACACAAGTAGTGGGAGGCAAGACTTAAGTAGCGGGATGTAAGGCATAAACAGATTAATGGAGCATCATTTAAAAATGGATTCTTATTGCCTGGTACTTGATACTGACGTCTGTTTTAAAGTTTAATACACACATTCTTCGCCTCTGTAAAGAAGCGGAGTGCTTCCCAACCACCTTCTCTGCCAACACCACTTTGCTTCATGCCTCCGAAGGGGGTGCGCAAATCACGGAAGAGCCAACAGTTTACCCATACTATGCCGCTTTTCAACTGGGCGGCCATACGGTGGGCTCGTTTTAAGTTTTCTGTCCACAAAGTAGCAGAGAGTCCATACAAGGTACTGTTGGCATAAAGCAGTACTTCTTCTTCTGTATCAAAAGGTGTAATGGTAACAACCGGTCCAAAAATTTCTTCTTGGTTGGTGCGGCAATCATACGACAAGCCTGCAATGATGGTTGGCTCTATAAAGTAGCCCTCAGCACAACGCCCAGGTACGGTAACTTGCTTACCTCCACAAAGAATCGTGCCTCCTTCTTGTTTTGCCAAATCAATATAGGAGAGAATTTTTCTCATATGCGCTTCGGAGTTCACGGCTCCGATGCGTGTTTTCTCCTCCAGCGGATCTCCGATTGTCAATGCTTGCGTTCGTTTCACAAACTCCGCTACAAAGCGATCGTACAAACTACGCTCCACAAACATGCGTGATCCACACAAACAGATCTCTCCCTGATTGGAGAAGGAAGAATGAATGGATGTAGAAAGTGCTTGTTCAAAATCGCAATCGGCAAAAATGATGTTTGGATTTTTTCCACCTAGTTCTAAGGAAAGTTTTTTAAACATGGGAGCAGCCGTAGCAGCAATGCGCTTACCCGTAACAGTGCCTCCTGTAAAAGAAATGGCAGGAATATTTGTATGCTCCACAATGGCTTGTCCTACCTTCGGTCCTAAGCCATGCACAATGTTTAACACACCTTTTGGCAAGCCGGCCTCCATGCACAGTTTTGAAAACAAAAAGGCCGTCATGGGAGTCAGCTCAGATGGTTTAGCAATAACGGTACAACCAGCGGCCAACGCAGGTGCTATCTTCCAGGTAAATAAATAGAGGGGTAAATTCCAGGGAGAAATACATCCGACCACACCAATAGGTGTACGCGAAGTATAGTTTATGGCTTCATGGCCTGTAAGGTGCGCTTCACTGGCAAAATGCTCAATACCCATTGCAAAAAAACGCATGTTCGCAGAAGCTCTTGGGATGTCCACACTGGCTGCCAATTTTACTGGCTTCCCCTGATCAGTACTTTCAGCAAGGGCTAAGGCCTCCAGGTCTCGATCAATCAGATCTGCTATCCGCATCAAAATAAAAGATCGCTTTTCAACCTTCATAGCAGACCATTCCGGAAAGGCGGCTGTGGCTGCTTCTACAGCCAATTGCACATCCTGTGCATCAGAATCGGGTAAATAGCTGTAAATCTTGCCTGTGGCTGGGTCTATATTGTCAAGATACTTTTTGTCCACTGCCTCTACTAAGGCACCATTTATATAATTCTGTATCGTATGCATAGTTGAAGAAAACATTACGTCAAATATAATTGTTTGACTTATCTAAGATTTGACTATTTTGAAACACCCAAGTTTACTTGATGAACGATCCTGAGAAGAAAAAAAATATTGTCATCTGTGAAGACCATTCCATTGTTTATGTCGGCTTAAAGCTCCTGCTTGAGCAATCGGAAAATTACACCCTTTCAGGGTACGCCAGCAATGGAAAGGAACTCATCCCGCTGCTGAAAAAAGAAAAAGTTGATATTCTGATCCTTGATCTGAATCTTCCAGATACCGATGGATTTACCTTGTTAAAAGAAATACGTGCATTTGATAGCCGTATACACATTGTCATTTTGACAATGTATCACGAAGAGTTTTTGGTAGAACGTGCACGCCTGGAAGGAGCCAATGCCTTTCTGTTAAAGAATTCAGGCAATGATGAACTAATTCAAGCACTTGACAAACTAGACGAGGTTCCCTTTTATGTTGCCGAACAGTTAGCCCAGGAACTAACGCGCAAAAAATTGTTCAAGGACGACTTCGCTCAAAAAATGAAGTTGACCCGAAGGGAATTGGAAATTATCAGATTATTAGCATTGGGAATGACCTCGCAACAAGCAGCTGTTGAATTATCTCTTAGTTCGCACACCGTAGATACACACCGCAAAAATATTTTTCGCAAATTGGAAATAAATAGTATTGCCGATTTGGTGCGGTTTGCTCATGACAATAAAATCATATAGTCTTTTCCTGCTCGTACTTTGCATCAGTAGTGAACCGGTACTGGGTCAATCGCTCGATACCCTACGTGTATCACAACTCGGGAGCAAAGCTGATTTGTTCAGCGCAGGAACAATTACCAACACCCCTGTTAACACTTCAACACTCAAGGCGTGGAGACAATTATCTACTCAACCAAAAAAGAAATTCTCTTCGCCTACCATTGGATTTACCAACGACATCTACTGGTTAGCATTTATTTTATACAACGACAGTCCAGCAACTCAACAACGTTTACTGACCGTTGAAAACCCTCAAATTGATTTCTTAACCCTCTATCAAGTATTACCCGGAGACAGTATACTCCTAAAAAGCGAAACAGGTGATAAGAAGTTCTTTCATGAACGCCTCATCGAAAACAGGAACTTTCTTTTTCCTCTCACTTTAAAACCGGGTGAGACCGTTTGCTTCCTTTTAAAAATTGATAAGCATGATAGCGCACTGAGTATGCCCGTATTTTTGTGGGATACTTTTACGTATGCTGCCAAAGACTATAAAGACAACCTCGGTTTTGGTTTGTTCTTTGGCATGAGTCTTCTGTGTGCTCTTTATGCGCTACTCGTTTTCATCTTCCTGCGAAGCTCTCTTTATCTCTGGTACTTCTTATGGATTGTTTTTTCCTTTTTGTACATCTTCACGGCTCTGGGCTTTAGTTTTCAATACTTGTATCCAGATTTTTCGACCGTTAACAGTTACTTCAGAGTATACCTTGAGGTTTTTGGGTGTCTTATCTTCGCCAAGTTTGCGCAACAGTTTTTAAACATTCACTACTATTTCCCAACAATCCATAAGTGGATCAATTATATCATCGTATTTCTTCTTTCTTTAATTGTTAGCAGCCCCGTAACGCTTGGCTTCTTCTCTCAAATTAGTACTTACATGCTTCCGCTTATCAACATCAGTTTTATTATAAGCGGAGCACTTATTTTCTATGCAGCTGCAGCCTCCTATCCTAAACAACAAGCCACCACCCTATTCTTTTTTTTAGCTTTTATCGCCTTAGCTATTGGTGTGGCGCTGGTAATCTTCTCAGAATTTGGATGGATTGCGGAAGAGCATTTTGCTATGAATCCGGTAATGGTTGGTTCGATGGTGGAGCTCTTTATCTTTTCCATTGGTCTCACCTATCAAATTAGAAACGTCTACAACGAGCGAAACCAACTCTCGTTAAGTATGGCCAAACAACAAAAGGAATTATTGAAAGCCTACGTGGAGGGAACTGAAAAAGAACGCGAGCGTATCTCCAGAGAATTACACGATGATATTGGAAGCCGCCTGGGAAGTTTAAAGCGCTTCATCTCCACCAACGAAACACATAATAAAACGCTGGAAGAACAGATCGATATTCTTTGCCGCGATGTACGAAGCATGTCACATCAACTTACGCCTCCTTCCATGCGCATCACAGGTCTCCGGCAATTAGTGCAGCAACACATACAAGAAGTTGCAGGCCTTGAGTCTCTGCAACTGGATGTTCAATTCTACGATATCCCCGACAACCTTTCGGCCGAAACTACACATCACCTGTTTCGCATTGTACAAGAAGCTGTTACCAACGTGCTAAAGCATGCGCAAGCCAGTGAAATGGACTTACAATTTTTTGTGCACGATCAGGAACTGGTGATGACATTAGAAGACAATGGAAAAGGGTTTGATGTGGGAAGCAAAGCCCAGGGGATTGGCCTTCAAAATATTCGGGCGCGTACCGATAGTTTAAATGGAAGTCTGGAGATCAGTAGTCAGCCTGGTCAGGGAACCAGTTTAATGATTCGCATTCCACTGATAATATAGAAGGCTAATTATTCAATTCTCAATTACAGACTTCCAGTTCGTCCACCATCCACAGGTATATTAATACCATTAATGTAGCTGGCTGCAGGACTGGCCAAGAAAGCAACGGCTGCCGCCACTTCGTGTGCTTCGCCAATCCGCCCGGCAGGAATTTCGGCAATCATCTCGTGCTTCGCTTCTTCGAAACTTACACCAGTCTTTTGAGATTTGTTTTCGATAATGGCTTCTAAGCGTCCTGTCATTGTAGCACCGGGTAGTACATTGTTTACCGTGATACCAAAGGGAGCCAATTCAACAGACAACGTTTTAGCCCAATTCGCCACAGCACCTCGTATGGTATTGGAAACTCCCAGGTTACGAAGTGGAATTTTTACAGAAGTAGAAATGATGTTGATGATACGTCCATACTTTTCGTTCTTCATACTTTCTACACAAGCCTGGACTAAAATATGATTGCACAGTAAATGACTGGAAAATGCCTTCACAAACTCCTCCTCTTTCGCGTTAATGGCTAAACCTGCAGGAGGACCACCTGTATTGTTGATAAGAATATGAACAGGCGTGGTGTGTATATACTTGGTAATACGCTCTTTGAGTTGCTCAGAATTTTCAAAATCAGCCACCAAATATGCATGCTTTTGTGTGTTGTTTTTTGGTAACTCAGCCAGACATGCCTTTAATTTATCTTCATTGCGGGCTACCAGCGTAACAGAGGCTCCTAATTGCGCCAGTTCAATGGCAGAGGCCTTTCCTATGCCTTGCGTACTGCCACATACTAAGGCGTTTTTTCCACTTAGATTTAAATTCATGACTTCTTTTAGATATTGTCTCCATTAAATTGTTGTTAAATTAGCACATTCTCAAATCACAACACCAACACATCGAAAATATGGCTATCCGCAGACCTTTTAACCTCACCAAATGGATTGAAGAAAATCGTCATTTGCTCAAGCCGCCCGTGGCCAACAAAAATCTTTATGCGGATGCAGGCGATTACATTGTGATGATTGTTGCGGGGCCCAACGCACGCAAAGATTATCACTTCAACGAAACAGAAGAACTCTATTATCAATTGGAAGGAGACATTACGGTCAAAATTCAGGAAGATGGAAAGGCAGTAGAGGTACCCATTAAGCAAGGCGACATGTTTTTATTACCGGCTCGCATACCCCATTCCCCTATTCGCACACCCAATTCTATTGGCTTGGTGATTGAATTGAAGCGGACAGATCCCACCATGATGGACGGCTTGCAATGGTATTGTGAAAAATGTAATAACAAACTTCACGAGTATATCTTCCACCTGGAAAACATTGAGAAAGATTTTATCCCTCGCTTCCGCGAATACTATGCCTCTGAGCAATTGCGTACCTGCAAAAAATGTGGAACGGTAATGGAAACGGATCCTCGTTTTGTGTAAACCCGATGAAGATTGCAACACTTCAGGAGGAACTAGTGACGCACCATCGCGCCTTCGCGCAGCTGCCTGACTCATTAAGTGAGGATCGTTTTATGAATGCTGCCAACGGAAAATGGAGTGCCGGCCAGCAATTAGATCATCTGGTGCGAAGCACCGCCCCTGTATTGTTAGCCTTTCGCCTGCCCACTTTTCTTCCTCACTTACTCTTCGGCCCAGCGAAACAACCTTCCAGAACTTACGAAGAGCTAAAGAGCACCTATCTCCAATGTCTTGAGGCAGGAAGCAAAGCATCCGGGCGATTTATTCTCAAGTCCGTTGCGTTTCATCAGAAACAAAATCTGTTGAAACAACTCGATCAGATCACTACCCGTCTTGCAAATCAATTAAATACCTATACCGAGGCAGCGCTTGATCGGTATCGACTGCCTCACCTCATACTGGGTAAGTTGACATTTCGGGAAATGTTGTACTTCACACTATATCATGTACAACACCATCATAAACAAATTCAATAGTTTTACGCGTTTGATTATCCTGCACCATGAATTACGTTGCTTCCCTTTCTTTTGCCCGCTCCCTCGACCGTCAGGATGCGCTGAAATCCTTTCGTTCTCAGTTTCATCTTCCAAAAGTAAAAGGCAAAACAGCCATTTACCTAACGGGAAACTCACTCGGGCTTCAGCCAAAATCCACCAAGCGTTTTATCGAACAAGAGCTAAAGGATTGGGCTGAACTTGGGGTAGAAGGACACTTGCATGCCAAGCGTCCCTGGTTGTACTATCACAAATTTACCAAGAAGGCGCTGGCACAAATTGTAGGCGCAAAACCGAGCGAGGTAGTGGCCATGAATCAATTGACGGTCAATCTTCATTTGATGATGGTTTCTTTTTATCAGCCAACCAACAAGCGGTATAAGTTGATTGTTGAGGCGGGCGCTTTCTCGTCCGATCAATATGCCTTTGAGTCACAATTAAAATTCCACAAGCTAAACCCTGCAGAAGCGCTTATTGAGTTAAAACCACGAGAAGGTGAACACACCTTGCGCACAGAAGATATTGTTAACACCGTAACCGCACATGGAGATTCTGTAGCACTAGTCCTTTTGGGTGGAGTTCAATATTATACCGGTCAATTTTTTGATATCAAAAAAATTACCACTGCAGCCCATGCCGTTGGGTCATATGCTGGTTTTGATTGCGCCCATGCGGTAGGAAATGTTGTGTTGGACTTACACAAAAATGATGTTGATTTTGCCGTATGGTGCAGTTATAAGTATTTGAATTCAGGGGCGGGAGGAATTGCCGGAGCTTTTGTGCACGAACGCCACGCACAAAATAAAGAGCTGCCACGTTTTGCCGGCTGGTGGGGTCATCAGGAAGGCGAACGCTTTCAGATGAAAAAGGGATATATCCCAATGGAAGGCGTAGATGGATGGCAAGTCTCTAACTTTCCGGTACTCTCAGGCGCTGCACACCTTGCCTCACTCGAAATTTTTCAAAAAGCTGGAATTAAAAATCTGCGCAAGAAAAGTATTGCGCTGACGGACTATCTTGATTTCTTATTGACACAACTAGATCCGACAGAGAAACATTTCACAATCCTGACACCTCGAAAATCGAAGGATAGAGGCTGTCAACTTTCCATCTTTATGAAAAATGATGGTAAAAAGATTTTTGATAAGCTTACCAAGGCGGGTGTGATAGCCGATTGGCGCGAACCGGGAGTAATTCGCGCGGCACCTGTACCGCTCTACAACACCTTTGAAGATGTCTTCATCTTTTCAGAACTATTTAAAAAAGCACTTTCTAAATAAGAAATCATGACTACTCTTTCCTCCAAACACATTGCCATTTCCGGAGCCGGTTTAGTAGGTTCTTTGTTAGCTCTTTATTTGCGAAAGCGTGGCTACCAAATCAGTGTTTACGAACGCAGGGGCGATATGCGAAGAAGTGATTATGTGGGTGGACGATCCATCAACTTAGCACTGAGCAACCGGGGACTTCGCGCGCTCGAAGAAGTTGGTTTAGCAGAGGAACTCAAAAAAATTGCCATTCCTATGCATGGGCGCATGATGCATGATGTGAAAGGAAACTTGAGTTATCAGGCTTATGGCAAAGAAGGTCAATACATCAACTCCATTTCTCGCAGTGCTTTAAACATTGCCTTAATGAATGAGGCTGAAAAGGCGGGTGTTACCTTCCTGTTTAATCATGCCATTGAGAAAGTTGATTTAGTGAAAACAACTTTGACCACCACCAATGGACAAGGACTCACCGACAAAGAACTTCACTTCGATCTCATTATCGGGGCAGACGGAGCTTTCTCTGCGGTGCGCGATGCCTTTCGCACCAGTGATCGTTTCGACTATCAACAATTTTATATTGACCACGGCTACAAAGAGCTGTGTATTCCGGCCGGTGAGAACAATTCATTTCAATTAGAAAAAAATGCTCTCCACATCTGGCCGCGGGAAAGTTTTATGTTGATTGCACTTCCCAATCCGGATGGTACATTCACGCTCACGCTGTTCTTTCCTTTCGAGGGCACTGTTTCTTTTGATAAAATCAAAACAGAAAAAGAAATCCTTAGCTTTTTTGAAACAACCTTCCCTGATGCAAAAGCATTGATGCCAAGCCTTCTGGAAGATTTTCAAAGCAATCCAACATCATCGCTGGTAACAGTAAAATGTTTCCCCTGGGTTAAAAATAAAACAGTACTAATCGGTGATGCCGCGCATGCCATTGTTCCCTTCTTCGGACAAGGAATGAATGCAGGATTTGAAGATTGTCGAATACTCAATCAACTACTCGATCAACATAAAGACAACTGGGACACTGTGCTGCCAGTATTTCAGCAACAGCGCAAACCCGATGGAGATGCCATTGCACAGCTTGCCTTGAATAATTTTATTGAAATGCGGGACTTGGTGGCAGATAAAGAGTTTTTGTTGAGGAAAAAAATCGAAGCAAAACTTCACGAGCTCTATCCTACAAAGTGGATTCCTTTGTACTCCATGGTTACATTTTATGAGAACATACGCTATAGTGATGCGTATGCTACCGGCTTAAAGCAAAAGCAGATCATGGATGAAGTCATGGCAAGACCCAATATTGAAACAATGTGGGAACGTTTAGACTTTGAGGAGATTGTAAAGAAATTATAATTCAAGTATTTGCTTCCGTTTGTTAACCTGAAATAGATTTTCGACAAAACGCGACTGTCATGCCGAACTAGTTTCGGCATCTTATGTTCATTTTTAAAAGATGCCGAAATAAATTCGGCATGACGTGTTCTTTTGATTTTTTATAGTTGTCTTGTGGAGCATGAAAGAGCTACTATAATTCAATATTGATATCTGAAATTAGTTGATGTGCATCTTATACTCTTCGTATCTATTGAGCACTTCCTCTACATACCGCACAGGTTCTTCACATTTGCAATAGCCGGCAATCACCACAGGATCTTTATAGTAAACAGGATTGGATTTTTTCATTAAGTATTTTTCTACCGGTGCCCAGGTAGCAGGATTTTCATTGTACTTGATGGCGAGCTTTCTGGCATCCATTATATGTGTAAGACCAACGTTATAGGAAGCTAAAACAAACTTGATGCGCTCAGTTGAATCCTGAACTTTCTTTTCCCAATACTCATCCAGGTGTTTAAAAAAACGAACTCCTGCCCGAATGTTTTGCCGCGGATCATCGGGATTGGAAGCCCCAAAACGCTGAGCCGTAGCCGGCATGAGTTGCATCAATCCTTGGGCACCTGCCCAAGAGGATTCTTGATTAACAAATCGTGATTCTTGATAAATAACGGCTGCCAACAATCGCCAATCCCATTTAATGAGGGCCGCTGCCTCCTTTATGATTTCGTCATAGGGGGAAAGTCTGTCTCCCTTGATGCTCGCATACTTACTGCTACCTCGAATTTGCGACTTGCGCGGACTTCTATAGTAACGATTGTAAATAACCATAAAGGTTGATTTACGCTTCATGCTTAGCAGCCACTTGTTAATGGCTTCCTTAAGATTCGGAGAATTTTTTCGCACCGCCCAGGCAATTTCTTGTGCAGGGCTTAATACAAGAGAGGCATCCAGATTTGAATAGTAGGTGAGATTAACGCTGGCCATCGCTTCATCAGCCACCGTGTAATCAATTTCACCATTGGCAACCCGCTGCATTAATGACTCACTTTCTGCATCTGCGCTGTCTTCCTCAATAATAATATCGATATTCAATTCCTTTTCCAAACTATCCAGGCGTGCTTTGAAACTGGAGTGACGCAGCACATGCACCGACTTTCCCGCCAAGCCTTTATAATCATTGATGAAATTTTCATTCACATCCGTTTCGCCCGTGTCTGCAGTCCAATGTTGTTTACGCTGCACCAATACCTGATGAGACATAAATTGCGGATTGGTAAAGAGTACATAGTTTTTTCGTTCCTCTGTTATGGTGAGTGGATAGGCCAAAATATCACCTTCTCCTGCATTTAGTTTTCGGATGCCATTTTCGATTCCGGAAATTAGCTTCAGCCTTACTTTAACCTTGAGGTGTTTTGCTAATTGTTGCAACAACTCATAATCATAGCCCTTAGGCTGACCTCTGTAGAGAAAATAACTAATGGAATTATTGTCTACTAAGGCCGTGAGGTAGCCACGTTGCTTTATAGAATCCAGATCGCGGATTACGGCAGGAGTCGTCAGCAGATTCTCTTCATTGTCTGCCTGTGTGCACGACAGCAACGCAAGAACCAACAATCCAAAAAGTGCCAACCACCGAAACATAGGGATATGAATGTACACAAAGGGTATAAAAAGAAAAAACCCTCCCGGAAGCCGGAAGGGTTTTGAAGAAGTATTGATTACTAGTTGAAAATGTAACGGACACCAATTTGAGCTTGCCAAACGTTGTCGATGTTAGAACTCTTCACAAAAGAATCTCTGATTAATTCAGTTTGACCGTTGATGTTTTGAGTCGCTAAGCGGTAAACAGGAACACCACTTCCGTTCACGCTTCTGAAAGAGATAGGGTTAAAGCTGGTAACGGCATTTCCTACGCCCCACTCATCGTTCAGTAAGTTACCTGCATTCAAGATATCCACTCTGAATTGAAGTGTATTCTTTTTCTGATTAGGACCTACTTTAATATAGAATTCCTGCACGACAGAGAAATCAAAGCGGGTTAACCAAGGAAACTCAGCACCATTTCTTTCTGCATAGTTTCCTCTTCTGCTATTCAGGTATTCGTTGCCGCTGATATAAGCTTCGAAAGCTGCTTGTTGCTCTGCTACAGTAAATGTTCTTGTATTCGGAGCTGTTCCAACCGTGAATTGTTCAAATGTAAGATCGGCACCATTTTGAGGTACAAACATTAGGTCGTTAAACTGACCATCATTGTTCATGTCTCCACCAGTTGTGTACGAAATCTTACCACCGCTGTTGGCTACCATACCCAAAGTAAACATGGTTGATCCACCAAACTCGTCACCATATTCCAATTTATAATTAGCATAGCCTACAAAGCGATGACGTAGATCGTTATCTGCTCTTGAGGTAAGTAAGTAGTTTTGGCCTGTAACAGTCGGCATGTTGGCTTGTACTGTACTTCCTACTGACTGCATGTCCCATGCCTGGCCATGCGTATAAGCAAACATTCCACTAAATCCTTTGTCCGCTGGTTTCTCAATTTTCACGGTTGTGGTGAAAGAGCTACCCACGTCTGTGTTACGCAACACAAATACGTTTTGAGTTTTAGTATTGATGTACCTAGGAGTGCCATATCTTGGACGGTTATCCGGGCCATTGAAACTTGAAGTAGGAGCATTCAAGTTGGCATCGATATAACGCAGTGCTTGGATGTTATCATTGTAAATAAATTCAGCACTTGCAATCAATCCCCAGAAGGGTAATCGTTGATCCACCGCAATGTTTGTTTTCCAAACAGTAGGGTATTTAAGTTCTTCATCTGTTGCATTAATGTTATATCCTGATAATGCAGATATATCTGTGGTGGCAGGAATAAATTGTGATGGATCTATTCTGAACGGATAAGCCGTGGTGTTGTTTACAGCAATGGTAGCTGAGTTCACACCATTGTTACCTAACTGATTGGATACCAATACTTGTGGAATTCTGGAAATGAAGATACCCGATCCTCCACGGATTTGAGTAGAGCGATTTCCGAATACATCGTAGTTAAAACCAAAACGAGGTGACAACAAGAGCTTGGCACTTGGGAAGGCACCAGTATTGACGCGGTAATCTTCTCCATTTTCGTTCTTATAGGTTAAGTTGATGATCTCATTGTTGGTGAAATCCGTAGCAGCATCTTGATTGTATTGGAAGATATCCGCGCGTAAACCTAAAGACAGTTTTAACTTATCATTAAATTGATAATCATCCTGAGCGTAGGCACTGTAGGTATTTACCTTTAACACCTGAAGCGGTTCTACACCACCTGGCAACAATGAATATCTAAGATTATATCTTCTAAGCGTAACCGGTGAAACAGGATTGGTTGGATTGTTGATGAAATCCAAGGCAGCTGTTTTGAAATCGGCAATGCTGTTGTAGGTATAGACACCGTTAGAAGTTGGATAGAATACGTTGTTTGAAATGAAGTGCTCATAAGAGGCTCCAAATGTAAAGGTATGCTTACCCTCGAAATAGGTTAAGTTGTTAGTGATGTTAAGAGTAGAGTAGTTAAGCTTATTGGCCGGTGTGAAAGGGTCCATACCCACGGAGGTATAGGTAGTAGAGCCATCCAAGATGTCAATGGTCGGGAAATTACCTTGCTGCTCTCTGTCTTCAATCTGCTTGTTATAGGTAGCTACAAAACTGTTGGCCAATTTGGTGCCAAAGGTAGAGTTTAATTCAGCTGCGAAGGAGCGTGTATTATCCTGAATAACATAGCCTGTGTTTTGAGCTGAAATAGCATCTGGCAAATTAGTTCTGTTACCAAAACCAGCGGTGTTACTACTGTTACTGTTGCTGATGATCGCATCAGACGAAGAGGTGTGTGTTGAGTAACGAAGAGAAAGCTTGTGGTTGGCATTGATGTTATAGTCCAAACGAATCAAGGCTTTTGAACTCTCAATTTCATTATTGAAATTATCGATTGCTCCTAAGTCACGATTGAAATTGGTAAGCATGAATTGCTTCAAATCCAACATGGCAGCTTCGGTAACACGCGAAATATTTCCGGTAGCTCCGGGCTTGGCGGTAACCCAGTTAAGAGCCGGGGTGCTGCTGGTAAATTGCTCGTAGTTAGCAAAAATGAAAAGTTTATTCTTAATGATCGGGGCACCAATTCTGAATCCTGTAGTTTTTTCATCAATAACAGGTTTTGTGAATTTAACACCGGCTGCTTCATCGCCTGCCAAATCACTGTTTCTGAAAATGTGATACACAGAACCTGTAATCTCATTTGTACCTGAGCGTGTAACGGCATTGATACCTGCTCCTGCAAAACCAGATTGTCTTACATCATAGGGAGTAATGTTTAATTGCAATTCATCTAAGGCATCCAACGAAACTGCAGTAGTACCTGTACGACCACCGGCCTGTGCAGAGTTACCCAAACCAAAACCATTGTTAAAGACAGCACCATCAATGGTAAAGCTGTTAAAGCGGCTATCCTGGCCAGCGAATGAACGACCATTGCTGTAGGCATTGTACTTTAAAATGTCATTTACAGTTCTTCCAATGGTAGGCACTGCGTTGAGTGTAGCATTATTAAAAGATGTGGCAGCACCTGCTCTGTCTGAGCTAAAAATATCACTGCGATTAGAACTTACTACTACTTCCTGAAGTTCTGTTGCTTCGTCCACCAAAATTCCATTTACGTTGGTGGCCACCCCCAGATTTAAAAAGATGTTTTCAGTTACTTGTTCTTTATAACCAACAAAAGAAATT
>Ga0075163_10004290_pt1 | contig 19139 bp, 13 predicted proteins | sample JI1023141ADNA_FD_71478 | JGI IMG/M metagenome (GOLD analysis project Ga0075163, IMG submission 71478) | Wastewater effluent complex algal communities from Wisconsin, to seasonally profile nutrient transformation and Carbon sequestration -... | ecosystem: Engineered > WWTP > Effluent > Algae...
CTCGTCGTGTCGTCGCCCTCGGGCGCCGGCAAGACGACCCTGTGTACTCGCCTGCGCGGCGAGTTCGCGCAGCTGCGCTTCAGCGTCTCGTACACCACCCGCCCGCCGCGCCCCGGCGAGGTCCACGGCCGCGAGTACTGCTTCGTCGACCCCGCCGACTTCACCGAGATGGTCGCCCGCGACGAGTTCGCCGAGTACGCCCTCGTCCACGGCAACAACTACGGCACCTCCGCCGCGCTCGTCAACGACGCCCTCGCGTCCGGCGTCGACCTCCTGTTCGACATCGACTTCCAGGGCGGCCGCCAGCTCAAGGCCAAGTTCCCCGCCGACGTCGTCCTCGTCTTCATCCTCCCACCCTCGCTCGCCGAGCTCGAGCGGCGCCTGCGGTCGCGCAACACCGACGCCCCCGAGGTCATCGAGCGCCGCCTCCGCGTCGCCCGCGACGAGCTGCGCCACTTCGAGGAGTACGACTACATCATCGTCAACGACGACCTCGATCGCGCCTACGACGTGCTGCGCTCGGTCTACGTCTCGGAGACGTTTCGCTGCGCCCGCCAGCGCGCCGCCGCCGAGGCCGTGCTCTCGGGCCAGCAGGTCCTCGACATCGGCGGCCTGTTCAGCGGCCCGCGCAAGGAGGCCCGGTGACCACGGCGGGCAGCACCAGCGTCGCCCCCGAGCTCGCAGCGCCGGTCCCTGTGCCGGTCGTGCCGCCCCCGGACCCCAGCGCCGACGGCATCCTCCACGAGCTGCGCCAGCGCGGCGCCGAGGTCGGCGCGGTCGAGCGCGCCTTCGAGCTCGCGCGCCGCTGCCACGCCGGCCAGGTCCGCAAGAGCGGCGAGCCGTACCTGATGCACCCGCTGCGCGTCGCGGAGACGATCACCCGCATCGGCCTCGACGTGAACAGCGTCGTCGCCGGCCTGCTGCACGACGCCGTCGAGGACTCCGACCTCTCGATCTTCGACGTCACCGAGGGCTTCGGCCCGCAGGTCGCCGGCCTCGTCGACGGCGTAACCAAGCTCGGCAAGGTCCCGTACCTGTCGCGCCAGGAGCAGCAGGCCGAGAGCTTCCGCAAGATGCTGCTGGCGATGAGCCAGGACATCCGCGTGCTCCTGGTCAAGCTCGCCGACCGCCTCGACAACATGCGCACGCTCGAGCACATGCCGCTCGACAAGCAGCTGCGCATCGCCCGGGAGACGATGGAGATCTACGCGCCGCTGGCCAACCGCCTCGGCATCCAGTGGCTGCACGCCGAGCTGCAGGACCTCAGCTTTCGCTACCTCGAGCCCGCCATCTACAAGGACGTCGCCGCCAAGATCGAGGGCCTGCGCGCCGGCGATCCGACCTTCGTCGAGCGCGGCCTGAGCCAGCTGCGCTCCGCCTTCAACGCCGCCCCCGTCGACGCCGAGAGCGACCCGACCCCGCCGCCCGAGGACCCGCGCGACGCCGACCAGGACCGCGTGTTCTGGTCCGACCAGCGCTTCGGCGAGGTCGTCCTGCGCGCCACGCTGCGCACGCCCTACCAGCTGTACAAGCTCGCGGAGGACGTCGACCTCGAGATCGACAAGGTGTCCAGCCTCGTCAGCTTCCAGATCATCACCCGCGACCGCGCGAGCTGTTACAACGCGCTCGGCGTGGTCCACGGCTCGTTCACGCCGGTGCCGGGCCGGTTTCGCGACTACATCGCGCTGCCGCGGCCCAACCGCTACCAGGCGCTGCACACCGCGGTCATCTCGCGCCAGGGCGTGCGCCTCGAGCTGCAGATCCGCTCGACGGCGATGGACGCGGTCGCCGAGCGCGGCATCGTCGCGGAGTGGCAGCGCGGCGGCGTCAAGGACGGCGGCTGGCAGCGCCTGACCTGGCTGCAGGGCCTGATGGACTGGCAGGGCGACGTCCAGGACCCGCACGAGTTCATCGAGGCCGTGAAGGCCGACCTGTTCGCCGACGAGGTCTACGTGTTCACCCCGGAGGGCGACATCCACACCTTCCCCAAGGGCGCCACGCCGATCGACTTCGCGTTCGCGATCCACACCGACGTCGGCGTGCACTGCTCGGGCGCGCGGGTCAACGGCCACCTCGTGCCGCTGCGCTACCAGCTGCGCCAGGGCGACACGATCGAGATCATCACCAACCCGGCCCCGTGCGTGCGCAAGGAGTGGCTCAAGATGTGCCACACCTCGCGGGCCCGCGCGCGCATCAAACAATTGCTGCGCCAGGAGGAGCGCCTGCGCCTGCGCGCGCTCGGCCGCAGCCTGCTCGAGCAGGAGCTGACCGGCCGCGGCCGCACCCTCGCCGAGTTCGAGGAGCTCGGCCTCGTCGCCCGCCGCGCCGCCGAGTTCGACCTCGGCAAGGACCTGCGCGATGTTCCGGGCGCCGACGGCCTCTACGAGGCGGTCGGCAGCGGCCAGATCGCCTCGCTGCGCGTCGCCGACGCGCTCGCCCCGGAGCAGGAGCCGGGCGCCGACGACAGCCTGATCAAGCGCATGTTCCGGCGCATGTCGGGCCGCAAGATCACGACCCGCGCCGGCGGCCAGCGCGGCCCGCACGGCGAGCCGGGGGAGGGCGCCCCGGGCACGCCGCTGATGATCACCCGCGAGCGCACCGAGAGCGCCGGCGCCGGCCAGCCGATGATCCAGCTCGCCGCCTGCTGCTCGCCGGTCCCGGGCGACCCGCTGATCGGCTACTTCAGCCCCGGCAAGGGGATCGTCGCCCACGTCGAGACCTGCCCCGAGGCGCTCGAGCGGCTCGAGGAGCGCCGCGTCTACCTCGCCTGGGCCCCCGGCCTCGAGCTCGACGCCGCCGCGATCGTCGAGGTCCGCACCGCCAACGCCGTCGGCCTGCTCGCCGAGATGAGCCGCGCCTTCTCCCACCACGGCATCAACATCAAGCAGGCCAACTGCCGCACCTACGACAACGGCCAGCGGGCGATCAACACGTTCCACACCTCGGTCAAGACGCTCGCCCAGCTCGGCTCGCTGATGCGCACCCTCAAGACCATCCCCGGCGTCCTCGGCGTCGAGCGGGTGTTCTCACGCACCGCCGCCGCGGCCGGCAGCGACTAAAGAGCAACTCCTCCAGGCGCGACCGGGCGGTTGACAACCGCGAGGCGCCCGGCTATGCGTGCACCCCTTCCGCAAGCAGGATCAACGCGATGGCTTCCTTCTCCAAAGTTTCCGAGTCCAAGCGCTCTCGCCGCCACAAGAACGCAGGGCACGCCCGCAAGGTCAAGCTCGCCCGCAAGAGCACCGCGACGTACAACGAGCTGTTCGGCGCCCTCGGTGAGCCCGGCCAGCCCGCCCCGAAGGCCGCCCCGAAGGCCGCCCCGACGAAGACCGGCTCGGTCACCGCCGCGAAGGCCTGAGTCAGCCCCGCCCGGAGACAGATCCGGGCCGGCACGTCGTCCATCTTCATCTCAACTCCAGGGACCTGTCCGAAAGGGCATGTCCCTCGTTGTGTTCGGTGTCGTGACGGTAACCCGACTCGTCACGGGATAACCCGGCGTGGCGTCGCGCTCGTCCCCAGCCAGGCGCCCGCGGCATTATTTCCTGGCCCGGCAAACTGTGCGAAGGTTGCGTCCGATGGGCGCTCGCTCCCCCCTCGGGCGTGCGCTTGATCAACCATGCACCAGCGCATAGTCTCGGCGCGACCTCGGAACGCCCGGCCCGGCGGACCGCCGCCGGACCTGCGATCGCCCTCGCCAGCCCGCCTCCTGCGCGCGACGCCCCCTGGAGACCCCGATGAACACAGCGACGACCGCGGCGCCCAAGCTCCCCCCCGGTACAGTGATCGATGGGACCTACACGACGGGAGCCGTGGTCCGTTCACGCCTCGGCGCGGTGACCTACGCGGCCACCGACCTGTCCCGGAACCGCGTCGACGTCACGGTGTACGCGCCGGAGTGCTTCGTCTCGCCGGTGGCGCTCGAGCGCAGCCTCCGCGAGCTGCGTCAGCTCGAGAAGGTCCACGCCCCGCAGGTGCTGCGGATCTTCGACGCCGGCAAGCTGCCCCAGGGCGGGATCTACGAGGTCCACGAGCACGTCGAGGGCCAGTCGCTCGCCGAGCTCGGGGCGATCCCCCCCGCCGAGGTCGCCCCGCTGATCCACGAGATCGTCACCGCCCTGCAGGCCGCGCAGAAGGTCGGCGTGCTCCACCGCAACCTCGGCGCCCAGGCCGTGCTGCGCGGCGAGCGGGGCATCAAGCTGACCGGCTTCGCCGTCGGCGACCCCCAGGGCGGCGTCAGCTTCGGCGCCCTCGACTGCATCGCCCCCGAGCAGGTCGAGGGCAAGAACATCGACGAGCGCACGCTGGTGTACAACCTCGCGGCGCTGACCTACCGGTTCCTGCGCGGCGCCTCGCTGTTCACCGGCGGCGACAGCGGCACGCAGCTTCTGCAGGCCGCGGCCAGCCTGCCCCCGCCGGAGTCGATGCCGGCGCCGCTGTTCGCCGCGCTGGCCAAGGATCCGAAGTCGCGCCCGAACCTGCTGCAGAAGTTCCTGGGCGAGCTCGACGCGATCGTCCGCGAGTTCCCGCATTCCTCCCAGCCCCCGGCCGCCGCCCCGGATCGCGCCGGGTCCGCCGCAGATCCGACGCCGGACAGCCCTGCCGACGCCCCGGAGCCGATGACCGACCTGCGGACCGAACGCGCCCCGGAGCCCGAGGCGCGGCGCGAGCCGACCGTCGATCGCCGGGCCGAGCGCGCGCCTGCGAACATGTCCGAGGGTAGCGAAGAGCGCGAGGTCAATGATACCCTCGACTCGCTAATGACCGACCCCGACGCGCCCAAGCTGCCGTCCCCGGAAGCCAAGAGCCCGGAAGCCAAGCCGAACCCGACCCGCCCGGCGATCGTCACCGGACCGGGGACGATCAGCCCGCCACCGAGCTCCAGCAAGCCGCCCGTGCCGTCTCTCGGCGCGCCGCCGCCGAGCCTCGGCAAGCCCGCGACCCCGGCTCTCGGCCTCCCGAGCCCCGGCAAGCCGCCGCTGCCGTCGATCGGCGGCCCGCCGAACCTGCCGTCGCTTGGCGGCGGACCGATCGCGCCGCCGTCGCTCGGGCCGCTCGCGCCGCCGTCCATCGGCCCGCCCGGGGCCCCCTCCATCGGTCCACCGTCCGCCGCTGCAGCGCCCGCGGCTGCAGGCGCCGCCAAGCCGCGCACCCGCGGCTGGACCATGTTCATGGAGGTCACCGAGGACGAGGCCGCGAACCCGGCCACGCCCGGCGTCCCGCTGCCCGGCGCTCCAGGAGCCCCCGCCGCGCCCGTGCCAGTCGCGGGCGCACCCGTCGCGGGGGCACCGATCGCGGGTGCACCGGTCGCGGGCGCTCCGCTGGCCCCGATGCCGGCCGCCCCGGCTCCGGCGACCCCGGCCCCCGCGACGCCCACCGGCGAGGTCAAGCCCAGCACCCGCGGCTGGACGATGATCATGGACGAGCCGTCCGACGCCGACCCGGCCGCGCTCGGGCTCTCCACGCCCGCCGCCGCCGCCTCGCCGCCGCCGCCCAGCCCGACCACGCGCGGCTGGACGATGCTCGAGGAGCTCAACGACTCGCTGCCCGCGTCGGCCACTCCGGCGACCCCGGCCACCCCCGCGGCCCCGGCCTCGGAGGTCAGCGGGGTCAGCAGCGCCCCGAGCTCGCGCGGCTGGACCATGTTCATGGAGGCCGAGCTGCAGGGCGGCGCGAAGCCGGAGGAGCCGGCCACGCCCGACGCCGAGCCGGAGTTCTTCGACGGCCAGGTGCAGACCGACAGCGGCACCGTCATCGCCTTCGCGCCGACGGCCGCGGAGCCGACGGCCTCGTTCACCCGCAGCCGCGCGGAGGAGGACGACGTCGCCGCGCAGGAGCCGATGACCTCGTTCGGCGCGCGCCTGCGCGGCGAGCCCGAGGAGGCCGCCCCGCTGGCCCCGTCGCTCACCCCCGAGAGCGCCCCGTCGCACTCCGCCGAGATCCCGAGCTTCGCCGGCAACAACCTCGGCTTCTCGGTCGTGGCGGACACCAAGCCCGCCCCGCCGACCACGCGCCCCGAGCCCCAGCCCGACGCGCTCGACTCGGACCTCGAGGCGGCCCCGGGCGGCAACTCGAAGCTGATCGTGATCGGCGTGGTCGTGGTGGTGGCGCTCGTCGTCGCCATCATCCTCGCCACCCGCTGAGCTCACGGCTGAATCAAGGGACATGTCCTGCGGGGCATGTCCCTTGGCGCATGTCCTTCGGGACATGTTCGTACGGGCAGGCGGTCACTCGTGGTGGTACGGGTGCCCCGCGAGCAGCGTGGCCGCGCGATAGAGCTGCTCGAGCAGGACGAGCCGCGCGAGGCGATGCGGCAGCGTCATCCGCGAGAGCGCGAGCAGCCGGTCCGCCCCGCCGCGGTCGTCCGCGCTGAACCCGTCGGCGTCGCCGATGTAGAAGCAGGCCGCGCGCGCCCCGTCGGACCGCCACTGCTCGAGCCAGCGCGCGAGCCCGCGGGTGTCCAGCTGCTCGCCGCGCTCGTCGAGGAGCACCCGGATCGCCGGCGCCTTCGACCAGTGCGCGCGCAGCCCGGCGGCGTCGCGGACCTCGACGACGTCGAGCGGCGCGTAGGGTTGAATGCGCCGGGTGTACTCGGCGCACAGCGACTGCAGGCCGGCGTCGCGGAGCTTGCCGGTGGCGACCACGGCCAGGCGCATCGCTCTCCGCGGGTCACTTGCGGCGGGCCGGGCGGTCCGGGGCGGGCGCGTCGGCGACGACGGCGTCCGCGGGCGCGGCGGCGTCGTCGACGTCGCCGTCGTCGTCGTCATCGTCGTCCGCGAGGTCGGCGTCGTCGTACTCGTCGCTGTAGCCCTCGGCGTCGTCGTCGTAATCGTCGTCGTCGGCCTGGGCCGCGGCGAGCGCGGCGGCCTCGGCGGCGGCGAGGGCCGGGTCGAGCTCGCCGGCCTCGCCCACGGGGGCCTGGGCGTCGTCATCGTCGTCGAGCTCGCCCTCGAACGCGCCGAAGCTGCCGCCGCGGAACGCGGGCATCGGGTCGGGCGGGGCGAGGCCCTCGAGGCCGCTGGTGTCCATGACGTCGGCGGGGAGGTCGAGCTCGACGCGCGGCGCGTCGTTCCACATGCTCTCGAGGTCGTAGTGCTTGCGGACCGGGTGATAGAACACGTGGATCAGGAAGTCGTCGTAGTCGAGCAGGTCCCACAGGTGCTCGTCGAGGCCGTCGCTGCCGATCGGTGACAGGCCCTGAGCCTTGAGGCCCGCCATGATCGCCTCCGTGATGCCGCCGACGTGCCGGTCCGAGCGACCCGAGACGATCAACGCGTGGTCGGTGTAGCCCGCGACCTCGGTCAACTGGAGGACGACGGGCCCGACGGCCTTGGCGTCGATGGCGAGTTCGAGGGCTTTTTGCAGCGTCGCCGGGAGGCTCGCGCGGGTGAGGACGGACCTGGTCACGGACGCCTTGTAGCGCGGCTTTGCGCCGGGGACAACCGCCTGCCGGGGCCGCGCCGTGAGGTCACGAGCCGGCGAGGCCGCCGAGCAGACGCTGACGCTCGACCTCGAGGCGCACGCGCTCCGGCACGGGGTCCGCGCCCGCGGGGGCCTCGATCGCCAGCTGTCCGGCGGCCACGGCCTCGACGCTCGCGGTCAGCCGCGTCTCGCCGTCTTGCGGGCGCTCCAGCGCGTCGCGCAGGACGTAGCGGACCTGCAGGTCGGCGCTGCGCCACAGCCCGGTCGCGCGCGCGAGCGTGATGCTGCCCGACACTTCGGTGATCTCCGCGCGCTGGCGCCACTCCCGGCCGAGGCCCGTCGCGACCAGCGCGGGGTCACGGGCCTCGGCACGTCGCAGCGTGACCTCGACGGTGTCCTCGGCCGACTCCACGACGTCGAGCGCGAGGCCCGGGGCCGCGAGCTCGACGAGGTCGTGCACGCAGTGCTGCGCCTCGTCGAGCCACAGGCCGTGCAGCTCCGAGTCGAGCGCGCGCGTGCGCCAGCCGCGGTGGGCCAGCCGCGTGTACACCTGCTCGTCGAGGATGACGACCTCGCGGCCCTCGCCCTTGTCTGTCTTTTGGGACAGGTGCATGCGCACCGGCTCGCCGGGCGCGGAGCCCCACGCCAGCGTCAGCTCGTCGACGACGCGCTGCTCCTGCTGGATCGGCTGGTCGACGACCGGGCGCGTCGGCTCGCGCGGGACCAGCGAGAAGCTCGCGGTGTACTTCATGCGGTGCGGGCCGAGCAGCGCCCGCGCCTCGGCGTGGCCCTGGGCCAGCACCGCGAGCAGCGTCGCCGGACCGGGCGCGTTGACCAGCGCGTCGACGCGGGCCCGGGCCTGATCGGCGCGGTGACCGGCCGCCGGCGCCGTCGCCTTCAGGGCCGCCGCCGCCTGCTCGCCGACGCCGGCGCCGCTCCCCGACTCGCCGCACGCGCCCGCGAGCGCGACGACCAGCGCCAGCGCGGCGCGGCGCGAGGCCATCGACGCGGCTGTCAATTTGGCAGCGGCCCGGCCCGGCGCGGACGAACTGGCCGAGGTGCTCCGGAGCGACGCGGACGGGGCGCGGGGAGGGGGCGTCACGGGGCGCGAGGGTATCACGCTCGCGCGCGGCGGACATGTGCGCTCGCCCCCGCGTCGCGCTAGGCTCGCGGCCGATGCCCGATGTCCTGCCCGTCGACGTCGACCCGCGCCTGGTGATGTTGCTGATGTCGGCGTGGGCGCCGGCGCTGGCGTTCCTGTTCGGGGCGCTGTGGGGGAGCTTCGCCAACGTCGTCATCTACCGCGTGCCGCGCGACCTGAGCGTGGTGCGGCCGGGCTCGCGGTGCCCGGGCTGCGAGGCGCCGATCGCCTGGTACGACAACATCCCGGTGCTCTCGTACCTGCTGCTGCGCGGCCAGTGCCGCCGGTGCGGCGCGAAGATCTCGCTGCGCTACCTCGTGGTCGAGCTGCTCGCCGGCATCATGAGCTTCGCGCTGTACATGCAGCACGTGCTGCGCCCGATGGTCCAGGGGGGAGGGCCCGAGCTGCTCGCCTGGCTGCTGTGGCTGTGCTTCGGGCTCGCGCTGATGATCGTCACCTACACCGACATCGACCTGTGGGTGATCCCCGACGAGGTCGTGCTGCCGGTCGCGGCGCTCGGGCTCGTCGCGGCCGCGGTCGACCCGGCGCTGCTCGGCGTCGGCCTCGTGGAGGGCCTCGTCGCCGCGGCCGCCGGCTACCTCCTGATCGCCGGCCTGCGCTGGATCTACCTGCGCTGGCGCGGGCTCGAGGCGCTCGGCCTCGGCGACGGCAAGCTGCTGCTGATGATCGGGGCGTTCTGCGGCGCGCGCGGGCTGATCTGGGCGCTCGCGGCCGGCGCGATCCAGGGCCTGCTCGTCGCGGTCCCGCTGCTGTTCCTCGGCAAGAAGCTGGCGACCACCGACCTGCAGGAGGTCCACGGCGACGACCCCGAGCTCGGGGCCGACGGCGAGGGAGTGATGGGCGCGCGCGTGCCCTTCGGGCCGTTCTTGGCGATCGCCGCGTTCGAGTACATGCTCGTCCCCGAGCAGATCGCCGCGCTGGTCGCCCTCGTCGCGCCCTGATATGCGCCCCCGACCTGTGCTATCTGGGCGCGGGCCATGGACATCCCCATCCTTCAGGACGTCTACGACGCGCTCTCGCAGGCGCTGCCGCGCTCGCTGCGGGGCTACCTCGACCCGATCTTGATCGTGCTCGCGGTCGCGGCGATCGCCGGGCTGCTGCGCCTGACGCTGCTGCGCTGGCTGCATCGCCTGAGCGCCGCGAACGCCAACCCCTACGACGACATCGTCGCGGAGGGGCTCAAGCGCCGCGCGGTCGGCTGGGCCGTGCTCACCGCGCTGTTCATCGAGGTCGAGGCGCTGCCGTGGCGCGCGCGCACCATCGCCGTCACGCAGAACGTCATCGCGGCGCTGCTGATCCTGTCGGTGACGCTGGCGCTGATCAGGCTGGTCTCCCGCCTCGCGGCCACCCACGCGCACACGGCCGACGCCGGCGTCGGCGGGACGACGCTGGTCCGCTACATCTCGACGACGGTGCTCGTCATCGTCGGCATGGTCGCGGTGCTCGCCCTGTTCGGGATCTCGGTGGTGCCGATGTTCACGGCGCTCGGCGTCGGCGGCCTCGCGGTCGCGCTGGCGTTCCAGGACACGCTGGCCAACGTGTTCTCCGGGCTCAATCTGACGCTGGCCCGGCAGATCCGCGTCGGCGACTACGTCGAGGTCGGCGAGCTCGAGGGCTTCATCATCGACATCGGCTGGCGCGCGACCACGCTGCGCACGCTCGAGGGCCCGCACGCCTTCATCCCCAACAAGAAGTTGGCCGAGAGCGTGATGGTCAACCTGTCGCGCTCCGACCCGGGGATGTCGGTCGCGATCGAGTTCCGCGTCGCCCTCGAGATCGACCCCGACCGGGTCGAGGCGGTGGTCCTCGACGAGGTCGTGCGGGCCGCCGCGGCGCTCCCGGGGATCCGCGCCGAGGAGCCGCCGATCGTGCGTTTTCGGGCCTTCGGCGAGTCGGCGCTCGAGTTCCGGGCGTTCGTGGCGGTCCGCAGCTACCAGGACCGCTTCCTCATCAAGCACGAGGTGATGAAGCGGCTGCACCGGCGCCTGCGCGCCGAGGGCATCACGGTGCCGGTGCCGCAGCGCGTCGTGCGGGCGGTGGCGGCCGAGGTCGCCGCCCCGCCACCGGCGGACCCGTCGACGGTGAAACCGGCGCCGTGATAAGCAGGCCGGGCGATGCCCGCGACCCCCGCGACGATCCACGTGTTCACGTACAAGGACGGGCTGCTGGCCCGGCTGGCCCACGACCTGCGCCTGACGCTCGGCCGCTTCGAGATCCAGCGCGACGGCGCGACGCTGAGCGCCCGGTTCTGGCCGGCGTCGCTGACCGTCGACGGCGCGATCGACCGCAAGGGCCAGGTCGACCGCCACGCGCTGTCGGACAGCGACCGCCGCAAGATCGGTGAGAACATCGCCGCCGAGGTGCTGCACCTCGATCGCTCGCCCGAGGCCAGCTTTCGCGGGCGCATCGTCGACGGCGAGGCGGCGGTGGAGGGCGAGCTGACGCTGCACGGGCGCAGCGCGCCGCTGCAGGTCGCCGTGCGCGCCGTCGACGGCCGCGTGCGCGCCGAGGTCACGCTGGCGCCGAGCCGCTGGGGCGTCGCGCCGTACAGGGCGCTGGCCGGGGCGATCAAGCTGCAGGACCGCGTGCTCGTCGTCGTCGACCTGCCCGCGCAGCCCGGCGAGCAGTGCACGTGGTCGGCCGGCTGACCCGGCTCCGGGCACGACCTGGCGCGAGGGACATGTCCGCAGGGACAGCAGGCCGGCGGCGCGAGGGGCGGGAAGGATCGGGCCGGCCGGCGCGTTCGGGACCGACCATGCGCATCCTCTCCATCGTTCTTGCATGTGCAGCCCTCGCCTGCGCGACCCGGGACGCCTCCTCGCCGGCCGGGCCGCCGCCGACGCCGCCGCCGCCCGTCGTCGCCGCGACCCCGGCGTCCGTCCAGCCCGCGCCCGTTGCCGCCGCGTCGCCGACCCCGGCGATCGAGCACCCCGGCTGCTTCCTGCTCCACGACGTCAGGGCGGGCACGGTCGTGCGCGTGCACCCGGAGGCGTGCGCGCGGGCGACGGTGCCGGCCTCCACTTTTAAAATTCCGCACAGCCTGATCGCGCTGCAGACCGGGGTGGTCACGGACCCGGAGGCGGAGCGGCCGTGGGACGGGCGCAAGCACTGGAACGAGGCGTGGCAGCGGCCGCACTCGCTGGCGACGGCGATCCGCCACTCGGTGCTGTGGTTCTTCCAGGGCACCGCGAAGCAGATCGGGCGCGCGCGCATGCAGGCCCAGCTCGCCGCGATCGACTACGGCAACGCGGCGGTCACCGGCGAGCTGACGACCTTCTGGCTCGACGGCGGCTCGCTGCGGGTGACCGGCGACGAGCAGCTCGACTTTCTGCTGCGGATGTTCCGCCGCGAGTTGCCGATCGACCGCGCGCACGTCGACACCGTCGAGCGCCTGCTGCTCGTCGACCGCGAGCTGCTGGCCGGGCGCCTGCCGCCGGGCGCGACGATGCCGGACATCCACGCGAAGATCCACGCGAAGACCGGGACCGACACCGGGCTGACGTGGTGGGTCGGCAAGGTCGAGGGCCCGCGCGGCGAGTTCGTGTTCGTCAGCCGCGTCGAGGACGACCGCCCGGCGAGCTCGCAGTCGCCGGCGGTCGCCGCGGGCCTGCAGGCGCTCGCGCAGGCCGGCGTGCTGTGACGGTCACGCGTCGGTCGGCAGGTCGACCTGGCCGCGGAACAGCTCGATGTGCAGCGCGAACGCGGCGCGCGAGATGATCGCGTTGGCCCCGTCGCCGCGGTCGATCGCCAGGATCCCGTCGAGGTGATCGATCTCGTGCTGCAGGAGCTCCGCTGTGCGCGGGTCGAGGCGGTCGAGCGTGCGGGCCTCGCCGCGCTCGTCGACATAATCCACCGTGATCGAGGCGGCGCGGCGCACCCGGACCAGCAGGTCCGGGAAGCACATGCAGTCGTCCCACAGCGTGACGGTGTCGGCGCTGCGCCAGGTGATCACCGGGTTGATGACGGTGAAGGGCCCCGCGCCGAGGTCGACGGCGATGATGCACTTGCCGATGCCGAGCTGCGGCGCGGCGATCGCCCGGCCGAACCCGTGCTCGGCGCGAAACGCCTGCAGCGCGGCGTGCAGGCGCATGCACTCGCCCTCGGTCATCGGGTCGTGCGGGTCCACGGCGGCCGCCGGGGTGCGCAGTCGGGGGTCGCCGAGCGGCAGGACGCGGTCGAACATGGGGCGCGAGCGTAACATCTCGTCCGCCCGACTTTCGTCGTTCGAGGCGCCGACGCCGGGTGTGCTGTCTCTCGGGACAGGCCGCGGTCAGCCCGCGACCTCCTCGCGGACGAACGCCGCGGCCTTGTAGCCGATGAGCATGCTCGGGGCGTTGAGCGCGGAGACCGGGACGACCGGCATGATCGACGCGTCGGCGACGCGCAGGCCGGTGACGCCGCGGACGCGCAGGCGCTCGTCGACGACCGAGCCGGCGGCCTGTCCCATCGCGCAGGTGCCGGCGTAGTGGTAGGTGGTCATCGCCATCGCGCGGACGAACGCGGCCTTGGCCCCGGGGCCGCGCGCCCAGCGTCCCGGCAGCAGCTCGGTGTTGCCGTAGGCGCGCAGCGGCGGGGCGCCGGAGATCTTGCGCACGAGGTCGATGCCGCGGAGCATCGTGGTCATGTCCTCGGGGTCGCTGAAGTAGGCCGGGTCGACGCGCGGGTGGTCGCCCGGGCGCGGCGAGGCGAGGCGCACGGTGCCGCGGCTCTTCGGCTTGCCGAGGATGACGACGAGCCCGTAGATCCGCCGCACGAGGGCGCGCACGAGCGCGGGCCGGAACGCCAGCGAGACGCCGCCGCGGACCAGGCGCGGCAGGCGGGTGCGGTGGTACAGCGCGGGCGGCACGGTCAGCGCCGGCAGCATGCGCATGAACGCCTCGCGGAAGCTCGAGCGCGCCGGGTACACCACGTAGCAGGTGTCGGCCTGATCCGGCGGGAGCTGGCTGTCGGGGTTGGCGCGGTGAAACCCGTAGACCTGGGGGTAGAAGCAGTCGACGTCGCGGCGCGCGAGGTGAAAGAGCGTGACGTTGGGGTGGTCCTGGAAGTTCTCGCCGACGCCCGGCAGGTCGAAGACCGGCGGGATGCCGTGGGGCACGACCTGGGCGCGCGCGCCGACGCCGGACAGCAGCAGCAGCTTGGGCGACTCGAGCGCGCCGGCGCACAGCAGGACCTCGCGGCGCACGCGGGCGGTGCGGCGGCCGCCCTCGTGCATGAACTCGACGCCGGTGACGCGGCGGCGCTCGTCGAAGACGATGCGATGGACGGCGGCGCCGGTCAGCACGACGAGGTTGGGGCGCTGCAGGTGCGGCTGCAGGAAGCCGACGTAGGCGTTGCGGCGCTGGTCGCCGGCGTAGTTCATCCACTCGTAGCCGAGGCCGCCGAGGAGGTCGCCGTCGTTGAGGTCGTCCTGGCGGTGGAAGCCGGCGACCTCGGCCGCGGCGATCGCCGCCTCGGTGAACTCGGTCGGCTCGCGGCGGTGGACGTCGAGGACCCGCTCGATCGCGCGGAAGTCGGGCTCGACGGCGGACCACGACCAGCCGGGGGTGTCCCACGCGCGGAAGTCCGCCGCCGAGCCGCGCAGGTACACCATCGCGTTGATCGACCCGCTGCCGCCGAGGCCGCGCCCCGAGCCCATGAACAGCGGGCGACCCATGCACCCCGCCTGCGGCACCGAGAAGCGCTCGTACATCAGGCTGTCGTTGATGAAGGCGTCCTTGTAGCCGTCGGCGCGCAGGGTCTCCGGGTGATCCTCGGCGCTGTCGCCGTGCTCGAGCAGGAGCACGCGGACGCGCGGGTCGGCCGAGAGCTGCCCGGCCGCGACGCAGCCGGCGGAGCCGCCCCCGATGATGACGTGGTCGAACTCGAAGTTGCCTGCGCGGGCCTGGGTCATGACGGGCGCGCACTTTATCACGGGCGCGGCGAGGGGCCATGCTGGCCCGCATCATGCACCCGCGGGCCGAGCGCTACTTCGCCGGCGGCAGCGCCTTCGAGGACTTCATCTTCACGGTCGTGCACGGCGCGCGCTGGAAGGTGGTCGCGGGGATCGTCGGGAGCGTGGCCTCGGGGGTCGCGCTGGCGCTGCAGATCGCCCCGCGCGCGCCGGGGCCGTGGGGCGCCGTGGTCGTCGCAAAGGTTGCGCTGCTGGCCACGTCGCTCGCGCCGTTCATCCACGTGTCGTGGGTGCTGTGGCCGCGCCGCGTGTTCGCCAGCGCGGCGGAGCTGCCCGCGGTGCGCCGGCGGCTCTGGTGGCTCGGGACTCGGACATGTCCCGGCGGGCATGTCCTTCGAGACATGTCTCTCGGGTCAGGGAGATCGACGCGGGCAGCGGCGCGCGACCGGGGGTCAGCGCCAGTCGGCGCCGTGGGCGTCCCACCAGCGCAGCCAGCCCTGTAGCAGCAGCTTCGGGGTCAGCTTCTCGCCGTCGGGCGGCAGCGCGACGCGGTGGCCGGTGACGCGCACGAGCTCGTCGGCGGCCCAGCGGCGCACGGCGGCGTCGCGGTGGCGCAGCGCGTCGATGACCCACTCGATGCGGGTCTCGGCGCCGTGCTCGTCGAACCAGGCGCGCCACTTGGCGGGGCGATAGCCGTGGTGCTTGGCGGTGATCGAGCACAGGGCCTCGAGCGCGGTCTCGCGGAGCTGCTTGTCGCGGACCGACAGCAGGTCGATGAGGATCGGGACGGCGAGGGTGTCGCGGAGGGTGCCGGCGGCCTCGGCCGCGAGCAGGGCGCGGTCGCGGTCGCGCCCGCGCAGCTCGGCGCGCACGGCCTCGGTCGCGGCGACGAAGCCGGGGCTGCGGCTGTACGACTCGAGCACGCGGGTGGCGATCAGGCGCACGTCGGCGTCGGGGTCGAAGGCGTGGGCCGCGAGCGGCCGCAGGCACCTCGGGTCGCGCAGGTCCTGGAACAGGAAGGCGGCGTAGAACCGGATCTGCGGGCGCGGGTGATCGACGAGGTCGAGGATGTGCGGGGTGACGGCCGCGCCCAGCGCGACGCAGGCGCGCAGCAGCGGCCCGTGGGCGCTCGGCGGCGGGAACGAGCGGACATCGGTGTGGCTGCCGAGGTCGATCGGGCCGGGGAAGCGCTCGGCGAGCCGCGCGAGCCCGTCCGCCCCGAGGCGACGCAGCGGGGCGAGGGCGTCCGGGGCGCCCGGGTTCTGCAGGTAGAGGTCGATCGCGGCGTCGGGCGCGAGCAGCGGGACGTCGGCGTCCTCGGGCCCGTCCGGGACGTCGGATGTCGACGCGGCGTCGGCTGTCCCGGAGGACAGGTCGGTCGGCGCGGCGGGCCGGGTGGGATCGGCGGCGGTCGCCTCCGGGGCTGTCCCGGGGGACAGGTCGGGGGCCGCCGTCTCGTCGGGCGCGGTCGAGGCTGCCCCGGAGGACCGGTCGGCCCGCGCGTCCGGGGCTGTCCCCGGGGACAGGTCGTCGGGCGCGGTCTGGGCTGTCCCCGAGGACAGGTCGTCGGGCGCGGCCGGGGCTGTCCCCGAGGACAGGTCGTCGGGCGCGGCCGGGGCTGGCCCGCGCGGCGGGTCGGTGGGGGCTGTCTCCGGGGGCAGGTCGGCAGAGGCTGTCCCGGGGGACAGGTCGGCCGGGGCTGTCCCGGGGGACAGGTCGGCGGGGGCTGCCCCGGGGGACAGGTCGGCGGGCGCGGCCGCGTCGGCGGCGGCGAGGGCGGGCGGCGCGTCGTCGGGGGGCTCGACGGGGGTCGCGCTCGGGCGGGGTCCGGACTCCGCGCGGACCAGGCGCGGCATGTTGAGGGTGATCGCGTCGGCGCCCGGCGGGACCGGGTTGTGGCCGGACTTGCTGCCGCGGCGCTTGGCGCCCGGGAGCGGGGCAGGGGCGATAAGCGAGGTCGGGATCGAGAGCGTCAGGCCCTGCGCGGTCGTGCTCGTCGGCGCCGCGGTGCGGGTGCCCGGGCGCCGGAGGTCGGCGGGGATCACCAGCGCCGGCTCGGGCGCGCTGGGGCGGGCCCGGTCGCCCCGCTTGCCGAGAGCCCGCCGCGTGCCCGGCGGCGCGACGAGGTTGGGGAGGTGCAGGCCGCTGCTCGACGCGGACGGGTCGATCGGCTTCGTGCCGGACTCGTCGGGCCCGGTCGGGGCGGCGTCGGCGTCGGCGGCGACGGGCGAGGCTGCGGTCGAGTCGGCGTCGGACGGCGCGGCGTCGCCGGGCGCTGGGGCGCCGCGGGGGTCGGACGTCGCGGCGGTGTCGCGGGGGTCGGACGTCGCGTCGGCGCCGTAGGTCTTGAAGGTCGCGTCGGCGGGGCCGGCGTCGGGCTGCGCGCCGTCCTCGTCCTCCTCGGGCGCCGGGTCGATCAGGCGATCGTCGGCCGGGGTGAGCATCGTCGGGAAGCGGACGCGGGCCCCGGAGCGCTCCTCGGGCCTGTCCTCGGGGACAGGTGCGGGCTCGGGCTCGGGCCGCGCCGGGCGGGTCGCGTGCGCGTCGGTGTCCGGGCGGCGGATCGGGTTGACGAGCGCGATCACCTGGCGCTTGCCCTTGCGGGACGGGCGGCGGATCGCGCTCGGGACGTCGACGGGCGCGTCCTCCGGGTCGGTCGCGGACGCGTCGGCCTCGGCGGCGATCGTGTCGTCGGTGTCGGCGGCGGTCGTGTCGTCGGTGTCGGTCGCGGGGGTCTCGCTCGCGTCCGCGTCGGCGCTCGCGTCCGCGCTCGTGGAGGACCCGGGGTCGGCGGCGTCGGCTCCGGCCGGGGTCGCGTCGGCCGGGGCGGCGCTTTCGGCCGCAGGGGCGCTCGCCGGGCGGGGCTGCTCGCTGGCCTGCGGGCTGTCCGAAGCGGCAGCCGGGGCTCGGCCGTCCTCGCGGACCGCGCGGTCCTCGGCGCGGCCGAGGGCGCCGAAGCTGTCCCCAGAGACAGGTCCGGAGCGCGACTCGGCGCGGCTCGGGATCGGCTGGGTGTCCTCGCGGCCGCGGGCGAGCTGGCTGTCCCCGGGGACAGGTTCGGCGCGGCGGTTCGGGGCCGTCGGCTCGCGCGGCGCGGCCGTCAGCGCCGAGTCGAGCGCGCCGGCGTCCGCCGTGGGGCGGGTCGAGCCGACGCCGCGCAGGCGCAGCAGGGCCTCGAGGCTGGCGCCGGCGAGGTCGCACAGCTCCCGCGCCGCGGCGTGATCGGCCGCGTCGAACAGGCCGCCGTCGCGGTCGATGTACAGCATCAACACGCCGCGGTCCTGGGCGAAGACCGGCTCGAACAGGCACGGGATGCCGAGCGGGCGGCCGACGGCGGCGGCGAGCTTGGGCTCGGTCAGCAGCTTGAGGCGGATGTGGCCGAGGACGGCGCGGTCGAGCAGGCCGCCCTCGGGGATCGGGATCACCAGCGCCGTCTGCAGCCACAGGCCGCCGGGGACGGCGAGCGGGCGCAGGCCCTCGCGCTTGACCCCGAACAGGGCGACGCGCGGGGCGATCTGCGCGGCCGCGTGGACCAGCGCCTCGGTGATGCGGTCGCGCTCGCGCGCCTGCGCGAGCACGGCGCGGGCCGGCGCGAGCCGCTGCACGAGGCGGGCGGTGCGGTCGGGGTCCTGCGCGACCGGGGGCGTCAGCGACGTGCCGGTGTCGCCGGTCGGGCGCGCGGCGCCGGTGGGCGCGGGGTCCGGGCGCGAGGCCGTGGCGGTCGGTGCGGCGCCCGGCGGGGCGCCGGCGGGCGCGGGGCCCGGGCGCGAGGGTGTGGCGGTCGGTGCGGCGCCCGGCGGGGCGCCGGCGGGCGCGGGGTCCGGGCGCGAGGCCGTGGCGGTCGGTGCGGCACCGGCGGGCGCGGGGTCCGGGCGCGAGGCCGTGGCGGTCGGTGCGGCGCCCGGCGGGGCGCCGGCGGGCGCGGGGCCCGGGCGCGAGGCGGGGGCGGTGCCCGTCGGGGCGCTGTCGGGGCGCGAGGCGGGGGCGGTGCCCGTCGGGGCGCTGTCGGGGCGCGGGGCCGCGGCGGAGTCCGTACGGGCCGGGGTCGCGGCGGAGGCCGTGTTTGTGGGCGCCGGGGCGCCTGCGTCCGGGCGCGCGGCGGGCGAGCGAGCGTCCGCGGGTGCGTCGGGCGTGCGGGCGTCGGGCGCGGCCGGGCTGGCGCCGGACTTGCGGGTCGGCAGCGGGCCGAGGGTCGGGGCCGGCTCGACGAAGCGGGTCGAGGGGTTCTGCGGCGGCTGGGTGCCGGGGGCGAGCGCGTCCTGGGGCGCGCGGGGCCGGCGGTCGTTGCGGCCGCTGCCGGGGGCCTGGGCGCCGACGCTGCGCAGGTCGGGGAAGTTGCCGGAGCTGGCGACGGGGAAGCTGCCGGAGTCGTGCGCGGCGAACGTGCCGGAGCTCGCGGCCGAGAAGGTGCCGGAGCTGGCGGCGGAGAAGGTGCCCGAGCCGGTCGCCGGGAAGCTGCCCGAGCTCGACGGATCGTCGGGCGGGATCGGGCGCGCGACCGTCGCGGTCAGGCTCTCCTCGGCGCCCGGGGCCGCGACCGGCTGGATCACCGTGGCGCTGGCGCTGTCGGCCGGCGAGGGCGCGCCGAGGCTGTCCGCGGGGCCAGGTGCGCGGCGGCTGTCCGAAAGGGCAGGTGAGCTGTCCGCGGGGCCAGGTGCGCGGCGGCTG
>Ga0075163_10004292_pt1 | contig 19137 bp, 24 predicted proteins | sample JI1023141ADNA_FD_71478 | JGI IMG/M metagenome (GOLD analysis project Ga0075163, IMG submission 71478) | Wastewater effluent complex algal communities from Wisconsin, to seasonally profile nutrient transformation and Carbon sequestration -... | ecosystem: Engineered > WWTP > Effluent > Algae...
ACGGGGTGAGACGTGCCAACTTGTGGATGTTCATGGGGGCTCTGATGGTTGTGGATTGATGTCTCGACAACCTCAGCTTGCAGCCATTATCCCCTGTGAACAACCTCCTTGTCATTTACACCTAGCGATGCTTGCTGTTGCCGAGCGGACCGACCATCCGCGTAGTGTGAAGCATCGTGCGGTCCGCTCGTAACAGACGCTGGCGCTATGCTGCGATAGAATGATCGTGGCATTGCAAAACCCGAGGCCGAATGTTGCCGTATCGCGCGTTGACGAAAAACGCGGGCGGTGTCATTCCACTGGCCGAGAGGTGCGAGGTGAAAGTACGCGACGTGCGGCGATGGCTCGCTGCGGACGGGTGGGTACTGGTGGGTACTGGTGGGTACTGGTGCGTACGCGCGGCAGCCATCAGCAGTTCAAGCAGCCGGTGAAGTTCGGCCCTGTCACCGTTGCGGGCTCTGGCAATGACGACTTCGCGCCGGGTACTTTGAATAGCATCTTAAAGCAGGCAGGGCTCAAGACCTCGGGCCAGGAGTAGCGCGTGCACCGCGACCTGATCATCATCGAAGCCACCCCGACGAGATACTCGGCGTATTCGCCCGACCTCCCCGGCTGCATTGCCGCCGGCGCGTCGCAGATAGATGTGGAACGCGTGATGCGTGAAGCGATCGAACTGCATCTCGACGGGCTCCGCGATGCGGGCCTGCCGATTCCGGTTGGCGCCACGTCGGCAGCGTACGTCGAAGTTGCTGCATAACGACGCGTTGCCGTCGTCAGCACGTTTCGCAATGCGCGCTGCGCGCGCAGTTTTTCAGCACGCTACTGCAGAACGCCTGCGTTATACGGACATCTTCGCCGATGACATGACCATAATCGTTGCAGGCCAGATCGAAGTGCAGCCCGGGCAGCGGCAACGCTTTCTGGAGGGCTCGGAAATGGCGATGCGGCTCGCACGGGAGACCACAGGGTGCGAGGATTTCGTCGTCGCCGCGGACCCCCTCGACGAGCATCGCGTCAACGTCTTCGAGGTGTGGCGCTCTCGTAAAGCGCTGCACGACTTTCGGGACGCGGGGCCGGACGACGGCCTCACTTCGCTGATCGTGCGAGCTCGAGTACGCGAGTACGAGGTCTAGCGTGGTCACGGACAGCACGCCGTACAACGATGCTTGCTGTCGACAACCACGCTGTTGAAGCGGGCGCTGCGCGCCCGCATCTTCCTTAAAGTGTCTGCAGCAGAAGCCGGCGTTAGATCGCGGCTACGCCCGGTGCAACGACTGGCCGTTCCGCCGTGTCCAAGGGTGCAGCACCATCGCCTGCGCCATCCCTTTCCTGTGATTCCGATGCATCGATCGCTCGCCATACTGGTCCTCGCCCTCGCGGTCACCGTCGTCGATGACGTACGCGCCCAAGGCATATCGCCCGCGCGGATACCGTTGGGGCAGGAGCTGCCGTCGATCACGCTGCCCCCGTCGCTCGATCGAGTGCTGCGTGAGTACGAGGCTGCGTGGCGGAAGGGCGATGCGGCGGGGTTGGCGGCGCTGTTCGCGGAGGATGGGTTTGTGCTCCAGAGTGGGCGCGCGCCGGCGCGCGGCCGCGCTGCGATTCAGGCGGTGTATACCGGCCAAGGCGGAGCACCACTCCGCCTGCGCGCGCTCGCGGCGTCGGTCGCGGACACCGTCGGGTTCATTGTCGGCGCGTATGGCTACGGGACCCAACCGGGCGATCAAGGCAAGTTCACGCTGACGCTGCGACGCCGCGCGGGCGGCCCGTGGCTGATCTTTTCGGACATGGACAACACCACGCGGCCGCCCGGTTGACGGAGCGGTTGCTCGCGTCCGCGTGTTCGGGGTCGCGACGCGCTGGCGTGTCGGGGTGCGAGTCCGGTGCCGTGCGATCGAGTGCGGGCCCAACCCGCCGCGATCGAACCTTTCGTTGCGCGTGACAGGGCCTTCAAGGATGGCGGCCTGTTCGCTGGCGCTCACTGGCCGCCGATTTATGGAAGAGCCCTGCATCCGTCGGCTCGGTGAATCGGAGGACGTGACGTTGCTCTCTGGCTCCAAGCATCCGCTCGTGCAGGAGTTCCGCGACGAGTGGCGGCTGCGCTGGGCGACGGAGAAGGGCGCGGAGCAGAGCTAGTCTTTCCTACGGAAGCGCCGAAGCAACAAGCGCGGGCCGAGGTGTAGCACAACGCCCAGCAGTGCCAGCACGCCGGCGATGAGCAATGGCAGCACCCCGCCAAAGGTGTAGCTCAGCGACAGCACGAAACCCCAGATGTATTCCGCGCGATAAATGGGAAATGCCAGCGCGAGGAGTGGCGCGGCATTGACCTGCAGGCGCGGGATGTCCGAGTAGCCGAGGGCAAATGCCGTCGCGAGAATGGCGCCGTAGATCGCCGCGCCCACTGCGCTCAGCGAGGCAGTTCGCGTGGTAACATCCCCGCGCGCCACGCGGGCCGTCACGCTGCCAAGCGCGAGCCAGGTGACGAGCGGGAGCGTCAGGATGCCCCACCAGTTTGAAATCGCGGGCATATCGTCGCGCGCCATGAAGCTGTGCGCAGGGACGCCACCGTGGAGCTGCTGCCACATCAGCACGCTGGCCACGATTGCCGCCACAAGGACGGTGGCCACGGTACGAGTACTCGGGTGCATTGCCGACTTGAGGTGAGGGAGGATCGTGCTCCGCTCACCTACGGCACGGGGGTCGCCGGGTTTCTCGCTTGCTGCCCCGATGCTGAGAATTGCGATCTCGCGCGACAAACCTCGACGCCCGCGCGCGTCGCCGCTGTTGCGGTTGGTGTCGGACCATCTGCACCGGCTGCAGACGCTCTACGACGAGCGCTTCGCCAGACGCCGCGCCGGGCATACGCGCTCCGGGACGGGGGAGCGCCGAGCATACGTCCGACTCGGCTGCGCGAGGCTCTCACGGGCTACGAGCGTGCAGCCGACATCGCTCGCACCGCGAACGACATGGGGCAACTTGCCCACGCCCAACGACACGTACGGGACCTTCTGCGTGAGCTCGGCCGGAATCGCTCGGCCGAGTCTGCAGCGTCCGAGGCGGTCGCCCTGTATCGGCAGCATAGCCGCGACGCCTCGCCGCCGAACGAGTGGTTGCTGCTGACAATGCGCCCGGGGTCGGTCGTGGCATACGTGTGGCAACACCAACCAGGCGTAGCGTACCATTCGCGGCAACGGCCTTCGCCGTAAAAGCCCCGTACTGCGCCAACTCGTCTTACCCAAGAACATGTTGTTCCCCTGTACAGAGTAGATTCGACGTCCTTGCCATCGCCATCTAACGAGGCGTTGCAGTCTGACAGCCGCGCTTGGCGGAATGCGCGCTGCGGGCGCAGGTTTATATGCGTGCTACTGCAGAACGCCATCGTGAGGTGGCCGAGAACGAGGTAGTCGGTGTCGACTGAGCAATTCTACGATGAGCTAGCCTGGTACTATGACCTGGTGTTCCCTGATTGGGATGCCAGCATGCAGCGCCAAGGAGATGCGCTCATTCGCCTCATCCGCGAGAGTGTGTCGCCTCGAGCGAGGGAATCGCCCCGGGTGCTCGACGTCGCAGCGGGGATTGGCACGCAGTCGCTTCCACTTGCAGCGCACGGTTGTCGCATCACGGCTAGAGACCTGTCGCCCGAAGCGATTGTCAGGCTCGGTCGAGAGGCTGCCGCCAGAGGACTCTCCGTGGAGGCGGGCGTCGCAGACATGCGGGCCGTTGCGGCCTCTGTCTCGAGCCGGTTCGATGCGGTGATCTGCTGCGACAACTCGTTGCCACACCTGCTCACCGACCGAGATATTGCCATTGCCCTCTCGCAATTTCGAAAGGTTCTCGTCGAAGGTGGGGTGTGCATTTGTTCGGTCCGGGACTACGACCGCGTCGATCGCGCCATGACCTCGCACCATGACTACGGTGAACGCCGGCGGGGTGATCGGGTGTTTCGTTTGTGGCAGGATTGGCGCTGGTGTGATGTAGATCGCTATGAGGTAACGTTCGTCGTCGAGGAGCGGCTCTCTGCGGATTGGGGTGAGCGCCTCCGCACGAAGAGCGAGTATTACGCCATTGGCACGACCCGGCTCCTTGAGCTGATGGTTGAGGCGGGATTCTCCTCATGCCGTCGACTCGACGATGTGATTTATCAGCCCGTCCTCATTGGGTGGGCCACCTAACACGCGTGTGCTGCAGTCGGGGTCTCACGCCTTGGCCCACGCGCTGTAGTCTTACGAGAGTACGCGGGCCTCGGCCGGCCCTGCCGCAGAAACGCACAACGTTAAGCGGAAGTACAGATGGAATGACTCGACGCTGGTGATGACGGCGACGCGCGAGTCGGCGTGGTGGGGCAGGGGTGGTACGACCGAGTACTACGGGAACTGCAACGGAGGGCCGCTCGCGCGACAACAAGCCTGCTGTTCTCGTGAGTGATGCGACGTGCCGAACTCGGTGACGATGCCGTGACAAATCGCACAGCCCGCTCGATAGCCAGACTTGACGCGAATGACAGGGGGGGGGTAGTGTGGCACGGGGCAATTGTGCCCCACAGTGAGCATCTCTGACAAGGAGCACCTATGTACCGTGGATTGAAGCACTGCGTTCGCGTAGTCATCGCGATGACCGGGGCATTCACGATTGTGGCCTGCAACGAGTCACCGGACCGCAGTGATCCGTTCACCGCAACGGAACCCACTATGAACATCGCCTCGTCGACGCCGCCGAAAAGATCGACCCTGGTCAGCGATTCTCCTCTTTGCATCATCGCGGACGACAACCTGCTGCACGCTGGGCATCGCGGAACGTTGACCGTCGTTGGAGGCGCCGCACTGCCGTTCGATCTCTCGTCAAAGCGGGTCGAACGCGTCCGAAAAGAGCGAGCAAATGATCGCGCACTACCGCCGGTCGCAGACCCAGAACTCACCGTCGTGACGCAGCGTGCTGGGCGGAACGTGAGAGTTACCTGCCCGCTCGCCAATGAGATTACCAAAGATGAAATGCAACGCATAGTGAACCAAGCCAATGCCGATGGGCGATGGGCGAAGCTCGACCGCATCCTGGCCAAGAGGAGCCAACTGCAAGGCCGACTATCAACCACTTCTCATCGGACATCTTCAAGCGCTGGTCCACTTCATTTCGGAGAAGTCACTTCGAACATGGACTGCGGTGGCGGAGGTGACCTTCGCGGCTCGACAGGGGCACTACGGCGAGACACCAGAACAACGACCGGATTATCCAACGTCGAGGGCTGTGGCGATCCTCAAGTGCTCACGACGATCACAGTCGTCGCCAAAATCAACACCATATTTTTGTCCCACGATGCGATCATCTGTTTCGTCTTGGGCAAGTGTGTCCGAGACTGGGGAATCAGCGACGCGTGGTATGGCAAAGAAGAAATCTGGGTGGATGAAGGACTGGGAGAGTGGGGCGTTGGGCCGGAACCGCCGGTTCCCACGCCGGCGGAGGAGAATGCGGAAATCTGCACGGTGTATGACGATGAAGCATCGGGCCTCGCGGCTGAAATGGGGACATCAAACGCCGCAGAAACGGACCCGTTCCTGATGCTCGATGCTGCTTTCATTATCTGGGATATTGTCGACTGGGCAAACGAAGGATACTCGTGCGCGGGATTGGCGAACGTCATGGCCGGGGTCGGCATGGCCATGGTCCCCGGTCCGAATGTGGCTGCTATGGTACAGCGTGGCGCCCGGAATTCGAAGATCGCAGCGGCCCTCCGTCGAGGACGTGAAGCCCATGCTGATTTCGCGAGAGACCGGGCCGCATTGGGTGATCTCACTGAAGTACTCATTGAGGGCGTAAGGACGGCGGACGGTCGAATCGTCCGCGGGCGGATCGACGCAGTCGAAATCAACGAGTCGGCAAGAGAGATTGTTCTTCGGGAACTCAAACCGTCTGGGACTCGACAAAACACTGCGGGTGAAACTCAACTTCTCAGATACGTGAATGCTCTAGTGTCCGACGGCAGAACAGTAAATCGCATGTGGAACGGCGCACCGCTAGATTTCAAAAGTCTGACGGAAGCTGGATACTCGATTCGCACACAAGTGATTCCCTATACCCCCTAGCGCCACATTACCTGATGTACGCCAGCATCGTCGTCTACTTCGATGGAACCTTCGGGCAGCACGCGCAAGACTGGGAGGCGCTCCGTAGCGCCTCCCAGTCGGTGCTTCCGATGCCACAGCTCGAAACCATCGCTGGCTACGCGCGACCCGGAGAGCGAGGGATTGCGTATTCCCGTGTCGGAGTCCGTCCGTTTACGCGTCTCGCGACGCGCGTGCAGGCAGATGGCATTGCATTCGCACAGCTCTTGGAAGATGTTGCTGAGGACTGGCCCGGTGAATGTGCAAATTGTACGGTGTACTTTACGAAGGAAGACAGGATCACTCCGGCAGCGCCGTTGCACGCGTCCGTCACCACCAACTATCAAGTTTCCCCATCGTGGCCATCGCCGACGGAGCGAGCGGCCGTGCAGCGCCTCTGCGAGACGGTGCATGGCACCTACGGATTCGTCGCACTCAGCCACGACCGCTACGAAGCCTTGAACCACGGAGCGTGGGCACTTAGTTCACCATGGGAGTACACAAACTCTGGCGCTGATCCGGTGAGAAAGCAGCGTTTCGAAGCGTCCCTGAATGAGATGGCCCGTCGCAATAGATTTCGGCACCTGATGGGCGAACGGCTCCGCGGTGTCTACTGGGGCAACCTCCTCCCCGCTGCCATCGTTCAGCAGGTGGGCGGCGATGCAGCGTTCACGCTCGCGGGATGTGAAGTAGTTGAGTGGATCAACGACCGCGTGCTGTACGTCCAGCTCACCGCAACCTTCGCGACCGCAGAAACGACGGCGGCGCTCGCAACGCTTGCACGTGTTTCGCAGCTCCTCGCCGCCTTCGTCGTATAACCCTCCGTCCGCATCTGCGCATCTATGGGTGCCTTCTACACCAATCTCACAGTCAATACCACTCATCGCGACGCGGTGGTGGCGCACTGTACGACGGCGCAGCGCACCGCGTTCGTCTCCAAAGTCGAGCATAGCTCGTGCGTGGTGTTCGATGAGCAGAGCGACGAAGACCCCGAGGGTTTCGCAGAGTGGGCGGCGGACCTTTCCGCTCGCTGCCAATGTGCCGCGCTGCTCGTCACGAATCATGATGACGATGTGTTGCTCTACACGCTCTATCGCAACGGCGACCTGCTGAACGAGTACATCTCATCGCCAGAGTTCGTCGCCGATTTTGGCGAAGAGGCGGAACGCGGCGGCGATAGCCGCATCATCGCTGACGCCTTTGCGGTTCCCGACCGGCGCCGCGACCTTGAACGCCTCCTCTCTGCTCCAGTCGACGAGATCGAGTTCGAGAGTGTTCGGCACGCGCAGATCGTGGAGCTGCTCTCGCTGCCGCGTTGCGCCGTGGGGACCGGATTTGCCGAACTCGCAGACGGCACGTGGCCCGAGGGCTACGGCGAAGCTGATTTCGCATTGATCTCCGCGTAGGGATTCCAATGCGATGTGCGGTGCCCCCAATCGAACTGCGAGCGGCGAATAGTCGGTGCACGCGGCTACGACAGGCCTCTTGGCCCTAAAGACGGCACCCGAACATGCCGACGTCGAAACGCCACACGGTGTGCCCGAAGCCGTGTGGGGGCGGGACGCCGACTTCGATGGTGACTGAAGCGCTGCGGATCAGCTCCGAGATACCATTCCTCCGCAGCCCGTCGAGGAGTCAACCCGCACTCCCGCCATCGGATCCGGCTACGGCAGCAACACGTTGCCGTAACCGCTGACACGCATCGGGCGGACCAACGCAGGCTATTGCCTGCGTGCGACCACTGCGTAGCGACCCGAGACAAAACCGCCCACGCGGACAACGTAGTCACCGGTGGCCAACGTCAGCGACAGTTGCGCACAGTCGTTGCTGTTCGCTTCGTCGATGTCATCATGCTCTGCCAGCTGCGCACCCGCCGCGGAGAACACGGCGATGGTGAGATCGGTTTCGCCGCCAAGCCCGCATGCACCCACCTAGCCGGTCGCGCGCACCGTGTACGTGCCTTGAACTGGAACGCGCAAACGAGACACGTCGACGTCGGTGACGCGGGATAGGAATTTCAAGAGGAGAGCGCGGCGCTGGGTCGCCTTGACAGCAGAACGTGGTACTCTGGACAATTCGTCGAATGACTCACACCATAACCGAAGGTCGTAAGGGCGGGTGAGCAGCAGGCGCGGTCAAACAAGTGTACGGAGCGAACGCAATGCGAGTGATCAGATCGATGTTGATGGGTGTTTGCGCGGCCGTCGGCCCGGTCGCAAGGGTAGCGGCACAAGCGTATTCGCCGCAGGCAATATCATTCGCACACGACCGACGGGAGCTGGTCGACGTGGCATACCCACGGCAACTCATCGAGCAGCCGAACGCGCGTACGTGCCCAGGGCGTGCGCGTCAGATCCTTGCAGGCACCGCAGGAGCGCTCGCGGTTGGTACCGTTGCCTTCAAGCAGTACGGTTCTCGAGGCCAGACAGGGCAGAATGGCGACAACTCGTACTCACCATCACAGAATTTCGTCTACGTGGCCGGTTCCATCGTTGGCACTGTACTGGGCGTCGAGGTCGCGTCTGAGTTTCGATGCGGTTCGCTTGCTCGCTCGTTCGGCGGTGCCGTCGCAGGCAGCGCGCTATTGATCGCCGGCGCCACAGGTTCGATGTGGCCGATTCTGCCTGTTCTCCTGGCACCAGTGCAGGCGACTGGTGCGACCGTAGCTAGAGGCAGCGTCGCACGAGGCGACACCACAAGCGCGGCGGGGTCTCGCGTGCGCTGAATGACGTCTCTCCACATGAACGCAGTGAGGGGGCGAGCCGCGTCGGCGTGCCCGCGCTCGTTACTCCGTAGTCGAGCGATTTGCTCCCTGCTATCTGAACGTCTCTGCACGCTCAGCCGTCGAACGCCGCGCCGAACCGAATCTTCCGAATGCACCACCACGGCGAACCGTGCGAGATGCTGTTGGCTTGCGTCGATTGATCCTTCGCATCACCACCGGTGCCGCGCATCTGCCACTCCTTCGGCCCGGTGATCCCATCCAAGTTCGCCGCGAACCCGTAGTCGAGCACGCCGCAGACGAGGAACTTGTTGGCGACCTGCGTGACGACGGGCCGTCGGGGGCCGTACTCGCGGGCGGAGCGGTCATCGTAGACCGTCTGCAGGCGATGCAGATGATCTGACACCAACCGAACGAGCGGCGACGCCTGGGGCCGTCGGGGTTTGTAGACGCCACGCACCGCCGGCGACGCGTCGGGCCTGCGCGCTCCAGGACCGAGGAGCGTCGAGCATACCCGCACCGACCGTGCCGCCTGTCACCGTTCCGTTGCGCGACGGGCTGCTTCGACGCAACATCCGCGTGGCGCAAGCCTAACGATGCTTGCTGCAGTCGGGCGACTTCGGAAGCGCGCTGCGCGCGCATCGTGTTGGAGCGCCCGCTGCAAAAGCCGCGTTGGCCCGACTGCGACGTCGTCGCGCGACGATGCGCTGGGCAAGGCCGCATAGCCCGCGCAGTCTTCACCCAATCTTCATCAGCCTGAAACACACACCGAATTCGGCAGTCGCATCGTTGTGCGGAACCGACCGAAGAGGAGCACATCGATGATCGGAAGCGGGCGCCGCCTTTTCGCGGCGAATCTACTGTCGGCTGGGATCGCTGGTGCGACCATATTCCCGGCAGGAGCGGACGGCCAGACGTCGCCCGTAGTCGCCGATCGGCAGCTCCAGATCGTGGACTCGCTCGTCGCCACGGAGTTCGCCAAGGACAGCATCGGGAGCATCACGGTTGGCGTGATCGCCGGCTCCGAGCTCGTTTGGACTCGGAGCTATGGGTTTGCCGACATGAAATCACGCCGACCGGCAGATCGAAACACGGTCTACAGGATCGGTTCGATCACAAAGCCGTTCACGGCCGTGATGCTCATGCAGCTGGTCGAGGCAGGAAAGGTCCGATTGTCAGACCCGGTCGAGCGCTTTCTTCCAGAGGTGCGGAATCTCGGTGCAAAGCCTCGCGGTGTGCAGCCATTCACCTTCGTGCAGCTCGCCACGATGACGGCTGGCCTGCAACGGGAGCCCGCCGAAGGCGAACGGTTCTGGACTGGTCCCGTGTCGGCGTGGGATAAACAGATGCTCGCTGCTCTGGCGCACACCAACTACATCTCCGCCCCCGGCACCGAGTTCTCATATTCAAACATCGGCTATGCGATCCTTGGCGGCGCGCTCGCTCGCGCAGCCGGCCAGCCGTATATCGCTTGGCAACGCGAGCGCATTTTCGCGCCGCTCGGAATGGACCGCACGCGATTTGACGTCGATTCGAGCATCGCACGTGATCTCGCGGTCGGTTACGTCGTCAACGGAGACGGTACGCTCGACGATCGCACTGCGACTCAGGAAATCCGCGACGGCCGAGGCTACAAGGTGCCGAATGGAGCCATGTTCACGACGGTCGACGATCTCGCCCGCTTCGTTGCGTTTGAGCTTGGGCGAGGACCGCGCGCTGTGTTGCAACGCGCGACGCTGGAGGATGCGTTTGGCGGACTGGTCGTGACCGATCCCAGTCTCGAACGGGGATACGGCCTAGGGTTCATGGCGATGCGTCGCGACGACTATACCTACACAGGCCACAACGGCTCCGTCGCGGGATATCAGGCGTCGATGTACTTCGAGCGTCAAATGCAGATGGGCGTCGTGCTCTTTCAAAACGTCACAGGTGGACGGAAGGATCCAGATGGTCTCGCTGCGGACATCCTCGCATCGCTGGTGAATGCACGGCGAGCGGAGATTCAGGCCGACCTCAATGCGAGGTTCAAAGCACAGAAGGCATCGCCCGGAAGCGAGGTCGTGCTGCGGCAAATCATTGGCGAGCTGCGCCAAGGCAAGCCGAACTATGACCTGATGAACCCTGTACTCGCGCGGCAAGTGCGACGGCAACTCGCAGACGAGCAGGCAGCCATGGCGTCGCTTGGAGCGTTGATGTCGCTGACCTTCAAGAGCGTCGGATCCGGTGGGGCCAATGTCTACCAGGCGACATTCGAGAAGGGGGCGCAGGAGTGGAGGATCTGGTTCAATCCCGAAGGCACTGTTGACTTCTTTGCCCATCGTCCGATCGCGACGTCGAAGTAGCACACGCGACAACGCCGGTTCACGATCGCGGTCTAACTTCGCGTTGGAGTCTGACAGCCGCGCTATCGTGGGCGCGCATCTCGCGGTCATGAGTCCCAGCCGCCTACTGCCTTTCCGTTACCCACCGCGGCTCGGTACAATATGGCCATGACATGTCGACCCACCTTCACCGCTGTCGCCCTCGCGTTGCTCGCCGCCTCGTCGCTCGGCGCCCAGCCATCGAGATTCACGTGGCCAACGTCGACCCCGTCGAAGGTCGGCCTCAATCCCGCCGTTCTCGACAGCCTCGACGCCGAGATCAGGGCGGGGAAGTACGGCAACATCGACCGCATGCTGGTCATTCGTCGTGGTCGGATCGTGATGGACAAGATCTATCCGCGCGATTACGACAAGATCTACGGCGACTCGTCGCGCGCCAGCTCGTCGCTGAACAACTCGCACGATCCCACGGGGCCCTTCAACTACTTCAACCCGTGGTGGCACCCGACGTATCGGCGGGGCACGCTGCACACCCTGCAGTCCGTCTCCAAGACCGTGGCATCAGCGGTCATCGGGGTGGCGGTCACCCGTGGCGAATTCCCTGCACTCGACACGCCGATCCTCAGATACTGGGATACCGCCACCGTCGCGAACCTCGACGACCGCAAGCGGCGCATCACCATCCGCCACCTGCTCACGATGACGGGCGGATTCGACTGGAACGAAAGCATTCCGTATAGCGATCCGCGCAACACGGCTGGCGCGCTCGAGGCCAGCCCGGACTGGGCCAAGTTCACCATCGACCGACCGATGATGCGCGAGCCGGGAACACAGTTCAACTACAGCAGCGGTGAAAGCGCGTTGCTCGCGCACATCTTCTTCCGCGCCACTGGCGTCGACATTGAGGAGTACGCGGCGCGCCATCTCTTCGCGCCACTCGGCATCACCAACTGGCACTGGAAGCGCACGACCTCGGGCGCCATTGACACCGAGGGTGGTTTGTATCTCGAAGCAACCGACTTGGCGCGGATCTGGAAGATGTGGCTGCAAGGCGGTCAGTGGAAAGGAACGACCGTCGTGTCGGAACGCTGGGTGCGCGAATCCGTGACACCGCACATCGCGACCAGCACTCGCGCTGGCGCGCCGAAGTACGGGTACAAGTGGTGGCTGTACAACAATCCGGTACGACAGGACGCGTACATCTGGGCCGGGTCTGGATTCGGCGGGCAGTTCCCGATGGCGTTTCCCGATCAGGAGATGGTGGTGGTCTTCAATGCGTGGAACATCAGCGGCGGGCCCACGCTTCCACTGCGTACTGTTCAGGAACGGCTGATTCGCGCGGCCAAGTAGGCGATACCTCGAGGCCGCGTTCTCCGCACCATCCGCGCAGCCACCGCGAAGACTTCCAAAGATGGCCCAGACACTCTGCGGACATGCTCCAGTACGAAGGAGGGTCCCCAAACATCGAATCGAAATGTCCATACACCTCGACCGACATGCCCAACAGCCCCGTCGCAGCGGAGGACCCGCGGCGCCCTTGCGCATGTTCCGCGTTGGGCTTGTGATACTGGGCGTATTGGTTGCGACGTCCACGGTACGATCCGTCGAACTGCAGGCACAACCTGCGCGCCAATCGGTGCACGCAGCGACCGGTTGGGTCTACGAGATCGCGCAGCACGTGAACACGCCTCGCGGTGCCCTCGTGCTCATGCCAGGCTTTGGCGCGGGCTTTGCCGATTTCAGTGAGACGGCGAACTCGGCCCCGCACCGCTCGGTACTCGCCGATTCGCTGGCGTCGCGTGGAATTGTCTTAGTGCTCGTCGCTCCGCCGAGCGGTGTGCTCTTCGGAGGCGAGTCGCATATGCAAGCACTTGAAGCCACCATCACGGAGGCCCTCAGGACGGTGAGCGCGGCGGCGCTTCCCCTCGCGATTGGCGGCTTTTCGGCGGGCGGGACTGACGCCATTCTCTTCGCGGAGCGCTGCGCCGGGGAGAAGTGCGTCATGCCGCACATGGTCCGAGCCGTGTTTGCAGTTGATGCCCCATTGGACTGGTACAGGCTGTGGGACAACGCGATGGTCGTGCTGAGGAATCGCCCCCCAGGTGCCAATATGGATGAGGCAAGGACCATTCAAGTGGCTCTCGAGGCGCGGCTCGGAAGAAATCCAACGCCGACATCGCGTCGATATCTGCTGTCGTCCCCGCTCGCATCCAAGGCACGCGACGGCGGAAACGCCCGTACGCTTTCGGCAATGGCGGTCCGAGCCTACACGGAACCGGACATTCAATGGTGGATGGAGAATCGCAGCGCGGACTACTACGGCATGAATGCGCTCGACGCCGCCTCCCTGATCCGACATTTGAAACGTCTCGGCAATACGCAGGCAGAACTCATCGTGACAACGGAGCGGGGCTACCGCGCCGATGGATCGCGTCACCCACACTCATGGTCCATTGTTGACCAACGTGACTTGGCCCAGTGGCTCGCGCTGCACCTTGCGCCGCGATAGCGAGAATCGGCAGGGGCGTTGCTGCGCTCGCCCTGGAGAGCGTGGGACGGCCTAGCGGCCGCCGCACAACTGCTGCCTATTGAAGCGTTCACATCCGACGCAAACGTTATCGCACAACGACCTTCTTCGTGTGAGCACAGATCTGCCAATCGCCGTTCGGAGCGCCACGAGCGAGGACGTGCCAGCCATCGCGAGTCTGACTGCGCAGGTGCAGGAGCTGCACGCCCGTTCCTACCCAGCGCTGTTCAAGACCAACGTGCCGCCTTCGGAACTCGAGGATGCGGCCCGTCAATACTTGAGCGACGACAGTCAGCGTGTCTTGGTCGCCGTGCGCGCCGGCGTCGATGTATTTGTGCGCAACACGGACGCGCGGCGCTTCTACGAGTCGCGTGGGTTCACCGTTGAGCGTGAGGTGCGGTGGTTCATCTCGTTGGACCAACGCGAGACTGATGCGCCTGTGCTGTGAGGTAGCCAAATGACACGACGAACGGATCATGCCGATGACTGATGGGTCGAGAGTGCCGATGCTGGTCGTCCTGGTCGGTCCACCCGCGGTGGGTAAGATGACGGTCGGCCACGAACTCGCGACGCGCACCGGGCTGCGACTTTTTCACAATCACCACACCATCGATCTGGTGCTGCGCTTCTTCGCGTTTGGCACCCCACCGTTTCAGCGCTTGGTGGGGGAGTTTCGTCGGCGCATGTTCGAAGAGGTGGCCGAAAGCGAATTGCCGGGATTGATCTTTACGTACGTGTGGGCGTTTGACCACCCCACCGATGCGGCCGCCGTCGAGTCGTACGTGGCGCCGTTTCGGGCGCGCGGTGGTCGGGTCGTCTTTGTGGAGCTCGAAGCGACGCAGGAGGAGCGCCTGCGCCGCAACGAGACGCCGTTTCGTCTCGCCGAGAAGCCATTCAAGCGCGATCTCGCGGCCTCGCGCGCACGCTTGCTCGCTGATGACGCGGCGTACCAATTGAACTCGCAAGGCGCGTTCGATGCGCGGGAGGACTATCTTCGGCTGAACACCACGACGTTGTCGGCGGCCGCGGTGGCGGAGCGCGTTATCTCGCACTTCGGACTGCCTAGCGTGCTCGCTGAGCCACTGGATACCTGACAGTGCGTTCCTCTTGTCAGGGCCGCTGCGGATTGCTTCCTGTTCGCTGCGCTCACTGGTCACGTTGAGTTGAATGGTCCTGCAAGAGAACGCGAGCGATAGGCAGTTTGACGATCACCTCTGCAAACAGCGATCCTTGGTCACACGTGGTGACCATTTAGGTACCCAGGACATCGTCTGCCGGGTCTCTCTGCTCTCGACGCGCATGTACCATCGGGGCCCGCCGCAGAGCAGGGCGTTCGCCGACTCCCTTGGCTCCCGTTCGTAGCGTACGCACCACTATTCCATTGAGGTGAGACCGCGATGCCATATGACCGTGCGTCCGTCGCCAAGTACTTTGATGAGTTTGGCGAGCGCGAATGGACGCGGCTGAAGGAAAGCCCGGCCGCTGAGGTCAAGCTTCATGTGCATTCGCATTACCTGCAGCAGTACGTCACGGCTGGCGCACGCGTCCTCGATGTTGGCGCCGGGGCTGGCCGATTCACGCAGGTTCTTGCCTCGCTCGGCGCCTCAATCAGCGTCGCCGACGTCTCTCCCGTTCAACTGGCCCTGAACAAGGAGAACGCCACAGCGTACAGTTTCGCGGACTCCGTCAGTGAGTGGACCGAGGCAGATATTTGCGATCTTTCGCAGTTTGCTGACGGTGCGTTCGATGCGGTGGTCTGCTATGGCGGACCACTCAGCTATGTGTTTGAGCGTCGCGCTGAAGCGCTGAGCGAATTGTGCCGCGTCACGAGACCAGGCGGCTACCTGTTCCTGAGCGTCATGTCTCTGTGGGGGTCGATTCATGAGAAGTTGCCGGGCGTGCTGGCGACTGACGCCACCGAGAATGCGCGGATCATCGCGACCGGAGACCTCCGCTTTGGAAGTACGGATGACACACGACACCAGTGTCACATGTTCCGGGCAAGCGAGTTCTTCACGCTTCTCTCAGGCACACACTGGGATATGCTCGCACTCTCGGCGTCGAATTGCCTGTCGTCCGTCTGGGGCGCGCCGCTCGATAACATTCGCGCAGATGCGGTCAGGTGGGCTGAGTTGCTCGCGATGGAAGTCGAGGCGACGAAGCAGCCGGGATGTCTTGATGCCGGCACGCATCTCATCGCCGTGCTTCAACGCCCACGCCCGCTCACCGTCGGCTAACCCGGAATGGTGGTCCTCTTCGACCTAGACGACACGCTCGTTGATCACCACACGGCGTTTCGGGCAGCCACGCGGACGCTGTACGACAGCCTGGCCTCATCGGTGCCGTTCGATAAGTTCGCGGCAACCTGGGCTGCGTCGCAGCGCCGTCAGTACGATCGCTACTTGGCTGGGGAGTTGTCCTACGACGGGCAACGTCTCGCCCGCGTTCGCGACACCGTCGATCCCACACTTTCCGACGACGAAGCCGACCGCCTGTTCGGCACGTATCTGGCCGCATACGAGGCAGCGTGGACGCTGTTTCCGGACGTCCTTGATTGCTTGCACCAGTTGTCGGATTGCCGGCTCGGTGTCATCACCAACGGGCAGGAACACCAGCAACGCCTAAAACTGGCCCGCACGGGCATTGCTGGTCACTTTGCCTGTGTCGTTACTTCCGAGGCGTTCGGTGCACCCAAGCCTCACCCGGACATCTTTCGCCACGCCTGCGCCCTTCTCAAGGCAGACCCCGAACAGACACTCTTCGTGGGCGACAGCTACGACGTCGACGCTGTCGCCGCCCGACGGGCGGGTCTACACGGTGTGTGGCTCGATCGCGCGGGCGTCGCCGGGGTTACTCACAGTCCACCGGTGATCCGATCACTTCGGGAGTTGGCCGCCTTGGTTCGCCGTTGAGAGAGAAGTGGCTGACCATCATAAGGTGCCGACGCGGACCTTCACCCGTGGCAAGATCCCGCCGAGCCCGCGCGGCTCATTTGCCACGTTATCCAGACGAGGTTGAGTAACCAGTGATCGAATGCATCCTCTGATCGTCGTGGGCAGTCGAACCCTCGTATTCGCGGTCGGTATCTATTTGCTCGCGCTCGGCATTGGGGCGCTGCTGCGCCCGGAGACTGCAAAGCGATTCCTCGGCGGTCACGCGACCACGCTGCCCCGGCATATCATGGAGCTTGCGCTGCGCATGCTCGCCGGAGGTGCGCTTGTCCTCAGTGCGCCGCGCATGGCTGTGAGCACTGCGTTCCTCGCATTCGGCTGGGTCCTCATCGGCTCGTCGCTCCTGCTCGCCCTGTTGCCGTGGCGCCTACATCAGCGCTTCGCTACTTGGTCCGTGCCGAGAGCGACGCAACACATGCCGCTCATTGGCATCGGTTCTGTGGCCTTAGGGCTTGGTGTGATCGCCGCGCTCTTCCTTCAGCGCGCAACCGGATAACGACGCTTGCTACTGAAGGCCGCGCCACTGTAGCGGCCGCACCTTATAAAGTGTCCGCCGTAGAAGCACTCGTTATGCGAACAAGGCAAACCATGCGAACTCACGTCGTATCGGTCATCGTTGTTCTCTCGAGCCTCCTCGCCGCGACCGCGCAGGCGCAGTGCCTCAACGCGCCGCCGGGGCCGTCGCCGCGTGTATCGCGCGCGCAGCACGCAGCTCGCCAGCGGGCCTGGTCCATCACCGACATGATGCCTCAGTCGCGACATGCACTCGACAGGCTTGGTCCACCGACCCGCAGTGACACCTTCCCGGTCATCTTCTCCGAGGCACAACCGGACAGCACGTTCGTCCTTTACGAGGTCCATTTCGGTACTGACTTCTACGGGATCACGCAAAACCGTGCTGGGCGCGAGTGGCTGGATGCGGTGAGCCTGACCGTCGCCGAGTCGCAGTGGCCGGACGCGCTCAAGATCGGAGCGGCGACTGCGGCGAGCGCTCGCGACTTGGGTCAGCCCCAGGTGGTGACAACGGGGCGCGACACGACCCTTCGCTGTTATCCGGTGCAGGCAACGCGCGGGGGCCAGCTTTACCTGTACTATGTCGGTGACACGCTCCGGCGCGTCACGTGGTCTCTCGCCTTGCCGTGACGCGGCATCACGGCGGTTGGTGCCGATGATCGCTCACCTGCATTTTATGGAAACGGTCATGGCACAACCAAACGCTTGTTCGCGAACGTCCTTCACGGAGGTGAAGCAGTGAAACGCTTGATCCAAGTCTTGTTCGTTACCTCAGTGTTCGCGCTCACACGTCCTGCACACGCCCAGGTTGGCGTCACCTACAACGAAGGGCCGGTAACCGCGGTCACCTACTTGAAGATCGAGTATGGTCACTTTGACGAGTACGTCGAGTGGCTCAACTCCACGTGGAAGCCACTGAATGAAGCCAAGAAGAAGAAGGGGTTGATCACCGACTACAAGGTGTTCAGCGCGCGCTCGAAGACGCCTGAAGAGCCCAATGTGATATTCATGATCACGTATCCGAATATGGCCGCGCTTGATCGAAGGGCCGAAGAAGATGCAATGGCCATAGAGATGATCGGCAGTACCAAGGATCAGAATGCGGCACGGGTAGACCGCAGCGCTTACCGGAAGAACTTGGGCAGCGAGCTGATTCGAGAGATCATCCTGAAGTGATACGCGTGAGCAGGACATCTCGCGCGGGTAGCATGGTGCGTCCAAACACGCGTTTGCTTCGGGAAGGGCCTGACGCATCGGCTCGCGCGCCATCGTTCCGCGGACATTCCAAGGACGAACATGACTTCCTCTTGCGACACCCGCATCCGATTCGCTGCAGTGGCCCTTACGCCACCGTGCATGGCGTGTGTGGCTGAGGCGCAGCGATCGACCGAGGCCGCCTACGCGAGGTCCGGCACAGATTCGCTTCGCGTCAAGCGGTTCATGACCGCGCTCCAATCGGCCATCTCGCGGGACGATCGTGTCGCAATCGGGAGGCTGTTCTAGTATCCCTCGCTTCCCGCGTGGGACGGCCGCCAATGCTTCATCCTCCAGCGCAGCGAGCAGTTCTTTCCCATCCCTCGATCCGCCTTCAGCCTCGCGATTCGTCGCGCTATGCTCACGGCCACCCTCTGATCGCCTCTGTCACTGCGGGACACGTCAAGGAGCGTGTCGCGATGATGCTTGTCATTCGCCACATTGCAGCCGAGCCCGCCGTTTGACCGCTTGAGGAGAGATCGCATCATGCACATGTCCGCTATCCCGTTCGGCACCACCGATTGGTCGCAGGTCGAGCCCACCGAACACGCAGGTGAGCGCGGATGTGCCTACTGGCGCACCAAGGTCTTTGGCGGCATTCGCGTACGCATGGTCGAGTACACCGCGGGCTATCTGGCAGACCATTGGTGCGCCAAGGGGCACATTCTGCTGTGCATGGACGGTGAGCTGCACACCGAGCTCAAAGACGGACGCGTGTTCACGCTGCGACCAGGCATGAGCTACCAAGTCGCTG
>Ga0075163_10004293_pt1 | contig 19134 bp, 15 predicted proteins | sample JI1023141ADNA_FD_71478 | JGI IMG/M metagenome (GOLD analysis project Ga0075163, IMG submission 71478) | Wastewater effluent complex algal communities from Wisconsin, to seasonally profile nutrient transformation and Carbon sequestration -... | ecosystem: Engineered > WWTP > Effluent > Algae...
CGCCAAGCAAGCGCCTGCCTGAGACCGTCGCCGGGGCGAGTGTCGCGCGCCCCGGCCGCTGCAGCACCGCACCCGCCGACCTGTCCACCCGCCCACCCGCCCACCCAAGCGTCATTGCGAGGAGGCGAAGCCGACGCGGCAATCCAGTTCCATTCCCTGACTGCCTGTCCGCCACATCAGCCAGGCGAAAGGCAAAACCTCTGGATTGCCACATCGGCGTCGCCTCCTCGCAATGACGGCGGGAAAGGCCGCGTCGAGAACCCGACACGACTCTGGCAGGTCTTCCCTTCCCTCGCGTCTTTCCCGATCCCGGGCACGGCGCCCTTTTTGCCGACGCCGCCCGCGGCAACCCCGAAAAAAATTCAAGCGCCCCGAGCAGCCGCAAGGCCGTGATTTCACGGCCTTTCCCGGGCCGCGCAAAGCTGCGGCGCGAAAACTACATTTAGTCAAGTTGTTGCCTTTGCACACTACATGCAGTAGCTTTACGCCATTGCATGCCTGGCTGCCGGGAAGCGGCAGCTCGCTTCGGCAGAATCGCCCGGCGCGCCTCGTGGCGGCAGGACGCTTCGTCAGCGAGACCATCAACCACAGACAACGTCAACACAACAAACATCGGAGGGACTACCCATGAGCCAGCTCGAACACCAGCTACCCCTGTCAGCCGTCGCCGAGGCGCCCGCCTTCACGCCACTCGCCGAGCAGGAAATCTCCGTCGAGGTGCTGGTCGAGAAGTACGCCAAGGGCAAGGAAACCTCGGTTCACGACGTGCGCCGCCGCGTCGCCCGCGCCCTCGCCGCCAACGAGGACGAAAAGCAGCGCGCGCACTGGGAAGAGCGCTTTCTGTGGGCGCAGGAAACCGGCTTCGTCCCCGCCGGACGCATCAACTCGGCCGCCGGGACGCCGCTCGCGGCGACACTGATCAACTGCTTCGTGCAGCCGATCGGCGATTCGGTGGTCGAGATTGTCGACGGCAAGCCGGGCATCTACAGCGCGCTCGCCGAAGCCGCCGAAACGATGCGCCGCGGCGGCGGTGTCGGTTACGACTTCTCGTCGATCCGCCCGATCGGCGCGCTGGTCAAGGGCACGCAGTCGCGCGCTTCCGGCCCGGTCTCGTACATGCGCGTCTTCGACCGCTCGTGTGAAACCGTCGAATCGGCCGGCGCCCGCCGTGGCGCGCAGATGGGCGTGCTGCGCTGCGACCACCCGGACGTCGAGGTCTTCATCCACGCCAAGGACCACGGCGACCTCTCCAACTTCAACGTCTCGATCGCCGTCACCGACGGCTTCATGGAAGCCGTCGAGGCCGACGCCGAAGTCGAGCTCACGCACCGCGCCGAGCCCAACGCGGACATGAAACGTTCCGGCGCCTTCCAGCGCGACGACGGCATCTGGGTCTATCGGCGCGTGCGCGCGCGCGACCTGTGGGACCAGGTGATGAAGTCGACCTACGACCACGCCGAACCGGGAATCCTCTTCCTCGACCGCATGAACAAGGACAACAACCTCTACTACTGCGAAGTGATCGAGGCCACCAACCCCTGCGCCGAACAGCCGCTGCCGCCGTACGGCTGCTGCTGCCTGGGGTCGATCAACCTGACCCCCTTCGTCAGGAACGCCTTCAGCCAGCACGCCGAGTTCGACTTCGCCGCTTTCGGCGAAGTGGTCAAGGTGTCCACGCGCATGCTCGACAACGTTCTCGACGTCACCGCCTGGCCGCTCGAACGGCAGCGCGAGGAAGCCAGCAACAAGCGCCGCGTCGGCCTCGGCTTCACCGGCCTCGGCGACGCGCTGTGCATGCTGCGCCTGCGCTACGACCGCCCGGAAGCGACCGCGATGGGCGCGCGCATCTCCGAATACATGCGCGACGCCGCCTACCTGGCGTCGGTCGAACTGGGCAAGGAGCGCGGCGCCTTCCCGCTCTTCAACGCCGAGCTCTACCTCTCCGGCGGCAACTTCGCCTCGCGCCTGCCGAACGAAATCAAGAACCAGATCCGCAAGCACGGCCTGCGCAACTCGCACCTGCTGTCGATCGCCCCCACCGGCACCATCTCGCTGGCCTTCGCCGACAACGCATCGAACGGCATCGAACCGCCCTTCTCCTGGACCTACAGCCGCAAGAAGCGCATGGCCGACGGCACGCTCAAGGAATACGCCGTCGAGGACTACGCCTGGCGCCTCTACAAGCACCTCGGCGGCGACGTCGACAAGCTGCCCGACTACTTCGTCACGGCGCTGGAAATCTCGGCCAAGGCGCACAAGGACATGGTCGCCGCCGTCGCGCCGTACATCGACACGTCGATCTCGAAGACGGTCAACGTCCCCGCCGACTACCCCTACGAGGAATTCCAGGACCTCTACATGAGCGCCTGGAAAGCGGGCCTCAAGGGCCTGGCCACCTATCGCCCGAACAGCGTCATGGGCTCGGTGCTCTCGGTCGAGTCAAAGAAACAGGCCGACGAGAAGAAGCAGCCGCAGGACTTCGTCAGCGGCGACGCCAACCGCCGCCTGTCGATCAAGACGCTGCCGGCGCCGGTGCTCGCCAGCCTGCGCTGGCCGAACCGCCCGAACCTGCCGGAAGGCAACATGGCATGGACCTACATGATCGAGCACATGCACGGCAAGTTCGCGCTCTTCGTCGGCCACGTCGAGCAGGAAGGCCGCAGCTGGCCATTCGAGGCCTGGGTCAACGGCCCCGAGCAGCCGCGCGGCCTCGGCGCCGTCGCCAAGACGCTGTCCATGGACATGCGCGCCAACGACCACGGCTGGCTGGCGCTGAAACTCGAATCGCTGGCCAAGACCCCCGGCGACGAGGGCTTCGACATGGCCTTCCCGCCGCACGGCGAGCGCAAGCGCATGCCCTCGGTGGTCGCCGCCGTCGCGCAGCTGATCCAGTACCGCGTCGAGAAGATCGGCGCCTTCAACCACGAAGGCCCGACGCCGGTGCTCGACGCCATGTTCAGCCTCAAGGAGCCGAAGACCGGCACCGACGGCACCCTCTCGTGGACCGTCGATGTCTTCAACCCGGCCACCGGCGAGGACTTCGTCCTCGGCCTCAAGGAAATCACCCTGCCCGACGGCGTCACCCGCCCCTATTCGGTGTGGCTCGCCGGCAACTACCCGCGCGCCCTCGACGGCCTGACCAAGCTGCTGTCGCTCGACATGCGCGTCGTCGACCCGGCGTGGATCGGCATGAAGCTGCGCAAGCTGCTCGACTACCCCGAGCCCCTCGGCGACTTCATGGCCTTCGTGCCCGGCACCCGCCGCCAGACCAACTACACCTCGACCGTCGCCTATCTCGCGCAGTTGATCATCCACCGCTACGCGATGCTCGGCATCCTCGACGAAAACGGGCTGCCGCTGCAACAGATGGGGATTCTCGAAGCGCCGGCGGGCGGAACGGCGGCGAAACCGACCGCCGGGAAGCTTTGTGGGGAGTGCGGGAACCGGACGATGATTCGCAAGGATGGGTGTGATTTTTGTACGGCTTGCGGGGCGGTGGGGAGTTGCGGGTAGCTTGCACAGGGCATGGCCGGGAAGGCCTGGCGCTCCCGGTCGCACCAAGATCGGCGAGCGTCGCTCGCCGGCAGTTTTTGCGCCGCGATTTCAATGGTTTGGTAATTCGTTCACTTGGGAATAGACTCAGTTCACGGAGGCATGGGTATGACCGACAACGTAGAGAATCTGATTCTTGAGCACTTGCGCGGATTACGAGCTGGACAGGATCGCCTTGAGAGCGAAATGCGCGAGGTCGCCGCGCGTCTGACCAGCCTGGAAGCAAGCACCGCTGCTGGCCGCCGCGACAGCGCGCATAACTACGAAGAAGTCATCCGGCAGCAGTCGAGTATCGACCAGATCAAGGCGCGAATTGACCGGATTGAGAGGCGTTTGGAAATTGCGGGCTGAGGGGTCATGGTCAGGCAAAAGGGAAGACCTGAACCCGCATTCCCCGCACGCATTCCCCGCACTCCAGCGCATTCGCACTATCTAAGGGAGCTTCGTAAATGGGAGCAGTAATCGAGCACCCGGACAACGGCGATTCGAACATTGAAGTCATTCGCGTCGGCGACACTGAATCGCGTGTACCCTTGAAGGTATACCAAGACATCTACCATCAAGTCACTGGTCGAACTGAGCAGGTCAGAAAACGCTACTCGGACAACTTGTTGGTCGAGTTCGCTGAGCTTGAGCAGCTTCACTTCAAAATTCAGCAGTTATGCGATGTTCACAAAATCATTGCCTGCAACGAGACAATCTCGGTGTTCCACGAAAAAGAGCGGAAGGAACAGTTCACGTCTTTTGAGAGGTTTCGCGCATACAACGCTAACGCCGCCAGTCCAACGCTTAGCGCTCTTTTAAAATACAATTTCTCTTTGATCCCGGCAGGTTTGGACAGACCGCAGGAGTACACGCTGTCCATAAGACTTACGTCTCGCGTCGCTCTGCTCCAGCAAATCGAACGGGAAGCGCCGCCAATGCTTCGCGGCCACCTCGCCAGCATTGTTGCCACCAATACGGCGGAAGTCACCATTGACTACGCTGATTACGTCATCGCCCGTGGGTTCTTGGAAGCATTTGACGAATGGATTCGCGGGTGCAATAAGACTCCGTCGATTCCATGGCTAGACCACTTGCGCGGATGGTCGCACTTCGTGCCGGGTATAGCAAAATTCATTGCCGGGGGCCTTGTCACTTGGTTTGCCTTTCAGTCCATTCCGGTATTTTTCTCCGCGCCGGCGACACCGGAGATATGGGCACGCTTCTTGGTGGTCTATGGTGGTGGCGCCTTTCTTCTCGTTACACTATTTAGCGCTATGGGGAACTTGATGGAGCAGGCCATCGACGGCTACCCAATACTCTCATATCTCAAGCTCAACAAAGGTGACTCAAACCTCATTGCCGGTTTTGGTAGCCGCAAAAGGTCAGCATTGTACAAATTCGCTCTTAGCTCCGGCCTCTCTATAATCCTTGGAATCATCTCCGCAAAACTAGAAAGGCTCGTGTGAAAAACGCTGAGCGCACGCCAAGGTCAGGTCTTTCCTTTTGCCTTCTTGATAAAACCCAATGGCACGCGGAACACCGCTGTCAGGTCGTTCCTCTTGCCTTCTCACAGAACCCCGGGGTCAGGTCTTTCCTTTTGCCTTCTTGACAAAAACCGATGGCACGCATGGGGCAAGAGTAAAGACCTGACCCCACGTCTCCCTGGCGGACACGGCTTGCCGCTCCGCCAGAGCGGCAACCGGACTCAGACCGGGCGAAGTCGCACCCAGGCCAGACCGATCAGGCCGACGGCGAGAAGGCCGAGGGCGGCTGGTTCGGGGACGCCGGTGACGGTCGCTTCCACTTCGGTGGCGAAAGGGAACGTCGATATGCCGCCGCCGTAGGTGAGCGTGTATGTTCCGAGGCCGATCGGCGCCAGCATCAAGTAGTAACCGTCGCCGACAGCGACGTTGGCCGTCCCGGGAATAACACCGAAAGCATTGCCGGCAGCCGTCACGAAGGAAAAGGTGCCGGGAGTGGCTTCGCGATAAAGGAAGAGGTCGGCAGCAAGATCAATGCCGTCAACTTTTCCCGTCAGGCTGTCGACCATGTCGATGATGTCGGTCGCCATGGCGCGCAGATGGGCCGCCGAAGCTGTGGGATCCTCGAGATCCGACAACTCCAGATTTATCAGCGGCACGAGCAGATACTTGTCGCCGGGGACATTGAAGCTTCGTGTGGCCGTGCTACCAGTCGTTCCGGCGAGGAAGAACACCGGCCCGGATTGCCCGTTGCTGGCGGCGGCCTGTGAGCCGTCGGTGAATGGATTGTCGATGGCGTCGAGCGAAAACGCCCACTGCCACCAGGCCTCGGACCATTGCCCGATGGTTTTCCCCGCGACGGAAGAGCCGGGAGCGAGCACGGTCACTGCCGCCTCCGCAGTCGGCACGGCAAGCAGTGCGGCTGTCAGCGTTGCTGCGACAGCGAGCGCCCTTGCGCCTCGTGTCATTGATGTCCGTTTCATGGTTTCTCCTTTGTCCACAAAAGAATGGGATTCTTTCTCATTCGGCACATGGCCGGCCAAGAGCTTTCCCAGCGAAATTACCTTAGCGACTTCTCTTGTCATCGTAAATCCCCCACGTTCTTGGGGGGTTTCGGAGCGTCGGAACGTCGGGGTCAGGAACGTCGGATCGAGTAGGGGACGGAGTTACCCCCGTCGCCCTCTCACACCACCGCACGTGCGGTTCCGCATACGGCGGTTCATCAAACCTGCTGGAAGCGTCGCTGAGTAGCCAGCAACGAAACCAACCCCAATGCATCAAAGAAGCGTTTGGGACAGGCCGCGTTCATATGGCTCGCACCGGCGTTCCACCAGGGGCCACGCCCGTTGCTTGCCGCTTTCCATGCTCGCGTCCCGTCCAACCCTCGCGCTTGTAATCGCTTGTTACGGGTGGCCGGACGCTTCCATTGCCGCCAGGGCTGGCAACGCAGTTTGCGCCGTATCCATCCGTCCAAGTCCTGCAACACACCTTTTACCTCGGTCAGCCGGAAATAGGATGTCCAGCCACGCAGCACGGGGGTAAGGGCGGTGATCGTTTGGCCGAGGTTGCGAAAGGCATTCCCGACGACGATTTCACGCACTTTGTCTTTCAGACGCTTCACACTGCTACCAGCGATCTTCAGACGTGCCTGCTTGTGCCACGTGACGCTATACCCCAGAAACTTCCGCTGCCAAGGCCGCGCGACGGCGCTCTTGTCCCGATTGACCCGAAGCTTCAATTTCTTCTCCAGATATTCGGTCGTCGCCTCCATCGCGTGCAGCCCTGCCATTTCGCTTTTGACGTAGATGTTGCAGTCATCGGCATAGCGGCAGAACCGATGCCCCCGGCGCTCCAGTTCGCGGTCCAAGTCGGTCAGGAGGATGTTCGACAGCAGCGGTGACAGCGGCCCGCCTTGCGGCGTGCCTTCCGTCCTCGCAACGCCGGCAACGCCGGGGTCAGGTCTTTCCTTTTGCCTTTTTGATAAAACCCGATGGTACGTGCGAGGAAAAAGCAAAGAACTGACCCTATGTGCTTCTTGACCGACAACCTAGAGAATCTGCTTCTTGAGCACTTGCGCGGATTGCGGGCCGGACAGGTTCGGCTCGAGAGCGAAATGCGCGAGGTCTCCGCGCGTTTGACCAGCCTGGAAGCAAGCACCACTGCTGGCCGCCGCGACAGCGCGCAAAACTACGAAGAAATCATCCGGCAGCAATCGAGTATCGACCAGATCAAGGCGAGAATTGACCGGATTGAGAGGCGTTTGGAAATTGCGGGCTGAGGGGTCATGGTCAGGCAAAAGGAAAGACCTGACCCCACCACCGACAACGCCCTCTTGAGCGATAATTAGCGTTCGCTTATGCACGAGGGTTACTTCCGATGTCCGCCGCCATGCCCGCACAGTCCAGCTACCCAAGGTTCTCCGAGATCGTCCGTCACTTCGCTCCCGGCTGGTTCGCTGCAGTCATGGGCAGCGGCGTGCTGGCCATCACCACCTTGACGCTTTCTGCACGTTGGCCGCTGCTCGCGCCACTCGCATGGAGCCTTCACTACTTCAACCTGCTGCTGTTCGGCGTGCTGGCTGTGCCTTGGCTGGGCCGCTGGCTGGCGCACCGCGAACTGGCGCTGGCGACCTTGAAGCATCCGGTGCAGGTGAACTTCTATCCCACTTTTTCGATTGCCATGCTGGTCATCGCGGCGCAGTTTCTCGCCTTTGGCGGCCAGGTCGAGCTGGCGCTGCTCTTCTGGTGGCCGGCGATGGTCCTCACCTTCGTCTTCAGCTTTGCCGTGCTCTACGCGATCTTCAGCGGTGAGCACGTCGGACTGGAGCACGTGACGCCAGCCAACTTCATCCCGGCGGTCGGCCTGGTGGTGATCCCGATTGCCGGTGCGCCGCTGCTTGGCCACCTGCAGGGGAGCGCGCGAGAACTGGCGCTGCTGGCCAATGTCGTCGGGCTCGGGGCCGGTTCGCTGATGTACCTGGGTCTGCTGGCCCTGACGCTGCAGCGCAAGTATCTGGCCAAGCCGGCCTTCGGCCCCCTGGCGCCGACGGTGTGGACGCATCTCGGGCCGATCGGCGCCATCCCGCTGAGCCTGCTGAGCCTTGCCGCGCAGCTGCCGGTGGCGGTGCCAGACGGCACGCTGCTCTTCGCCAGCCTGCTGCTGTGGGGCTTCGGCGCCTGGTGGGTAGTGATGGCCGCAATGCTCACCGCCGCGGCATGGCGGCGAGGGATGCTGCCTTTCGCGCTTTCCTGGTGGGGCTTCACGTTTCCGCTCGGAGCCTTTGTCTCGGCCAGCTTCCGGCTCGCCCATGACGCCAGCCTGGGGGGAGTCGAACTGTTTGGAATCGGCTGCTGGGGCCTGCTCCTGGCGATCTGGCTGCTGACGTTGCTGCGCACGGCGAGAGGGGTCGCCAGTGGCGCCTTGCTTCGCCCGCAGCCCTGAGCGAGGCCCTGGGGTCAGGCCTTCCTCTTGCCTTCCTGATAAAACCCGACGGCACGTACAGGACAAGAGCAAAGCCCTGACATACTTGCAACTTCTGCTTTCAACTCTTGGTAATCAATTCCAGCAATTCCGGGGATGAAAAAACATCCCTGTAGAACGTCAATTGCTCGCCCTTGAAGTGGCAACCGCCTCGATGACCGCGCCTGACCCAGACGCAGCTTCCTTTGGCAAGGGTTTCGTTGGTATCGTCATCGATGCAGCTCCATTCGAACCATACGAACTCTCCATGGAACATGACGATCGGCCAGGTCATGGTGACGCCCGGCTGGGCGATCAATGCCCACCAATGCTGTTCCCTGACCTTTTGCTCTTCAATGCCGTAGTAGGCGCCATCCTGGCAGAAGTAAACCAGGTCTTGCCGGTATTCACCGATCAGGATGTCACCGCGGCCCCGCCGCAATGCCTCGCAATGCGTCGGCCACCACTGCTTGTTTTCCTGCTCGACCTGGGACATCGTGTAGTCGTCACCAATCACGGGTGGCGGCTTTTCCTGCATCCCGTTGATCTTCAGGGAAAGCGCGATAAGCTCGCTTTGCAGCGACTCCGCGACCAGACCCGGTCTTGAATAATCGGCCGCGAGATCCTTGTAGTAGTTCGTCCTTCTTTTCATATTGACTCCGGAGTGTTCTGGAAGGCGGGTGCCTGCATTCGGGCGGTGCCTGCAAGCGTGCGTTCCCGACTTGAGCGAAACGAAACCCCGTTCGTCAGAATGGAACTCGAAACCGAGACGTTTAAGTAAGCCGGGGGGCTTTCTCCTTGCCTACCGCATAAAACCGGGCGGCACGAAGAGGGCAAGAGTCAGGAAACGACCCCTCGCGGAGCCGTGACCACTAAGACGATTGAGCTGCCAGGTCCCGCTTGCGGCGGGTAAAACCTATTCCGAGCAGACCGATGCTGACCAGGCTCAGTGCGATCGGTTCCGGGACGGCCTGGCCAACGAGAACTTCGGCACGAACGCTGCCAGAGTTGTCGGAGTTGTTGCTGTCCCAGTAGTAGAGGCTCAGGGTCCCGGCAACGGGTGCGGGGCCGGAGAAGTGGGTGCCAAGAAGAAAATACGTTCCGGCCAGCTCGCCGACCAGGGCGCCAAACGGCGCGCTGAGCCCGTGCTGAGTCCATTGCACGAAGCTTTGCCCAATCTGCGTCCCTACGGAGTACCCCGAGTCGTCCGAACCCGTGGCAAACAGATCTGCGACGAGGCCGTCGGCATTGGACCAGCGCGGCAAGGCACCGGCGTTCCAGAGGTCGCCCGTGGCTGCCGTCACTGAGAATTGCTGGTTGGCGCTCAGGACGATGCCCGTGTTCAGTCCGACGCCTCCGGACGAACTATTCGCCAACGCTGCGACATCGAAAAGGGCGGCGTTGGCAGTGGCGGCACCGCCGAGAGCAAGCGCGGCGATCGCCACGCGGATCATCTTGTTGTTCATCGCCAACTCCTTCAGGAAATAGGGCTCTGGCGCGCTGCGAACGCACCACTTTTTTGGCTCCCTGCAAGCGTCGTAATGATTGTTTGCCGGCGCCTGGAAGACAGGGTTCATTAGAACAGGGGCGCCGCTGCACTTGCGTGCGATATCGCACGTCTTGCCGGAATCTGGCTGGCGAGCTCGACGGCGCTGCTTCCGAGGTCGGCCGCCATGGCTGCCGTGCGTGGTCAGCAGGGGCGCAGGCCATCCCGGTTGCCGCGGAAGTCGGATTGACGCCACTTCCCTTCATCCAGGCCGTAAAGGATCACGCTGGCCGGTTCAGTCTCTTCTTTTGCCATCGCGGCCTGGCCGTGGGCAGGATTCAAGACGCCGCTTCTCGTCGGCCGAACTTGGCGGTTGCTGCCCGCAACCGGCCGCGTTAGACTCCGCCGATCATCACATGGAGCTGTGCCGCGATCGGCCACCCTGACGATCAATCCTGAGCTCGCTGCACGCCGCAAGCGAAGGCTGCCCGCTGGGAAATCTGCGCTCATATCGCCCGATAAATCGGGCTCCTACATCGGCTCGGGGGGTGTTGCACGCAGTGTCGAGCTTATGAATTCCAGCCAAGTCGACGATCGTGCGCCGTTTGCAGGTCTGCTCTGCGGCAAGCCTCGTCAGCGATGCCGCAGCACGACGCGTCATTGCGAGGAGGCGCACGGGATTCCCACGTCGGTTGCGCCTCCTCGCAACGACGGTGGGTGCGGGATGGGCGCCGGATGACCCGTTGCCTGCGCGCGTTCTTAAGGTCGCATCAAGAAAGCCACACTACACTCGCGCGAGGCACCCGGCAGGAGCCCGATTCATCGGGCGATGGAAGGCTTGAATATTATCTGGAGTCGCTTTGTATAAGCTAATTGGCGTCATTGCGGGGTTCTACTTTTTCGGGTTCTTCGGAGCGCTGCTCGGTCTGTTGCTGGGGTCGATCATCGATCGCGCGCGGGCGTACGGTGCGGGCGGTATCAACCCGCTGCAGAATGCGCTTCGGCAAGGCGTTTTCCTCGAGACGATGTTCATCTCGATGGGCAAGCTGGCCAAGGCCGATGGTCAGGTCTCGCAGGCAGAGATCGAGCATGCCGAGCTGTTGATGCAGAAACTGGGCCTGACCGCGGAACACCGCGTGCAGGCGATTGCCCTCTTCAAACGCGGCGCCGACCCGGGTTTCACCCTCGAGGCGACCTACGCCAGGTTCATGTCGGTCTGCGGCCACACCCGGCACCTGAAGCAGGTGTTGCTGGTTTACCTGATCGCCATGGCGACGGCTGACGGCCCTATCCATCCGGCGGAGGAAGGTGTGCTTGCCGACATCGCCAACCGCCTCGGCTTCGATCCGACGGCGTTCAGGCACTTGATCGACATGGTGCTGAACCAAGCCCATTTCGCCGCCGGGCAGCCGAGTACGGAAGCGGCCCTCGATGACGCCTACCGGGCGCTGGGGGTGAGCAAAGACAATACCGACCAGGAAATCAAGCGCGCCTATCGCAAGCTGATCAGCCAGTACCATCCGGACAAGCTGATCGGGCAGGGCCTGCCGGAGGACATGATCGCGCTGGCGAGCGAAAAGGCCAAGGAGATCCAGCTGGCGCACGACCTGATCGAGCGGCACCGGAAGATCTGAGGCAGTGGATTGCCGCGTCGGCTGCGCCTCCTCGCAATGACGGTCGCAGGCTGTCGGCTTGGCCGGGGGCAGCAGGGCTGGCGCCATTCGTGAAGAACATGCTGCTCGACAAGGAGAACGCAATGAACAGCGAGAGCAGGCCGCGGACCGCCGGAATCAATGCCCGTCCATGGGGCGCGCGGGCGCGCGACTGGGCAGACATTCAGGAACGAGGGTGCCGCCCGGTGTACCTGGCGGTTTTCGAGCGCGTCGGGCTGCGCTCGGGCGCGGCGTATCTCGACGTGGGATGCGGGGCCGGGATGGCCTCGCAGATCGCCGCCGAACGCGGCGCTCGCGTGTCGGGGCTGGACGCAGCCGGCAATCTGCTGGCCATCGCCAGGGAGCGGGTACCGGACGGCGACCTTCATGTCGGCGAGCTGGAAAGCCTGCCCTTTGCCGACCACAGCTTCGACCTGGTCACCGGATTCAATTCGTTTCAGTTCGCCGGAAACCCCGGCGTGGCGCTCGCCGAAGCGCGGCGCGTGGCCAAGCCCGGGGCGTATGTCGTGATCGTCACCTGGGGAAGGCCCGAGGGCATGGAAGCGGCTTCGCTACTGGCGGCGCTCAGGCCGCTGCTGCCCCCGCCGCCGCCCGGGGCGCCGGGTCCGTTTGCCCTGTCGGACGAAAACGCACTGCGTGCCTTCGCCACCGCCGCGGGCCTCGACCCGGCCGAGGTGTTCGACGTTGACTCACCCTGGCAGTATCCCGATCTCGCTGTTGCGCTCCGAGGACTGCGCTCGTCGGGCGTTGCGGCGCGAGCGATCGAAAGCCACGGCGAGGAAGTCGTCGATTCGGCTCACTCGCGCGCGCTCCTGCCCTTCCGACAAGCGAATGGCAGCTACACGATCGGCGCCAGCTTCCGCTGTCTGCTTGCTCGCGCCTGATCCGCCCGGGACGCTGCCGCAGAGGTCGTTAGCGAATGAAGCGATGCAGCGGGAGGATCTTCAGGCTGCCGGGAAAACGGCTGATGTAGGCGGCAAGCTCGTCGATGTCCTGCGCCGAGAGGCCTTCTGCCTGGCCGTTCATCAGCGCGTTCTTGCGCGCACCGGACTTGTAATCGGCCAGCGCGCGCGCCAGGTAGTCCGGATACTGGCCGGCGAGACGCGGGATGTCTTCCGAAACCGGGGTATTGAAGTCGGCGCCATGGCAGGCCGCACAAACCTCGGCCTTTTGCGCCGCTGCGCCAGCGCCGGCGTGGGCCGACGAAGCGACGAAGGCCAACAGGGCGATAAGCAAGCTCGCTTTCATGGTCGATCCTTTAGTTCTGCACGGTGGAGTAGTAGGCCGCAAGGTCCGCCATGTCCTGCTCGGACAGGCTCGCGGCGATGGCGCGCATCGTCGGATGGCTGCGCGCCCCCGTCTTGTACGCCTGCAAGGCATTGGCGAGGTACACCGCCTGCTGCCCCCCGAGCTTCGGCACCTGATAGACGTGCGGATAAGCGGTCCGGTAACCCGGGACGGCGTGACAGCCTTCGCACATCGAAGTCTTGGCCTTCGCCGCCTCGGCGTTGCCTGCCAGCGGCTGCGCGAGCGCTGCGCCGGCCAGCGCAAACGCAATCAAACCGAGAATTGTTTTCATCGTTATCTCTCTCAAAAAAGGCGGTTTGAAAACCAGGCCCACGAGCCATTCAAGGATGGAAAATTCAGCCCGGCAGTATATGAGGCTCCATCAAGCGGCGTCAATCGTCGATTTGTCCTCGCCAGTGGCAAGGTTTTCTCCAGCCGTGAACAAGCTTGAGTCTGCCCGGCAGGGCTCGCGAGCGGGCGGACATCGGGAAGGGAGACTGCCGCCCGGGGTCGCTGGCAGTCTTCGGGCGCGTCGGGGGCAGCTTCGGCGCGGCGTATCCCGACGCTGGACGCGGCGCCGGGATGGGCGTCCCGAATGGCTGTCGGCGCTACCTCTTCTGCTCGACGGCTTCGTTCCCCAGTGCGGCAAGCCTGCGGGCAAACGCGTCCTCGATCGAGCGTTGCACGGTGGTGAAGCCGGTCCGCGTGACGATCAGCCCGGTCGGTGCGAGTACCGAGAGCGTGACCGGAGTCCCGGCAACCGCGGCAAGCTCCTTTTCCACCCGACCGACGACGGCCGGCTGCAGGGGTTGGGCACTGACCACTTGCGCCCGCACTTCCCAGCCGCGCTCACCCTTCGCGGCGTCGATGCTATCGACGAAGGTGTCGGCAAGACGTTCCAGATCGGCCTTGCCGCGCGCTTCCACCTCGCGTTGAACGGCACGCTCGGCTTCCGTCATCGGTGCGAACTGCGCTTCACCAAGCAGCACGCGGCCCTTCGCCGTGATATCGCTGGTCGTCGTGGCGCGCACCAGCAGGGTGGCCGTCGGATCACCGAGTCGCGCACGGATCTTGTCTTCGGCCAACCTGACCTGCGCGGGAACCGGCGGGCGGGCGCCTGAAACGGTCGCCACAATAACAGCGCCCGTCGGCAGATGAACGAGTTGCACGTCACCCAGTTCGAAGGCTTGACCGTGGCTCACCAGTTCGCGGAGAGTCTGCTCGGCGGCTTCGGTCATGCGCACGTTGGCGGTCACCCTGGAGGCAATGAAATGGCCATTGAGATCGACCGTCGGCAGCAGGTTCGCCGAACCCGCCGCCGCTACGTCGTGCGTGATCGCGCACCTGACGAAGAGGTTGATGTCGCGCTGGACCTCGTCGGCGATGGCCTGCTGCATGGCCTTGACCGCCAGCGGCGAGAATGAGCGCGGCGTATTGACCGTGGCCAGGACATTGACCGCGCCGCTGCCGTCCTGGTCGTAGACCACGCGCGCAAGCCGGGCGCCGGGATCGTCGGCCAGAGCCTTCTCGATGGTTTGGACAATCGCCTGGTTGAGCCGCCAGTCGTCAATGACGACGACCAGTTGATGGGTGAGGATGGCGGCAACGGCGAGCAGCCCGATGCCGGCCGCGGAGAAACGCTTCAGGAAATCCGTCCGCGTGCCCAGCTCGGCGCGGGTGACGAAGCCGGCGACGATGAAGATCGTCGCGGAAACGGCGAGGATGGCGAGGAAGTTGGCAAAGAAGAGCAGGAAGGCACCCCAGGCGCCATCGAAAGCCCCGAACGCCAGCGACAGGCCGCAGGTGGCGAGCGGTGGGGTCAGCGAAGTGGCGATCGCCACGCCCGGGAGCGCGGGACTGGTTCGTTCATCGACCAGCGCCAGGCCACCGGCCAGGCCCGCCAGGGTGGCCACGAAGAGATCGAGCAGCGACGGTTTGGTGCGCGCCAGCATCTCGGGCGTCACCTCGAGGGCAAACGGCAAGAGGCCCAGGACCACGGCAAAGCCGATGATCAGCAACACGCCACCAAACTCGGAGACCACGGCGTGGCGCAACAGACGCAGGTCGCCGCGGGACAGCGCCAGGGCAATGCCGAAAATCGGCGCCATCAGCGGCGAGACGAGCATGGCGCCGATGACCACGGCGGCGCTGTTGGCCAGCAGGCCGAAGGCGGCGATTCCCGCCGAGGCAAGCAGCAACACGTAGTACAGCGGACGCGGTATCGAGCCGTGAACGATGTCGTCGATCACCTGCGCCTTGCGCAACGGGGACACGGCCAGCAGCATCGCCAGCGGCTGATCGAGAGGGTGGGCCGGCGGGTCGGGACGAACCGGGTCGGCCGCTGTACTCGTGCTGTCCATGGCCACCGGCGCCGAATCAGTAGGGGTTGAAAATCGACGGCGCAACCGTCGATTTAGCAGGCGCGCTCGACGATGATGCGGCCGCGGGCGACGGCAACTGCTGCGGCTTGACGGCTTGCGCCGCCCGCTCCGGTTCCGGCGACTCGACGACTGGCGCCGCCGGCACCGCCTCGGCCTCGGCCTCGCGCAGGGGTTCGCGGACCTGTTCCGAAGACTCGTGCGCTGGCAGGCGCCAGACCAGCTTCGCGTTCTCCACCCAGCCCGCTTCGCCCGTCGCTTCGACGCGGACGTGAGCAAAGCCGCGTTGCAAATCGCTCCGATACAGCTTCGCGTACTGGGGCAGACGGCTGATGAGCGCACCGCCCGGTGTGCGGTAGAGCGGTAGATCGGCCGATCCGGCGTAGTAGACGCCTGCCGTTTGCCCGGCGCCGCCCGCAGCGCTCTTGCCCGCGACGGTATTCTCCAGCGTCGAACAGCCCCCCAGGATGGCGACAAGGGCGGCCGAGCACAGTATGGAAGTGAGCTTTCTTGAAGTGACGATCATCCGTGCAGATCTCCGGAAACCACGCTATCGGGGACGTACGCGGGTGGCAACGGATAGCGGAAGCGTTGCGCGCCGCGAATGATGCCGCCGATCGGAGCAAGCCGCAAGTGGCCAGGACAACACGAATGGCATGCTTCCTGGCGAAGGGCCACGCGGAAAAGCCCGCAGCCGCGGCAAATTTCGGCCCACGGCAACGAAGGAGCGGCCCCTTTTTCGCGCCAGGGAAGACCACTGTGGGCAGGCATTCCGACGGCCGGCGGAGGCCATCCCGGCTATCCCTTTCGCTGCCCGATCGGCACGCCCGGGCCGCTTCGACGCCCGCCCGCCGGTCGGCGGGCAGAAGGCGGCAGAGGACGCCGGCGTCATGGGCAAAATTGTCCATTGACGGCCTCTATCGCGCCGCCGATACTTTCGGCCCTACGGTGACTCGGCTGTACTCGCCACCGCAGCAGGAAGAGGGAACCCTCCCACCCCAGCGCGTGCCCCCCTGCGCGCTCGGCCCGGGCTTGTCCTCCCGCCCCTTCACGATTACCGGAGATGCCCCGTGATTGGTCATTTCAAGCGTTCGACGCGACGACTGTTCGCCCTGATTCTCAGTATTCCGCTGGTGATCCTGGCCGGGGGGCTGCTATACATGTTCCTGATGACCCATCTGGAGAATTCTCCGCGCGACTTCTGGACCAGCGTGGAGTGGGCTGCCGAAACGCTGACCACCACCGGCTACGGACACGACTCGCACTGGACCCATCCGGCGATGATCCTGTTCGTGATTTTTTTTGAACTGGTCGGCATGTCCTTCTACGTGCTGATTTTCCCGGTCTTCTTTCTGCCCTACTTCGAGGAACGCTTCGAGCAGCGCCTGCCGGGAAACCTGCCCGAAATGAACGGGCGCGTGCTCATCCACCGCTATGGCCCGGCGGTGGATTCGCTGGTCGAGGAGTTGCGCCGCGTGGGAACGGCCTTCGTCATCCTGGAGCAGGATGAACGGCAAGCCCGCCGCCTTCGCGATCGCGGCTACGACGTGGTGTTCGGCTCGCTGGACGAACAACCCGGGATGCTGGCCGGCGTGGAAACGGCGCAGGCGCTGATCACCAACGCCGACGACCACGCCGACGCAACGTTCATCATGATGGCCCGCGAACGCGGCTTTTCCGGAACGATTCTGGCCCTCGCCGAAGAGCCCCTGCACCGTCCGGCGATGGAAAAGATCGGCGCCACCGCGGTGTTCACCCCTTCGCACGTGCTGGGTGCGGCCCTGGCGGCCCGCGCCAGCTCGCGCATCAGCCCGAAGGTGGAAGGGCTGCAACTGCTCGGCGAAAGAATAGGCATCGCCGACTTTCGCGTGCAGGCTGGCAGCCCGCTGGCCGGGCAGCGGCTCGGCACCCTGCGCATGCGCGCGCGCTACGGGGTGACGGTGATCGGACAATGGCACGGCGGCCGTTTCGCCCCGGCCGAAGGCCCCGATACGCGGGTCGAGGCAGGCGCGATCCTCGTGGCGACCGGCGCCTACGCCAACCTGGCCCGGGTCGAACGCCTGGCCACGCCACTGCGCCGTTACGGCCCGATCGTCGTCGCCGGCTACGGTGCGGTCGGCCGCAAGGTGGTCGAGATGCTGCGCGACGCGGGTGAAACAATCATCGTCATCGACGATGTCTCCGACCCGGCCGTCGATGTGGTCGGCAACGTCCTCGAACACGCCACCCTGGACCGCGCCGAGGTGCGCAAGGCGCGTGCGGTCGTCCTCGCCCTGAGCAACGACAGCGCCGGCGTTTTCGCCACTGCGGTGGTGCGCGATTATGCCCCGGACGTGCGCCTGATCGCGCGCGTGAACCTGGCACCGAACGTCGCCCGCCTCTACCAGGCGGGCGCCGATTTCGCGCTCTCGGTGGGCCAGGTCGCCGGCCAGATTCTCGCCCACCACCTGCTCGGCGAGGACGCCGTCAGCGTCGAACAGCGGCTCAAGCTGGCCCGTGTGGGGCCGGGTGCCTTGGTCGGGGGGCACCCCTGGCAGGTGGGTATCCGCGAGAAGACGGCGACGGCGGTGGTGGCGGTGGAACGTGGGACCGACGTCCTGGTGGAGTTCGACCAGGCGTTCAAGGTGCGCGCGGACGACGTCCTCTTCGTCTGTGGGACAACCGCCAGCCTCGAGAAATACATGCGCGAGTTTGGCGCCACGCCGGCAGAGCGACCCGTGGCGCCGACGACATAGCGGGCCGCCCAAACGCATTCAGCCCGACCAATGGCCGGGCTGAATTTTTTTCTGGTGGCCAAGCGCGGAATCGAACCACGGACACGCGGATTTTCAGTCCGCTGCTCTACCAACTGAGCTACTTGGCCAACGAGTGCGGCAGTATATCGAATCGATTCTCTGTCGTCAAAGCCAACAGGGCTATCGCGTGAATATCACGCCCAACGCACACGGCGGGCACGGCGGCCAGCGCCGGGCGCGGCGATCGGTTGACCAAAAAACGGGGGCGGCTGCCCCCGAAAACTGCGGCTACACGCAGCGCATCAACTCGCTGCTTTCTTCTTCTTGCACCCGACGAGCAATCCCGCTGCGGCGAGAGCGAACAGCGCCAGGGTCCCCGGTTCAGGGACGCTGCCCGGAGGATCAACGACAATGCTGTCGTTGGCGCAGTTCTGCGTCCAGTGAATGTCGAAAGCCTCGCCGTTCCAGCGGGCATCGCGCAGCAGCTCCAGAGGGATACTCATCTCGTAGATGTAGTGCGCGTCGCCCTGATTGCTGCCGTAGCCGGTCACCGGAGCCAGGGTGTAGGAAAGCGCGCTCACCATGCCGATCAAGGTGCCGCCGGTGAGATGGGTGGGATGCCTCCGATCGGGGGAGTAGGCTGCGCCGCTGCCCGGATCGGTGTAATTGCCGGCGCTGTCCCAGAGGCCGTAGGCCCAGGCGGGATTCATGTAAACGCCGCCTTCGACACCGAAGGACTCGAAACTGTAGACCCCACCGGCGCTGACGCTGGTGGCATGCTTGATGTTGATGCCCAGCTCAAAGGTGCCGTCGCGTCCGAAATCGATCGCGAAGTCACCCGCGCCGTAGCTGTTGCGGCCGGGTTGGTCCAGCGTGCGCGGGTTGTGGCCAGTGACCAGGGCGATGAACAGGGTGTCGCCTTCCTTCTGCGCATAGAGCGCTTCGGCGTCGTAGGCCTGCCCGCCCCAGCCGGGACCTAGGCGGAAGTTGCCGCTGCCTGTCTGATCCTCGATCTTCGCCTGGATACCGCTCCCGGGCGTTGGCTCCCAGGTCGAACGATTGATCCCCCAGTCGGAAAGATCGCCGTCAATGGTAATC
>Ga0075163_10004294_pt1 | contig 19133 bp, 13 predicted proteins | sample JI1023141ADNA_FD_71478 | JGI IMG/M metagenome (GOLD analysis project Ga0075163, IMG submission 71478) | Wastewater effluent complex algal communities from Wisconsin, to seasonally profile nutrient transformation and Carbon sequestration -... | ecosystem: Engineered > WWTP > Effluent > Algae...
ATGACCTTCCCCTACCAAGTGGTGCTCCACCTCGGTTTCATCGGGTGGTGGTTCTTCATGCGCAAGAAACGCATGCTGCTCTCCGGAGCCTTGCTCGTGCTGGGATACGGGCACATCGCGGACCACTTCCAGCTCTTCGGGCGCAGCGATCCCGCACAAGCGATCAGTGGGGAACCGTTGCACGTGATGTCGTACAACGTGCGGCTCTTCGACCTCTACGACTGGACCAAGAACAAACAGACCCGCGATTCCATGTTCGCGGTGTTCCATCGCGAGGATCCGGACATCCTCTGCATCCAGGAGTATTTCTACAGTCCGGATAAACGCTTCTTCGAAACGAAACAGAGCCTACTGAAGGACTTCCGCTTCATGGCGGCGCATGAGCGCTTCACCAATACCTCCCGCTACCAGCAACACTTCGGTATCGCCACCTTCAGCGCGTACCCGATCGTGAAGAAGGGGTTCATCGACTTCCCGGAGAACCCGGAGAACGTGTGTATCTGGTCGGATCTGGCGTTGAAGGGCGACACCATCCGGGTTTACAACGCGCACCTGGCCAGCTACCATTTCGGCGACGCCGACTACAAGTTCATCAAGGCGCTGGACACCGACACGCACACCGATAGTTTGAAACAAGGAAGTGAGCGCATTCTGAAACGACTGAGGCGTGGTTTCCGCCTGCGTGCGGACGAAGTACAACGCATCGCCGAGCACATGGAAGCCAGTCCGCACCCCGTGTTGTACTGCGGCGATATGAACGATGTGCCCATGAGCTTCGGCTATGCCACCTTGCGCGACCTGCTCTCGGATGCCTTCGTGGAAAGCGGGCGCGGCACCGGTGGCACCTACATCGGCGACCTGCCCAGCTTGCGGATCGATCACATCCTTTACGGCGAAGGCCTCCATGCTTGGGATTTCCGGACCTTGACCGAGGAGTTGAGCGACCACCGCGCCATCACCACGCGCATCGGTCTCGTGTCCCCGTGATCGAACGCCCGCGTTGGTCGTGTGTACGGCAGCATACAATAGGCCCAACGCCAGCATCGTTGTTTGCACACCATGCATACCACCACCCTTGTCGGAACCGCCTTCCTCGTTGTTGTTCTCGCCTTCGGTTGCGGCCAGGCCGAACGATCGGAAGCCTTCAAGGATGAGCGAGCACCGGCGATAGCGGAAGTGGCCTACGATGCGAATGGCGTTCCCGACCCGTCATCACCTCCGGAGCCCAAGCAAGCGCTCAGCAGCAGTGTAGCTACCTACGCGGACAGCAGCCGACGTTTCATCCTAGCGGGAGATCTGCGTTTCCGCGCCGACGATGTGGTGAAGACCAGCTTCGCGATCGAAGCCTTGATCGCCCGGCACGGTGGTTTCGTGGCGCACACCCACCTCTGCACGGACATCACCGGTCGATACACCACCCCGATCAGCGCGGACAGTTTGCTGGAGACCACGCGCTACACCGTCAACAACCGCCTGACCATCCGCATTCCGAGCGCCAACCTGGACACCACCTTGAAGTCGCTCATCGCGCATGTGGACTTCCTCGACCACCGAACGCTCAGCGCCACCGATGTGCGGATCGCGCTGCTGCGCGACAGGCTTACCAAGCGTAGGCTGGCCAACCACACCGGTCGGCTCACCGAAGCGATCGATGAGAAGGGGGCCAAATTGAAGGAGACCATCACGGCGGAGGACAAGTTGATCGATCGCCAGACCCAGGCCGACGAAGCCACCTTGAACACCCTGGAGTTGGAGGACCGGATCGCCTACAGCACCTTGACCCTCGACATCTACCAGCGCGAAGCGATCCGCCGCGACCTCATCCCCAACGAGCAGAACATCGAAGCTTACGAACCGGGTTTCTTCAGCAAAGCCGGTGAGGCCTTGCGCGATGGCTGGAAACTCCTGCAGGACTTCGGCGTGGAAGTGCTGCGCTCGTGGAGCCTGATCCTAATCGCCATCGTAGCATACCTGCTCTTCCAGCGGATCCGTCGCAGGAACAACTGATCAGCGCCCCTCCTGTTCCAATGGCGTCGCCTCCAACGCTGGTGTGTGTTCACTGATCACGGCTTCCACCGTATGGCCCTGGGCACGAAGGCCCGCGATCAATCCGTCCGGGGTGGGCAGGTGCGCGGCCCCGATCAGAAAGAAGATGGGTTCACCGGCGCTGATGAGTGAGTCCATGCGCTGCACCATGCGCGTGTTCCGCTCGGTGAGCAGTGACTTTTCGAGTTCTTCAGGCATACCTCCAGCATCTTCCCCCACCTCCAACAACGCCTCGAGATCTTGGCGAGCATAGGCATCGAGCATCGCGTCGGTGGTGCCGGGATAGCCTTGGTGGTCCACGTGATCGAGCAGCATGCGCGCTTGTTCGGTCAAGGGAATAGCATCGATGGCGGCCATTTGCTCGTTCATGGTCTCGATACCGATGACGCGCTGGCCATTCGAGGTACCCCGCCGTTGTAGGAATTGATCCAGTACCAAGGGTCGATCATCCCCCATTTCCGCTTCGGAGAAGAGGGCCATCACGAAGAAGGGCTTCACGGAATAGAGCAAGGGAGCCATGGGACCGAGCCGGTCTTTCATCATCGCTTCCACCCGGGCCCATTCGCGCTTCTTGTAGAGGTCTTCCAACTTCTTGCCGTCGGGAATGCGCAATGTGGTGAGCATGGCCATGGCCATCTGTTGATCGGCTCCGAGGTCCAGTTCACCGGCCACCACCGCACAGCGATCGAGCGCAGGAAGCACCGAATCGCCGAATTGGTAGGCCCGTTCATCGCGGCTGTGCACGGTTCCGTACAAGTAACTGGGCCGGGCTATGCCGGGGGTCGAGATCCGCCACAAGAGGGAATGGGCGAGCTTCTCCTGAGCAAAGAGGGCGAAGGGTGCAAGAAGGGCGAAAAGAACCGTTGAACGCATGCCCCGAAGGTAGGATCGGAGTTGGCCCGCCGACGCGGTCAACCGGCCACCCGTGCGAGCGCGAAGGAGACGACGGCAAGGATGGTGAACAACAATACGCTCACCCTGATGAGGTTGGAGCGATCCGCTGGTCGTGTACGGTCCATGGGTCGATGGTCTGTGGAGCATGACAATGACGTGGAACTTCGGGAAGGTTGCTTTCGGGTCGCGGCCGGACATCATTTCCAGAGCGATCGGGCCACTGATCAAGAGGAAAAGGCCGGTGCAGTTGGCTGGTAGAAGTGCTTGACAGGCTGTGGCTTCACCGCCCTGAAGATCATACATCCGGCTCATTATCAGCCAGAAGTAGAAGACCGGCGCGCTTCGGTACCTTTGCCGCCCGCATGAGCGCCCCCCGCACCGTTGCCTTCCATACCCTGGGTTGCAAACTCAACTTCAGCGAGACCAGCACCCTGGCCCGTTCGTTGGAGGAGGCGGGCTATGCCAAGGTGCGGCAGGAGGAACGCCCCGATGTGTTCGTGTTGAACACATGCAGCGTGACCGAGAACGCCGACAAGGAATGCCGCCGCCATGTGCGCCGGTTCCAAGCCATCAACCCGGAAGCGTTCATCGCCGTGGTGGGCTGCTACGCACAGTTGAAGCCCGAAGAGATCGCCGCGATACCCGGTGTGGACCTGGTGCTGGGCGCCAACGAGAAGTTCGACCTGGCCACCCATGTGGACCGCAAGCTGGCGTTGATCGATGGCGGCCACCGCGCACAGAAAGGCGAAGCGATCCACGGCCCCATCAAGGAGCTGAAGCACTTCGTGCCCAGTTGGAACGCTAACGACCGCACGCGCACCTTCCTGAAAGTCCAGGACGGTTGCGACTACTTCTGCTCCTTCTGCACCATCCCGCTCGCGCGCGGCCGCAGCCGCAGTGCCACCATCAATGAGACCGTAGCGCATGCCGTTTCCATCGCGGCTTCTGGCGTGAAGGAGATCGTGCTCACCGGAGTGAACACCGGCGACTTCGGCAAAGGCCACGATCAGACTTTCCTTCAATTGATCGAAGCCCTGGACCAGGTGGAAGGCATCGACCGCTTCAGGATCAGCAGCATCGAGCCGAACCTCTGCCACGACGGCGTGATCGACTTTGTCGCCAGCAGCCAGCGCTTCGCACCACATTTCCACATGCCCTTGCAAAGCGGCAGCGATGCGATCCTGGAACGCATGCGCCGCCGGTATGACACCGCGCTCTACGCCGAACGGGTGCAGCGCATCAAGGACCGCATGCCGCATGCTTGTATCGGTGTGGATGTGATCACCGGCACACCGGGGGAAACGGAAGCGGAATTCCTGAAGACCCAAGCTTTCCTGCGCTCCATCCCAGTGGACTACCTGCACGTGTTCACCTACAGCGAACGCGCCAACACCACCGCGGTACGCATGGAGGACAGCGTACCCGTGGAAGAGCGTCGGGAACGCACCAAGCAACTCCGGATACTCAGCAACAAACTGCAACGCGCATTCTACCAGAAGCACCTGGGCACCTTGCGCGACGTGCTTTTCGAAGCCGAGGAGAACGAAGGCCAGATGCTCGGCTTCACGGACAACTACCTCCGCGTATCGCTCCCGTACGACCCGGCCTTGGTCAACACCATTGTACCGGTCACGCTGGAGCGCATTGATGGCGAGGGCCATATCACCGGCACGATCGGGGCATTCCGATCTTCTGACCTTCTGATCGACTGATCATCCGATCGACCATGTACCCCACGATCTACCACGCCCTCCTCGACCTCACCGGTCTGGACCTCCCGTTCTTGAAATTCCTCAACAGCTTCGGTTTCTTCGTGGCGTTGGCCTTCGTCTTCGCGAGTTGGACGCTCGGGCTGGAGCTGCGCCGCAAAGAAGGACAAGGCTTGCTGAAAGCTGCTACGCGCAAGGTGATCGTGGGCGCCCCGGCCACACCGGGCGAATTGCTCTGGAGCGGCTTGCTCGGGTTCCTGCTCGGGTGGAAAGGACTGCACCTCCTGCTGAACTTCTCAGCGAGCACGGCCGATCCACAGGCCTTCCTGCTCAGCGGTCACGGCAACCTCATCGGCGGCGTATTGGTGGCCGGTCTGATGGCCTGGCTCAAGTGGCGTGAAAAGGACAAGGTGAAACTGGCCGAACCCAAGACTGAATTCGTGCGCATGGATGCCCACGAACACGCGGGCAACGTCACCATGGTGGCCGCCTTGTGGGGCCTTATCGGGGCCAAGGCCTTCCACTGGTTGGAGAACCCCGATGAGTTCATGGCCTTCATCCAGAACCCGGGCGGCGAAGGGGTGTTCAGTGGACTTACCATGTACGGTGGCTTGATCGTGGCAGGCACCATGGTGATCCGCTACTTCCGCCAGAACGGGATACCAGTTTGGCACGGCGCGGATAGCGCTGCGCCCGGTGTGATGCTGGCCTATGCCATCGGGCGCATCGGCTGCCAGGTGAGCGGCGACGGGGACTGGGGCATCGTGAACAACGCACCGGCACCCGATTGGATGCCATCGTGGCTGTGGAGCTATTCCTACCCGAACAACGTGAACAGTGTCGGCATTCCCTTCACGGGGACCCCTTGTTTCGAGGGCTACTGCACCGTGCTGCCCGAGCCCGTCTACCCCACCCCGATCTACGAAACGGTCATGTGCGTGGGCCTCTTCTTCGTGCTCTGGGGCTTGCGCAAGCGCATCAGCACACCCGGCGTCATCTTCTTCCTCTTCCTGCTGTTGAACGGGATCGAACGTTTCTTCATCGAGAAGATCCGCGTGAACGTGGCCTTCGCCGGTAGCTGGACACAGGCGGAAGTGATCTCCCTGGGCCTGATCCTCGTGGGGATCGCAGGGATCGTGTGGCTGAGAAAGCGCACCTCCACCCCTCCAGCCACGACAACCGACAACTGACAACGACGCACCGATGGAACTCAAGAAACTCACCGAACAGGTCGAAGCCATCTGTGTGGATGTGGCCGGATTCATCCGCAGCGAGGCGGGCAAGCTCACCGCAGCGGGCATCACCGAAAAGAGCGCCAACAACCTGGTGACCCACGTGGACCACACCGCCGAGGACAGGTTGGTGGAGGCCTTGGAGAAGATCCTGCCGCAAGCGGGTTTCATCGCCGAGGAAGGGAGCGGCGAACGCGGCGAAGGGCTCAACTGGATCATCGATCCCTTGGATGGGACCACCAACTTCGTCCATGGCATCCCCTGCTACTGCATCAGCATCGCCTTGGTGGACGGCACGGAGCCTGTCCTTGGCGTGGTGCATGAGGTCACGCGCGACGAACGGTTCACCGCATGGAAAGGTGGAGGAGCCTTCCTCAACGGCAAGCGGATCCAGGTATCCCCGCGGAAGGAACTACAGGAAAGCTTGCTCGCTACGGGTTTCCCGTACGATGATTTCGGCTATGAGACCGAATACATGGACCTGCTGCGCGAACTGATGCACCGGACACGCGGTATCCGGCGTTTGGGCAGCGCGGCGGCCGACCTGGCCTATGTGGCCTGTGGTCGTTTCGAGGCGTTCTACGAGTATGGCTTGAACAGCTGGGACGTAGCAGCCGGTGTGCTGTTGGTGCGCGAGGCGGGTGGTCGTGTGAGCGGGTTCGCACCGAGCAAGGATCCGGTGTTCGACGAGGAGATCGTGGCCAGCAACCGGGCGGTTCACGACGAACTGCTGGAGGTGATCGAACGCAACTGGCAGCGGCAGGATTGAGCGTTCTGAGCACCGGGTTGTGAAAGGAACCCCGGCACGTCCCGGGACGTACAACGACATCCACCGGACCTTTGTCCGGCACCGATGAACAAGGAACTGATCCGCCCGCTCACCGCCCTGCGGTTCTATGCGGCATTCGTCGTCTTCTCGCTGCACGCGCACATGCTGCCTGGCTTGGACTGGCTGGGGCACCCACACGCCGAACTGCAAGGCCGCCTCGGGGTCTCGGTCTTCTTCGTGCTCAGCGGGTTCATCATGACCTACGTGTACTATGGCGAGGATAAGTGGGAACCCACTCGCGCCAACGCTGGGCGCTTCCTGATCGCCCGGGTGGCCCGCATCTTCCCATTGCATTTGCTCACCCTTCTCTTGTGCATCCCATTGGGCATGAAGAGCAACACCTCTCCGGTGCAGTGGGAGTATCTGCCCATCCACATCGGCCTGTTGCAGGAATGGAGCCCGATCGGGTACCCGGGTCCCGGGCCGAACAAGGTGTCGTGGACCTTGAGCGTGGAGATGCTCTTCTACGTGCTCACACCGCTCCTCTTCGCTGGTATGCTGCGGGCGGGCAAACGGAAGGCGCTCTTCCTCGCCTCCCTGTTCATCGCCTTGGCCGCGGTCACCATCGCGTTCTTCACCGTACACAACGACCCTGATGCCTTCATCAAAGTGGAACGCGCGCCGTTCCGGGTAACGGACTACCTGCTCGGCATCATGGCCTTCCTCTACTTCCAACGGGTGAAGACCTATACCGAATGGTGGAAGCAGGCCATGCTACCCGCAGGCATCCTCTGGTTCTGTGGCATGATGGCCTGGCAGTACTACTACGACCAGCAGAGCGGGAACAACCTCTGGATGCTGCCCGGCAGCGTGATGGTGGTCCTGGGCACCGCCTTCAAGCGCGATACGAAGAACTGGTTCCTATCCAGCGATCGCATGGTGTTCCTGGGCGAGGCCAGCTTCACCTTCTACATGATCCACGAGTTCCTTCTGCGATACGGGCGCCAGGCCCTCATGCGGCTCGACTTCTCGATCCCGGAATGGCTCTACATCCCGTGGTTCATCGTGGTGTTCTTAGGGCTGCAGTTCTTGGCGAACCAGGTCCACCTGCGCTTCGAGGCACCGGCCAACACCAAGTTGCGCAAGTGGCTCACGCAGAAGCTGGGGCTGGAGAAGAAGGTCCGAGTTCCTGCATGAATCGATATGGGTGTGAGCTGACGGTAGGTATCGACGGCTTGGCCTGCTTGGATCCAAACTGTTGCTGGTGTCTTGCCGCACCAACGCACGACCAGCCCCAGGAGACTATTCCAGAGCGCGATCCCTAGGCCACCATTGGTATGGGAAGGATGCCCTTCTGTGTTCCAACCGGCACGTTACTCCGATCATGGTTATGTTGCACGACCTTGGGCCGAAGCCGATCCCTTGGCACTGATGGTATAGGCAACACTAGAAGGTCCATGGTCAAGAAGATCGCACTGTCCTTTTTCGCTCTGTTCTTGGCATTCCGTTCCATCGAATTGGTCAGATCCATCAACCAGCTCGATGCAGGACATTATCCAAGGTACATCCTGGTCTTGCTTGCATTCGGGTTGAATCTGTTCATCACCGGGGTGTTCGCCTTTTCGGGATTCGCGTTCCCTACCAGTAGGTTGCTACCAGATGGTTACTACAGGATCCGCTTCCCGAAGACCTTGTCGTGGATCTATGGCATCCTTGGTGTGCACTACTTCCGCACTGCTCTCATGGCAGCTTACTGGGGTAAGGAAAAGCATAGGGAGCGGTACTTCAACGGAACGCGCTCAGGACTTAAGGAGTTCGAGTTCCAGACACGCCGTTCCGAGTTCGGTCACCTCGGTGCATTGATCGCCGTACTGGTGGCATCGATCCAAGTGCTTATGACGGGACATACCGGCCTGGCAGCGCTGGCAACGATGTTGAATGTGATCGCGAACGGCTACCCGATCATCCTTCAGCGCTACCTACGAAGCAGGTTGAGACGTTTACAAGACCAGGATCGCTGATCCCGCTTCACTGTTCTGGGCGACACCAAGTTGCGCAAGTGGCTCACGCAGAAGCTGGGGTTGGAGAAAGACCCTACGCTGCGGCCAAGATCGGCGCTTAGAGCGCGTTCACCGCGGCCTCGAAGGTCTGCTGGTCCGTGACCTGGAAGGACAGCCCGACCTGTTGTCCGCTGATGACCGTGATCGTCGTGAACGCCGATCTGTAAACGGTTCCGTTGCGCTGCAGGGCTACCACCACCGCCGGCATGCCCACCGGCGCCACCTGTATCGAGCGGAACGTACCAGGGCCAGCTGGAACCATACGCATAACGGCATTTTCCGTCGGGAAGGCGGTCCACACCATGACGCTGTCCGAACTGATGTTGGAGGGAATGACCGCATCCACGTAGGTGGTCTGGGGATAATTGGCGAAGTAGTCGCAATTGATCCACTGGAGCGAGTCGGCTTGAAAGCCATAGAACATGGCGCCTTCCGCTGGAACGGAGTCCAACTGCCAGTTCTCCTGGTTCCACAACATTCCTTGGGGTGTTGGAGCGTTCGCAGTGAACACGCCCATATCCGGGTCGATCGTGTTCGTGGGCATAAGCACTTCCATGCCCTGCGGGCCAAGCACCAACGGTTGCCCGTTCTGGAACGCCTGGATGTGGATGGCACCTCCGCTGCGCAGCAACCGAGGCTGGTTACCATCCCGACCCACGGTCTGCACATCGTACATGATCATGTCGCCGGGATCCAGGACCTCCAGGAGGTGCACATCCACCGGACCGTTCACAGCGCCACCGGAGGGTGTGCGGAAGGCACTGCTCGGGAATACCACACGCACTCCACCCGCAGCGGAAACCGTTCCGCCACTCGCCGCGTCGACCACGAACTCCTGAGTCGCATCCGCTCGATTCTGTTCAATGAAGCTTTGGAGGCCATCGCTATTTCCACCCGGCCCCACGGAGGAGCCCTTGTGGCAAGCCGTCATTCCAAGGACACAGGCCACACCCAAGGCGAGATCGATCATGAAGCGGGTACGCATGATGGTCGGACCGAAGCATTTGAGCCCCGTGCCCCAAGCATGACGCTGCGCCGGCGAAAAAAGCTGCTTGGCTCAGCGAAAATAGGGATCGTGCATGATCATCGGTGAGCCATGGAACGCGATGCCATGGCCTGACCCGGCACCACGAAGCACCACGGATCCACTAGATATCCACGCTCAGGGTGACGAACATCTGCCTGCCCATCCCCGGCAATAGGCCGGGTCCGGGATAGCCGCCGGCTCGGCGTGTGGCATAGACCAAATCCAGCGCATTGTTCACACCGGCTTTCAGGGCCACGGCATCGCTCAGCTTCACGCCGACGGTAGCGTCCACCAGAATGTAGCCCGGCAACCAGCCCACAGTGGCAGCAGGGTTCGGGTCGCGCGTATTGGCCGCATCGGTGAAAACGCCATCCACAGCACTGGTCTGCAAGCTGGCGCTCCATGTGCCAAGAGCAGCCTCCAGACCCATGCGCAACACGTGCTCTGGCGCGTTCTCTACCCGGTTGTCCGCGATGCGTTTGGTGGGGTCCTCGGCGATGAGCGGATCGTTCCACCGGGTGTAGCGCGCATCCGTGTACGCGTAGCTGGCGAATACGATCAATCGGCGGGTGATCTGGTCGTCGCTAGGTGCAAGGACCTCGCCTTCCAGGAACAATTCCAAGCCCCGGCTGGTGGAGGCGCCGATGTTCGTGCGTTGCACCACGCCATCCAACACCCGCGTACCGATGCGATCATCGTACTGCATCAGGAAAATGCCCGCATCGAAACTGAACCGATCGCCGATGCGGCCGCGATAGCCCAGATCGGCGTTGTACCCACTGGCATCGCGCAGGTCGGGATCGATGATGTCCGTGGTGCCCGATGGGGTGAGGTCGCCGAACAGGACTGGCCGGAAGGCTTCCGTGATGTTCCCATAAAGCACCGTCGTCTCGGTGGCGTTCACCTGCACGCCTAACCCGAACAAGGGAATGGTCCGCGTGCGTTCTCCGCTATTGACAGCCCCGGAACCGCTGGTATTGATGCTGCCGGAAACCCGATTGGTGATGTGCTCCAGCCGCACCCCGGGCAGCACACTGAAGCGCTTGGTCACCCGGAAGAGGTTCTCCACATGAAAGGCTGCATTACCGGTGAAGAGGTCCAGTTCGCGGCCGAACGCTCCGTTCACCGTAAGGTCAGCGTCGGAGGCGACCGTACCGACTCCAAGCTGTTGCCGGCGGTTCGCGGCTTTATAGGCACGCAGCCCCATGCTCAATTCATGGTCACCGCCCAACCAGGACCAACTGCGGCGCAGACGGACCTCGCTGCCCAGGTTCATGTAGCCATCACGATCCACCTGACGCGGCGCATAGGCAGCACTGGTGCGCGAAACCGTATCGGGAACAACAATGGGTTTCACGAAACCAACGCTATTCCGCTCGGCCAAAAGCCCGAAGACCTTGGCCTCCACAACGGTGCGTCGGTCCGGTCGCCAATCGAGTGAAAGGGCGGCCACGTTCCAGGGTACGAGCATCCAATTCCGTGCACGTTGCGACTGGCGGGGGTTGGTCCGGAACTGCGCATCGGTGAGTCCACCGGGTTGTTGTTGCTCCAGGTTGTTATGGGTGTAAGTGAGCCCCAACCGCAATCGCTTATTAACGGTGTAGCGCAACGCTCCATGAGCAGTCGAGGTCGTGTATCGTCCATTGTCACGCCAACCATCGGCCTGGCGATGGTGTACGAATCCGAAGTAATTCCACTTGCCCTTGGTGCCACCCACATCGGAATAGGTATTGAAGAGGCCATAGGAGCCGACGGTCTGGCGAATGGAGACGGCGAGCGGTCGATCAGCAGCCCCCTGCTTAAGGACGAGGTCCACCATGCCACCGAACTGGGGACCGTAGGCCAGAGCGGACGCACCGCGCACCACGTTTATCCGCTGAACGGCTTCCATCGGCGGTGTGTAGTACGCTTCCGGATAGCCGAATACATCCGCGCTGATATCGCGACCATCCTGCCGCAGGTTGAACTCCCACGAACGATTGGGGCTCAGGCCTCGTGTAGCGATACCGAGCTGCGCACCCGACCCATCGTTCTCCCATACATGGATGCCGGGCACTTTCGCGAAGACCTGACGAGCATGGTTCAGCGAGAGGTCGGCCGTAAGCTTGGAAGGCTCCAGGATCACCGCACGCTTGCCGGACATGATCACGGCGCCCACCGTATCCGGCATGGCCCGCCATCCGCTCCGGCCCGCGCCGTGGATGATGGCTTCTCGTAACTCGATGACCTTGGTGGAGTCCGAGCGCTGGGCGCTGGCGGAGGCCCCGATGAACAGGGCGGAAACGAACAGCAGATAGCGACGGACGAAGCAGGGTCCTTGTACACCTTCCAACATGGCCGCAAAGGAGGATCTCCTGCACACCAGGACCAATAACCCGATCGGGGTAATTGTGGAAAGGAAGTCCTGAGGAGCGTGTTCGTTGTCCAGCCTCGCTTCACCGTGGAGCGGAACGCTCTACGGTTCCGATCGCACGCAAACCCAACATGGTGAATGCCGCAACGACCAGCAGCACCTCGAAACCCATCTTGTAGCCGAACAGCAGCGTCTCCGAATTCGCGCGGATGAAGAAGGTGATCACCGGTGCCGCGATGCACACCAGGGGGACCCAGCGCTCCTGGGGTTTGCCTTTGAAGAAAAGCCCATAAGCGAAGAGGCCCAACAGTGGACCGTAGGTGAAGCCCGCGATATCGAACAAGGTCTTGATCACGCTGGGTGTGGCCAGCCAATGGAAATAGAGGATGAAAGCCATGAAGAGCGCGGCCATACCCAGGTGGACCCTTTGTCGCACCTGCTTCTGCTTCGCTTCGTCCCAACCGCGGTCGCGGATGCCGATGAGGTCGATGCAGGTGCTGGCGGTAAGCGCGGTCAAGGCGCCGTCGGCACTGGGGAACAGCGCGCTGATGAGGCCGATGATGAAGAACAAGCCCAGCCAGACCGGGAAATGCTGCAAGGCCAAGGTGGGGAACACATCGTCCGGCCTTGCGGGCAGCGCGATACCAAGCTTTCCGGCATAGAGATAGAGCAGCGCACCAAGCAGGAGGAAGAGCAGGTTCGCGCCAAGGAGGATCACGCTGAAGACGCGCATGTTCTTCTTCGCGCCGCCCACGGTGGCCACGCTCAGGTTCTTCTGCATCATCTCCTGGTCAAGCCCTGTCATGGCGATGGTGATGAACATGCCGGCGAGGATCTGCTTCAAGAGGAACCCATCGCTGCGCCAGTCGAGGTCGAGGATGCGCGTCATCCCGCTTTCCGCCAGGCGCGTGCTCCAGTCGCTCATGTCCGCGTGGTTCACGATGTACACGATGGTACCCACGAGCGCGCCGAGCATGAACAGCGTTTGCAGGGTGTCGGTCCACACGATGGTCTTCACGCCCCCCTTCAAGGTATAGAGCACGATCATCAGCATCACCAGGAAGGCCGTCACCTCGAAGGGTACGCCCATGGCGTCGAGGACGAAGAGCTGGATCACGTTGAGCACCACGAAGATCCGGATGGTAGCACCGGCCAGTCTGGAGAGGATGAAGAAGGAAGCACCCGTTCGGTAGCTCACCATACCGAACCGTTCGCGGAGGTAGCCATAGATGCTGGTGAGCCCCATACGGTAGTACAACGGTAAGAGCACACCGGCCACGATCCAATAGCCGATGGCAAAGCCCACCACCAGCTGGAAATAGCTCCAACTCTTGGCTTCGACCTGTCCCGGAACGCTGATGAAGGTGACGCCGCTGAGGCTGGTGCCGATCATGCCGAAGGCCACCACCCACCAGAGGCTCTTGCGTTCGCCGCTGTAGAAGGCATGCTCGCCGGCGCCACGGCTGGTGTACCAGGCGATGCCGAGGAGAAGGAGGAAATAGCCGAAGACGATGGAGAGCAGTAGCATGGGGCTCATGGTGCGAAGGAAGAGTCCCCGATCGGTCATTCTTCAACCCGCAGCACGAGGAAATGAACAACAGCACGGTCATGGCTTCCGTGCGTGTGCATCGCTGGGCCATCTTTGCGCCCCATGTCCCTCTCCTCCGCCCTGCTCGAACAAGCCGTGGACCAGCTGGCCACCCTGCCCGGCATCGGTCGCCGCACGGCCATGCGCCTGGCCTTGGACCTGCTGCGGCGCGAGAAACACGAGGTGGCCCGGTTCAGTGAGGCGATCCGCCGGATGCGCGATGAGGTGCGGTTCTGCGAGGTGTGCTGCAACATCAGCGACGAACCCCGCTGCGCCATCTGCCGCGACCCCAACCGCGACGAGGCCCTGATCTGCGTGGTGGAGGACATCCGGGATGTGATCGCGATCGAGAACACCCGGCAATACAAGGGTCGTTATCACGTTCTGGGCGGCGTGATCAGCCCCATGGATGGCATAGGACCGGACGATCTGAACACGCGCCAATTGATGGACCGCGTCCACACGGGCGAAGCCAAGGTGCGCGAAGTGATCCTGGCCTTGGGCACCACCTTGGAGGGCGATACCACCGGTTTCTACCTCAACCGCAAGCTCACCGAACAAGGGGTCATGGTCACCATGCTCGCCAGGGGCCTCAGCGTGGGTGGCGATCTGAGCAATGCCGACGAGCTCACCTTGGGCCGCAGCATCGCAGACCGCAAGCCCTACGAACAAAGCGCCAAGCGTTAGTCTTCCGCTCGCATGAAGCTCTCCGTCATCATCGTCAACTACAACGTACGGGCTTACCTGGAGCAATGCCTGCGCACGGTGCAGGAGGCCATGAAAGGCATCTCGGGCGACGTGTACGTGGTGGACAACCTGAGCACCGACGGCAGCGTGGAGATGGTGCGCGAGAAATTCCCGCAGGTGAAGTTGATCGCGAACACGGAGAACGTCGGGTTCAGCCGGGCGAACAACCAGGCCATCCGCGAAAGCGCGGCAGAGTATGTGGTCTTGCTCAACCCCGATACGGTGGTGGGTGAAGACGTCTTCCGCAAGGTGATCGACTTCCTGGACGCCAACCCCAAAGCCGGGGGACTGGGCGTGAAGATGATCGACGGCACGGGCACCTTCCTCCCCGAGAGCAAACGCGGCCTCCCCACACCGGCCGTAGCCTTCTACAAGATCATCGGCCTCACGCGGATGTTCCCGCGCAGCAAGGTGTTCGGACGATACCACTTGGGGCACCTGCCCGAGAACGAGAAGGCGCGCATCGAGATCCTCTCCGGTGCATGCATGTTCCTGCGCAAGGCCACCTTGGACAAAGTGGGTCTGCTGGATGAGAGCTTCTTCATGTACGGCGAGGACATCGACCTCAGCTACCGCATCACATTGGGCGGGTACGAGAACTGGTACTTCCCCGACGCACGCATCATCCACTACAAGGGGGAGAGCACGAAGAAGAGCAGCGTCAACTACGTGTTCGTGTTCTACAACGCGATGGCCATCTTCGCCAAGAAGCACTTCACCCGGCGGCGCACGGACTTCTTCAGTTTGTTGATCAACGGCAGCATTTACCTGAGTGCGGCCGGTGCCATCGTAACCCGTTTCTTCAAACGGGCCTTGCTACCTATGTTGGATTTCGGGCTCATGTTCCTGCTCGCCTGGACCTATTCCGCATACATCGGAGGTGGCATGAGCGCTCGTGATCCCCTAGGCATGGGCGTGGTGGTGGCCACCTTGGTCTCGCTCATGGCCCTCACCGGGGCTTACGACCGCCCTGTGCGCCTGCTGAACGTGGCAAAGGGCATGGTGCTGTGGCTGTTGTTCTTCACATTACGGCGGGCCCTGGCGGGCATGCCGGGTGCGTGGTACGTGGACCTGGTCGCCGTGCTGGTGCTCGCGGTCGCACCCATCGCCGCGCGTGTGGTGATGCACCTGATGCGCTTCCGAGGCTATAGCCTGCGCAGCCTTGACCTGAAGCGTGTGCTGGCCATCGGCAGTGCCGAAGAGAACAAGCATGCCTTGGACCTGCTGTGGCAAACCCATTTCGGATTGGGTCGGCAGCGCCAGATGAGCCTGGAGGAAGGGCGCTCACCAGAGGCCGCCGATGAGATCCGCCGCCGTATCCGGAAGCACGACATCGATGAGGTGGTCTTCTGCGCCAAGGACCTCCGCTGGGCGAACATCATCCACCTGATGGAACAACTGCGCCCCACGGGTGTCATGTTCAAGATCGCGCAGCCAGCGCGGGAATTCATCATCGGGCCCAACAGCATCGAAAGCCTCAACGACCTCTTCATCATGGAGCGGTATGCTGTGAACAGTTCGGCCGGGCGCCGCAGCAAACGCATCCTGGACCTGAGCCTCGTCGTCTTGTTGGGCCTGTTGATGCCGGTGGTGCTGATCACGGTGAAGGATCGAGCCGGATTCCTACGGAACTGGTGGGCCGTGCTCCAACGCCGCAAGAGTTGGGTCGGTTACGGGCCGCTCGTGGAGAGCCCGCTGAAACTGCCGACGATCCGGCGTGGCGTGTTGGATCCAACGGGCGGTAAAGGGCCACAAGACCCACTCACCCTGCATCGGATGAACGTCACGTACGCCAAGGACTACAAAGCCTGGACGGACCTGCGGGCTGTTTGGGTCGGCCTACCGGACCTGGGTCGATAAGTGAAGGTGCTCCCATCGGAGCGCGTCGCTACCTTTGGCCACCGCCCTTAGGCGAAGACATTGCCCATGTCCCAGATAGAGATCCTGCTGCCCAAGATGGGCGAAAGCGTAGCCGAAGCCACCATCATCAAATGGCTCAAGAACGAAGGCGACCGTGTGGAGGCCGATGAGCCCATCGTGGAGATCGCCACGGACAAGGTGGATAGTGAGGTGCCTGCCCCAGAGGCAGGTATCCTCATCAAGCGCTTGGTGAATGATGGGGATGTGGTGAAAGTGGGCCAGCCCATCGCCCAGATCGGCTCGGCCGCCGGTGCTGCCCAGAGTGCACCCGCTGCCGCCACCAATGGAGCCCCGAAAGCGGTACCAGCGCCTGTGGCCACCCCGTCACCTGCAGTTTCCGCTCCCGCAGCTTCTGGCCCTGTGGAACGCACGGGACCCAGCGGAAAGTTCTACTCCCCCTTGGTGCGCAACATCGCCCAGAACGAAGGGGTCTCGCTCCAAGAGCTGGAAGCGATATCAGGTTCCGGCCAAGGTGGACGGGTCACCAAGAAGGACATCCTGGACTACCTGCCCAACCGGGGCGCTCAAGGTGCAACCACGACCACCGAACGCCCCGCAGCTACTGCTCCTGCACCAGCAGCAGCACCTGCACCGGTTGCCAAAGCCGAACCCCAAGCACCGAAGGTGGTCGCTGGCGAAGGCGAAGAGATCATCGAGATGGACCGCATGCGCAGGTTGATCTCCGACCATATGGTCATGAGCAAGCGCACCAGCCCGCACGTGACCAGCTTCGTAGAGGCCGACGTGACCAACCTGGTGATGTGGCGCGAGAAGGTGAAGAAGGCCTTCGAGCAGCGCGAAGGCGAGAAGATCACCTTCACCCCCATCTTCATCATGGCCATCGTGCAGGCCATCAAGGAGATGCCGATGATCAACGTGCAGGTGGACGGATACAACATCATCAAGAAAAAAGATATCAACATCGGCATGGCCGCTGCACTGCCCAGCGGCAACCTAATCGTACCGGTGATCAAGAACGCCGACATGCTCAACCTGGTGGGCATCACCAAGAAGGTGAACGACCTGGCCAACCGGGCCCGTGCGGGCAAACTGCAACCCGATGAGATCCAGGGCGGTACGTACACCGTGACCAATGTGGGCACCTTCGGCAACGTGCTGGGCACCCCGGTGATCAACCAACCCCAGGTGGCCATCATGGCCACCGGAGCCATCCGGAAGAAACCGGCCGTGATCGAGACCCCGCAGGGCGACCTGATCGGCATCCGGCACATGATGTTCCTGAGCCACAGCTACGACCACCGCGTGGTGGATGGGGCCCTTGGAGGCAAGTTCGTGCGCCGGGTGGCCGACATCCTCGAAGGTTGGCCTGTGGACCAGAGCTTCTGAACAATGCCCTTCCTAGCTCGCGGAAAATTCTACATTTAGCCGCTCTATCCGCCCTGAACGAAAGCGCTTTGAAATGAAGTACGGCTACGCTGCCATCACCGCCCTTCTCCTGGGCATCGTGAGTGGGCCTATTCTGGCCCAAGGAGATAACACCTCCTTCAATTGGAAGTTCGAAGAAGCCTCCAAACTGATGGAGGAGAAATTCTACAACCAAGCTGCCGACATCTGGAGCGAGCTCTTGGCCACGGACACGGAGAACGCCAACCTGAACTACAAGCTCGGGGCTTCGTACTTCAATTCTTACAACCAGAAGGCCAAAGCGCTACCCTACCTCGAGCGCGCCGCTGCGTTGCGCACCGGCAACTTCGGAGGGTTCAACACCGCGGGTTACGATCCGTTCGATCCGCGGGAACGCAATGCACCACCCGAGGTGGACTACTACCTCGGCCGGGCCTACCACTTGAACAACGACTTCACAAAGGCTGATGCTGCTTACCAGAAATTCCTGGACAACTCCGACCCGAAGCACGAACTGCGCGACATGGCCAGCCGTGGCAAAGAACAAACGGCCAATGCGCGCGTGCTCCAAGGTTCGCCCATGAACTACGAGATCTCCAACGTGGGTCAGGTGATCAACTGGGCGGGTCCGGACTTCAGCCCGGTGCTCAGTGTTGATGGGAACGCCCTCTTCTATACCAGCCGTCGTGTGCGTCCGGATAGCTCCAACAGCGCGGTCATCGACCCCATCGCTGGGCAGCCATACGAGAACGTATACGTGAGCTATAAGGACCGCGAAGGCAACTGGCAGAAGCCCGAAGTGCTCAACATCAACCCAGCAGTGGGCCACCTCGCGACCATCAACGTGGCGGCCGATGGTCAGACCTTGTTCGTCTACCGCGATGATGGCGGCGATGGGAACATCTACGAAAGTAAGCTCGTGGGTGAGATCTGGAGCGATCCCGTTCTCATGGGCAGCGACATCAATTCCAAGGCTTGGGAGACCCACGGTGCATTGTCTGCGGACGGCAACACCTTCTACTTCGTTAGCGATCGCAAGGACGGTATCGGTGGCCGCGACATTTACCGCGTGGTGCGCCTTCCGAACGGCGAATGGAGCAAATCGCAGAACCTGAGTCCGGTGATCAACACCCGGTACGATGAGGATGGTCCCTTCATCCACCCCAACGGCCGCACGCTCTACTTCAGCTCCAAGGGTCACAATTCCATGGGTGGCTTCGACATCTTCTACACGGAGATGAACGACGATGGCACGTGGACAGCACCGAAGAACCTGGGCGCCCCGCTGAACACCACGGATGACGATGTGTTCTTCGTGACCACCGCCGATGGTCGTCGTGGCTACTTCAGCTCCGACAAGAACAGCGGATACGGCGAGAAGGACATCTACTTCGTGGACCTGCCCACGGAAATGGAAGCCGAA
>Ga0075163_10004295_pt1 | contig 19131 bp, 7 predicted proteins | sample JI1023141ADNA_FD_71478 | JGI IMG/M metagenome (GOLD analysis project Ga0075163, IMG submission 71478) | Wastewater effluent complex algal communities from Wisconsin, to seasonally profile nutrient transformation and Carbon sequestration -... | ecosystem: Engineered > WWTP > Effluent > Algae...
AAAAATGTGTATTCACCCATTTTATCATTCAATGAAGTGCCGCGCAGCAGATCAGGATGAAAGAACAACCCCCACCCCATCATATCGTCGCGTTTTTCTATTTCACTGTCCATGGCGAGAACCTGTTTTGGCGCAATGCAAATCAAATTGCCATCCTGAAAATCGTAGGTTTGACGGCCATATCTCAGCTTATTGGCGCAATAGTTTTTAAACATGATCGAATAGAAGTCGGCACTGATGCGTGTGCCTTCTTCAATGTATTCATCCATTTTACTGAAATCAACCACAGCCACCAAAGGGTGTTTGGTTTTGCATTGCACAAAATTGTTGATCTCAGAAATACTCTTTAATTGAATGATCGGTTTCATGTTACACTTGACTCATGACTAATTTATCAAAAATTCTATCGCCCAAATATATCCGCATCCACACCATAGGCTTAGCCCAAAGGCCCACTCTATAGCGTGTTTTTGGTTTTTCCGCATTCACAATTTTACCAACTGTATCCGCAATTACCGAAGCTTTTGAGCCTTGACCGCGTTCGTACATTTTTTTTGTTGCTGCAACAAGTTTGGCAGTGAGCGATGCGTAAGCTCCCGTGCCGGAAAATTTGCTGATGTTCTCAAGCATTACATCGCCAAACTCGGTGACGATGATCCCCGGCTCAAGCACCACCACATGGATATTGTGCTCCTTCAACTCCAGGCGAAGACAGTCGCTGAATCCTTCCACGGCATGCTTGCTGGCATGGTACCAAGCTCCCATCGGTGTGTACATCTTACCTCCCATCGACGAGGTGTTGATGATGGTTCCAGATTTTGCCTTTCGCATAAAGGGCAACACCTTTTGCGTGAGCGTAGCCAATCCGAAAAGATTTACCTCAAACTGTTTGCGGGCTTCGACAACAGGAATGTCTTCTACAGCCCCATAAAGCCCATAACCGGCATTGTTCCAAAGCACATCTATTTTTCCTTCCTGACTGATGATTTTGTCCACGACATTTTGCACATCGGATTCATTGGTCACGTCCATCTGAATCGGGATACCACCGGCTTCTTTCAAATCCTTCATCAGCTCAATGCGTCTTGCCACTGCATATACGATGTGTCCTTCGCTAATCAATTTTTTAGCTGTTTCCTTTCCCATACCGGAACTTGCGCCGGTAATCAATATCACTTTGCGGTTCATTGTTTTTGTTGTGTTTGATTTTCGGTGCAAGTGTCAGATCACAACGAACCTCAGGATGTACACAAATTCGGGATGGTTGTATACTTTTTCGGGGTATGCTTAAAGCATTTTTTGTCAGGACTTGAGATCAAGCATGCGGCAACAAAGATGAATTTTGGCTCTTGTCAGGAGCAACAAGCGCGCTTGTTTTAAGAAGTTAATCCGATTATTTTTTTTCAAAAATGAAATCATCAATGATCTTGGACTCTGCCTTATAAGTTTTTCCTATAGGAATTTCATACCCTTCAATAAAGATCGTATCAATGTTTTTGCTTGATATTTTATCGAGACGAACAACATAGGACTTGTGCACGCGCAAATATTCCAATTTATCCGGAACAAGTTCGCTGAAATCACCAATTTTATATCTGATAACGTGCTTTTTATCTTTCAGCTGAATGGTCAGATAATTTCCATATGAATTAAAAAATAATACATCATTAGAATTGATTCTATGCGATGCACCCTGTTCCAAAATCACGAAGGTCTTTTGTTTGGGATTCAGTTTTCGAATTATCAACCTCAACGCTTCTTTAACCAAGGATCTATTGTAAATCAAAACACGCAATTTAAAAAACAGATAAATGAGTACTCCGATTGCAAGCATTAATATGCCACGAAACCACCAGGTTTGATAGAAGGGCGGAGCAATTCTGAAAGGGAGAATTATCTGATTATCTGTCCAATTAGTATTGTCAACATTGGCCTGGACAATTAAATTATATTCACCGTATTTCAAATTGTTCAATAGTATTTTTCGACTATTTAATTCAAACCAATTATCACTTTCGTCATCTATTTTGTAGCGATACTTCACACGACTTGGTCCGCCATAAAATGCACTATGAAAAGTGAATTCAAGGTTATTTTCAGCATGTGAGAAATCGAGGTCTAATGCCATTACCGTGTCAATCCCATTAATTTTCAGTTGTTTCCAAAACAAATTAACTGCTATAGATTTGGACACTTCATCGAATTGAGATTTTGTTATGCTACAAAGTCCTGAGCGTGTACCTATCCAAACAACATCACGGAAGACATAGACATCTGTAACGTCATTATCCAATAGTCCATGTTCTACTCCGAAGTGTTTTATGTTAAATTCATCACCATTAAAAATGACACGATCAAGTCCTTTATTGGTGGCCACCCATATAGTTGATTCCGATTCTGCGAATACTTCATTGACCAAGTTACTCGCCAAGCCTTGAGCCCTAGTTATGTTTAATGTTTGATTTCCATTTTCCTGCCATCGCACCAATCCATTTTCATTTGTGGCAATAAAGTGATATCGCCCTTTTCGTTTGATATCCTTGATTCTTCCGTTGCTTTCAGGAAAGTTTAGTTTTTCAATTGCAAGCGATTCATTTTTCACATAACTCAAACCAGAGTACTCACCTATTAAATACCCTGAATCTGCGATTTCTATTGCTGTTATTCTTGAGGGGTGATTGTATTCGAAGAATCCAGTCGGCGTCTGTACATAAAAACGAAATGGGGACGCAACGACCAAGGTTGAATCATTATTCTCTGAAAAGTCAATAATAGCAGCTCCATCACCAATTTTGTTTTTTGCCAGAATTTCAGCATTATAAAGTTTGGCCCTGTAATTCTCCGTTAATGCATCGTATAGTACCCTTTGGGATAATATTTGACTTTCGCTGCTGGTGAGCTTTAAGGAGTTCTTTTCTACCTGAAAATGCTTGCCAAGGGTAGATACTACAGGCTCACCGTCCTTTCCGGGTGAAAGACTAAAAATGAATGAATTACCTTGGGTGTCGTATTGTTTGATGTTATCATTTTGAGCGTAATACACACCATTTGATAAGGTTGATATCCAAATACCTCCGTGGTTGTCTGTATATAGGTAAGTAGCAGATTTGTTTTTGAGCCAGTGGTGTTTTTCATTTCCAGCCATGTCAAAGATACGCAACCCGCCATCATAAAGTCCCACCCAAAAGTGGTCACTATCATATTGGCCCATTCCAATCACACGTGATTCGAATTGCATTTCAAATTTGTTGTATTGATCTTTCTGAATAATCAGGTATTTGTCACTTGAGAATAAGTATCTTCCATTGATGTATTCCGTCCGCTTATATCCTATTTTTTCTTTGGACTGTCTGACAATCATTTTGACCCCATTTTCCCATTCATTGGGCACCTCCTCTTGGCGGCGAAAGTATCTGAACATAGAACCATTTTCTTTTTCAACGAATATTACCTGCAGTGTGTCATAATCTTCGAGCATGGGTTCCAATGGGTGAATTACCTTATTTTGAGGACTGTTGATTTTGAGGTAATCCTGAACCTCTTCAAAACCGAAGTACATATCTCCTGTCTTCGAAATCCATAAATCCTGAACGAGTCCTCCTGTAGAGTTTTTTTTAATCAACTCATTTTGATCACATAGAATAAAACGAGTTGTGCCATTCTGAAAGTAGAACCAGCTATTGTCAATGGTAGAGCACCATATTTTTCCATCTTCCTGCGGAAAAAAATTGAAAACAGTAGTATTCGTGAGCCCATCATCCAGGCCAAAGGTCTCAAAATCAGTTCCGTCGTATTTGGTGATGCCTCGGTCTGTGCTAAAAAGCATGTCACCGTTGATATCCTGCATTATCTGATAGACTTGAGCAGATGAAAGTCCTTCCTTGGTTGAGTAATTTGTGAAACTCAAGTCCTGACCAATGCCTTTTAAAACGCACAAAACGCAAAATAACAAGATATGGAAGATTGCTTTGCGCATTCAATCATGGATTAAATAGTCTAATTTGGGAGATGTTTTTTCAAAGAATCAGTATCTAAAATGAGGTGCAAATTTTGGTCTTGCATTTTCAAGGGGCGTGTTTTCGAGTCGAAATGACCTTTATCGAAAATCGTCAATCTCAAGACGAAATTTTTGGTAAAAGTAAGCGATTCCTTTCATCACTATTATCATATCGTTCGTCACAAAGGCACATTTTATAAGAGGTTTAGGGGTACTGTACACATACTTTCGCCCTCAATAATGGAATTTGAGACATCCTGTTTCAAGTCTTCAGAAATTTCCTAATCAGAAACCATTGGGCCAAAAAATTAAGCAAATGTCAACTCAAGCTATATGAATAATTATTTCTATGTTGCTAAGCGAATAGTCGGATTTTGTGTCCTTCATTTTTGCGCAATGGTTTGTTTGGCTCAGTCAACTATCAGTCAAAACGCGGGTGATGTCAATTTACCAACCTCTAATCAGATTTGTTTTACAGAGAACAAAGGACAAATTCACAATCAAAACTACCAACCTCGTCCGGATGTGTTGTTTGTTGCCGCGGCTGGTGACTTGGCTTTTCAACTGAAAAAGACTGGGGTTAGCTATCAATTGAACCATGTGGATAGCTATAAAGAAGTAGTAAATCCAAGGACAAATGAGCTTAGCAAGGAAGCAGATCAGCGGACTATCTACCGTATTGACTTGAATTGGCTAAATGCAAATACAAACCTGGTAACCACCACCGACCAAGAGCTTGAAGGCTTCAACAACTACTATTTGGAAGGCTGCCCCGATGGAGCTTTGAATGTGAAGAGTTATACCGGAGTAACTGTACACAATTTATACGATGGGATTAACCTTCATTATTACGAAAAGGAAGGTCAACTCAAGCATGATTACATTATAGCGCCGGGAGCGGACTATAGGCAAATACACGTAAAAGTTGATGGCGCATCGGTGAGCATCAATGAAGACGGAAGTTTAATACTCACCACTCCTTTTGGCAAGGTACAAGAAGGTGCGCCACTCGTTTTCCAAAATGGCAAACAGCTAAAAGCCAATTGGGTAATAAAAAAACAAACCCTAAGTTTTGAGATAGAAAATGTCAATCCAAATGAAGAATTTATCATTGACCCAGTGACGAGATTATGGGGGACTTACTATGGCGGCTTTTTTGCTGAAAGAGGTGACGCATGTGCAATTGACCTGTCGGGTAATGTGTATTTGACAGGAAATGCAGTTTCCAACCAAATTCTTTCAATAGCCACAGAAGGCGCGCATCAAACGGAAATAAGCAGCGGCCCTGATGCCTTTTTAGTCAAGTTTAGTTCCGATGGAGTTAGAATATGGGGAACTTACTACGGAGGAAATGGATCTGAACGAGGATATTCTTGCTCAACCGATTCAGCAGGCAACGTCTTTATGACGGGAGAAACCAGTTCCACCAATTCTGCGGCAATAGCCACAGCAGGAGCGCAACAGACTACTTATGGCGGTGGTTCAGGGTATAGGGACGCCTTTTTAGTAAAGTTTGATTCAAACGGAGTTCGGCAATGGGGTACTTACTATGGGGGCAATCACTATGACATAGGATGGTCATGTGCGACAGACGTCACAGGTAGTGTGTATATGGCAGGACAATCAAGTTCAACGGGGATATTTTTGTCGACTCCGGGATCACATCAGGTAGGAGTAAATGGTGGTGAAAGAGATGGCTTTTTGGCAAAGTTTGATGCGAACGGAGTAAGAGAATGGGCTACTTATTATGGGGGTAACGGTTCTGATATTGCATATGCGTGTGCTACTGATGCCTCAGGGAATGTTTATTTGGCGGGCACAGCAGAATGGAGTTTTAACAATTCAATAGGCACATCAGGGGTGCATCAAGAATTGTGGGCTGGGAATGAAGATGGCTTTTTAGCCAAGTTTAATTCAAGTGGAGTAAGGGAGTGGGGAACCTATTACGGTGGTTCAGGCACTGACGTAGGCTTATCCTGTGTTATTGACTCAGGAGGCGACATCTATTTGGCGGGATATACGCAATCTGGCTCAGGCACCGCAATTGCAACAGCAGGTTCTCATCAGTCTTCATATGGCGGCGATCTGGCCGTTGATGACGCCTTTTTGGTAAAGTTTGATGCCAACGGTGTAAGGCAATGGGGCACATATTACGGAGGCACAGGTAGTGAACGCGCACTTTCATGTGCTACCGATGTCAGCGGAAATGTGTATATGGCTGGCTGGACAAATTCCGACATCGGTACAGTAATAGCAACAACAGGGGCGCATCAAACTACGTATGGCGGCACTGGTGATGATTATGACGCCTTTCTGGTAAAGTTTAATTCCAACGGCATAAGACAATCAGGCACTTACTATGGAAGTGAATACAACGACACAGGAAATTCATGCGCCACCGATGCCTCAGGCAATGTTTACCTGGCAGGAAGAACTAATTCGGAAGCAGCAATAAGCACTCCCGGGGCGCATCTAACTGTTAATAATAGTGATGATCACGATGCATACCTGGTAAAATTTAGTGATGAGTGCAGTGATCTTTTCGCCGAATATGCTTATCAGACCTCTTGCAATTCTTATACATGGCCCTTGAGTGGTATAACATATAACACTTCCGGAACTTACATACTAAATGGAACCACGGAAGATGGCTGTCCGTTGACGACAACTTTAAATCTTGTGATCAATGAACCAACTTCAAGTATCGACACGCAATCATCTTGCGATCCATTCACATGGATTGATGGAAATACATACATCTCGTCAAACAACACAGCAACGGTTATTTTGACCAATGCCGTGGGCTGCGATTCGATTGTAACCTTGAATTTGAATATAACACAGCCATCATCGGGCATCGATACACATTCATCTTGCGAATCCTTCACTTGGATCGATGGCAATACCTACACCGAATCCAACAACAGCGCAACTTATCTTTTGACAAATGCCGCCGGCTGCGATTCGGTTATCACATTGAATTTAAATATCACACAGATTGATGCCACTACTACTCTATCGGGCGAAACTATCATTGCAGCCGAAGACGGTGCATCCTATCAATGGATCAATTGCAACAACAACTCCCCCATTTCAGGTCAAACCAATCAATCATTTACACCAACTGTGAGCGGGAGCTATGCAGTAGTAATCACCGAGGGAGAATGCACAGAAACCTCTGATTGCACGTCAATAAATGTAGTTGGTATTTATGAGACGGATGCCGCTTTAATAAGTGTTTATCCTAATCCAACCACAGGCCAATTAACATTAAATATTGGAAAAGAGAATTCAGTTTATTCCATCAAATTAATCAATGCTATGGGGCAAACGATATTGCAAACGTCAGCAGGTTCGCAGCGTGAAATCAATTTGGAAATCGAAGGTGCTTCTGGAATTTATCTGATCGAAATAGAAATGTCAAGTAATAACATGACAAGAATTCGTGTAATTAAAAATTAAAATAGTTGTAATAGAATAACTTTTATAATAAACGGCCATGAAATTACTATTTAGCTTAATATCTTTATTAGTCTTCCTTTTGAATGATTCAAGAGCACAATTGTTTGATAAAACAATTATGGTAAACAATAACAATTGTGCATTGAGAGATGCAATTCCAAGATCCAACGGTAACAACTTGGTTTCAGGAATTGGAATCGGGACTTCACAAGGTGTACTAATTGAACTGACGCAGAATGGTGATACAGTTTGGGTAAAGGAAATCAAATTAGAAAATTATTATACCAATATAGATCATTTGAGAGAACTGCCGAATCACAAACTAGTCATAGCAGGAACGTTTAATTCGGGAGGTGGAGACAATGAAGGATTTGTAGCACTTTTAGACTCAATTGGGAATATTGAAATTGCCGCTAAGGTTGAGAATGATTTTACTAATTCGCACCTTTACATAAACGATCTTTTGATTGATGAAGATGCCAATGTATACCTATGTGGTCTTTTCAGGAAATACTGGAGTTCGGGCAGTTATAGTTCGCCGTTTTTGACGAAATTAAATCCTGATTTAACAGCAATTTGGGTGAGAACATATGGTTCGCAAAGTGCTTCCAATGAATATAGTGGCGCCGTAAGTAAAATGACATTTGATTCGTCCGGGAATATTTGTACCTGGGGATATCATTCGCAAGCGCAGCTCACTGGCGCAACCTATCTTGCCAAATGGTCGCCAGATGGAAATCTAATTTGGTCAAAGCAAAAAAACATAACGAATGAAAATCAATTCAACAGCATCGCCATAGATCCACAGGACAACATTTACGTTCTCTATGGTGTTAGCCCTTCTCCATCAAGCTCTGAAGTAAACATCGCATTGGAAAAACATGATCAAAATGGCAATGTTTTGTGGACAAAAAATTACGGCACCACCAATGAAATAGAAAGACCAAATGGGATGTCTTTAAAGGACAACCTTATCTATGTAGTTTCTTCTTTAGAACCTACTTCCGGACTCCATCAAATTTTAATTTCAGTGGTTGATACTTCCGGCGTGTTATTGACATCTCACTTGAATGGCGCTACTTACAACGGACCAAGAATTAACGCCGTACACGAGCACCACTTTATGGTAACTTCTTTCACCGGCAATTTAATTCAATTTGCGGAAAATGGCATAATGCCATGCACGCCTGTTGACTACCCGATGACAACATCTGACTTAGACTATGCCATGAATAATGGCGTTTCGGCGTTTGATTCTGAATTATTGATAACGCCTATTCTAAGTTTACCGGTCGTTGCATACACGCGAGAAATCAATACAACTTGCAGTGCACCATCACCATGTTTTGCTTCAACGCATACTATTTCAACCTCAATTTGTGCCAGTGAAACCTACTTTTTTGGCGGCCAAGATTTAAATGAAACCGGAACCTACATCGATACTTTAGTAAGTGTGACAAGCTGCGATTCAATTGTTGTATTAAATCTTATAGTGAACAATACCACTTCAGGAATAGATACGCAAACGGCTTGCGATTCTTTCACATGGATAGATGGAATCACTTATAACGCATCAAACAACAACGCCACTTACACTTTGTCGAATATGTTGGGTTGTGACTCTTTGGTTACATTGAATTTGGTCATCAATAATTCAACAGACGCAACAGTAAATGAATCCGCCTGTGATTCATTTGCATGGGCTTTAAACGGGACTACATATACGAGTTCTGGAACATACGAGCACATTGAAACCAACGCTGATGGCTGTTTATTGACAACAACATTAAATCTCACGATCAGCGAACCTACATCGTTTATAGACACCCAAAATGCTTGCGAATCCTTCACATGGATCGATGGCAATACTTACACCGAATCCAACAACAGCGCAACTTATCTTTTGACAAATGCCGCCGGCTGCGATTCGCTTGTCACATTGAATTTAAATATCACACAGATTGATGTCACTACTACCCTTTCGGGCGAAACTATTACTGCGACCGCGGCCGGAGCATCCTATCAATGGATCAATTGCAACAACAACTCCCCCATCGCAGGTCAAACCAATCAATCATTTACTCCGACAGTGAGTGGAAGCTACGCGGTAATCGTAAGTCAAAATGGTTGTGAGGAAACATCGGATTGTGTTGCTGTTACAATCATCAGTGTTGAGGAAATTTCAGCAAATGAAATAGTCCTTTTCCCAAATCCTTCAAACGGAATATTCCAAATACAATCACTCGAGCGCATTCAAAATGTGCGTGTCTATGATTCACTCGGAAAAAAAATCGACATTGAATATCTGTCGGGAAGTAATCAAATCAATTGCGGTAAAGTTTCATCAGGCAACTACATCATCGAATTGATTTTGGGGAATACTATTGTTCGTAAATCATTATTCATCCGATAAATTTTAATCTGACATCCAATCAAAATGAAAACAATTAATACAATACTCACTCTTTTAGTACTTTGTTTGTTATCAATAAAAGTATTCGCCCAACCTGGAAGTAATGATCCCACATTTAACACCATTGATGATGGAACTTATGGAGATCTTACAGGGTTTGATAGTGCAGTTTTGACGAGCAATGTTCTCGGGGACGGGAAAATTATTGTGGCGGGAGGATTTAGCAGTTATAACGGAACACCAAGAAATTACATTGCCCGCTTAAACCCAGACGGATCATTAGATACCACCTTTGATACGGGTGAAGGGTTTAATAACTGGATTTGGGCCACCAGCATCCAGGCGGATGGAAAAATCATTGTGGGAGGAACCTTTGTCAGCTTTAATGGCATCACCAAAAAATTTCTTGCCCGATTAAATGCAGACGGTAGTATGGATGACACCTTTGATATTGGAACAGGATTTAGCGGTGGTTCGGTTAGCGCAACATGCATCCAAGCAGACGGGAAAATTATTGTTGGAGGAAACTTTACAAGTTATAACGGCATACCAATAAATAGAATAATTCGTCTAAATACGGACGGTAGTATTGATGGCACCTTTGACCCTGGTTTAGGTTTTGATCAAATGGTAGTGACTATAAGCATCCAGCCAGATGGAAAAATTATCGCGGGTGGTGATTTCTCCTATTTTAATAACGTATCAAGAAAAAAGATAGTCCGCTTAAATGAGGACGGTAGCTTTGATACCTCCTTTGCAATGGGAACAGGGTTCAATAACAAGGTTTTTTCTACAAGCATCCAAACTGACGGAAAAATTATCGTGGGTGGATGGTTCGTCAGTTATAACGGAACAACAAAAAATAAAATAGCTCGATTAAACACTGATGGTAGCTTAGATGCCACCTTTAATACAGGGACTGGATTTGATGAGGGAGTCTTTTGCATCGACGTCCAGTCGGATGGAAAAATTATTGCGGGCGGAGAGTTTACCAATTTCAATGGCACCGAAGTTTTAAGGATAGCCCGCTTAAATGAAGACGGTAGCTTGGACGCCACCTTTATTATCGGAGATGGATATAATAACATTGTTTATTCCTTCGATGTCCAATCAGATGAGAAGATTATTGTAGGCGGAGGCTATACCAGCTTCAACGGTACTGAAAGAAATATGATTACTCGCTTGAATGAGAATGGTAGCCTTGATGCTTCGTTTAGTCCTGTAGCAGGGTCTAACAACTCAGTGCATTCGATAAGCATTCAAGAAGATGGGAAAATTATAATAGGCGGAAACTTCACCAACTTCAACGGCACGTTAGTAAGCCGAATAGCACGCTTAAATTCAGATGGCAGCCTCGATGCCTCATTTGACGCAGGAACAGGCTTTAATGACATAGTTTATGCAACAGATATACAGCCAGACGGGAAAATAATGGTTGGAGGTGAATTTACCATGATAAATGGAACTGAAAGGGAATACATTGCTCGCTTAAATGCAAACGGCAGCCTAGACGCCACTTTTAATAACGGCAGTAATTTTCCCAATACAGTTCGGACGATCAGCGTCGAATCAGACGGTCAAATTGTTATAGGAGGGGATTTTTATGAGGGTATTAACCTGCTAACTGCAACTGGAGGCAATGCTGTCTTTTACAGTGGTTCAGGGTTTAATGGTTCGGTTTATACCACCGCCCTTCAATCAGACAATAAGATAATAGTAGGAGGAAACTTTTCCAGTTATGACGATAGCTCTCCTACTTGGCATAGAATTGTCCGCTTAAATACTTCGGGCTCCCTTGATTTGACTTTTAATCTCCCAGGCACAGGGGCTAACGATTTGGTTCGATCCGTCAGCATTCAGTCAAACCAAAAAATTATTGTAGGCGGAGATTTCACTGTTTTTAATGACGAACCTGTAAATAGGATTGTGCGCTTAAACTCAAACGGTAGCATAGATGGCTCCTTTAATTCGGGAACGGGCTTCGATGGCTCGGTTTATTCCATCAGCATCCAGGCAGACGGAAAAATTATTATAGGTGGAAGCTTTACCAGTTACAACGGCACACCAAGAAATGGTATTGCTCGCTTGAATGCAAACGGTAGTCTGGATACCACCTTTGATCCGGGAGCAGGGTTTAACGGCTCAGTTTATGCCACTAAAATTCAGGCCGATGGAAAAACTATTGGCGCCGGAGAATTTTCTCAATTCGATGGTATTTGGCGTAACCGAATTGCACGTATCAACAATTGCTCTCCTCTGGTAAACACGGTTACGGTAAATAACAACACCCTTACAGCTAACGCCACAGGAGTTTCTTATCAATGGATCAATTGCAACAACAACTCCCCCATTTCAGGTCAAACCAATCAATCATTTACTCCAACAGTGAGTGGAAACTACGCGGTAATCGTAAGTCAAAATGGTTGTGAAGAAACATCAGATTGTGTTGCTGTAACTATAATCAGTGTGGATGAAATGGCGGCTAATGAAATTGTCCTTTTCCCAAATCCTTCAAAGGGAATATTCCAAATACAATCAAGTGATAGAATTCATAACGTGCGTGTTTATGATTCACTTGGAAAGGAAATTGACATTGAATATCTGTCGGGAAGTAATCAAGTCAATTGCGGTACGGTTTCATCAGGCAACTACATCGTTGAATTGATTTTGGAGAATGAAATTGTCCGTAAATCATTGATCATTCATGAGTAATTAGTTTACCTGTATAATTTATAAATACAATACGATGAATCGAATTTCTATTTCTTGTACATTAATAATCACTTTTTTCACCTCTGTGATTTTCGGTCAGTGGAATCAATTGGGAAATAATATGCCAGGTGATTCGGAGTCAGAATTTGGAAACAATGTTGATTTTAATTATGCCGGCAATATCATGATTGCTGGAACGAATTCAAATTATGCCAAGGTCTATCAAGAGGAGAGTGGAGTATGGACGCAATTGGGTAATACGATTACCGGTCCTCTTGGCGAGGGCTTTGGATGGGCAGTTTCAATTAACGGAGCAGGGAACATCATTGCTGTCGGAGAATTTGGTGGTGCCGGTAAAGTACATATTTATGAACTCATCAATAATAGTTGGACACCCTTAGGATCAGCTGTAGAAGGAGGAGTGCACAACGGGTTCTTCGATAATTTTGGGTTTGCCATAGACCTAAATGAATCTGGAAATCGTTTTGTTGCCTCATCTATATATGCCAATTTGGGGAACGGAGAAGAAGCGGGATTTGTGCAGGTGTATGAATGGATCGATGGTCAATGGACGCAAGTTGGATCCACTGTGCAAGGAAGTGCCGCGTTTAGTAATTTCGGTTGGAAGGTCGAAATGACTGCTGATGGCTCAAGATTTATTGCGAACGCAGATGGTGGTGATGAAGCGATCTACGTTTTCGAAGAGGTAAACGGTGACTGGCAAACATTAGGGCAGGTATTCCTAAATTCACAATATGGAAATTCTATTCTTTATAATTGTTGTATAGACAAAATAGGTAATACCATAGCTTTCTCACAATACTCGTCACCGGAAGTCACAAGAGTGTTTAGCTTAGAAAATGATTTGTGGGTTGCAAAAGGGAACTTGATTCCTTTTAGAGGTTATTGCAGCTTAAATGGCAACGGTTCAATGATCGCTATCTCGGATCCCAGTATTCTTACCAGCACTGGTGGTATTGCAAAGATTTATCAGTTTCAATCAGACAATTGGATTCAATTAGGTCAAGATATTGTTGGTGTTCAAGGAGACTTTTTGGGCGTAAGCAATGATTTGAATTATGTTGGTAATAGATTCCTTGTTGGAGCTGTTGGCATAGGAACTGGATTAACTGGTGCTACTCAAGTTTATGAAAACTCGAGCATTCCATATGCGCCCATACCTTATTTAACGGAATTGCCAGACGTCATCGCAGAATGTGCCGTTGAGAGCATTGATGTACCGATTGCATATAATAGTACTGACAATACAATCGAAGGGATCACTAACACGTCTTTTCCAATCATGGAGTCAACATCAATCCTTTGGACTTATGATGATGGCAATGGCTTTATCTCTTATCAGAGTCAAGACATTATCATAGAAGATACGCAAGCTCCGACTCCAGATGCAACAACCCTTGCAATCTTGATCGCAGAATGTGAGATATCAACCTTAACGCCGCCAACAGCAACTGATAACTGCGCCTCTGAAGTATTCATTAGTCACGATGCCGTGCTTCCTATCATTGCTCAAGGGACAACCATCATACTTTGGACTTATGATGACGGCAATGGAAACATCACCACTCAGGAACAGGTGGTTCTTATTGCCGATTTGACTTCTCCCCTTCCTGACACAGAATTGCTCGAAACAATCATCAGCGAATGTGAAGTGACCACGTTGGAAATCCCTAGTGCTACCGATAATTGTGGTGGTGAAGTATTCGTAAGCAATGATATTACGCTCCCAATTACCCAGCAGGGGAGCTCAATCGTCACCTGGACCTATGAAGATAACAATGGTAACATAACAACACAAGAACAGGTTGTGATGATCAATGATACAGAGGCCCCAATGCCTGATGCGGAATCATTGCCAAACATCATAGCTGTTTGTCAAGTCGATGAACTCGAATATCCAACGGCAACAGACAATTGTTCAAATTCAATCAACGTCACGCACAACGTCGAACTGCCAATTACAACCATTGGAGTGACAATTGTTTCGTGGACTTATGATGATGGCAATGGAAACACAACCACTCAAATGCAAGAAGTGCAAATTAATGCTGTTGATGTTGAAGTGATTAATTCGGAAAACACGTTAACGTCAGTAAATGAAAACGCCTCCTACCAATGGATTGACTGTAACAACAACTCCCCTATCGCAGGTCAAACCAATCAATCATTTACACCAACAGTGAGTGGAAACTACGCGGTAATCGTAAGTCAAAACGGGTGTGAAGAAACATCAGATTGCGTTGCTGTAACTATAATCAGTGTTGATGAAATATCAGCAAATGAAATAGTCCTTTTCCCAAATCCTTCAAATGATGCCATCACGATTACTTCATCTTCCATCATGAATAAGATTTCATTGATCAATACAATGGGTCAGGAAGTGGATGTTTTTGAATCACTTTCTTTAAAAAAATATTCAATAGTTTTACCGAACGCTAGCGGAACTTATTTAGTGCAGATTTATACCGAGGAGGGATTGGTAAATAAGCTACTGGTGAAGGAATAATGAATTCGATTGCCGAGAATCGGAAAGGCGAATGCTTTATGCTAAAAAAAAATTAGGACACATCATATCATTAAAAAATGTTGACTATTACAAAAATTCAAAGAATTAGCGCAGTACTTACATTCATAATCTGCTCTATCAATCTAAACGCACAAGTATTAGAATGGGCTGCAAATCATGTGGAAGGAGTAGAAAATTCGGGAAGTGTCAATAATTATTCGACCGCAGAAGAGTCCATCAAGGATAATGATGGCAACATCATTTCAGTGGGCCGGTTTCTTGGTGAAATTGACATGAATTCCGGCGAAGGTGTTGATCTCCATATTTCTCGCCACCCAGAAACCATTTCAACGACTTATAATCAATGCGGATTCATCAAAAAAATCGATAGTCAAGGAAATTATATCTGGACCAAATCCATACTTGCTACCGGCTCATTAAATGTGGAAGACGTGGCGGTAGATACTGATGGAAATTACTACTTAATCGGATCATTTAGTGGTGCAGTTTATAAAGATTCAACATTGAATGAAGAAGGCACAGAATACATTGTAAATGCTTGGGAGACGAGCAATTACCCGAGTAGCGGTCAAACTGTAGTATTTATTCTGAAAATGTCTTCAGAAGGCGAAATTATATGGTTCAAGAAATTTGGAGATGGACCAGCATTACAATTTGGAGGTAATGCGCGAGGAAGAGCCATTGCTGTGGATTCAACCGGCAGCCTATATGCCACCGGATATTATAACAGTAGAAATAATTTTTTAACCGGGGAGTTTTTGACGGCTTCGGCAAAAGATTTGGCGTACATCGTCAAATTAAACACCTTGGATGGCGCGAGCACCTATTTTACATCTATTGGATCTACTGAGCTTGACGGTTCTCCGGGAGCAGACGGACGAGACATTACCTTAGATTTTAGCAATGGCATCAATCATCCGGTAGTTTATATGGCCGGCAAATTCACGGGAACAGAAAATTTCAACTTCTCCGGACTCTTAATTGACAATAATTTCTTAAACGCGGCTGACGGTGAACTCTTTGTAGTTAAGTTGGATTTAACCCCCGGTAATATTAGTAATTCATGGGGTGTCAATTTCAGTGAATTTGATTTGAATAGAAAATTGAAATTGGCTGTAGATGGAAGCGGTAACGCTTTTGTGTCTCATGAAAATGATATACATAAAATAAATAGCCTCGGCACTTATGAGTGGTTCAAGCGCGTGAATTTTACCAATATAAAAGATATTGCAATTTCCTCAGATGGAGTTGTACACACAGTTGGCACATTCTCCAACACGCTTGCAAATTTCAGAGCGGTACTCAACTCAACACCATATTATTGCCAAATTGGTGATGGCAACGATGTTTTTATAAGAAGAATGGACACTGAAGGAACATTTATGTGGGCACGCTCATTGGTGTCTCGTGTTGGTGAAGATGTGACATCGCTTTTGCTGGATGAATCAGGATTTTATTTGCATGGTACTTATAGCGATTCTGTTGATTTTAATTTAGGTGCTGACACGACTTTTCTATTCAGAACTCCTTATTGTAATCCAAGTTATGTTGCGAGATATGCGAATTGCGAAAATTTGATCGATACGGTTCCATTGTTCGCATGCGGTCCTACTACTTATGTGGGTGTTGCTATGAATAATACGGGACAGTTCTATGTGCCAAGGAATTATTATGCCCCATGTGATACGATTGAAATCGTAAATTTTACGAGAGGAGCCAACAGTGTCGGCAGTCTCACGGCTACCGGATGTAGCCCATATATGTTGAATGGTCAGGCTTTTACATCGTCGGGCACATTTACCCAAGTAATTCCAAATGTCGCAGGGTGTGACAGTACCATTACGTTAAATCTTACGATTTTAAATACACCATCAACTTCATTGTCCATTTTGCCCAATGATACAATCTGCAGTGGTCAGCAAATCTCTGCTATGGCATCTGGTGCAAATTCTTACACATGGAATCTGAATAATTCCACTAGTGCAAGCAATAGTTTTAATTTCCTTCCGCAATCAGTTGCTTATGATACCGCGATCGTGGTGACAGGAACTACTGGTCAATGTAGTGTTTCTGATACTATACAAGTGCACATAAAACCCCTTCCTGATGTTTCAATTTCAGGAGATACTGCAATTTGTTTCGGAGAATCAACGAATATAACGGCTGCCGGTGCTGATGATTATTTATGGAGCAACAATTCAATTGGATCAAGCACAGAGCTCAGTCCATCAGTCACTGCCTCCTACAATGTAATAGGCACAACTAATGGCTGCAGTCAAACAATGACATTTGATGTCGTCGTAACCAACTATCCCAATTTAATTATCACACCAGACACTTCTATATGCCAAGGACAATCAATTGATCTTGAAATTTCAGGGGCAAGCACATATCAATGGGACAATGATTTGGGAACTTCATCTATAGTTAGTGTTTCACCGATATCTACAACTACGTACAGTGTAATTGGTAATACTAATGATTGTTTGAGCGAAGCACAAGTAACAGTTACCTATAACGACCAAGCCGGGCCTGAGCTTGTAGTTAGTCCGGATGCAACGATTTGTCAATCCGAGTCTACAGAAATTTCAGTTTCAGGTGCTGATAGCTACACTTGGAGTCAAGGCTTAGGAAATGAGGCTGCTTATGTGGTATCTCCCAATTCTACAACCACATATTCAGTTGTCGGCGGATCAAATGGTTGTTACACTGAAGCCATAATTGAAGTAACAGTTTTAAGCAATCCAGTGCCTACAATCACCGTGACAGGAAATGAGTTGAGCACAGAATCATTTGCTTCTTACCAGTGGTATTTCAACGGAGAAATCCTTACTTCCGCTAATACACAGTCGATTTCAGGCACCACCGATGGGATTTATTCGGTAGAAGTAACTAGTGTCAATGGTTGCTCTAATATTTCAGATGAATATTCATTTACATATATTTCAATTGATGAAATAGAAAATTCGATTTCCAGCATTTATCCCAATCCTTCGAATGATGTGATCAAGATTTCTTCCACTACCGATTTCAATAAAATTGAATTATTCAATGAATTGGGACAAATTGTGGTCATTGTAGAATCCATTGAAACAAAAGAATATTCATTGGAACTTCCGAAAGAAAGCGGTACTTATTTGCTCAAAATTTATAAGAAAGAGGGCATTCAAAATATGAAGGTGCTAAGGAACTAGAAGCTAGAGACGGAAACTATTGGTTAGTAGAAAAGGATCTTGTACTTGTAACTGCCGGAGTTTTGTGGATGGTTACAAGAAGAAAGATTGGTCGAGTTGGTTCGCGTTGTTCCGAAATAACAGAACTTTTTGTGGGTTCTTTTTCAAGACGAAAAAAAGGCATTTTCATTCTTTCATCACTGAAATTCCGTAACTACGGCTACCCTTTAAAAGCCTATGGCTTCTCCCCTTCTGCAGGCAATCCTTTCTTTGCCCACTCCGCCTTTTTACCTTCTTTTAGAATTTCTAAGATCTCGGGAGAAGCAACAGAACGCATATGAACCAGTCCAGCCGGTGATGTGCCTTGTGTGCAATTTTTAGCAAACTCCACGGCCATTGTACCGCGTGTGTCACCTCCATCTATGATTAATAATTTTACAATGTCTGCATTGCCTGCCATTACAGCCATCATCATATCGCTCATCTCAGCTATCTCCTTTACCTGACAACGATCAATCACCAAGTTCGAGGGCTTAATGCCTTTTACATAAACATTCGATTTGGCGCCTGATCGGAGTAATTCCAATACGCCTTCATACCAGCCAACTGAAATCGCATACATCAGCAAATTGCCTTTTTCAAAGCTTATTGTCGTCATTGGTTGATATTGCCATGTAAAGGCAAATTTTTGTTTCAGGTCGCTGCCATTGGCAATGGCCTGTTTTAACAATGTGAGGTCTTTGACGAATATTGCTGCCTGTGCAGGATCAATTTCATCTTTTGTTATCTGTGTTGAAATACAATGTGCGTAGTAATATGGCGAAAC
>Ga0075163_10004296_pt1 | contig 19131 bp, 12 predicted proteins | sample JI1023141ADNA_FD_71478 | JGI IMG/M metagenome (GOLD analysis project Ga0075163, IMG submission 71478) | Wastewater effluent complex algal communities from Wisconsin, to seasonally profile nutrient transformation and Carbon sequestration -... | ecosystem: Engineered > WWTP > Effluent > Algae...
GCGCGGCAAGCAGCTCGACTTTCGCGTCGATCAGTATGCGCTCGGCTGCATGCTGTTTCAGATGCTGACCGGCACGGTGCCGTTTGATGGCGGCAATGCCACCGGCACCATGATGCTGCATTTGTTCGAGCCAATTCCCACGCTGCGGCAGCGTCGTCCCGAGCTCAAGGTCCGCGACTCGCTGGAGGCGCTGGTGGTGCGGCTGATGCAGAAGTCGCCGGCCGCGCGCTTCGAGTCGATGCATCAGGTCGAAGAGGCCATCGAGCACGAGATCGAGCTCTTGCAGATCGAGCGCGGGGAAAAGACCGTGCTGCCCACGGCGCTGGCCGGACTGGTCGGCCGCGGCGAAGACGACCGGCGCTCGTACCTGATCCTCGGCGGGCGGCGGCTGCGGCTGTGGGCGGTGCTGGTCCCGTTGGCGCTGCTGCTGGTGGTTGGAGGTGGGCTCATCGCCTATCAGCTGCGGCGGTCGAGCAGCGCGAACAAGACGCTGAGTCCGGGCGAGCTTCAGGAGCTGCGGCAGGCCGCGCTGAAGGTGCTGGATGAGAGCCTGCGCAGCCCGGCCAAGGAGCTGCGGCTGTCAGCGCTGACCGCGCTTGGCAAGAGCCGCGACCCGGCCCAGCGAACGCGGCTGGAGGCGTTCCTCAGCAGCGCGGATCCCGACCAGCAGGCGCAGGCCGCAGACGCGCTGGCCGAGCTGGGCGAGCGCGACGCGATTCCGGCGCTGGTGGCCGCGCTGGAGCGCAGCACCGACCCGACACTTCGCGGCTCCATGGCAGTGGCGCTGGAGCAGCTGGGCGCGGAGCGCGGCGAAGCGCTGCTGAACCAGATGCTGACCGGCAAGGATCCCGAGGCGCGGCTGCGGGCAGCGCTGCTCATGTGCGAGCACGGACCGGCGTCCGCGCAGCAGCTGCTCGGGCAGCTGGCCAAGCAGGACAGCGCGCCGCCGGCGATCCGGCAGGGGGCGCTGTTCTGTCTGGCGCAGTCTCCGGATGCGCAGCTGCGCGGCGAGGCGCGACTCAAGCTGCAAGCGCGACTCAGCAGCAAGGGGCCGACGGCAGAGCGGGCCACGGTGGCGGCGCGGCTGGCGCAGCTTGGCGATGAGCAGGGGCGAGATTTTCTGCGCCTGCTGGCGCGCAAGCCGGGGCCGGATCAGCTGGTGGCGGCGCGGCTCATCGCGGGTCCTGAGGAGCCGGAGCTTGGCGAGCTTTTCCGGCGCGTGCTCGGCGAGTCCAAGGCCGATGCCGCAGCGCGACTGCTGGCGGCCGAAGGGCTGGGCGCGAACGGGGAGATCTTCGACGCGCGGCTGCTCGGCACGCTGCTGCCTGCGAGCACCGCAACCGCGCTTCGACAGGCCGCGGCATCCTCGATCGTGCAGCTGGCGGCGCTGGATCCCAGCCGGCTGAGCGAGCAGAGCCTGAGCTGGGCGCGCGGTGCGCTCCAGGATCGCAGCGTGCTGATGCGGCAGGCGGCCGTGGCGGTGCTGGCCGACTCGGGAGCGCCGGATGCGGTGGCGCTGCTGCGGCAGCTGCTCGGAGACAGCGAGGCTCGCATCCGTCAGAGCGCGGCGCGCGCCCTGGGTCGTCGCGGCGAGCGCACGGCGCTTCAGGCCCTGCGCCTCGGCTTCAGCGATGCCGATGCTGCGGTGCGCGAAGAGTCACTGCTGGCCCTGGGGCGCATGGGCGCGGCGGTGCGCAAGCAGGCGTCGCCCGGCGACGCGGCGGCGCTCTTGAGCGAGGTGACGGGCTGGGTGCAGGAGCTGCGCAACCGAGGCTCGGTGAAGGAGCAGCTGCTGTCGGCCAGTGCGCTCTTGCAGCTGGGCGATGCGGCGCAGCTCGATGCGCTGCGGCGATGGCAGGGCACGGCGGATGCGGCGGTGCGGCAGCTGTTGGTTGAGCAGGTGAGCGGAGATGCGACCGTGCTGGCAAGTGCGCTGAAAGACTCGGCTTTTGCGGTCCGCTTTGCTGCGGCCCGGCAGCTGGCCGCGCGCGGCGATCGCAGCGCGGTGCCGGTGCTGCGCGAGGCGGTGGCACTGGGCGGTGCAGAAGGGCTGGCTGCGCACGGGCTGCTCGGCCGGCTGGGTGAAAAGTCGACGGCGCCCAAGGATGGCGATGCGCTGTGGAGCGATCCTGAGCCGCGCCGCCGGCTGATGGTGGTTGAGTCGCTGGCCAGCGCCTCGCCCGAGGTGGCGGTGCCGCTGCTGCTAAAGGCCACGCACGATCCCGCGCCCGAGCTGCGGCGGGCCGCAGCGGAGTCGGCCGATGCGGTCGCAGGGTCGAAGGGCGGAGCCGCGGCGCTTCAGGTCTTGCGGCGGCTGCTGGACGATGGCGATGCCGGTGTGCGAGCGCTGGCAGCAGCGCTGCTCAGCCGGCGGATGGGGCAGGGAGCAGGCCAGCCAGCGCCCGCGAACAGCGCGGATCCCGGTGCGGCAAATGGACCGCCGCCGCCCAAGGCCGAGGCTGTGCAAGCTGCGGCTGCGACGCCGGATCTGGGCAGCGCGGGCAGCGCGCCGGCCGATGCCGGGAGTGAGCTGAGCGCGGCTCCCGATGCCGGCGAAGCCGATGCCGGCGAAGCCGATGCCGGCGAGGCAGCCGCAGAGGTCGCTCCGGCCAAGGACGCGGACCCGGATGCGCGCAGCCTGGCCGAGCAGCTGTTCCACAGCGGCATGGACTCGGCTGCGCGCCACGACTTTCGCAAGGCGCAGCGGCAGCTGGAAAAGGCGATCCTGCTGTGCGTGCGCGATCGCAAGGCCGCGCCCAGCTGTCCGAGCCTGCTGGCGGATGCGGCGCTGCGTCTGGGGCAGCTGCACGAAGATCAGAAAGAGCTGGGCGAGGCGATGACCGAGTTTCAGCGCGTGCTAGGGCAGGGCGGAGCCAAGTTTTCGGGCAAGCCGAGCGCCGCGACCAAGGCGGCGGCGCAGCGCGCGGTGGAGCGGCTGCTGCCGCAGCTGGGTCAGGTGATGGTGTCGCGCCAGCAAAAAGACAAGTGCGTGCAGGCCGTGATCTGGCTGCCTCCGGGCACGCACATGGTCAAGCTGGGGACGAAGTTCGAGACGATTCAGGTGCGCGCCAAGGACAAAGTCGCCGTCGGGTCCTGTGGCTGACCTGCGGCGGCTAGCTCTTGACGGCGATGGCGTCGATCTCGACCAGCGCGCCGCGGGGCAGACCGGCGACCTGGACGGTGGCGCGGGCCGGGCGGGGATGCTCCTCGGAGAAGAAGCGGCCGTAGACCTCGTTGACGGTGGCGAAGTCGGCGAGGTTGGTCAGGAAGATGGTCGTGCGCACGACGTGCTCGAAGCCGCAGCCGGCGGCCTTGAGCACCGAGGCCAGGTTGGCCATCACCTGCGAGGCCTGCTCGGCGGCGCTGTTGCCGCACAGCTGGCCGGTGACCGGCGATAAGGCGATCTGGCCCGAGCAGAACACAAGCGAGCCGGGGCCGGCGACGATGGCCTGCGAATAGGGGCCGATTGCGCCGGGCGCGTCGGGAGTGGAGATGGCCTGACTGGTTGGCATCCTGGCCTCAGTACTGGTAGCGCACGGCGAACTGGGCCTGGAGCGGCGTCTGGCGGTTGCTGGCCGTGCCGTAGGTCGTCGCGTTGCGGTTCTCGAACGTCGTCGGGTTCGACAGATCCAGCGAGTTGAACAGGTCGACGATGACCGACAGGTGCTGGCGGGTCAGCTCGAAGGCGTCGTACTGCACGCGGATGTCCACCGAGAAGATGTCCGGCGTGCGCAGCTCGGTCCACTTGCGGATGTCGTTGGGATCGGCGTTGGGATCCACGCCGCGCCAGCCGTAGTAGCCGGTGTAGCCCACGGGCTGAAGGTAGGCGCGGGTCAGCGGACCGCCCGTCGCGTACGAGATGTTGGCGCCCACGCTCAGGCCGTGCCACGAGTAGCTGCCGTTGGCCTTGAACTGGTGGCGGTGGTCGTCGGTCAGGTAGCCGTAGTAGCGCAGGTCGCGCGGCGGATCGTCGCGCAGCGGGCCGATCTGATCGTCGGCGGTGCCGCTCAGGAACGACAGCGTATAGGCGACAAAGAAGTTCCAGCTCTTGCTGGGGGCACCCGAGATGACGAAGTCGAGTCCGTTGTAGACGCGGAAGGTGTCCCGGGTGGGCCGGAAGGCCGAGATGCCGCCATAGCGCGGATCGCCGAGCGCGGCGTAGTTGCCACCGTCGAGCGTGCGGCGCTGGTTGAGCTCGATGTCGTCCCACATGTAGGACAGCTTGCGATACGTGTAGACGATGCTGCCGGCGATGTTGGCGTAGAGCTCGCGGTCGAGCGAGACGGTCACGAAGTCCGAGTGCGGCGGGCTCAGGTTGAGCTGCGCGTTGCCGCAGTCGTAGTTGACCTGGCCCTTGTTGGGGCCGCTGGTGCAGCGCCCGCGCAGGTCGTAGCCGTTGGCGCCGCCCGAGGAGGTGTAAAACGAGTCGAAGCGGCCCGAGGCGCGGTTGTACTGCCACGTGTTGGACATGGCCGTCGCGTCGGCGCTGAACGCGGTGAGGAGGCTGAGCACCTCGTTGGCGCGACCGTATGCGAACTTGAGCACGGTCTTGTTGTCGCGCGTGAGGTCAATGTTGATGCCGATGCGCGGACCGAATCCGAGCAGGTTCTGCACCACCTCGTCGCGCGAGTTCTTGACGTAGCCGTAGTCGAAGCGCATGCCGGGGACGAGCGTCAGCCAGCTGCTGGGCTTCCAGGTGTCCTGGAGGAAGGTGCCGATGCCGTAGCCCTTGCGCACCTGCACGATGCCCGGGTCGTAGTACGTGACCTGGTAGCAGGGCGTCGCGGCGCCGCCTGCGGGGTGCGGCTGGAGCACGTTGCAGCCGTACGGCCGCTCGGTCGAGGTCGGATCGCGCACCAGCACGCCGCCATCGCCCGACTGGTTGGTGTCGTCGGTGTAGATGGCGTTTCCGGGCGTGGCGTTGAAGCGGTACTGGCGCAGGAAGCTGAACTGCACGCCGGCCTTGAACGTGTGCGAGCCGAGCCAGCCCTTCTTGAGCCAGGTGATGGTCGGGTCGAACTGGAAGCGCCAGCGCTGATCGTCCTGGTTGCGGCTGACGCCAGCGGCGTTCCACACGATGGTGCTCGCGCGGTCCGAGTGCTGCGAGCTCGTGTAGTCCTCGTTGGCGGCAGTGATGTACAGCCGGTTCCACTGCACGCCGGTCTGGAGGCTGAAGATGACGTTGTCTTTGATGAACCAGTCGTAGTTGAGGACGCCGAACAGGCCGCCCTGACGCTGGTTGTACTCGGACTCTCCGCCGGTGGTGTTGGCCTGGACCAGGTTGTAGATGAACGCCGGATCGGAGTTCAGCGACAGCTCGATGCGGTGCTTGGCCGCGGGCTGGTAGGTCAGCTTCAGGCGCGGGTAGACGCCGTAGAACTCGCGCGAGACGTGCTGCGTGTTGAGCGGCGGACCCGGCACCACCGAGCGCAGCGTGTAGGAAAACTGCGTCGACAGGTAGAACCAGAGCTTCTGCTTGACGAGCGGACCCGACAGGTTCAGGTTCGCCTGGTAGCTGGCCGTGGGCGGGCGCGGATCGCTCTGATCGAGCAGGCGCGCTTCGTAAAGCTGGCTGCCCGCGCGACCACCGGCCGACAGCGACTGGTGGTTGAAGTAGAAGCTGGCGTCGACGTGGAACTGATCGCCGCCGCGCTTGGTGATGAGGTTGACGACGCCACCGAGCGAGTTGTACTGCGCGTCAACCGCGAGGAGCAGCGTGTCGACCTGGGCGATGGCGTCGAAGTTGAAGTTGGCGCTGAAGGTGTTGCTGACCGGGTCGGTGACGTCGAGACCGTCGACCAGGTAGCGGTTGTGGCGGAACGAGGCGCCGGCCATCGCCGGGTTGCCGCTGCTGTTGGTGCCCGGTGTGGAGACGACGCCCGGCAGCTGCGTGACGATGGACTGATAGGATCGCTGGGTCGCGATCTTGGCCTGATCTTCGGCCTTGAGCACGCGGCCGGTGCCGACCTTGTCGGTGTCGATGCGCTTGCGCTCTTCGACGATGGTCGTGGTCTCGGTGGCGGCCAGCTCGGCGGAAAACGGGATCTTCAGGTTCTGGGTCTCGCCCAGATCGACGCGCACCTTGCGCTTGAGCGGCCGCAGGCCCTCGTACGTCACCGTGATGACGTAGGTGCCGTTGGGGATGCTCGGAAAGTCGAAGTTGCCCTCTTCGTCGGTCGTGGCGACGCGCGTGCCGATGAGGGCGTCGCTCTGGATGATGACCTTGGCGCCGGGCATGGGCACGTTGGTGCCGCCCTCGACCACGGTGCCGCGCAGGCGGGCGTTCTGCTCGCCGACGGCGTGGGCGCTCTGCGGAGCCAGCAGGGTCACCGCCGGCAGCGCCAGCAGGCTGGCCGCAAAGGCGCCCTGCCGGGCACGCCGAGCAATGGGCCGGGCAATGGGTGTTCGCTTCATGGGGCCACCTGGCTATTGGCGAAGGGGCAGTCCATGTTGCCCATGTCATCGAGCGTGCGGCAGACGACGCAGCTCGAGAGGTTCTCGGTCTTGACCGCCTTCTGGAGCACGGGATCCGTGGCATCCCACGGCAGCGCCGTGCCCATGGGCAGCGTGTAGTCGCGGCAGATGGGCGAGTAGGTGGGGCCAGCTTCGCCGGGGCTTCCGAACACCAGCGAGAAGGCGCCGGCCGGCGTGGCCTTGTAGATCGGCATGGTGCGGAAGCTCTTGCCATCGGGCTCAAGCGGCACCGGACCCATGTCGATGTAGGGGACGACCAGCTGGTTGTAGAAGCCCAGCTGCATGGGCAGCGGCGGCGCCGCAATCGCGGGATCGAAGATCTGATACAGCCGGTACTCGTGCGCCCCTTCGGTCAGGTCGCCGTCGGCGCCGATGCGCGCTTGCGCCGTATCAAAGCGCTTGATCGACTGGCAGGGCATCGCGCCCGAGCGGCTGAGGTGGATGACCTCGACCACCGCGCTGTAGGCCCCGGTGCGCCCCGCCTTGCCGCCGTTGGTCGACAGCACCTCGGGGATGTCCTGGAAGATCGGGTACTGGCGATCGAGCCGTATCAGATCCAGCCGGCTGTCGAACTGATAGTTGTTCGGAGCCGCGCAGCCGCCGTCAAAGACGTACACCGGCTGGGCGCTGGCGCGATCCAGGGGCTGCCGCTTGCCGTTGTTGTTCCAGAAGGGCGAGGTGGCCGGGGACGAGGTGCTGACCGCCGTCATGGCGCCGCTGGCGCTGGTTGTCGCAACCACGCTGTAGGGGTAGATGCCGTCGGGCGTTGGGCCCAGGCTTCGCCCCACCGCGGGCAGCGTCGCGATGTTCTTGACGCCGGCGATGAAGTTCGTGCTGTAGACGACACCAGCCAGGAACTCTCCGTCGTCCGGATAGGGGCTGCATGCACCCAGGGTCGTGCCGAGGGCGGCACCGAGCAGGAGCACCCCTGCCTTGGCACGGCCAAGGGCCGAGGAAGGGGAAGATCGTTCGAGGGTCGACATTTAAGAAGGGGCTCCTAGTAGCGGCGGAATATTCCTAAACAGACCGCCGCTTTGGCAAGGAGTAAAAGCAGGGCCGCTGCCCGAACACCGACCGAACGCCGGCACATGTGCATCCGACCCATGCCGGGCTCGCAGCGCGCCGACGTGGCTCGGCAGGGGCCCATGCTGGCCCGCATCTGCCCGAGCTTGCCTGCACTGCCCGACGTACCGGGCTATCAGTGCAGGCCGTTGGTGTGCGTCGGCAGCATCCCGCGCCGCCAGGCCGCAGCCAGCAGCGCCAGCACCACGGCGAACGCCGCGCCAAGGAGCAGCAGCGGCTGCCGCCAGCGCGAGGTCCGGCCGATGGCCTGCGCCTCCCGCTCGGCGAGCGACGCCTCCTGGCTGCGCTGCTCGACCAGCGCGTGATAGCGCTTGAGGATCTCTGCGCCATCCAGCCCGACCGACTGCGCGTAGCTGCGCAGGTAGCCCGAGATGAAGACCGGCGCTGGCAGCGCATCGAGCCGCGCATCTTCCAGCGCCTGGATCCAGCGCACCGAGATGCGGGTCTTGCCCGCAACATCGTGCGCCGACATGCCCAGCCGCTCGCGCGCCCGCCGCAGCATGACGCCAAAGTGAAGCTCGTTTTCCGCCGAGACCTTGGCCACTGGAGTCACAGCGGCCTGCGGCTTGGTCAGCGCTCGCAGCGCCCGCAGCCCGGACTCCGATTCGGGACGGTCGGCCACGGCTTCCGGCTCCGCTGCGCTCAGCGACGGAACCACGACCAGCTTCGGTGCCTCAGAGGTGCTCGAGCTGAGCGCGCCGAACGAGCCGGAGCGGCTGGAGCGGGTTCGCCCTCTTGGCCCTGTCGTCGGCGACTTAATTGCCTCGCTGCCCGTCTTGCGCACGAATTCTCTCCACCAGGCTCTGCCGTTCAGACCACTTTCCGCGATGGGATGACTCGGGCGGTTTTTTGCACGGCTGCTGCTGGTTTGTCAACCCGAGCCTGCCTATTTCTGCTACAAGCGAGCCCCATGGGGACGTCTTCTTCTCCGTCTACTCTGGCTGTAGTCGTCCGCTCATTTACGTCAGCCGATGGCACACCGCTGCGCGCTGACTATTACTCGGACAGCAGCCAGCCCTGTCCGCCGCGTGGCGTGATCGTTGTCGTGCACGGGTACTGCGACCATCGGGGGCGCTATCGCCACGTGGCCGAGCATCTGGTGCAGCATGGCTACTCGGTGCTGGCTGGCGACCTTCGCGGCCATGGCGAGTCGGGGGGCGAGCGCGGCTTTGTGCGCCGGTTCGGCGACTATCTGGACGATCTGTCCGCGTTTTTGACCGAAGCCAAGGCGCAGCTGGCGCAGGCGATGGCCGCCAACCCGTCGGCCTCTCCGCCCAGGCAGCCGGTGCTGGTGGCCCACAGCATGGGAGCGCTGGTCGGGCTCGCCTATGTGCTGGCGCATCCCGATGCCTTCCGCGTGCTGGCCTTGTCTTCGCCGTTCATGGGCGTCAAGCAGCACGTGCCGGCCTGGAAGCGGGCGCTGGGTCTGACCGCGTCGCTGATGCATCCCACGCTGCGGCTGCCCAACGGCCTCAGCGAAAACGATGTCTCGCACGATCCGCAGACCCGCCAGGGCTACAAGACCGATCCGCTGGTCACGCACGACGCCACGGCGCGCTGGTTCACCGAGACCATGGCCACGCAGGCGGATGTGCGGACGCGCGCGGGCCGCATCCGCACGCCGACCCTCATGCTGCATGCCGGCGACGATCGCATCGTGGATGCCGCCGCCAGCCAGGCCGTATTTTCGCGCATCGGGGCAAGCGACAAGAACCTCACCTTCTACCCCGGTCTCTATCACGAGATCTTCAACGAGCTGCCAGCCGACCGCCAGCGCGTCCTCAACGATCTGACCACCTGGCTCAAGGACCGCTGACGCTACTCGGTGGGTGCGGGCGGAGCGGGCAGGACCTGGGGGCGGAGGCCGCCGGCCTTGCCCTGGGTGGACTTGTCCGGGGACTCTGCGGGCGCTTCGGGCGCGGCGGGCGCGGGCGCGACAATGGCGGGACCCAGCTCTGATGCCGGCGGTGGGCACTCTTTGCGCTCGGCTGCGCGGGCCTGCGGATGGCCGGGCACCACATTGAGCATCTTCTGGATCTCGGTCAGATAGTCGGCGCAGTGTCCGGCCAGCCGCAGCTCCTCGGCCTTGCTCAGGTGTGTAGAGACATAGCTCTCCACCGCCGAGTCGTAGTACGGCTGCGCGAGCGATCGGTAGACCGACTCGGAGGACAGCTGATCGTGAAGGCGAACCACCTCGTCGTGGTCCGTGCGCACCGAAGCGGCGACCAGCTTTTCGAAGATCTCCTGCAGCGGCTGCTCCAGCTGCGCCTTCTGCCGCAGCGCATTGAGCGCGGTGGTCTGCTCGGGCAGCAGGGTGGCGCCGTAGCGCTGCTCCAGGAACTGCACGCCGCGCAGCACCTCGGCCCAGTTGCGCACATCGCGCGCACTCTCCAGGCTGTGCAGGCTCTGCTCGACCACCTCATCCTGCGGCACCTTGTAGGTGGGCACCCACTCGGCCGCCACGCGCTGGAGCGGCAGGTAGTGGCGCAGACCGTAAAACAGCCCCGCCCCGGCGGCGACGAGCAGGATGAGGAATGTGGCGACCAGGAAGCGCACGGCGCCGCTCTTGACCGGCACGCTCTGGTTCGAGCCCGAGTGCCGCTGTTGCCCGGGGGAGCTGGGCATCGACGTGCTGCTCGGCGGCTGGCTGTCGCGCGTCGCGCCGCTTCCCGATGTGTGCTGCGGTGTGACACGGGCCGAGCTGGCCGCTTGGGCCGGCGCAGTGGCGGCGCGCCCCGAGTGCGTCGAGGATCCCTTGGGCTGGCTGCTCGGCACCGGCAGGGGCCCCGAGGGCTGGCTGCTCGTGCCGGAGCTCACCGGCCGCGCCGACTGCGACGAGGGCGTCGCCGGCCGGGTGGAGCGCGATGAAGGCGTTCCCTGGGCCGCGGGCACCATGGCCGCCGCCACCCCGCGCAGCGACTGGGACGAGGGCATGCCGATCGCGACCGGACCCGAGCGGGCCGAAGGCGACACCGGCACAAAGTTGGCCCCCGACATGCCGCCCGCATAGTGCCCCGAGGAGAGGGATGGGGCGGTGCCCACCCGCAGGAGCGTCTCGCACTCCTCCAGCGCCGCATCCAGCGCGGCGGCATTGGCAAAGCGGTCGTCGGGACGCTTGCGCAGGAGGCGCATGACCACCTCCTGCACGACCATGGGAACCGTATCGGGCAGCGGCTTGGGCTCGGTGCCCAGGTGCGCGAACAGGACCTCGTGCGGGCTGCCCAGAAACGGCGCATTGCCGGTCAAAAGCTCGTAGAAGACCACCCCGGCGGCATACAGGTCCGTCCGGCCGTCCAGCACCGGGTTTTCCGTCACCTGCTCCGGCGCGACGTACTTGGGGGTTCCGACCAGGATGCCGGGGGCGGTCAGGCGCTGATCGGCGCGGCCGACCTGCTTGGCCATGCCGAAGTCCAGCACCTTGAGCAGCATCTTGCCGCCGGGCTGGTAGCGCAGCAGCTTCATGTTCTGCGGCTTGATGTCGCGGTGCACCACGCCCAGCCGGTGCGCCTCTTCCAGGGCGGCGGCCAGCTGGCGCATGAGCTTGACGGCGCGCAGCGGCTCCAGCTGCCCCTCGCGCTTGAGCATGTCGGATACATCCACGCCTTCGACCAGCTCCATCACCAGGAACGGCTGGTCCTCGTGGAGGCCGAAGTCGAAGACCTGGGTGATCGCAGGGTGGTTGAGCTGGCTCCAGACGCGCGCCTCGCGGTTGAAGCGCTCCAGCGCGTCGGGCGTGTCGTAAGTCTCCTTGCGCATCATCTTGATCGCAACGGACTTGTCCATGGCCAGGTTGACGCCGCTGAACACCACGCCCATGGCGCCCTCGCCCAGGATTCCCCTGAGGCGGTACTGCGCCTTGAGCGTCTGCCCAAGCATCGTTTGGGCCCACACCGTCGTCTGACTAGCCATGCTTCACTAACAACGTAGTGCGAAACGCCAACTCGCTGTCAAGAGCCAGTTCTGGGTCCCTGTCGGTGCGACCCAATCCCATTGGGCATTGCAGCGCTCGTCGTATTTGCAGTTTTTCACGGGGCATCGCGGGGCCCGTAATCTACCCGACACAGCTCTAGGCCATGCGCGGGGGCGGTGGGACCGGCCTGGGTGCGGTCGCGCGAGTCGAGGAGCGCCGCGACCTGGTCGATCGTCATGCGGCCGCGGCCGACCTCGACGAGGGTGCCGGTCAAGATGCGCACCATGTTCTTGAGGAAGGCGGTGGCCTCGACCTCCAGGTGGACGGTCGGTTCGACCTCGGGACGGGGGCGCAGGAGTTCGAGTCGGCGGATCAGCCGAACTGTGGTCTTGCGCTCACAGTCGGAGGCGCGGAAGGCGGCAAAGTCATGGCGGCCGACCAGGCGGTTGGCGGCGGCCTGCATGGCGGCGACGTCGAGCTCGCGCATGATGTGCCAGTGCGTGCGCTGATGCAGAGGCGATCGCACCGGCGCGTTCCAGATGTGGAAGCGGTACAGCTTGCCGCTGGCCGAAAAGCGGGCGTCGAAGTCGTCGGCCACGACGCGGGCGGCCCGCACGGCGATGCTGTCCGGGAGGTGCGTGTTGGTGCCGAAGACCAGGGCGCGGTCGGGCAGCTGGCGCTCGCTGCGGAAGGTCACGACCTGGCCGCTGGCGTGCACGCCGGCATCGGTGCGACCGGCGCCGCGACAGGCGATGGGATGGCCAAAGAGTCGCTCCAGGGCCGACTCCAGCTCCGCCTGGATCGAGGGGCCGTTCAGCTGGCGCTGCCAGCCGACAAAGTCCGTGCCGTCATAAGAGACGGTCAGGCAGTAGGTCGGCATGGCGGTAAGCTACCATAGGTGCGGCGGCATCTATTCACGAGGAGCGCGGGTTCATGGTAAGGTCGCCCCAGCTATCAGGAAGTCCCGCACGTCAGGCACGGCAGTGTCGAGCGCCAGCCAAGGAGCGCACGTAGGATGGAACAGCGTTCAGCTTCGCCAGCAGCAGCGGATGCCGGAGCTCAGCAGTCAGCCCGGCCGAGTGGACCGCTCACCATCGCCATCGATGCCATGGGTGGGGATCACGCTCCGGTCGAGATCGTGCGCGCGGCGGCAGCGCTGTCGCTGGAGCGGCCGCGGGGCGAGGCTGGCTCGTCCGACGCGCGGCCGCTGAACCTGCTGCTGGTCGGCGATGCGGCCAAGCTGTCCGAGCTGCTCTACGAGCTGCGGCACGATGCCGAGCGCATCGCCATCCATCACGCCGCCCAGTCGGTCAGCATGGACGAGTCGCCGCGCAGCGCGCTGGATGCCAAGCCCGATAGCAGCATCCTGGTGGCGGCGCGGCTGTGCGCCCAGGGGCGGGCCGACGCGCTGGTCTCGGCCGGCAACACCGGGGCGGCGGTGCTGGCCTGTCAGCGCGAGTGGAAGCGGCTGGAAGGCGTGCGCCGCTGCGCCCTGGCTGCCGTCTACCCGACCGAGGTCCGGCGCGGCGAAAAGGACGATCCGTTCTCGCTGCTGCTCGACGTTGGCGCGACGCTGGATGTCACCGCGGATGACCTGTGTACGTTTGCGCTGATGGGAGCGGCCTATGCGGCGCGCATCGCCAAGAATCCGCACCCCAAGGTCGCCCTGCTTTCAAATGGGGCCGAGGCCGGCAAGGGGCCCAAGGAAGTGGTCGAGGCGAACGCGCGGCTCCAGAAGATTCACGGGCTCAACTTCATCGGCAACATCGAGGGCGTGGACATCCCGCGCGGCATCGCCGACGTGGTGGTCTGCGGCGGCTTTGTGGGCAACGTCGTGCTGAAGATGCTCGAAGGCGTGTCCGAGACGGTGGTAAGGCTGGCGAGCTACGCCTACAAAGAGAAGCTCATGTGGCGGGCGGGCCTGGCCATGCTGTCCGGCGGAATCGGGCGCCTCAAGGAGCTGACCGACTGGAAGCAGTACGGCGGCGCGCCGCTGCTCGGCTTTGACCACCTGATGATCAAGGCGCACGGCCGAAGCTCGGCGCACGCGGTGCAAAACGCGATCAAGGTCGCGGCCAAGACCGTGCACACCGGGCTGGTGCCCGAGATCAGCCGCGCGCTCGGCGATCTGGCAAAGGTCGACAGCCGCGCACCCTCCAAAGATGCCGAAAAGGCGCCAGAGGCACCAAAGAGCCATGGCGACAGCTGAGCCACGCGAGGGCGGTCCCACGCCGTGCATCTTCCGGTGGGACCTGGACAAGACCTACCTCCAGACCGACTTCGACTCGGTGCGGGCGCTCTTGCGCACTGCGTTTGAGGGGGCCGAGGCCAAGCGCACGGTGCCGGGAGCCGCGACGCTGCTGCGCGAGCTGCGGCGCTCGGGACCCGAGGGGCAGTCGCGCATCTGTTTCATCTCGGGCTCGCCGCGGCAGATGCGGCGGGTGCTGACCGAGAAGCTGCGACTCGATGGCATCGAGTTTGACGAGTTCATCCTGAAGCCGAACCTGCGCAACATGCTGACCGGTCGCTTTCGGGCGCTGCGCGAGCAGGTCGGCTACAAGCTTCCGGCGCTGCTTGCGGGACGCTCGGGCGTGGCCGCGGGCATGCGCGAGGTCTGCTTCGGCGATGACGCCGAGTCGGATGCCTTCATCTATTCGCTGTACGGCGATCTGCTGGCGCGACGGGTCACGCGGCCGATGCTGGAAGACATCCTGCACCGGGCCGGAACCTACCCGAGCGACGCCAGCCGCACGGTGGCCTTGTTCGAGTCGCTGAACGCCGGAGAGAAGCCGACCCCGGATGCGTCCGGCGATCTGTGCACGGTCGAGCGGATCTTCATCCACCTGGACCGTCGCTCGCCGCCGCGGCGCTTCGAGCGTTACGGTCCGCGGCTGGTGCCGATCTACAACTATTTCCAGGCGGCGCTGGTTCTGTACGAAGATCAGCGGCTGGCCGCAGACGCGGTGGTGCGCGTGGCCGTGGAGATGGTCGATCGCCACAGCTACTCGCTGGAGTCGCTGCGCAACTCGCTTCAGGATCTGCTGCGGCGCGGACGGCTGGAGATCGAGACGGTGCGCGGCCTGGGGAGCACGATCGCGGACGGCGCTGGCCAGGCCGATCTGCTGCCGGCGCTGGGCTCGCTGCCCGGCAGCCGCGACCTGCTGCGCGACCTGGCTCGCGGCCTGCGCGATCTCGGGCCCGAGCAGAGCATGCCCAGCGCCCCGCGCCCGGTCCAGGCCGACATCGACTACATCGTCGCCCTGGAGACCGACCTGCCGCGCCACCGCTAGCGACGTTTTTTTCGGCTAGCGGCGGAGCCACATGAGCAGCAGCAGGAGCAGGCTGCCCAGGAAGAAGCCCAGCGCGGCGGTGAGCGCGACGCGGCGCACCATGGGGCTGGCGTCGGGCGCGTAGATCGAGGTCGGGGGACCGGCGGCAGTGTCGCGGTCGCGCTCCTTGTCCTTATCCTTGTCTTTGTCCTTGTCCCGATCCTTGGGCTTGTCGCCCAGCGGCTCGGTGTCGGGCTCGGGCAGCGGCTTGTCCTGGCTGCCCATGCTCGGCATGGGGCTTGGGACATCGTGGGCTTCGAGCAGCATGCCCAGGCGGTTGGCCACGTCCGCCATCGAGGGTCGCTCGCCCATGGTCTTGGCCAGCATCATCTCGACGAGCTCGGCGACGCCAGGTGGCACGTGCGGAGCGCGCTTGCGAAGAGAGGGCGGCGAGTCGTAAAGGTGCAGCGAGCGCAGCTTGTCACTGCTGTTGGCCGCAAACGGCGGCGCGCTGCAATAGGTCTCGTACAGCACCACGCCCAGCGAGTAGACATCGGCCTTGCCGTCGACACGCGCGGCCCCGAGCCACTGCTCGGGTGACATGTACTCGGGTGTGCCCAGCGCCACGCCATCGCGCGTGCTCACCGGCTGCGCGCCCTCGTGCTGATGCTCGGCCTGGAGCTTGGCGAGCCCAAAGTCGAGGATCTTGACGCGCTGGCCACCGGGAATGGTGTCGTCGCGCAAGAGCATGATGTTGTCGGGCTTGAGGTCGCGATGAACGATCTTTTTGCGGTGCGCGGCCGACAGCCCGGTGGCGATCTGCCAGCCGAGCCGCGCGATCTGCCACGGCTCCAGCGTGCCGAAGTGGCGACGCAGCGAGTCCCCTTCCAGAAACTCCATGATCAGGAAGGGCATGCCGTCGGGAAACTGACCGTGATCGTGAATCGCGACCATGGCCGGATGGCGGATCAGGTTGGTCGCCAGCGCCTCGTTGAAGAAGCGCTTCACCAGCTCAGGATTCTTGCACCAGTCGGGGTGCAGCACCTTGATCGCGACCCGGCGCTGAAGCGTCTGGTGCACCGCCTCGTAGACCTCGCCCATGCCCCCGTGGCCAATGCGGCGCACCACACGGTGGTTGCGAACGATTTGACCTTCGGTGAGCAGGGGCGCCATGGCAGCGAGAATCCCAAGATGACATGGCCAACCGAAAAGGCCAATCCGCAAGCCGGCGCCGCGACGCCGCCAGAGCAGAGAATGTCGGCAGTGTCGCTACCTTAGGGTCGGGATCGCGGCGTAGCGCGCCGGCAGGCTCTCGGGCCCTTTGACATCGTCGATGGTCTCGGCGCGGCGGATGACGTCGACCTGGCCGTTCTGCCCGACCAGCACCAGCGCTGGCCGCCGCTGGCTGAACTGCATCCACTGCGTGACGTTGTAGGCGCCCACCGGCTGAATGACCACCTGATGCCCGGGATTCAGCGGCGGCAGCGCCAGGCCGGTGCGCAGCACATCGATGTTCATGCACAGCGGACCGTGGAGCGTCGTCTCTTCGATGGGGCCGGCGACGGGCTGCGCGGGCGTGAAGCGGTGGCGATACCAGTGCGCGGTGTAGAGCACGTTGAGTCCGCCATCCAGCACCACCCCGCGCTCGCCGCTGGACAGGCGGCGGGTGCCGACCACGGTGGTGATCAGGCTGCCGGCGTCATCGATGAGGTGGCGGCCGCTCTCCAGGACCAGGGTTGGGAGGTTGGCGGGATTGTTGCCGCGCACAGAGCGGATTTCGTCGATGACGGCCTCGGCAAAGGGCACCATGTCGGGGCCCTTGCCGTCGGTCTCGGCGCTGCCCCCGAGCACGTTGCTCGATGGGAAGCCGCCGCCGATGTTGAGGATCGAGAGCCGGTAGCCGCACAGCTGCTCGGCCGCGCCAAAGAGCTCCAGCAGGCTGGCCGCAGACTGCTTGTAGGCCTTTGGATCGTTGATGAAGGTGCCCAGGTGGCAGTGCAGTCCGACCAGGCGCAGCGAGTCGCTGGCGATGATCCGCAGGATGGCGTCGAGCACTTCGCCGTTTTCCAGGTTGAAGCCAAAGCGCTCCCACGACGCGCCGCCCAGCGCTTCGGTGCGCAGGTTCACGCGCAGCCCCACGGGCAGCTTGAGTCCGCGGCGACGGGCCACGGCTTCCAGCTGATCGAGCTCGTCGAAGTGGTCGATCTGGATGAGCGCGCCCTCTTCGGCCGCCTGCTCCAGCCAGGCCAGGGGCTTGTACGCGCCGTTGCAGATGATGCGCGGACCCGAGATGCCGAGGCGCCGCGCCATCGCATACTCCAGGTCCGAGACCACCTCGGCCTCCCAGCCCTCCTGGTGGAGGATGCCGCACAGCGCATCGATGTAGTTGGTCTTGTACGACCAGGCGAAGCGCACCTTGGGGTAGCGGCTGGTAAAGATCTGGCGAAGCGAGGCGCAGCGCGAGCGCAGCGTCCGCTCGCTGAACACAAAGAGCGGCGAGCCGTACCGCTTGACGAGCTCGGCGACCGCAACGCCATCGATGTCAGCGATGACGCGATGGCCGGCGCCGTCGGCGTTGGTGAAGCGGCTGGCGATGCCGGCATGGTGGCGCACGATGCTCGGGCGCTGGTAGGTCTCGCTCGCGCCTTCGCCCTGGATGTTCCCCCACTCACGCGGCGCCGAGGCGGTGGGCTTGCCAGCCGCCTCAGCGTCTGAGCTCTTGTCCGCAGGATCGGACTCGCTGGCTTTTTCCGAGCGCTGCGGACTGTCCGATTCATCCGCCGCTGGGGCCGGCAGGCTGGCGAAGCGCGTCTGGATCGAGCCGGGCTCGGGCTGGCCGGGGTTGGCCTCGCCGCGGCTCACCAGCGCCTCATAGGTCGCCAGCGAAGCTGTCTCGTCGACGGCGCGACGCAGCTGGAGCACGCCCACCTGATAGCCGGCAAAGCGCGGCACCGTCTCGCCCATGGTCAGCTGGAGCATGGCCCAGGGCAGGTTCTGCCCAGCAGCCACCGCCAGATGCACCCAGGCTGGAAAGCGCGGGTTGATCTCGATCAGGTAGTGCTCGCCACTGTCGCGATGGCGCACCAGCTCCAGCTCCAGCGCGCCGACCCAGCGCAGGCCGCGCACCGCCCGCTCGGCCTCGCGGCACAGGGCGGGATCGTCGATCGTCAGCGCCCCCCACGCCTTGCCGCGGTCGTCGAGCTGGAGCTTCTTCATGGGCACGGCGCCGATGAGCTCGTGCTTTGCGTTCGCCAGCGCCACCACATCGAACTCGGTGCCGGGGATGAACTCCTGAAGCACCACCGGATAGCCCCAGCGGTTGGCGTGATCGATGGCCGCCGGCACCACCTGATCCAGCGAGTGCACGACGGTGGCGCCGTGCAGGTTGCCCTTGACCACCAGCGGCAGCGGCAGCTTCTGCGCCTGCTTGATCGCCTCGTCCAGGCTCTTGGCGACCAGCGACCGCGGCACGCGAATGCCGGTCAGGTCCGAGACCCGGGGCAGCTCGCTCTTGGAGCGCAGCTTGAACGCCGCTTCGCTGGGCAGCAGCAGCTGGATGCCCAGCTCGCGCAGCCGCGAGGCCAGCTGCAGAAACAGCGGCAGCTCGGAATCGAGCGTCGGCATCACCGCATCCAGGCGCTCCTGGCGATGGATGTGGCTCAGCCGGTCAAACAGGCGCTCTGCCCCGAAGCTGGGATAGGGCAGAAGGTAGGTCTTGTCGACGAGCCCGGGGTCATAGTTGGGCGGATCTAGCGGATTATACGAGAGCCCGACAACGCGCCACTCGGCCGTGAACTCAGCGGCGCTCTGGAGGGCGTGGATCACCGGCAGCCCCGGCGCCAGCGTGCCCGCAACCGACAGCCCCGAGATTGCGACCGTGCGCCGCCTCGTCTTCGTCGCAGTGGTCATTAGGGCCCCCCCTCGATTTCCAGCAGACCCAGGTCAAACAGGTGCGCCAAAAAGAGCTGCGCGTCGCGCTGCGCCAGCGGCGCCGGAATCGCGAAGCGCTGCACCAGCGCCTGCCACAGCTCGGCCGGCGAGGTCCCCTGCTGGAGCGCGGTCAGAAGATGGGCGCCGCTGGGGTTTAGCGAGTAGGTCTCGCCGTCGCGGGAATTGAACAAGAAGCCGGACGCCGCGAGCGTGAGCTGGGGAACCAGCCGCGCGCCCATGAAGCGCGTTGGCAGCGTGGTCAAGTCTGCGGGCAAGGGTCTGCTGGTCGGCATGGGTGCGAGGGCGGAAAAAGTGCCTACTCATCGTAGTTTGCGGGCGGAAAAGCTGTCAAGGAATGGTCGGCAGCGGCGGCTGCTTGACATAGATGCAACCAGCTTGCAATACATGCCCGATGGCGATCGCTGGGTTTGGCAAGAGTCCGCTGCCGTTTGACATGTTCGAGCT
>Ga0075163_10004297_pt1 | contig 19128 bp, 14 predicted proteins | sample JI1023141ADNA_FD_71478 | JGI IMG/M metagenome (GOLD analysis project Ga0075163, IMG submission 71478) | Wastewater effluent complex algal communities from Wisconsin, to seasonally profile nutrient transformation and Carbon sequestration -... | ecosystem: Engineered > WWTP > Effluent > Algae...
TGCGGGGAAGTATGCCGAGAGTTGGCAGACCACGGCGGCTGTCTTTCAGGCGGCCGTGTCTCAAGCTCAATGGCAAAGCTCCCTGGAGTCGGTGCGCAAACCACTCGGAGGCCTTGTCTCACGCAAGCTCAAGAGCGCGAATTACACCATGACGCTTCCGGGCGCGCCCGAGGGTGAGTATGTGGTCTTGCAGTTCACGACTTCGTTCGCAAACAAGGCCGAGGCCGTCGAGACGGTCACGCCAATGCTCGAGAAAGACGGCAAGTGGAAGGTCTCGGGATACTTCATCAAGTAAGCGACCCAGCCACCTCAGTGGCTGGTGGCTTTCTCGGCTCCGAGGCCGGTGTGGGCGCGCACTTTGAGCTCGGCGAACTTTCTTTCCGCCTCGGGCTCTGGCCTGAGCAGTGAGCCGAAGATGGCGGCGAGGAAGCCGAGAGGGATGCTGAGGATGCCGGGATTGGTGAGGGGGAAAAGGGCGTTCATCTGGATGAGACGGCGCTTGGCTCCGATGATCTCGGGGCCATCGATGCCCATGATGCTGGGGCTGAGGAGGATGAGGACGATGCTGCTGAGCAGGCCGACGGCGAGCCCGAGCACGGCGCCAGTGGTGGTGAACTTCCGCCAGAAGATGGAGAGCACGATGACGGGGAGATTAGCGGAGGCCGCGACAGCGAAGGCGAGCCCGACGAGGAAGGCGACGTTCACGGACTGGAGCTTGATGGCGAGGAAGATGGATACCGCGCCGACGACAAAGGCTGTGATGCGCGCGACGCGCACTTCCTGGCCAGGGCGGTGTTCTTTGCCGTGGTGCAGGACGTTGGTGTAGAAGTCGTGCGCGAAGGAGGCGCTGGCGCTGATGGTGAGTCCGGCGACGACGGCGAGGATGGTGGCGAAGGCGACGGCGCTGATGAAGGCGAAGAACATGGGCCCGCCGAGTGCCTCGGCTAGCTGTGGCGCGGCCATGTTGTCGGTGGGGATGTTGTGCGGCTTCAGGATGGTGGCGGCACCAAAGCCGAGGAAGGTGGTGAGGATGTAGAAGGCACCGATGATGACCATGGCCCAGACGACGGAGACGCGGGCGGTCTTGGCATCAGGCACGGTGTAGAACCGCACGAGGATGTGCGGCAGGCCGGCGGTGCCGAAGACGAGCGCAAGGCCGAGCGAGACGAGGTCGAGCGGACCCCAGCCCTTGGTGACGTCGGCACCGAACTTCATGCCGGGATCGAGGAAGTTGCGCGTGACCTCAAGCTTCGTCTTGGAGTCGGTGTAGGTGAGGTTGGAGATGGCGTCGAAGAACTTCACGAAACTGAAGTCGAAGTGCTTCATCACGAGGACGCTGAGGAAGATGGTGCCTGTGATGAGCAGGATGGCCTTGATGATCTGCACCCAGGTGGTGGCCAACATGCCGCCAAACACGACGTAAACGACCATGAGCACGCCGACGCCGATGATGGCCCACTCGGTGGTGATCCAGGGCAGGTCCTTGAGCAGCAGCTTCACCAGCGCACCGGCACCGATCATCTGCGCGACCATGTAAAAGGTGGAGACGGTGATGGTGCTGAGGGAGGCCATCGCACGCACAGGGCGCGGGGTGAGGCGGTAGGCGAGGAGGTCGGCCATGGTGTACTTGCCCGCATTCCGCAGTGGCTCGGCGACGACGATGAGCACGGTTAGGTAGGCCACGAGCCAGCCGACGGAGTACATGAAGCCGTCGTAGCCGAAGAGCGCGATCATTCCCGAGATGCCTAGGAAGGAGGCGGCGCTCATGTAGTCACCCGCAACGGCAAGGCCGTTCTGCCAGCCGGTGATGCTACGGCCCGCCGCAAAGTAAGCGCTGGCCCCCGTGTTCTTCTTGGCTGCCCAAATCGTGATGCCGAGCGTGGCGACCACGAAGGCTAGAAACATCCATACTGCCGGTGTCATGTGTGAGGGGTCCTTTTACTGGTTGATGATGATCTGTGCGGCCGCCTTGTCCCATTCCGCTGCTTTGCGGGTGTAAACGAAGGCCATTCCCCAGGCCATGAAGAACTGGGAGAGCGCGAAGAGGTAGGCCACATTGATCTTGCCGAGGACCTGCTTCTTCATGACATCGGGGAACCAACCCACGAGCACGAGAAGGGCGAAGTAGTAGATCACGAAGAAAATCGTGGAGGTGATGATGAAGCGAGTTTTCCTCGCCAGCAAAGCCCGGAACGCAGGTTGCTCCTCAAGTTCTTCCCAGTTGACGTTTGGCTTGTCGCCGTTGTTTTCGCTCATGGCGCGCGAGGATAGGAAGTCGGAGGGGGAAAGGCAAGCACAGAGATGACATCACGGCCATGAGTCGTGCGCGCGCGTCGAGCGGGGAAACTGATCACTGCCGTTGCGCGGGCTTTGACACTGCGGTTTGTTTGCTCTTTGGCATCTGCCTCCCATGACTCCTGAGCTTCACCCGCCCACTTTCGTCGAACTCCCGTGCCTAGCGGGACACCGACCGGTGTCTGTGCCCCGGAGCGCGGCACGGGCGATCCGCTCCTTGGGATTTGAGCTAAACTCCTTTGACCGTGCGTTGAAGACGCTCACCGCCCGCGTGAGAAACCAGACGCTTTCTCCAGCCTTGCTCGATTTTCTTGGCCCCGTGGTCGCTGCGTTTGACGGCGAGATAACACGCGGCCTGTCAGGGCAGAACGGGATGCAGAGGGTGCTCGTTCGCGACTCGTCGGTCAGGATTTCCTGGGCGGCGCTGGAGGCAAATGGCGCGCCGCCGGTCTTGCTGGCGCTGTTTCATCTTCCGGGGCTTCGGACTTTCTGGGAGCGCTCACTGCGTCGGACGCACTACTCGCGTCTCAGCCGCGAGTTGCCGCGCGCTTGGTTTGTGACGACTGATCCGCCTCCGGTCGGTGCGGTTGTGCCGGGACTGAACATTACATCTTGGGACGCGCCGTTGAAGGGCGGCCCCTTTGTCAGATTCTCCAGTCCGATGGGCGACTTGGTGGTCGAGGATAGCAGGGACGCGGATGCGCTGGAAATCCAAGCGCACTACGAATGGAAAGATGCTCGGATCGTCTTGCGCGCGGTGGAGTAGCGGTCAGGCGACTTTCACCGTCGCACGCTGATCCATCGAATCCCACACACCGTTCACCACTCGCATGTAGCGGATGCCCTCGGTGAAGTCGGGCTTCGGCCGCGGCGCTGCGGGGTCACGCACGGCGGCAATGAAGTCCCGCTCCACGGTCCATCCGCGCATCATGTCGGGCGGCACAGTCACAGCGGTCGGCGTCTCGCCACGTCGCCCGAGCAAAATCTCATCGGTTACGAAATCGTAGCTGAGTGATCCGTCCGAACCGAAGATTTGCACCCGATCCGTCGGCGCATTGGCGGCCACGCCGCTGAAGAGCATCGCGCCCTCCACGCCGTTGCGGAATTTGCAGAGCACGTTCACGAGATCGGGCGTCTCCACGACGCAGTCACCGCGCTGCGGGAAGACGATGCTGCCGCGCGCCGTGACCTCCGTGATGTCGCCGAGCCAGCGCTGCATCACCTCGACGAAGATCCCGAGCGTGAGAATCTGTACGCCGCTGATCTCCACGCGCTGACGCCAGTGCGCCGGCGCGGACGCATCGAGCCACGCCGCGCTGAAACTGTGCAACATCATCTGGTGCAGCGTGCCGATGGCTCCATCGGCCAGCAGCTTCTTCACCACCTCCCCGCCCTTCAAGCCCTGGGGCGCGGGACAAATCGCGGTCACCCGATCTGGAAAGCTGAGCGCGGCCTCCCACATGCGCTCCGCTTCATGCAGCTCCGCCGCCATGCGCGCCTGACAGAAGACGTGCTTCCCGCATTGGAGCGAGAAGATGGTGGCCTCGGCATGAAGATACGGCGTCGCGCCGATCCACACGACATCGACGCCAGCGTCGTCCGCGAGTTCCTGCCAGTGCTCGAAGCGCCTCGCGTCTGGCGCATGCTCGCGGCAAAAGGCCTCCGTGCTCGCGGTGGTCGAGTTTGACACCGCCGCGATCTCCACGCCGGGAATCGCCAGCAGGCCGGGGAGATGCCGCTGCTTCACGATGCCACCGGCACCGATGATTCCCACACGCACTTTTGGTTCGTTGCTCATGGCGGGCGATTGTGATCGCCGCGTGGCAAAAGTCCAGCGCGCGCCGTTCGTTCTCTGCTATCCTTCGCGCCGATGGAAATCCTGCACATCTACATTTCCCCAGGGCACAGCTTTGCCGGACGCTACGGCATGGCGGCGGCGGATCACCCGATGGTCGAAGTGCCGCGCATCGAATGCGTCGCGGGCAGCGGCATTCGCGGTGATCGTTACTTCGAGCACAAGCCGGACTACAAAGGACAGATCACGTTTTTCGCCTTCGAGACCCACGAGTGGCTGACGGAACACCTCGGCGAGCAGGGGCGGGAGCCTTCCGTTTACCGACGCAATGTGATCACGCGCGGGGTCGATCTGAACGCACTCATCGACGAGGTATTCGAGGTGCAGGGCGTACGCTTCTTCGGCACGGAGGAGGCAAAGCCCTGTCTCTGGATGAACCAAGCGTTTGGGGAAGGCGCGGAGAATGCGCTGCGCGGACGAGGCGGACTGCGTGCCCGCATCCTCAGCGACGGCGTGCTTCAAAGCAGCGCGGTGCCGCAAATGGTGATGTGATGCACTTTAGCGCCGCACTGCTCGCCGGAGGCCGCTCCACTCGCATGGGACGGGACAAGGCATGGCTCGACTGGCATGGGTCGCCGCTCTGGCGCGCGCAGATGGAAAAGCTCATAGCCCTCAGTCCCGAAAAGCTCATCATCGCCGCGCGCGCCGAGCAGGACTTCGCAGGGCAACTCGCGCGTGCGCCCTTGCCCGCAGCCATCACCCTCGTGAACGATCCCGCTGGCGAAGACTGCGGCCCCATCGGTGCCATCACCCGCTGCCTCCGCGTCTCGGCGGGGCCGCTGCTCGTGCTCGCCGTGGACATGCCGACAATGACGACCGATTTCCTGAGGGATAATCTGCTTTCGGTCGCTGCGACAAGCAAAGGCGCGGTGCCACGCGGCCCAAACGGTTACGAAGCGCTCTCCGCCGTTTACCCGACCGAGGCGCTGCCGCTCTTCGAGTCCGCGCTCGCAGCCGGAAGGTATGCACTCCAGCCCTTGATCACCGAGCTGGCCGCCGCCGGTTTGTGCTCCGTCGTCGCGGTGCGGGCCGAGGAAGAGGAGTTTTTTTTCAACGCCAACACACCGGATGAAGCGGCGCGGCTTTTGAGTTTTCCAAATCAAGAGGCGCGTGCATAATGGCCGCCCCCATGCCGCCCCCGAGTCAAGATAACGATCCAACTCCACCACGGAGATCCAGTTGGTGGAGTCCGAACCGAGGGGCGTGGCGCTCGCCTTGGTCATTGGATGACGGAAGGAAGGCACCTCCGGCGAAAGCACCCCCGCCCGAGCCAAAAGCACCGGTCGCGCGCAAGCGAGAATCTCCCCCACCGAAAGACGCTCCTCTGTTGAAGAGCATCCTGCAGCAGCCGACCATCGCCGTCAGAGAGTCCGCGCCACCGCAGAAGGCGGAGCCCAATGCGCTGCCGCCCGAACCTGCGCAGGCTATCGCCGCGCCCGAGCCAGTCGAGCCGCAGCTCGCATCTCCGCCGCCACAGTCGGTGGTCCCACAAGTCATCGAAGCGCAATCCGCGCAAGCCATCACCGCACGACAAGAGCCCCTCCCGCAGCCACCGCCAGCGCAACCTCCGGCGCGAGTCGTGGCGGAAAAGATCGTCGCTGAGAAGCCGGTTGTACCAGCGACGATCTCGCTGCCGCCCGTAACGACGAAGCCCGTTTTTCATCAGCCTGCGGTGACAACGATGCCGACCGCGAATGTTAGGCAACCGGCACCGCCTCCTGCGGAGAAACCACCGCCGCCGCCCGTCGTCGAAAGCAGAGCGGCGTTTCCATTGCCGCCGATGCTTCCGGCAGTGCCACCGGTCGAGGACACTCCCTTCAAAGTGGAGGTGGAGCCTACACCACGGCAGCAGCCATCGCCCGCCACACGCGCGCCCGTTTCGACCATCGACACGCGACCACCGGCTCGTGAGCCAGAAACCATTCCGTCGGCTGTTACCGATGCTCCGGTAGTCCGCTCGCGCCGATTCCAACCTCCGCGAGCACAGCCGCCCGACGAGAAGACGTCGCGGGCACCAGCGCAACCCGCACGGCCCGCTCCACAAGAGCCCACTCCATCCCAAGCTGAGATTCCGCCACCATCCGAGTCCCCGCGGCGTCCGCGCGCGATGCCAAATCCGCCACCGGCGGAAGTCACCTTTCAACCCGAGCCACTGGCACTCCAGGACGTTGAGCGTCCGATGCTTCCGCCGCTCGACCGAGATCTGCCATCTCAGATCGGCGAGTGGCCGCCGCGCCGACCGCGCACGACGTATTCGAATCCGTGGCGGAAGCTGCTCGTGCTGTCACTGATCGTATTCGCATTCACGGTCACGACATGGGTTTACTGGCAGGACGAGAGACCGCCCTCCGAGGAGACCCTTCAGATCAAGCGTGACTTCGACGACTCCCAACGTCCCTCCGCCTTCGGGCGGATGCGCACGCTGCTCACCTCCGTCGCGCCTGTGCAGAGCGCCGAGTTGGTCGGGGTGCCGCCATGGCGCTGGCAAACGCCCGACCTCGCGCGCATGGTGGATGCAAACGGCATTGCACGCGAAAACCTGCGTGATCTATTGGAGGAGCCCGACTGGCATCTGCGCCACAAGGCTTGGTTTGAAGAGGACATGGGCATCCATGGCGCATGGACGAGCCTCGCCATACTGAAACAGGCTGAGTCGGCCTACCTCATGCGTCGGGGCGAGGAAGAAGCCGCCTTTTCCGCCGCCATCGACCTCGCCGAGCTGGCGCGCTCTCTTCAAGATCTGCAAGCCTGGCCGTCTTATTATGATCGCTCGCTGCACATCTTCGAGCGCGCCTGCCAAACGCTCGCCGATCTGCTGCGAACGACGAAACTCGACTCCGTGCGGCTCGGCGCGTTTCAGGATGAGTTCGTCAAGTGCGCGCCGTCAAACGACGCGCTGCGTTCCGGCATGAGCGCGTGGTACCTCTTTGAGAAAAAGCTCATGCTCGGCCCGGAGAGCCAGGAGGCCATCGACACCCTGCCAGGTGGCATCTTTTATCAGCGTCCTGGTCGGCTCTTCTTCAAGCCGAACCGGACGCTGGAGTTCTTTGTGCGCAGCTTTCGTGATCTGCGAGATGAGGCGGAGAAGGCACCTTACAACCGGTCCAGCCAAGTCGGTCTCCGTGTCGGTCGCGTTGGATCAGGCTTTGGACTCCCTAACTCGGCGGGAGAGGCCTACTTCGCCAGCCGCATCGTGCCCTACATTTCTCTTCCAGAGCGCCAGACCATCGCCCATGCGCAGCATGCAGTCGTGGTCACGCTCTTTGCCCTGCGGCGCTTTCACGCCGACTACAAGCGCTTGCCTCCGCACCTCGTGAATCTGCGGCCTGATTTCCTATCGGACCTGCCCGTTGATCCATTCACCGGCCTGCCGTTGAAATACGATTTCGCCAGCGGCATCGTGTCCTCCGTCGGCACCAATTATGATTCCGACAAAGGCGTGCCAACCGACCCGCCACTCGCAGACCACCGCGAGATCGTCGCACAGGCTGGCAGAGATCCTTGAACGGGAATCCAGCATGCCCGCCCGTGCGCCGAACAGGGTGAAAAGCGCGGCTCTTCTCCCGCGCGGCGCAATATGTGCCCTGCAAAGAGCAATTCTTGCAAGACGCGCGGACCTTGCCACGGTTAGACAAGTGCCTTTCAAGAGGAGCACCTCCGCAGGTCCCGCACTGAGTTTTTGAACCCTGAATCCTGAATTTTTCCCCGCATGTCCACCGTCGCCGCCCTCTCCGCTCAGCTCCCGCCACCGATCCCCGTGACGGTGCGCCGTTTTCGGCAGCCGAAGAAGAACATCCCGCAGACGAAAACGGAGCGTGACCGCATCCTCAGCGTCGTGCGAGACTACGCGGCGGATGCCGATCTGGTGCCACCGATGCCGCTGGATGAACTCGGCACGCACACGGACAAGCTGATGGCCATCCACGGCATTGATCCAGCGCACCGTGATTACACCGGCGTGCTCTTGAGCAACGAGTTGTGGCGCGAGTCGCTGGCCACCGTGCCGTTTGAGAAGCGCCTGCTGCTCATGCCCAAGTGCCTACGCGTCGAGAGCAAGTGCCCGGCGCCGTTTGATGAGTTCGGCCTGCTCTGCAAGCAGTGCGGCCTTTGCACGATTCAAGATTTCCAAAACGAAGCCGAGAAGCTTGGCTACGCGGTGCTCGTCGCCGAAGGCAGCGCCATCGTGATGTCGCTCATTCAGACCGGAAAGATCGAGGCCATCGTTGGCATCTCGTGCCTGCCAGTGCTGGAGCGCACGTTTCCGTATGTCGAGGCTGCTGCCATTCCAGCGGTCGCGGTGCCCTTGCTTCAGGACGATTGCATCGACACCACGGTGGATATCGACTGGGTGTGGGATTACATCCACCTCACCAGCGACGACAAAACGCGCCGCTTGAATTTGAACTCGCTGCACGAGGAAGTGAAGACGTGGTTCACCGCCGATGCGCTCGACGCCGTGCTCGGCAAACCGCAGGGCCAGACCGAAGAAATCGGCCGCGAGTGGCTGGCGCGCGCGGGCAAGCGCTGGAGGCCCTTCCTCACCGTCGCTGCGTATCAGGCGCTGCGTGACAATCCGGAAGGCGAGCTCTCCGACTCGTTGAAAAAAGCTGCCATCGCCGTCGAGTGCTTCCACAAGGCATCGCTCATTCACGACGATATCGAAGACAACGACGCCGAGCGCTACGATGAGCCTACGCTGCACGCGGAGTACGGCATTCCCGTCGCGCTGAACGTCGGCGATTTGCTAATCGGCGAAGGCTACCGCCTGCTCGCCGACAACGATCTCTCATCCACCATCCGCGCCGCCGCGCTCAAGGTCGCCGCCGAGGGGCAGCGCGAGCTTTGCCGCGGCCAGGGAGCCGAGCTGCTCTGGAACAACAACCCCGTCGCGCTCACGAACACGCAGGTGCTCGAAATTTTCCGCAGCAAGACCGCACCCGCATTCGAGGTCGCGCTCAAGGTCGGTGCCGCGCTCGCCGGTCGTCTCGACGATGTCGAGGACGCGCTGCACCAATACAGCGAGGCGCTCGGCATCGCCTACCAGATCCGCGATGACCTCGACGATCTCGGCGACGACTCCGCCGCCGACAACAATGTCTCCATCCGCCCCAGCATCATCCTCGCCCTCCTCCGCGAACGCGGCAAAGGCGAGGTGAAAGACATCATGGAAGCCCTCTGGAACGGCAAAGTCGATTCACCACCCGACAAGCCCACCATCCGCCAATGGGCGCAAGAAAGCGGCGCGCACGAGAAAGCCATGCTCCTCCTCGAAAGCTACAAGGAACAGGCCATCCGCTCCCTCCAGGAAGTGGACATCCCCAACCTGAAAGGCCTCCTCCGCCGTGTGATCGGCAAGATCTTCAACGAACTCGAAATCAAAGGTTGGTGCAGCGACTTCGAGGAGAAGAACATCACCGACGAAGCCAAAGCAGCCGCAGCAAAAGCAGCCGAGCATCTGGAGCCAGCGGTGGTGAGCTAGCGCTGGCTTCAGCCCACGCCGCAGTGATGCGGCAAAGAGCGTCCTCTTTGGCCATACAGCGCCCGCCGATTTCTGCGATGCGTAAATGCTACCCGACGGCACTCTTGCGAGCGTGTTGGCAACTCCTATCAGGCGAGCCGGTTGCTATTTCACTCATTCATCCGGAAGGGTGAACAGAGTTCAATGGTAAAAGCTACATCACTTCCACTACGAGCAGCAAGAGCCGCAGCCTTTGCCCTTCAATGACGCGAGCTTCCGCTCGATCTCCAGCGACGTCGGCGTGATCGCCAAACCGCCCAGTGAGGTGCAGCGATGCTCTCGCGGCATGCTTTCGGACACGTGCTTCGCAGCGTCGATGACCTCATCCAGCGGGATCAGCGGGTCATAGCCAGCCAGAGCCATGTTTGCGCAGGAAAGCGCATTGCTGGCCGCCATCACATTTTTGCCGAGGCACGGCGCCTCGACTCGGTTCGCGATGGGATCGCAAATGAGGCCAAGCATGCTCTGAAAGGCCATCGAGGCCGCTGCGATGGCCTGATCCCGTGAACCACCTGCGAGCGTGACGAGTGCTGCCGCCGCCATCGAAGCCGCAGAACCGCCCTCAGCCTGGCAGCCGCCGACTTCCGCCGCAAAGGTCCAGCGTGTGGCGATGAAAACACCGATCAAACCCGCCGCGAGCATCGCCTTGGCCATTTGCTCTTCCTCTTGGTTCATCGCCTCGGCCATGGCGATCACCGCGCCAGGCAAGGCCGCACATGCACCCGCCGTCGGTGCGGCGACGATGACGCCCATGCTGCTCTTCACCTCCATGATCGCAGTGACGTAAAGGATGATGCGGTTCAACGCCCCGCCATCGAGCAGACGCCCCGCGTCCATCATCTCAGCAAAACGTCCGCTCTGATGATGCAGCACACGATCGTCATAACTCGTGCCCGCAATGCCACTGGCGATGGATTTCCGCAGAATGCGCACAATGGCGATCATTTTGTCGATGACTTCACGCTCGGTGAAGTTGCCACGGGCACACTCATACTCGACGGCGAGTTGCCAGAGCGGCGTGTGTTTCTTGCCATCGTGCTTCAACATGTCGGCACAGCTCATGAAGGGCACACGCATATCTTTGCGTGACGGCACCGGAAGCACGGGAGAGAGCTTCTTGACGCCGAAGGCTCTCAAATCGGCTGTGGGAACAAACTGCGCGGCTTTGACCTGAATGAGATGCGACTCGCCCAAGTCGTGAGTGATGACTTCATCAGCATCGAAGTGCGCAGCATTGCCTTTGCTCACCCAGATCAGCGTCTCATGATAGCCACCGTCCATCGTCATCGACACGCCGTCGATGCTCAGCACCTCCATCATGCCCCCGCCGGTGGAGATGGCGATGAGCGAGTGTGTTTCACGCGAGTTCTTCAAGGTCAGTCGATACGTATTCGGATGCGGATCGCCGACATCGACGGTTTCGATGCGCAGCTTGATTCCGGCCTCCGCCAGCGCCTTCGCCGACTCAGGCAGCCGCTCATCATCAGCTTCCCAGCCGAGCAAGCCCCCGAATAGGCCCATGTCGCTGCCCTGGCTCTCGTGCGTCGTCGGCAACGAACCCGCGCGATCAAACTCGACCAGCACCTCGCTGATCTCGCCCTCCATCAAATCCCGCGCCAGCCGCCCGATGCGCAACGCCGCCGCACAGTGCGAACTCGATGGCCCGCGCATCACAGGACCGATCACGTCGTTGAAAATGGAGACGATGTTCATGGTTTCATTTTGTGGACAGGGACGATGTTCTTGGTCACGAGCAAACGCATTTCAGCGAGCTTGTTAGCATGCTCGGGCTTCGTGGCGAGGTTGGTCCATTCGTGGGGATCGGTTTCGAGGTCGTAGAGCTCCTCTTCGTCGCCCGCGTAGTGGATGTAGCGCCAGCGCTGGGTGCTGAAGGCGTAGTTCTCGGGCTTGTCGAGATGCGTGAGGGCGGCGTGCGGCCATTCGGCCTGCGGGGTGCGCAGGAGCGGCGCGAGGCTGCGGCTGTCGATGTCCGCTTTCGGCGGCAGGCCGCAAAGGTCGGTGAGCGTGCCGAACAGATCGACGAGGCTCACGGGGCGATCACATACGCTGCCGGGCGTGGTGCCTTCGGGCAAACCGGGGGCGCCTTTCGGCACGCGGATCATGAGCGGCACGCGGGCGCAGACACGCCAGCCGGTGAACTTTTGCCAGTGCTCCTTCTCGCCGAGATGCCAGCCGTGATCGCTCCAGAGCACGACGATGGTTTTGTCGCGCTGCGGGCTCTTTTCGAGCGCATCCAGCACGCGACCGAGCATCGCATCGGCGAAGTGAATCGACGCGAGATAGGCCTGGATGCCCTTCTTCCACTGCTCGTGCTTCTGAATGTGCGCAAAGTAGCGATTCCGCGCGAGTCGCTGGCCCGCGGGCGGCAAATCATCGACATCATCCGCCTTGTAGCCGGGCGGAAGCTGTATGCTCTCGAGCGGGAACGGCTCGAAATACCCCTTTGGCACAAACCACGGCTCATGCGGCCGGTAAATGCCGCAGGCGAGAAAGAACGGCTTGTCGTGTTTGCGCTGGAGCTGATCGCCAATCCACTTCGTCACGGCCCAATCGCCGCCAAACTGCTCATCCGTGACATCCAGCGCCGCCCAGTCGGTTTCGACGTATTGCCAGTCGCCGGCACGCGGCAGGTTCACCGGCCGTTTCTCGGGATAAAACGTGTGAGGAAAGGGATTGTCCTTCGCTTTGGCCGGAAAGTAATCATCCCACGACGGCGGATCGATGATGTAATGCAGCATCTTGCCCGACCCCGCGCTCCAGTAGCCCTGCTTCGAAAAATACCGTGGCAACAGCTCCGCCTCCGGCATCACCTCCCGCATCTTTTGCAGGTTATGGTAAAGCCCCGAGCGATGCGGCGGCAGACCACTGAAGATCGCCGTGCGCGAAGGATTGCACGAAGCCGCCGCCGTGTAAGCATTCCGAAACAACACCCCGCTCGCCGCGAGCCGATCCAGATTCGGCGTCCTCGTCTGCGGATGCCCGCCGAGACAGCCAATCCAGTCATTGAGATCATCCAGTGCGATGAAGAGCACGTTCGGCCTGCTCTCCGCCGCCAGAGCATGGCCGCCAAAGAGCGCCGAGATCGCAAAGAGTGTCAGAACCGATTTCACCACCCTGATTCTGCCGCGTCCAGCCCGCCGCGTCTTGGCAAGATTGTCATCGCAAGGCGAGCAAACAGGCACAGGAAGCCAGTGTGGTGCAGCCGTCTCGGCTGCGGACCGGTAAACCACCGCCAGAATGGCTTCGAGGCTTTCGTGCTCCATCTAGCGAGCGACCTCTCTGCCGCCTCGTTTCGAACTATCCGGAAATTCCGGATAGTTGCCTCTATAGCCAATGCTCATTGATGGTCTAAACGTCTTTCTGACACAGCTCTGCCATCAGAGCGCCAGAGCATCTCGCCTTCAAACCGACACTGAACACGCGTCCGGCCATCCTCGGTCTGGTAGAGAATGAGGTAGGATTGGGGTGAAGGCTCAGACATTTCAGGCGAAAACTATTTCAAGTTATCCGACACGGAATCGAATCGCCATTCGTGGAAATTTGCCATTCCAGCCGCCAGATAGTCCTGTTCAACCATTTTCAGCACGTCTGCGCCATGTGTCATGAGATCCTCCATCAGGCGTTTTTCTTCAGCGGTTCTTCTCTCGAACCAGTCAGGCGAGTATGCCGCGTTCTCACACCCCTTCACCACGAGGCCGAATAGCAAATCCTCGACGGCCTTGCCTCTTCTGATCGCAGATTGAAGAGTCGAAATGAAATGACGGCAAACGTCATCACTTGCCTTATGCCATGCAAAAAGGAACGCCCAGCCTGAATCCATAGGAGCAAATGAGAATGTGAGGAGTGCACGACGAGCTGTCCAGTCTGCCAGGTTTTGAATGGGCTCCCCATTAAAACCCCAGTCAGGATAGATTTGACCCGAGAAAACTGTAGTTGGCGCGCATGACGATCTGAATAGCACATACCTAATGTCATCAAAGTTGCCGTTGCGATGCGACTTATCGAAGCAAGCTTGCTCAACCTGTAGCCCGTATAGCCCCAAGCGATTGCCTTCGCAGCATCCTTCCAACAGCTCCCTCGTCGCTTTGGTTCCATGGAAGCCTTTTAGCTGTTGATCCAGAATCTCTACAGCACACTCTTTGGCAAAGCGTTCTTTGAGGATGCATCGATAAGCGTATAGAAAAACTTGCTCCGAGGTGGGCTTCAGTTTCTCCAAATCGATAGGGCGGAACAGTGAGCTATCATGATGGTGGCAGAGCCCTCTAAAGACCGACATCGAGTTGGTGTGAGTCTGGGTCAGACTCAGCCTCCCTTTGTTTCTTTTGATATCGGTATGCTTTTTCGAGATCGCATACACGTAGCCATTTCGGTCGATCATCGAAAGCGATCCGTTCTTTTGGATGGAGTGGGCGTCTATGATCTCACTGCATTTGTCAGTGGTCTGATAGAATAGGCATCTCCCCTGGGATTGAACTGAGTGCTGAGTTTGGATGAAACCACTCAGATCAATCTCTCGTGGCAGCTTTTGTCTTGATGGGGCCTGTGAATAAAGATCTTCCGCAAGAGTATGGGCCATTATTACCATCCCTATTCTGTATTTTTGGGCTTCAACATACCCAAGCTTCAGTGCGTCACTTTCACGAAAATCCTCCAAGGAAACAGGCATTGGGCTTGTCGTCAGCGATTGGATGAGCCACCCGCTCCGCTTGACCGCATATGTGGCTATATTCAAAGCCGAAATAGGATCATCTTCCACGATCCAGCAATGGGCTAACCCTCCAACAATTCTTTTGTCCACCAAGCCTTCGTCGCTTGGAACAACCTCAAATGATAAATAGAAGGTTTTTTGAGCCATGGGGTTTACATCGTTGGAGTATTCCCATTCACTCACCAGCGTCCATCTCCATCCGCACAATATCCGCCAGTTGCTTCGCCGTTGGCAGTCTTCCCTTCAACTCGCCGGGCAGCTTCGATTGCAAGGTGTAGGCGGCGACGCCGATGGGGTTGGCTTTGGTGCGAAGGGCATACTCGACCTCCACGTCGTCTTTTTCGGCGCAGAGGATGATCCCGATGGAGGGTTGGTCGCCTGGAGCGCGTTCGGTGTCGTTGAGGAGGTTCAGGTAGAAGTCCATCTTGCCAGCGAACTCCGGCTCGAAGGGACCGAGCTTCAATTCGAAGGCCACGAGGGCTTTGAGGAAGCGATGGTAGAACAGCAGGTCGATGAAATACTCCTTCTTTCCGAGCACGAGCCGATGCTGTCGTCCGACGAAGCAAAATCCATAGCCGAGTTCCAGAAGGAAGGCCTGCAAGCGACTGATGAGGCGGTCTTCGAGTTCACGTTCCCGCACCGCACGACGCAGGCCGAGGAACTCGAGGTTGTAGGAGCTTTTGAGCATCTCCTCCGCCTGCTCGGCAAAGTGCTCTGGCAGCGCGAGGTCGAAGTTGTGCGTCTTCTTCTCCGTGACTGCCCGCTCGTAGGCACCGGCCTTGATCTGGTTCAAAAGCACGTTCCTCGACCACCCGAAGCTGGCCGTGGCTCGCAGATACCAAAGCCGGGCTGCAGGTGCGGAAACCTTGTCGAGAAGGAAGCGATGATGTCCCCACGGAATTTCTGCCACAAGCTGTGGCAGAAATGATCCCGGCTCGGTGGTTCCCAATTTGGCCACAGCTTGTGGCCATTTTGTGCTGGATGCCTTTTCTGCGACAGGCTGTCGCAGAAATTTCGCCTTGGGACCTTCATTTTCCAATTTGGCCACAAGCTGTGGCCAAATTGCTTCACTGCTGTAGGCAAGATAGAACCGCTTCATGTCCCGCAGGTTCCGAGGCGAGAAACCACTCATGTCAGGGAACGCCGCCCGCAGCTCTGCTGCAACCATTTCGACGACGGACTCGCCCCAGTTGAGTTCTTTTTGCTTTTCCACAATGCCGCGCCCGATGTCCCAGTAGAGCGTAACCAGTTCACGATTGACGTGTCGGGCTGCCGACAGTCGTGCGCTGGCGATGCGTGACTTCAGATCGGTTACGAACCGCTTGTAGTCAGTGGTCAGAGCGAGGGTTGTATCGCGAGACTTTTTCATGGGGTCAAGATGGGCAGATGATTTCAAACGCTACCGCTTCCTCACATAATGAGCCCCGCGCCCCTGGCCTTTCGGCAGGAGGTGGCCGTGCTGGACGAGTTCCTTCAAACGCAGCTTGAGTGTGCTGGGTTTGCCGTTGGTTAGCTTGACGAGCTGGCCGAGCGTAAGTGTCTCGTGGTCGACGAAGTGGGTGAGGATCTTCTTGGCGAGCGGGTGGAGGTCGGTGGCATGCGTATCCTCGATGGCGATCTTCTTCGCGAGCGCGTCTTTTTGCTTCACGAGGGAGCGCAGGAAGAACATGAGCCAGGCTTCCCAGTCGGGCTTTTTTGCCTGAAGCGTGGTCTGGGTGCGACGGAGGGCGCGGTAGTAGCCCTCTTTGGAAGCCTCGATGACGCTCTCCAGCGAGCTGTAGGGCACATAGGCATACCCGGCACGCAGGAGCATGAGTGTGGTGAGCACACGGGAGAGGCGGCCATTGCCATCCTGAAACGGATGGATGGCGAGGAAGACGACGATGAAGCTACCGATGAGCAGCAGTGGATGCAGGGAGCGCTCGCGGTCGGCCTTGATGAACCAGGCGACGAGAGCCTCCATCTCGCGCGGTGTGTCGAAGGGCGAGGTGGTCTGGAAGACGATGCCGATCTCCTTTCCATCGGCATCGAAGGCGGCGACGTGGTTTGGCAGGGTCTTGTAGTGGCCGCGGTGGCGTTCGTCCTTCGTGCTGTAGCGCAGGAGGTCCTGATGGAGCTGGCCGATCATGTTTTCCGTGACGGGGATCTGATCGAAGGCATCAAACACCTGATCCATGACGTATGCATAGCCTGCGACCTCCTGCTCATCGCGCGTCTTGAATTCGGTGATGTGCAGGCGGCCGAGCAGGTCCTCGACTTGGCGGTCGGTGAGCCGGGAACCCTCGATGCGGGTGGATGAGCCGACACTCTCGATGGTGGCGACCTTGCGCAACCCGGTGAGTTTTTCGGGCGAAAGGCTGCGGATCATGCGCCACTGCCCTTTGAAATCCTCCAGCTCGGCGATGAGCCGCAGCATCTCGGGCGTGATGGTAAAAACAGGGGGAAGCATGGCGGTCTTGGCTGATTATTTAGCCGATTTTGGCCGATTATAGCCGATTCCGGCGGCCGGGGCAAACAGGGGTTCGTTTGTCCATTTTCCAGTCCAATTCAGTCCATTTATGGCCGATTCGGAGCGGGCGGAGGCAGCCGGGACGGCTGCACCACATTGCTCAACCAGTGCCTAGGGCCGGCTGCGACCGGTGGTTTTCGATTGTTCGAGCAAGGCGTGGAGTTCCTTCACGATCTCGGGCCTCTTCGAGTAGAGATTCGTGGTCTCGCCGGGATCAGTCGCGAGGTTGTAGAGTTGGGCGGGGGCCTCGGGATCGGTGTCGGGCAGGGCGAAGGGCTTCAGTTCGTCTTTGTCGTAGTTGTTTCCGCCGGAGCCGCGGTGGGCGATGTATTTCCACTGGCCGCGACGAATCGAAAGCGTGCGCTGCCCGGCAAAGGCCTGAGTGAGCAGATAAGGACGGATCGGAGCGGTGGCGGTGCCTTCGAGGGCGGGGAGCAGGTTGAAGCTGTCTTCGGCGGCATTGTGCGGCAATTCGCTGCCGGTGATGGCCGCGACGGTGGCGAGAATGTCGGTGAGGCAGAGGGTTTGATCGCTGGTGCTGCCAGCTTTCACCTTTCCGGGCCAGCGCACGATGAAGGGCACGCGGTGGCCGCCTTCCCACGCATCGCGTTTGATGCCGCGCCAAGGTTTGGCACCATCGTGGGCATGATCGGCACGCATGTGGATGACGCTCGCCACTTCGGGGCCGTTGTCGCTGCTGAGGATGATGAGGGTGTTGTCGGCGAGGCCGTGCGTTTCGAGTTCGCGCATCAATTCGCCGACGATGTGGTCGAACTCGGCGATGAAGTCGCCATGTGGCCCGGCTTTGGATTTCCCTTGGAATTCCGGCGCGGCGAACGACGGCAAATGCACAGCCTGCGTGGCATGGTAGAGGAAGAAAGGCTGCTCCGGCGAGGTGCGTGCGTGCTTCGCGATGAACTCGCGGCTCTTCTTCAAGAAGACGAGATCCACCTCCTCCATCGGAAAGTCGGGCGCGATGAATCCGGCGCGGCAATCGTTGGCATACGGATGCTTCGGGAGCTTTGATTTGTCGATGGGACCGGTGGGCGGCACGGGGATGTGATCGCCGTCGATGAAGGCGTAAAGCCACTCGGTGGTGGGGCAGCACGCAGTGCCGAAAAACTGATCAAAGCCATGATCGAACGGCCCACCCTCGATGCGGCGCGTGTAATCGATGCGCTGCACGGCAGCGCGTTCGCCCGAGTGGATCGCCTCGCCGGCCTGATCGCGAAACGTGAGCCCGATGTGCCATTTGCCGACCGCCGCGGTGGCGTAGCCCTGCTTCTTCAACATCCCCGGCAGCGTGAGCTTGCCCGGTGCGATCAACGACGGCCCGCCCGTGCCCTGAAACACCGTGCCGCCATTCGGCACGCGAAACGCCATCTGCCCCGTCATGAGGCTGTAACGCGATGGGGTGCAAACCGTGGCCGGACTGTGCGCATCGGTGAAGCGCATGCCTTCGCCAGCGAGCTTGTCGATGTTGGGTGTCGGGACCTTCGAGTCGGCGTTGTAGCAACGCACATCGCCGTAGCCGAGGTCGTCGGCGAGGATGACTAGGATGTTCGGCGGAGACGAAAATGCCGAATGATGAGCCGAGCAAAGCGAGACAGCCAGCACCGCGAAGCGTGTGCTGCTCCGAAGGAGTGAGCGAAGCGAAGCAACGGCGAAAGCCGAAAAGAGGAGTGCGAAGGACTTCATGGGAGAATCTCCTGACGAGTGGCGATGGGCACGTAGCCAATCTCATAACCCTTCGGCGGCGTGAGGATGAGCGCAGGATCAATGTCTGCGAGCTTGCCGAGATCGGGCGGGGCGAGGTAATCACGATCTTTGGTCCAGGCGCGATGCAGTTTCTCGATGCGTTGCTGCACTTGCTCGCGTTCTTCGGGTGTGAGGTCGGCGTTGAGCATGGCGGGCTGGTCGGCGAAGCGATACCAGTAATACGTGACCGTGCTGCCATCGCCGAGCTTGGCTTTGAAGGGACCGGCGACGGGGCCGGGCTTTTTCCAGCAACTGTTCGCATCATCGGGTGTCGTGCGTGGCTCCTGCGGCTTTTCCTTCGGCGTTTCAAAGCGGTGATGGGTGAGTTTGGCGTCGGCAGGAGCTTGTTTGGCATCCATGACATGCCACTGCGGCTTGCCGCGAGGATTGGTGCCGAGTTGGAAATACTCGGGCAGGACGACGAGCGAGCCTTCGCGGCGGGTGAGCTGCGCGTTCCATTGATA
>Ga0075163_10004298_pt1 | contig 19127 bp, 7 predicted proteins | sample JI1023141ADNA_FD_71478 | JGI IMG/M metagenome (GOLD analysis project Ga0075163, IMG submission 71478) | Wastewater effluent complex algal communities from Wisconsin, to seasonally profile nutrient transformation and Carbon sequestration -... | ecosystem: Engineered > WWTP > Effluent > Algae...
TAAAAGCCCGTACATAAGTTGGACCGCGAGACTCTGCGAGCACCCCAAATTGTCGCCACGGGAGTCTCCCCGGAGCACGCTTTCTAGATTTCGACAACACGAGTCTCCCGCCGACGCATCCACTGCTTAAGATTGATTGAGGTAATCGGTGATTTGTTCGACTGTCCGAAGCTTCGCGGTCTTCTCGGGCGGCATGGATACATTGAATTTGGTTTCGATTTCAAACATCAGGGTCGCCATATCGAGCGAGTCAAACCCCTGGCTGACAAGGGGAGCATCGACCTTGAGCCTCCCAGGCTCTACATTCGTGCCCATTGCTTCCAAGATGCTGAGAATATCTTCATTCCTCACCATGACTTCGTTCCTTCCTCTCTCAATCACGAAATTCGAGGAGACAAGTCCCCCATGAAAATCCAACTCCAAAGCCGCTCAACACCAGAGGGCCGCGCTTTCTCCCCTCTATGTAGTTCTTCATCATCAGTGGGATGGAGGATGAGACGGTGTTGCCGTACTGCTCAATCTCAAATGGGACTTTTTCGCCCGGCACCTTCAAGTCCTTTTTGATGAGATCGACGACACGCTTGGAGCCTGGATGGAGCACAAAGGAATCGATCTCGTCAACGGACTTTCCATGCTTGCCCAAAAGCGCGCGGATGCTTGCCGGCACCACTCGGGTCGCGTGAAATAGCACCGTTGTCCCGTCCATCTGCAAGCAGGGCGCTGCGTCTCCTTTCAGCTGCGCGTCGTTCAGATACAGGCACGAAGTACTACCTGGCTCCGTCCCAAAGCTCGCGTCGACAAGCACAAACCCCGGAGTGCCGGGAGTAAGATATGTGACGCTGGCGGCGTCCCCAAAGATGAGAGCGGTATTCTTGTCCTGCGGATTGACGATCTTCGAATACGGATCGCAGGTAAAAAGGAGTGCATGGGAGAGTCCCAGGCAAGTCATGAGAGACGTGAGGAGCGCAAGGCCATGCACATATCCCGCACAACCCTGAGAGATATCGAACGTCATACACGCCTTACCGAGTCCGAGTTTCTGATGGACGATGGCGGCCGTGTGTGGAATGCTGACGTCGGGATTCTGGGTTACGACACAGCAGATCTGGACATCGGAGGGCGCAATGTTCGTCTGTGCGCACAGATCCGCGAAAGCCTTGACGCAGAGGTCACTTGTATCCTCTTCGGGGTCTTTCACCGCACGTGTCATGATTCCAAGTTTGGTGCGCAGAAAGTCTTCGTTTAGACCAAAAGTGGGAAGGAAATCGACATTCGATACTCGGCGTTCGGGGATGTACGTACCAATCTTACTAATTCGAATATCATAATGTGAACTCATAGATAAGCAGTTTGCTACTATAACAAAAATCCCTCTTGCGGGATATAGTTTGCTTCTTCCGGTGTCTATCTGCCCGTAAGTAGCGAGGATATCAATGGAAATGTTCGCAACTGAGGCTTGGGTTCTTCATCGCAGCGACAATTCCGGGGTGCCTTTACAGCTCGTTCGTGAGACTTTCAACTTCCCTGGGCTCGACGCGGATGAGGTTCTTGCCACGCCTCTCTATGGATGCTGGGAGGGGAATATGGACCACGCGCTGCGCCGGTCGCCGATCGACATCGGCGTCCTGCGCAACGAGGATCGGGTTGTCATCGGCAATGCCGGGGTGGTCCGCGTGGAGCGGGTCGGGAGCGCCGTCAAGGCGCTTGCCGAAGGAGACCTTGGCATCGTGTTTTGCAATGGGACGCCCGACGCAAACGGGTATCCCACCACGATCCTCGGCTATGACGCACCGGGAACCATGGGCGTGCTGGCAAAGACCATGAAGCTCCGCGAAGGGCAGCTCCTTCCGATTCCCAAGAGCTCGCCCCTCACGCTGGATCAATGGGCGGCGTTTTCCCTGCGCTATATCACCGCCTGGGCAAACTGGCACGTTGCCTGGGGATGCTGGCAGACGCAGATGCGCGAGGTGTCACCCGAGGAAGTCTTCGTTTGCGGATGGGGGGGCGGCGTCTCGTTCGCGCAGCTCCTGCTGGCGAAATCTTTCGGGTGCCGCGTGGCCATGATCGCATCGACGCCCAGCCGGCTCTCGCTCCTCCGATCGCTTGGCATTGAGGCCATCGACCGCAGCGCGTTCGACAAAAGTCGCTTTGAGGAAGGTCTGCTCTCTGCCCTGCGTCTGTGGACCGGCGGGCGAGGAGTCTCGATATTCATTGATAACATTGGCTCCTGCTACCGGAGCACCCTCAAAGCGATTGGGCGTCAAGGCGTCATCACCACCTCGGGGTGGAAGCATGGCATCACGCATCCCACCATGCGCTCGCTGGAGTGTATCAGTCGCCATATCCATGTGTTCACGCACTACGCGCGCTATTGCGAGGGTGTTGCGGCCGTCGACTTCGCAAACAAAGGAACGTGGTCGCCACCCCGCGCCGGGCGCATTTATACCTGGGATGAGATCCCCGAGCTCGCGCAGAACTATGCGTCGGGCGCAATTGATGATTACTTCCCGATCTTCTCAGTGAACCAGATTGACGCAGGTGGGGCGGCGTAACAGCGGGGCAGCGAGAGCTACTTCAGCTCAGCATAGCTGCGCTGCAACAGCGGGTGAGGGTTCATGATAAACGAAGGTGTTCGATCCGGCGTGGGTGGCGCGCCGACGAGCTTGCTGGACGTTGCGAGCTGCTGTAGGCGGAGACGCAGAACCTTGAGCACCGTTGACGGTCCGATGAGCAGACGCGGGCTGCCCAGCATGTGAACGACGCGCGCAATATCAAGGCCGACTTCCCTGTCGATTGCGCCCAAGTCCAGGACGCCGTGAGAATACCAATGGATCAGAGAGAGCCACGGCGGTCGCGGTCCCACGGTCTCGGGTCGGCGCAGCTCTTCGGTGATCACGCTCGACCATGGCACAGCCAGCAGAGTAGCCAGCCGCTTCTGAAATCGCTGCGACAGCCCACGTAGCGAAGGCTCGCGTTGCTCATCCAGGCAGCGGCCTAGCTCAACAGCCGAAAGGCATGGCAGCATCATGCCCTGGCCGTACGTCGGAGTCGTCATGTACACGGCGTCGCCCAGGACAACAAGTCCGTCTGGCATCTGGTCGATGAGCTCGTAGTGGCGGCGGCGGTTTGATGGAAACTTGAAGGCGCACGGCTCGCCAGCGGGGGTCGCACGCTGCATGTAATTGTAGATGTGTGACTGGGGCAAAGAGCGAGCAAACTCAAGAAACCCTGCCTCGTCAAGAGGGGGCTTCTCTCCAGAGAGACCAAGGAAAGTGACCATCGCCAAGCCATCGGTTATGCGATGGATGTAGCCGCCGCGGCGACCGTGCGAGGCCGTGGGATGAATGCCTAGCAGCTGCCAGTCGGGCGGAGGGCCCGCGGGCTGCCGGTACAGACGGCTGACATAGGCGATGTTGACGGCCACCTCTTCATCGGGCGGCGGGGAGTAGCCCAGCTCGCCAAGCCAGGCTGGTGTGCGCGAGCCCCGCCCGCTGGCATCCACCACCAGGTCAGCGCGCAGGATCTCCTCTCTCGCCGGATCGTCTTTTCGCGCTAGGCGAACGCCGGAGATCCTGTTCGATCTCTTGTCTCCATACAATCCACAGACGGTCTGTCCACTGTGCAGTTCGATATTTGGGAGCGAGATGAGCAGGCGGCGGACATGCTGCTCGAACACCGCGCGGCTGCAGCCGATGGAGGGAACACCATAGGGGAAGCGGGGTAGCCATACTCCATGTTGATCGAACAGGAGCCAGTCGCGCCCGGCGTCCCCAATCTCGATTCCGGCGCGATCCAGATTCTCCAGGAGGGTAGGAAACAGCTGACACAGAACCTGAAACCCTGCCCCCATGAGGGCGTGGAAGTGTTGACCCTGTGGAACTCCGCGGTGCTGCGAGGTGTCCTCGGTCAGCGGATCACGCTCAATGAGCGTCACCTTCGCAGCTCGATCGTGCAAGATGCGGGCAGCGACAAGTCCGGCGATGCCAGCGCCGATGACAACGGCGTGCTCAATCTTGTCTTGGGGGCTTGTGCGAGTTTTTTCTTTCATGGTCGCTCTCTCTGCACTTTTACGGTAAATCGAGGACGTCTAGGTCGCCCATACCTTCGCATTTCAGATGTCGATAAAGGAAGACCGAAAGAGCCCTGTCGAATTGTCGGGTGTCAGCCCGGCTTCACGATGGGTCCGCTGGTGCGACCCGCTGTCAGCCATATGGGAACAGCGGTCCAAGTATCGGCTTCGTGAATGGATGTGCACTGGTGGAAACACGAAAAGTCGTTACCAGATCCGCTATGGACGAGAGCATCAGCTTGGCCGGAGGCCTGTGAGGCAGGGTGAGAGCAGAGACCGAAATGCCAATCACAATTTCTTTGATGAAAAGGACAAGGGGTGAAGGCTCCTTGCCGGGCCTAATGATGCGGTGTTAAACGCAGAAGCGCCGGCGGAACAACGTATGATTCGGGCTACAGTCAGCGACTTCACTTCCGCTCTCGGACACGTAGGTGTGAGTGCGTTTACCCGGAATCAGGAAGAGCAAGAAAAGATCGTCAAGGATTGCTCTGACAGACGTAAAATTCAGGGAGCTCAAAGTGGCATTGGAGGCCCCGTGGATTTTACATTGGAAGAAACGATCTATGACGGCCCGGAGACTCGGATCCGACGTGCCCTTCATGCACCATCTGGGGCCCGACTGGTGGTTAAGTTGCCGGTCTCAGACTCGCCAAGTCTGCGAACTATGGGTCGATTGGTTCATGAACACCAGATTCTCAACAAGCTCGGAAGTGTCCCTGGCGTGGTACGGGCGCACTCGCTCACCCAGCAAGCCGGATATCCTGCGCTCTACCTGGAAGATCTGGGCCTGCGTTCGCTTGACCGGCTGCTGGCCGAACAGGGGCGGCTTTCGCTAAAGGCAGCGCTGGGGCTGGCTGCGGCGCTATGTCGCGTCCTTGCGGGAGTGCATGCGGCAGGGGTTGTGCATAAGGATGTGAAACCGCAGAACATCCTGGTGGATAAGGACTGCACGCAGGTTGTGCTCATCGACTTTGGCATCGCTTCGGAGCTGGCGCTGGAGGCGACCGAGGCGAGCCTGCCAGAGGCACTGGAAGGGACGCTCGCCTATATTTCGCCAGAGCAGACCGGGCGCACCGCGCGAGGCATCGATGCCCGCACAGATCTGTACTCGGTGGGCGTGCTGCTGTTCGAGATGCTGACGGGACAGCTGCCGTTTACGGACAAAGACGCCCTGGCACTGGTGTATGCGCACTTGGCCAAGGCGCCACCTGCGCTGGAGAGCCTGCGGCCTGGTGTGGCCCCCGTTGTGTCGCGGCTGCTGGAGCGGTGTCTGGAGAAGGCACCCGAGCAGCGCTACCAGACCGCAGCGGGGCTGGCCGCCGATCTGGAGCGGTGCCTGCGGCTCATGCAGGACGACGGAACGATCGAGCATTTTGCGCTAGGGCAGAAAGACTTTTCGCCTAAACTTCTGATTCCGCAATCGCTGGTTGGTCGCGAAGCGGAGAGCCAGACGGTAGCTGAGGCCTTTGAGCGAGTGGCCCACGGCGCCGTGGAGGTGCTGCTGCTCGGGGGCGCCTCGGGCGTGGGCAAGACAGCGCTGGTCCGCTCGGTCTATCGCGAGATCGCCCAGATGGGTCATGGGCTCCTGCTGTCCGGCAAGCACGATCAGCTGGGACGCACGGCGCCCTATGCAGCTCTGGCTCAGGCCTTCAGTGGCCTGCTCAGCCGCCTGGCCGCCAGTCCCAAGGATGTGTTTGATGCATGGAAGGGTCGCATCGGACAGTCGCTTGGTCCCCTTGCCCGGGTGATTGCCGATCTGGTACCAGAGCTGGAATGGCTGATGGGACCGATGCCAGCGGTGCCAGTGGTGCCCGCAGAGATGGCCCATAACCGCCTCAAGCTCAGTTGGCGCAATTTCCTCCAGACTGTGACCGCAGCGTCCCCGCCGCTGGTGCTGTTTCTGGATGACCTGCAGTGGGCGGATCCGGCATCCATCGAGCTGTTGAAGACGTTGCTCACCGATGGGGACTGCAAGAACCTGCTGGTGATCGCGGCTTTTCGCGACAACGAAGTGGATTCGAGCCATCCGCTGTGGACGCTGGTCGATGCAATTGAAAAAGCCGGGGTCCATACGTCGCGGCTGACCCTGGGGCCGCTCAATGAGGCGTCGGTGCAGACGTGGCTCGCAACCACGCTGTCGGCAGAGCGGGCGCAAGTGCAGCCCCTCTCCGAAGCGCTGTATCAAAAGACCCAGGGCAATCCGTTCTTCCTCGGACAGTTGCTGCTGGAACTGCATCGGCAGAAGCGGGTGCGGCGAAACCTGGACGATGGGACCTGGCAGTGGGACCAGGATGCAGTGGAGCGCGCATCGGCGACCGACAACGTCGTGGAGCTCATGCGCAACAAGGTCGTGGAGCTGCCGCAGCATACGCAGGCGCTGCTGGGGCAAGCCGCCTGTGCGGGTCACAGCTTCACGCTGGGTGAGCTGGCGGTGGTCTCGGGCCAACCAACGTCGCAGGTGGTAGAAGAGCTACGGCCTGCGCTCCTGGCCGGACTTGTGAGTCCCCTCGATGGGCAATACCGCGAGGCCCAAGCGCTGGCACTGGTGCAGCAGCGCCAGGAGCTGGACGCCGGCTATCGGTTCTTGCATGACCGGGTGCAGCAGGCGTGTTACGAGCGGATCGCGCCAGAGCGGCGAGCGCGTACCCATCTTCTGATCGGACGCCGGCTGCAGAAGTCTTTCGAGCAGCAGGGCGGCTCCCATCAGAAGCTGCTAGAGCTCGTGCGGCACCTGAACCTGGGCGCCGAAGCCCTTTCCAGCGATGCGGAACGCAAGGAGCTGGCGCGGCTGAATCTGCAAGCAGCCAGGGCTGCCAAGGTCAACGGCTCGTACCGGCTACAGGCGACGTTGGTGGACCAGGCGCAAGCGCTTCTGGGAGAGCTGGCGTGGCACGAGGAGCCCGCGCTATCGGTGGAACTGGCACTGGAGCGGATTGAAGCAGATTATCTGCTGCGGGAGTTCGACTCCGTGTACCGCAGAGCGCAAGAGTTTTTGGCGCTGCCCTTGCCCGCGCTGCCGCGGCTGGCAGTGCAGGAACTGCGGATGCGCACGTACTTCACATCTGGGAAGTACGAGGAAGGGCAGCAGCTGGGTCTGTCGCTGCTCGCGGACCAGGGCCTTCACTTCCCCGATACCGATGAGGCCTGTTTAGGCCTCGCTGTCCAGGGAATCATGGCGTGCGATGCCTGGCTCAATGAGCATCCAAACGGCTTCGACGTCATGGCCGCCGAGCCCTCCATCGAGATTCTGCTGATGGATGCCATTGTGGTTTTTCTGCTGGCATGCCTGGGAACGAGCAACCGCATACCCCTCTCGGTAGCCACCCTGGTGCGCTGGACTCAACAGGTGATCGAAAGACAGACGATTACTCCCGTTGCGCCGTACGGGCTGGTCAATCTGGCGCAAGCGCGGGCGGCATTTTTTGCAGATTACCGGGGGGATGTGCGCTGGGCGAAGGTGGGCGCGCAGACCGCCGAGCGGCTCGGATCGCCCTTTTTCCCAGAGTGCGTCAGCATGCGAGGGTTTTTCGGCATCTATGAAATGCCGGTGGAGCAAACCCGAGAGTTCCATCAAGCCGCGCTCCGCAACGCGAGAGCATCAGGCTCCTATACGGGCACGAGCTGGGCAACCTGGAGCGAGCTCATATACGTGGATTTGTGGGGAGGGCGCCCGCTGGATCAGACCGCAGCCAAAGAGCTTGAGCAGCGGCCTTTGATGGCGGCGCTGGGCGATATGTTGGGACAGCATTCGCTGGCTCTTGCCGCAAAGTACATGGCCTTTCTGCGCGCCGCCCCAAGCACCTGGTCCCCGTCCGATCCAGACTGGCTATCCGGGGGTTCCCGCTCTTCGTTTGCGGCGGGAGATCTTGCGTATATGGAAGCCGCGCGCATTCTAGAGGCCCATCTGTTTCTGGCCTTTGGCGAGTACGCACAGGCCCGTGATCGTGCGGAAGAAGCTGAACTCTTCCGAGTCAACGTCATGGGCACACCATTTGTGACAGAAATTTCGCTGTGGCGAGGGCTTGCCGCAGCAAAGTGCTGCGTGCCCGCCCTGTCCCAAGAAGAGCGCGCGCCTCTCTTGGCCACGCTCGATCATGCAATTGAGCGCTTCCGTTACTTCGCGGAAGGCTGTGCCGAGAACTTCCTGCACAAGCTGCGCCTGCTACAGGCCGAGCACGCCCGCGTCCATGGCAAGACCGATGAAGCCATGGCCAACTACGAAGAGGCCATAACCCTTGCGCGAAAAGAGCGCTTTCTGCCCATAGAAGGCTTGGCCGCCCAGTTTTACGCCGAATTTCACCTGTCCGCCGGACGTGAGCGCAGTGCCGCTCACTATCTTCACGAAGCGCGTGATGCCTACACTCGCTGGAACGCGAATACCCTTGTCAACTTTCTGGAGCAGAAGTATCCCGCGCTGCTGCTTAACAACACCTCAGTTGCCCTGCCCAGCAGCCGCAGCCGCACCGTCACCAACACCACAAGCACTACGGGCAGCGTAGCGATCGATGTGAACACGACAGTACGTGCCGCCCAGGCCCTGACCAGCGAGCTCAATCCGCAGCGGGTTGTCGGAGCGCTCATGCAGCTGGTCCAGGAAAACGCCGGTGCCCAGTCCGCCGCCCTGCTCCTTTCCGATGGCGATCAGCTCTCAGTTTCAGCACTTCTCTCCGGATCCAAGGTCCTCGTCGGCCTTGCTGAGCCGTTGGCCGATTCTCATCCGGTCGCGCGCTCCGTTGTCCAATACGTCCAGCACAGCCGCGAGTCCCTGGTGCTCAGCGACGCGCCGTCTGACAGTCGCTTTGCTCAAGACAGCCACCTTCGCGCCGCCTCCATCCACTCTGTGCTCGCAGTGCCGCTGATTCATCAGGGCAGGCTCGGCGGCATTCTGTATCTGGAGCATGAAGCGGCCAACGCGTTCCCTGCTGCGCGCGTCCATCTATTAGGAGTCCTCGCTGCGCAGAGCGCCATCTCCCTGGAAAACGCCAGACTGTACGCCGACCTGCAGGCTGCCAACACGGGCCTGGAAGCCAAGGTCGCCGAGCGCACCGCAGCCTTGGACAAGGCACTCAAAGAGCTGTGGAGCGAGATGGATCTCGCCAAGAAGATCCAGACTGTCCTCTTGCCGAGCGATCCTCAAGTTCCCGGCTATGAGCTGGCCGCAGTCATGAATCCAGCAGACCAGGTTGGTGGCGACTACTACGACGTATTTCGCTTCGGCAATCAGGACTGGGTAATTATCGGCGACGTCTCGGGACACGGCGTTCCAGCAGGCCTTTGCATGATGATGATCCAGTCGATGATGCGCGCCGTTGCGCTGACCCTGGAGCGCTCGCAAGGGCCGTTGACTCCGCGCCGGCTGTTGGGGCTCGTCAACGAAGCCGTGGAAAACAACCTGAAGCTGATTGGCCTGAACAAATACATGACTGTTACGGCCTTCTGCATCGAAGGCGGAAACGTCAAGTACGCGGGACAGCATCAGGACTTGCTCGTCTACCGCGCGTCCAGCCAGCAGGTGGAGCGCATCGAGACGCAAGGAATATGGATCGGAATTACCGAAGGTGACATCACTGACTTTCTACAAGACGACGAGCTGCAACTGGCACCGGGAGATCTGCTGCTGCTTTACACCGATGGTTGCACCGAGTCGAGGGTTGGCGGTCACTTGCTGGGAACCGAGGGACTTAGCGACCGCTTTGCAAGCCTGGCCAAGACGACGCAATCCAGCGCGGCAATCATCGAAGGTATTCTTCAATCGCTCAAGGGTGCTGTAATTCATGATGACGTGACGCTGATGGCGCTGCATCGCCTGAGCGTTGCAACGGAGGTTGTATGAGCAAACGACGGAACTGGACCATTCCCCTGATATCGTATCTGCTCCGCGACCTGCGAAAGTTTGTCGATGACGCAACTCAGGAGCTGCCGAAAGATGTCCGCGATGCCTCGATCATGGTGGCAGTGGAGCTGGCCAGCAATGCCATCAAGCACGGAGTCAGCGTACCCGATGCAGAGGCTGCAAGCATCGAACTGACCATGTCTCCGCATGAGATCCGTTTTGAGGTAAGCAACGGCGTGTCATCGCCGGATGCGTTGAAGGACCTGCAGAACCGGATCCATCGGATCGCCACAGCAGAGAGCAAAGAGCAACTCTACATGGAGCGATTGCAGCAGATGTTGGACGATCCGAAAGAGACTGGAAAGCTGGGGCTCCTTCGCATCGGCTTTGAGGGCCGATTTGAGCTTTCTTATAAATATAGCGACCAGATCGTCACCGTGATCGCAACCCGAGGTATTCAATGAACCCTACAGCCCGCACGTTGGATCATGAGGGGCTGACCCTTAGCTTCTCCATTACGAAGGACACCGCGACCCTCGTCTGGTCGGGAGTCAGCGAAATGCGCTCACCCGAAGCAGTTCTCGAGCCATTTCTCAAAGCTCGCGTGATGGAGTGCCAGAACCTCAAGCTGGTCGTAGATTTCCGTCCATTCGAGTTTATGACCTCAGCGACCCAGGCCCCCATCGTGCAGTTCTTGAAGAACCTGCACAAGAACAAGATCTCCACTGTGGTTATGTACAACACGCAGCTGGAATGGCAGCGGGTTTCATATCGATGTATGAAAATACTCTTCCGCGCCATGCCAAGCATTCAGTTTGAGTGCCTTTAGCATCTAATTAATATTTGATAACTTCTGGGGGGAAGTTTATCTCAAGTAGCGGAGGATAGCCGCCCGCGCACTGCGGCAGCTATGTCGAAGGGGCCCCCTTTGTGCCTGTTCTGTAGCGGCACAACCAATATGGTAAATTCCCCTATTACTACCTCCCAATCGCCCTCCTGAAGCCTATTAGGGCTTGGCGGGTGAGCATAAAAGGAAATCTATGAGTTTTAATGTAATGGAGGGGGCACTCCCCGGCCAGCATTCGGCGGTGTCGAAGGATCCTCTTTCGTTCGAAGAGCTCCGCAATTGGATTGCCCTGCATCTGTCCCAGCGCGCTGGCGTGGCGCCATCGGCCATCAATATGGCAGAGCGATTCCAGCGGCTCGGACTGGATTCGCTAGGCGCAACTGCAATGCTGATCGAGCTTGGGTTGATGCTGGGGCGACCGCTCTCGCCCACGCTCGCTTGGGAGTACCCCACCCCCGAGGCCCTATCACACCATCTGGCCAGCGGCGAGCTTTCAGCATCCAAGAGGCTCCTCACTGCGACCCCAAGGCGTCTTGATGATGAGCCCATTGCCATCATTGGGATGGCATGTCGATTTCCCCAAGCCCCCAATCCGGAGTCCTTCTGGGCGCTCCTGCGCGATGGTGTGGATGCGATCACCGAGGTACCCAAAGAGCGCTGGAACATCGACGCCTGGTACGACCCTGACCCCGCCACGCCGGGCAAGATGAACACAAAATGGGGCGGCTTCCTGTCCGCGGTGGATACTTTCGACCCGGGGTTCTTCGGCATCTCACCGCGTGAGGCGGGGCAGCTCGATCCGCAGCAGCGGCTTGCGCTTGAGCTGTCGTGGGAAGCGATTGAGGATGCTCAGCTCGCGCCTGCGAGCCTTCGGGACAGCCGCACCGGGATGTTCTTCGGGGCCATGTGGATGGACTATCTGCGCCTCCTGGCCGGGTCGTCAGAGACCATCTCACTGCATACGGCGACCGGACAGGACCTGAGCATCGTGCCAGGCCGGGTATCGTACTTCTTGGGACTCAACGGACCGAGCATCGCCGTGAACACGGCCTGCTCGTCATCGCTGGTGGCGGTGCACCTGGCCTGCCAGAGCCTGCTGCGCGGGGAATCGCAGCTGGCGTTGGCTGGCGGCGTAAACCTGCTGCTCTCCCCTGAGAGCACCGTTGTCATGTCGAAGTTCGGGGCCATGGCACCTGACGGTCGCAGCAAGGCCTTTGACTCGCGGGCAAACGGGTACGTGCGCGGCGAGGGTGGCGGCGTGGTGGTGCTCAAGCGTCTGTCGGCTGCCCAGGCAGACGGCGACCGGATTTACTGCGTGATCCGCGGCAGCGCGGTCAACAACGACGGCTTCAGCAACGGGCTGACGGCACCCAGCCCAAGGGCGCAGGAGGCGGTGCTCCGCGATGCGTGCACGGCAGCGGGCGTCGATCCCGCCGAGCTCGGATATGTGGAGGCCCACGGTACCGGAACCATGCTCGGCGATCCCATCGAGGCGGGTGCGCTCGGCGCAGTGCTGGGGACGGGTGCGGGACGGTCGGAAGATCGGCCGCTGCGCATCGGTTCGGTCAAGACCAACATCGGCCATCTTGAGGCCGCCGCGGGCATCGCGGGGCTCTTGAAGGTCGCGCTCTCGATGCATCACCGAGCGCTGCCGCCGAGCCTGCACTTCGAGCGCCCCAACCCGCACATCGCCTTCCAGGCGCTGAAGCTGCGGGTGCAGACGGAGCTCGCTCCCTGGGAGGGAGAACAGGGGCGACTGCTGGCTGGAGTCAGCTCGTTTGGATTCGGCGGCACCAACTGCCATATCGTGCTCGAAGCCCGCCTCCCAGAGGAGCCGCGCCTGTTCATGCTCTCGGCCGAGAGTGCAGAAGGGCTGCGTGCGGCAGCGCAGCAGCGGGCAGCGGCGCTCGGTCAGGCCGATGGTCCCACGCTGGAGACGGCATGCGCGCAGGCGGCGAGGGAACCGCTCGCGGCGTTCCGGCTTTCGGTGATGGCGCGGTCACGGGCCGAGCTCGGGCGACAGCTCCTGGCATTCAGCGAAGGGCGGGCCTTACCGGGGCTTTTCATCGGGAACGCCAAACAGCAGCGGCCGCGAGTTGCATTCGTGTTTGGCGGTCAGGGATCGCAGTGGCTCGGCATGGGGCGAGCGCTGCTGGCGGATGAACCGGTGGCGCGGGCTGTGCTGGAGCAGTGCGAGCGGGAGTTCCGTCGGCATGTGTCCTGGTCGCTGATCGAGCGGCTCACGATGGGCGGCGATGAGCTGTTTCAGCAGACCGATTTCGTGCAGCCGGCCCTCTTCGCACTGCAGCTGGCCCTTTCGGCGGTCTGGCGCGCCCGGGGTCTCGAACCCGACGCGGTCATTGGTCAGAGCCTGGGTGAGGTGGCCGCTGCCTGCGTGGCAGGGGCGCTCAGCTTGGCCGATGCCGCGCGGGTGATCTGCCTGCGCAGCCAGCTGGTCATGCGCACCAAGGGAAAAGGGGGCATGGCCGTCGTGGGGCTGTCGCTCGAAGCGACGGCCCAAGCGCTGCTGCCCTTTGGCAGTGAGCTGTCGATTGCGGTGAGCAGCGGGCCTGAAACGACGGTGGTCGCGGGGGACAAGGATGCGCTCCAGGCACTGCTCCATGGATTGGAGACACGAGGTGTTTTTTGTCGGTTGGTGGGGGTGGACTATGCATCGCACAGCCCACAGATGGACCCGCTGTTGCCCGAGCTTCTGCAAGGGCTCGCGGGAATCGCACCGCAGCGCGCGCAGATCGACTTCTATTCCACGGTGACGGTTTCGCAGCTGGACGGTACGAAGCTCGACGCAGCATACTGGGCGAGCAACCTGCGCGAGCCGGTGATGTTTGCGCCGGCCCTGCGGCGCCTCATCGAAGAGGGCGTCGAGGTCTTCGTCGAAGTCGACCCGCATCCGGTGCTGACGCAGGCGATTGAGCAGTGTTTGGCCCATGCTGGGCGAGCCGGGTCGGCCTTGAAGTCGGCGTGCCGGGATGAGCGTGAGCCAGTGACGCTGCTCGAGACCTCGGGGCAGCTACTGGTGGCCGGGGTGCAGGTGCGACTTTGGGACCAGCCCGCCTCTTCGACCGAGGAGCTGAAGGCGGCGCTGGTGGTGCTGTCCGCCAAGAGCGAAGCGGCATTGAACGCAGCGGCGGCGCGGCTGGACGAGCATCTGCACGCGCACCCGGAGCTGCCGCTAGGCGACGTGGCGTATAGCCTGGCGACGACGCGCAGCGCGATGGAGTTCCGCCTGGTGATTCCGGCGCACTCGCGTGAAGCGCTGCACGCCGCGCTCGCGAATGCAGCCCAGGAGCAGGCACCTGCGGGAGTCGTGCGCGGTACGAGTGGCGCCTCCCGCGGCAAGCTGGCCTTCCTGTTTACCGGCCAGGGATCCCAGCTGCCAGGCATGGGCCGGGGCCTGTATTCCGCCTGGCCCGCCTTTCGGGAAGCCTTCGACTCATGCATCGTCCTGTTCGATCAGGAACTCGATCGATCCCTACGGGGGGTGATGTGGGCCGAGCCGGGCAGCCTGGACGCGCCCTTGCTCGATCAGACAGCGTACACACAGCCGGCGTTGTTTACGCTGGAGTATGCGCTGGCTGCGCTGTGGAGCTCCTGGGGTGTGACCCCGGATCTGGTGGCCGGCCATAGCATCGGCGAGCTCTGCGCGGCGTGCGTGGCGGGGGTGTTTTCTCTGGAGGATGCCGTGCGTCTGGTCGCGGCGCGCGGACGGCTGATGCAGGCACTTCCGGCAGGCGGTGCGATGGTGTCGATCGACGCGTCGGAAGAGGAGGTCCAGCGTGCGTTGGAGCCACATGCGGAGCGTGTATCGATCGCCGCAGTCAACGGACCGCGAGCGGTAGTGATATCCGGGGAAGCGGGGGCCGTGCGGACGATCGCGTCTGGTTTCGCGCTGCGCGGAGTGAGGACCAAAGAGCTGACGGTATCGCACGCATTCCACTCGCCGCTGATGGAGCCAATGCTGGCGGAGTTTCGCCGGGTGGCTGAGAGCGTCGAATACCGGCGACCGCAGGGGTCGCTGGTGAGCAACGTGAGCGGGAAACCATGTACGGATGAGGTCTGCACAGCGGAATACTGGGTGCAGCACGTTCGGCAAGCAGTTCGCTTCGCCGACGGGGTCAAGGCGCTGCATGAGTTGGGGGCGAGAACGTTCGTGGAGGTGGGCCCCAAAGCAACGCTGCTGGGCCTGCTGCCGGCGTGCTTGCCGGGCGAGAAGCTCTCGCTGCACGCCACGCTGCGCGTCGGACGAGACGAGGCGGTGGGCGCGCTGGAGGCACTTGGCGGCCTGTGGGTGCTGGGCCATCCCATCGACTGGACAGGGCTGTTCTTCAGCGGGGAGCGACGGGTGCCGCTGCCGACCTATCCGTGGCAGCGGCAGCGCTACTGGGTGGAAGGCCAGCATGCACCAAGCCGCGCCGGGAAGGCGACGGGCCACCCACTGCTCGGGATGCAGGTCCCGGCCGCTGGCACGGGAGCGATGTTCGAAGCCCTGCTGGGGCTGGGGATCCAGCGCTGGCTGGGAGAAAATCGCGTTGCCGGGCAGGCAATTTTGCCCGCAGCTGGACTCGCCGAGCTGGTCCGGGCGGCAGCGGCCCAAGCGGCCCCGAGCACGCCGCAGATCGAGGCGTTGGTGCTGCAAGCGCCGCTGGCGCTGCCGGATGTTGGGACGCAGCGGGTGCAAGTGGTTCTTACCCAGGGCGCGGATGGCCTGACAGCGGTGGTGTATAGCCAGCCGGCCGATCAGCACGTCGGGGCAGACTGGACGCGGCATGCCACCGCCCGGATCGCCACTCAAGAGGCGACCGCGCCGGCCGCGCTGGACCTTGCCGCCGTGAAGGCGCGATGCCGCGACCATCTAGATATTGAAGCTGTGTACGCCCGCTTGGCAGATAGCGAATTGGGCTATGGCCCCGCATTCCAGGCAATGGTGTCGCTGTGCAAGGGACAGGACGAAGCCCTGGCCGAAGTGGCGCTGCCATCGGGGATGTCGGCGGAAGGCTATGGGCTCCATCCGGTGCTGCTGGAGGCCGCCTTCCAGGCCGTGGGGGCGACTGTCGAAACTGCCGGAGAGCCGTGGTTGCCCGTCGAGATCGGTCGCCTCATGGTCCTGAAAGAGGGCGCAGAGTCGGCGTGGGTGCACGTCCGGCTGCAGGGGCGCGGGAAGGAGACCGGCCCGATAGCCGATGTGACATTGGTGGATGCACGCGGGGAGGCGGTGGCGGAGGTAGCGGGACTGCGGCTGCAGCAAGCAAAGCGGGAGGCGCTCCGGCCAGGCCCAGCTGCGGCACTGGCCGACAGCTTCTATCGGCTGGGATGGCAAGAAGCGCCGCTTCCCAAGGGGGAATTGGAACAGCACGAAGCAAGCTGGGTCGTGGTGGCCGCGACCGGCTCCAGCGCAGGGGCGGCGCTATCGGCCCGGCTTCGGGGCAGCGTGGTGGCCGAGCCCATGGCACTGGGGTCGGCACTGGATGGGCTCTCTGCGGCCACAAACGTTGTGTGTGTGTGGGAGGCCAGACAGGAAGAATCGCCCGCAGCCGCAGCGCAGCGCTTGGCAGTCGAAGCACTGCGGGTTGTGCAAGCGCTTCAGGGGCGAGCCATCAGGCGCCTGTGGTGGGTGACAACGGGGTCGGTGGCAGTTCAGGAAAACGAGCCGGTCACGGTTGCCGCTTCAGCTTTGTGGGGTCTCGGGCGGACCGTGATGCAAGAGCAACCGGAGCTCGGCTGCACCCTCATCGATCTGGCGCCAGGCGTTGATTCGACCGATGTCATCGTCCGCGAGCTAGCGGCGAGCACCGAGGAAAATCAGACTGCCTGGCGCGCGGGCCGCCGCTACGTGGCGCGGCTTGTGCGGGCCGCGAGTGCCCCCGGAATTGAGACTGGACCCAAGGTCACCCTGTGCGCACCCGGCACGGTGCTGGTGACCGGTGGGCTGGGAGCGCTGGGTCTGCATGTGGCGCGGTGGCTGGCACGGCAAGGGGTGGGGCACTTGCTGCTGACAGGACGGCGCGGCCTGGACACGCCCGGTGCGGCAGCCGCGGTTGCCGAGCTGCAAGCTCTTGGAGCGCGGGTGACTGTGGCAGCGGCAGACGTGGCAGATCGCGCTGCCCTGCAGGCGGTGCTGGCTGCCGTACCAAAAGATCTGCCGCTGCGCGGGGTGGTGCATGCCGCCGGCGTGCTGGATGACGGAGTATTGGCCGAGCAGAGCGCCGAGCGATTCGCACGGGTGCTGCTTCCCAAAGTAGCCGGTGGCTGGAACCTGCATGAGCTGACAGCCGGGGACAAGCTCGACTTCTTTGTGATGTTCTCATCCGTGTTTGGGCTTTTGGGTTCTGCCGGGCAGAGCAACTATGCCGCAGCCAATGCCTTCCTGGATGCGCTGGCGGCGCATCGGCGCGCGCAAGGGCTGGTGGGTCAGAGCCTGGGCTGGGGAGCCTGGTCTTCCGATGGCATGGCAGCGGCGCTGGATGCAAGCAAGCAGGCCCGCTTTGCGCGGCAGGGAATCCTGGGGATATCTGCCACCGATGGCATGGAGCTGCTCGACCGAGCGCTGCGGCGTCCGGAGGCCCATCTTGGTATCTTGAAGCTCGACCTGCGCGCGATGGGTCGCACGTTTGGCGCCGCGGTGCCCCTGGTGTGGCGGGCACTGGTACGAGCGCCCGCAGCGCGCAGTGCGGGTGGAGGCAGGGGGACCTTTTCTGCGCGGCTGGAGCTGCTGCCGCCCGAGCGCCGCGAAGAAGAGGTGAAGTCAGCGGTGCAGGCGGAAGTAGCGAAGATTTTGTCGCTGAGTGACGCAAGCGCGGTGCCACTGGAGCGGTCGTTCAAAGAGATGGGTCTGGACTCGCTGATGGCCGTAGAGCTGCGCAATGCGCTGGGGCAGCGGGTGGGCCAGGCCCTGCCAACGACCCTGGCGTTTGATTATCCATCCGTCGCCGTGCTCTCGCATTGGCTGCTCCACAAGGTTCTTTTTCCAGCCGGCGCAAGAGCAGAGCTCCTTCCCGTCACGCCACAGCCACGGTCGGACGAACCCATTGCCATCATTGGGATCGGGTGCCGATTTCCCGGGGGAGTGCACGATCCCGAAAGCTTCTGGCAGCTGCTCGATCAGGGTGTGGACGCCATCTCGGAGGTGCCCAAGGAGCGCTGGGATATCGAAGCATTTTTCGACCCCGATCCCGATGCGAAAGGCAAGATGACGACCCGCTGGGGCGGGTTCCTTGCGGACATCGACCGATTCGATCCCGAGTTTTTCGGCATCTCGCCCCGGGAGGCGCTCAGCATCGACCCGCAGCAGCGCTTGCTGCTGGAGACGAGCTGGGAGGCGCTCGATCGTGCCGGACAGACCCAGGAGCGACTGCTCGGCAGCGATACGGGGGTGTATATCGGCATCTCCCACAGTGAATACCAGTTCATGACGATGGCGCGCCCGGAGGCGATCGACGCGTACTCGCTCTTGGGAACGATGCACAGTGCCAGCGTGGGGCGGCTGTCGTACTGGTTGGGGCTGAAGGGTCCCAATGTGGCGGTGGACACGGCCTGCTCGTCATCCCTGGTGGCGGTGCACATGGCCAGCCAGGCGCTGCGAGCCGGCGAGTGCTCGATGGCACTGGCGGGAGGGGTCAATCTGGTTTTGCGCCCCGAAACTACGGTGTACTTGAGCCGGCTGCGGGCGATGTCACCGACAGGGCGCTGCCGTACCTTTTCCGCGGATGCAGACGGATACGTACGCGGCGATGGGGCTGGGGTGGTGGTGCTCAAGCGTCTATCCGACGCGGAGCGGGACGGCGACGCGATCCTGGCCGTGATCCGGGGCTCCGCGGTGAACCAGGATGGACGGAGCAACGGGCTGACGGCGCCCAATGGACCTTCGCAGCAGGCAGTGGTCGAGCGGGCACTGAAGCAAGCCGGGGTTGCGCCGGCGCAAGTGGGATATGTAGAGACCCATGGAACCGGGACGCCGCTGGGTGATCCCATTGAAGTGCAGGCCTTGGCAGCGGTCCTTGGAGAGGGCCGCTCGCCCGAGGCACCGGTGGTTCTGGGGGCGATCAAGAGCAACTTTGGTCACACCGAAGCTGCAGCCGGAGTGGCCGGGCTGATCAAGGCGGTCCTGTGCTTGCAGCACGAGACGATTCCCAAGACCTTGCACTTCCGTGCCCCCAACCCGCATATCTCCTGGTCCGAGCTCAAGGTGGCCGTGGCAGCCGAGCCAGTGCCCTGGTTGGCGCGCAAGGGGAGTCCACGATTCGCCGGAGTGAGCTCGTTTGGAATCAGCGGCACCAACGCGCATGTCGTGCTGGCAGAGGCCCCGGCAGAGGCGCCCGCTTTATCCGCTCCCCAGCGCGCGGCAGAGCTTGTGGTGTTGT
>Ga0075163_10004299_pt1 | contig 19123 bp, 20 predicted proteins | sample JI1023141ADNA_FD_71478 | JGI IMG/M metagenome (GOLD analysis project Ga0075163, IMG submission 71478) | Wastewater effluent complex algal communities from Wisconsin, to seasonally profile nutrient transformation and Carbon sequestration -... | ecosystem: Engineered > WWTP > Effluent > Algae...
CACGGCCAGCACCGCGCTGGGCGCATGGTCGGCGGCTGCCTCGCCCTGCCCCGCGATCAGCTTGATCCAGGCGTATTGCAGCTTGTTGGTGTCCTGGAACTCGTCGATCAGGATGTGGCGAAAGCGCCGCTGGTAATGTTCGCGGATCGGATCGTTGTCGCGCAGCAGCTCATAGGAGCGCAGCATCAGTTCGCCGAAATCCACCACGCCTTCGCGCTGGCACTGGTCTTCGTAGAGCTGGTAGATCTCCACCTTCTTGCGCGTTTCCTCGTCGCGCGCCTCGACCCCTTGGGCGCGCAGGCCTTCCTCCTTGTTGCCCGATATGAAGTACTGGATCTGCTTGGGCGGGAAGCGTTCGTCATCGATGTTGAACTGCTTCATCAGCCGCTTGATGGCCGAGAGCTGGTCCTGGGTATCGAGGATCTGAAACGCCTGCGGCAGGTTGGCCAGCTTGTAGTGCGCACGCAGGAAGCGGTTACACAGGCCATGGAAGGTGCCGATCCACATGCCCCGCACGTTCAGTGGAAGCATCGCGGTCAGCCGCGTCATCATCTCTTTCGCGGCCTTGTTGGTGAAGGTCACGGCCAGAATGCCGCCCGGCGAAACCTGCCCGGTCTGCAGCAGCCAGGCAATGCGCGTGGTCAGCACCCGTGTCTTGCCCGAGCCGGCACCTGCCAGAATCAAGGCGTGCTCAGGGGGCAAAGTGACGGCGCTGCGCTGTTCCGGGTTGAGATTGTGTAAGAGCGGGGAATCCTGGGCGACTTCTGGGAACATCCATGGATTGTAGAAAGCCCCGCCCCAAAACCCCGTCATTCAGGAGCCGTCGTTGCCAATTCCTTCTGTCTGCGGCTCCTGGCCGCGCTATCAGGCTGCTGTCACCGGACTGCGTCGTGCCGGTCTGGCCCTTGCTTTTTGCATCGCCACCCTGCCCGCTGGCGCTTCGCCTGAAAGCCCGTCATCGTGCTCCAGCGAAGGGCAGCGCCCACCCAACGGCTTGGTCGATCGTTTCATCAGCGCCGATTGTGCCGACTGCTGGACCCGCCAGCCCGCACTTCGGGCCGGTCCGCGCGCCGTGGCGCTGGACTGGATCGTGCCGGGCACCCAGCAGGAGGACGCCCCCCTTTCGGCGGCTGCAAGCCGCGACGCTTTGCTGCGCCTTCAGGCGCTGAACCTGTCGGCGCCCAGCACCTTGTCGTCCGCCGCGCAGGCAGCGCTTCCGGCCGGCGGGTGGATCTTGCGCGTCGCACACGGTCAGGCGCTGGGCGGGTACATCGGCGCATCGATCGAGTTGCGCATGTCGGGCCCAACAGCGCCACCGGTCAGAGCCTGGCTGGCGCTCGTTGAGACCTTGCCCGCAGGCACCGAAGGCTCGCCCGTTCGGCGCAATCTGGTCCGAAATGTGCTGATCCCAGCGTGGGATGGTCAGGAGACGCTATCAAACCAGGACCGATCGCGCTTCTACGAATCGCGCCCGATGAGCATCCCTGCGGGCGCCCGGCCTGAACGCCTTCGCGTCGTGGGCTGGGTGGAAGATGCGCAGGGGCGCATCCGGGCGATCGCTCAAACGCAATGCACATCGGACGGTGAACGCTGGTAGAATCAATCACCGGGCCCAAGCTTCTTGCGCCCGGTTTTTTGTGCCTGCTTTTCTGGCAGCCTCACAACACACCGGTCCCAGGCCAAGCGCTCACCTGTTCAATCAACAGCCTTCTGGCGCCTGGAAATCACATGGAAATCTTCGACTACGACAACATTCTTCTGCTGCCACGCAAGTGCCTGGTGGAGAGCCGCTCCGAGTGCGACGCCGGCGTCGAGCTCGGCGGACGGAAGTTCCGCATCCCCGTGGTGCCGGCCAACATGAAGACCGTCATTGACGAAAAGATCTGCGTCTGGCTGGCCGAGAACGGCTATTTCTACGTCATGCACCGGTTCGACCTGGACAACGTGCAGTTCGTGCGCGACATGCGAGCGCGTGGCGTCTACGCATCGATCTCGCTGGGCGTGAAGGCCCCCGACTACGCCGCCGTGGACCAGATGGTGGACGAGGGCCTGATCCCCGAATACATCACCATCGACATCGCGCACGGCCATGCCGACAGCGTGAAGAAAATGGTGCGCTACCTAAAGGCCAAGATGCCCTCGGCCTTCGTCATCGCCGGCAACGTCGCCACGCCGGAGGCCGTGATCGACCTCGAGAACTGGGGTGCCGACGCCACAAAGGTCGGCGTGGGCCCTGGCAAGGTCTGCATCACCAAGCTCAAGACCGGCTTTGGCACGGGCGGCTGGCAGCTGTCGGCGCTCAAGTGGTGCGCCCGCGTGGCGACCAAACCCATCATCGCCGACGGTGGCATTCGAAGCCATGGCGACATCGCCAAGAGCATCCGCTTCGGCGCTTCGATGGTGATGATCGGCTCGCTGTTCGCGGGCCACGAAGAGTCGCCAGGCAAAACCGTCGAAGTCGATGGTGAACTGTTCAAGGAGTACTACGGCTCGGCCAGCGACTTCAACAAGGGTGAATACAAGCACGTCGAAGGCAAACGCATCCTGGAGCCCATCAAGGGCCGGCTGTCCGAAACGCTGATCGAGATGGAACAGGACGTGCAAAGCTCCATCAGCTACTCGGGTGGCCGCAAGCTCATGGACGTGCGCAAGGTGAACTACGTGATCCTGGGCGGCGACAACGCCGGCGAACACCTGCTGATGTGACACCCGGGCGCGTTTTCGGCGCGTCGTGAGCCCTTGTCCAGCTTGAAATGGCCGTATGTCGCTACTGATTTAGGAGCAATTCCCAAGTCAGCATGTTGAGCCTGTGCGCGGGCTGAACGAGGGCTTCGAGCACGCTGAAATGGTTCAGGCCCGGCAAGGCCTCGCAGACCGGCACGGCTCTCGGACCCCAGGCATCGCGGATGTGCCGGTTCTGACGCAGGAACTCGGCGCTCTCATCGTCACCGGCGACGGTATAAAGCACGCCCCGCTTGGGCCGCGGGAGAAGCGCAGGGCTGGTTTTCCTGACCTGGGCGGGTGTGAGCCGCAACGAGTCCTTCAGAAAGGGGGTCAGCCGCAACGGCGCCAGGTCATAGACGCCGCTGATGCCCAACGCCTTGCGCACCAGGTCCGCGGGAAGGTCCGAAGCGTAGGACTTCCAGGCGCAGGTCAGCAGCATGGCGGCCAGATGTCCGCCCGCCGAATGCCCGACAACGGTGATACGTGCCGGGTCTCCGCCGTGCTTCGCGATATTGCGGTAGGTCCATGCCAGCGCCTTCACCATCTGCATCGTGATCTGCGCGATCGTCACGGCCGGGCACAGCGCGTAGTTCGGCACCACCACGCACACGCCCTTTTGTGTGAACGCCGGGGCAATGAAGGAGTGATCGGCCTTGTCCAGGCTGCGCCAGTAGCCGCCGTGAATGAACACCAGCACCGGCGCTTGCGCCGACGATCCAGGGAAGATGTCCAGGGTTTCGCCGGCAGCGGCGCCGTAGGCAATATCGAGCACTGCGCTGCCCTGAGCCCGACCAGCCGCCGATTCCCTGCCCCAACGCTCAAAATGCTGCGGGTGTTCAGGCACCAAAGCACGGTTGTTGTACATGCGGTCGAGCCATTCGGGGGCGTAGCGGGGCATGAAATTCTCCTGCGTAAGGAGGCCGATCCTGACACACTTTGCGTGGCTAGGCACGACGTCGAACAGGCCAGTGAAACGCTCGGCCTCCAGCCTCGGCGCCGCCAAAAAGTTGTTAGAATTCCGGCTGGTGTGGGGGGGTAGCTCAGCTGGGAGAGCGCTGCGTTCGCAATGCAGAGGTCGGGAGTTCGATCCTCCTCCTCTCCACCATGGTTTGGTTTCAGTGGGTTCTTAGCTCAGTTGGTAGAGCAGCGGACTCTTAATCCGTAGGTCGACAGTTCGAGCCTGTCAGAACCCACCACTTAAAGCCATATCAAATATAGAAAGCCTGCTACCTAAAACGTAGTGGGCTTTTTCTTTTTCAATGCCTCCATGGCATCAGTTGGCCGTCTGCGGACAAGTGAACTTCATCCAGCGCGCTGGCTCCAACTCAGAACGGAATGGCCAAGGACGGCCTTTGCGTAGCCCGTTGTCTTTGCGAAAATACCTGCATCATGTTCAAGAACTTGTTCAAGCGCGGCAAGGCCGCTTCTGAAGAAACGACAAAACCGCCGGTCGCCGATATGGCAGCGCCAGACACCGTGCCCGCGCCGCTGGAGCATGCCAGCCGGAGCACCCTTGAATCGTTCAAGGAGCGATGGGAGGAGAAATGGGAGCCCCATGACCCCTTGCCATCGCCGGAAGTCGTCGAAGGCAACGGCGGCAATACTGACTGGGGCCTGTGGACGGAAGCGGTCAAGGATGAGGAAAACGCTTTTGCACCGACGGAACCCATGCCACTGCACCCCCGTTAGCCCGCAGTCGTCGGCAGTTGTTCAGCGCTTCGCCGCTCCCACGCGACGCCTTCCTGGCGAGGTAAGGCCGCACGGGTGGGTGAAAACCTCCTCCTGCCATGGCCGTAACCCTCGGGTTCCCAGGTACCCCGCCGATCAGCGGTGAGGTTCCTTGATTCATCGGAAGCAAAAGAAGCCCGCCGACCTGGAGGTCAGCGGGCTTCCTGAGTAATCGAGCGGACCGCTTTATCCGCGTGTGATCTTCAACACTTTGGTACCGGCGGCGCGTTTGGGCGCATCACCACGCGGGGTGAACGGCTTGCCGCCATGGCCGCCCGGCTTCGCAAAGGACGGCTTGCGGGCGACAAAGTCGCCACCGCGAGGAGCAAAACCCTCATGGCGGGGTGCCGCGCCTTCGTGCCGCGGGGGGAAGCCATCGCGGCGAGGCGCAAAGCCCTCGTTGCGTCCGCCGCCGAATCCTTCGTTGAAGCCACTGCGGCGATCGTAGCTTCGCTCTTCTCGCTGTCCGAAACCACCTTCGTGGCCAAAACCGGTGGCGCCGATCTGGCGGGGTCCGCCACGCACATGGCGATCGCCCCCGAATCCGCCGCCGAATCCACTGCGGCCGCCACCGCCGGCGCCGCCGCCGAATTTCCGGTCACGCGACGGCGTTTCGCGCGGGCCACGGTCGCCGAAGCCCGAACGGCCGAACTTGACCGGGGCTGACGCAGGGAACCGCTGCGTGGGCTCAAGTCCGGGTACGGTTTCGGCCTTGAAGTGCTGGTGACTGTAGTGCTCGATATCGAAAATCTTGCGACGGTCACGGAACTCGGCAAAGGTCACCGCAAGGCCATCGCGGCCCGCGCGCCCGGTGCGGCCAATCCGGTGCGTGTAATCCTCGGCCTTCATCGGTAGGCCGAAATTGAACACGTGGGTGATCGTCGGCACGTCAATGCCGCGCGCAGCCACGTCGGTGGCCACCAGAATCTGCACCTGACCCTGTCGCAGCGCCATCAGGCGCCGGTTGCGCAAACCCTGGCTCAAGGCGCCGTGCAGCGCAACCGCGCTGAATCCGTCCTGCTGCAGGTCATTCGCCAGTCCATCGCATTCGATCTGGGTGCTCGCAAACACGATGGCCTGGTCGATCGTCGTATCACGCAGCCAATGATCGAGCAACTTGCGCTTGTGCGCGGCATTGTCGGCCCAGAACAGGACCTGCTTGATGTTCGCGTGCTTTTCCTGTGGAGAATCGATCTGGATCTTCTGCACCGACGCGCCGTTGTCGTGCATGACGCGCATGGCCAGTTGCTGGATGCGTGGCGCAAACGTGGCGCTGAACATCATCGTCTGCTGGCGTTGGCTGGTGAGCTGATTGATTTCGGCCAGATCGTCGGAGAACCCGAGGTCGAGCATGCGATCGGCTTCGTCCACCACCAGGAACTTGACCTGGTCGAGCTTGATCTGCATGGAGCGCTGCAGGTCCAGCAGGCGGCCCGGGGTGGCCACCACCAGATCGGCGTTCTGAAGCTTGGCGATCTGGAGTTGGTAAGGCATGCCGCCCACCACGTTGGCGACGCGAAGTCCGCGGCAATGTTTGACAAGCTCGATGGCGTCATGCGCCACCTGCTGCGCCAGTTCGCGCGTCGGGCAGACCACCAGTGCGCCTGGCGTCGGCGCCTTGAAATTGCGCACGTTGGTCGGATCCTTGCGCTTGGGACGCTTGGGTGCTGGTTCGCCCTTCGCCGCAGCCTCCGCGACGGCTCGCTCGAATGCGGCGCGCTCATTGGCTTCGGCTTCCGCCTGGGTCTGGAGCAGCGTATGCAGCACCGGCAACAGGAAGGCGGCCGTCTTGCCGCTGCCCGTCTGGCTGGACACCATCAGGTCGATGAAACGCTGCCCTTGGGCCGTGCGGCTCGGGTCCGGCAGGGCCTTGGGGATGGTCTGCAGCTGAACAGTCGTCGGCTGGGTGTAGCCCAGATCGGCCACGGCGCGGATCAATTCGGGAGCAAGACCCAGGAGTTCAAACCCGTTGGGACCTTTCTCTTCGGCCAAGGTGGAGCCTGCATCAAGCACATCTGATGCGCCCTCCATGGCAGGAATAGTCTGGAACGAATCCGTGGAAAGGGATTCAGCAGGCGCGTGCGCGCTTTGCACTTCAAAAGCGTCAGTCATGGTTTTCTCTCACGAAAGCGCCGCAATGGCTGCGGAGCGCCTCGTCAATGGTTAAGAAACATCAACCATCAAACGAAGCCCGGTCATCGATGCAACGCGAAGTTGCGATCGCACAGCGCGAGGGCTGTTGACCGGATGGGCTCTTTTATCGGCGAGCCCGGTGAGTGAAGGGAGATGTACACATATGCGCCACAGATTGTGGTGCAGCCTGCGATTATCGCACAGAACTGCCGACAAATGCGGGTTTCCCCTTATTTTTCCATTTTGAGGAAGTGTTCGCGGTAATGGGCCAACTCATCAATGGACTCATGCACATCAGCCAGCGCGGTGTGCTTTTGCTGCTTCTTGAACGCGCTGTACACCTCCGGCCGCCAGCGCCGGGCCAGTTCCTTCAGGGTGCTGACATCGAGATTGCGGTAATGGAAGAAGGCTTCCAGTTTGGGCATGTACTTGACCAGGAAGCGACGGTCCTGGCTGATCGTATTCCCGCACATCGGTGTCGTGCCCTTGGGCACATAGCGGGCGAGAAACTCGAGGATCTGAGCCTGCGCGTCCTCCTCGGTCACGGTCGAAGCCTTGACCTTGTCGATCAGGCCGCTTCTGCCATGCGTGCCTTTGTTCCACGCGTCCATGCGGTCCAGTTGCTCATCGCACTGGTGAATCACCAGTACCGGGCCTTCGATACGCGGCGTCAGGTTCGGACCGGTGACGATCACCGCAATTTCAATCAGTCGTTCAGCCTCCGGGTCCAGTCCGGTCATTTCGCAGTCGATCCAGACCAGATTCAGTTCTGATCGGGGCAGCACCTCGGGGGTGTTTTCAAGGGCAACAGTCATGAATGGGATTGTCACCGATGCCACGGCGAAGCCATCGAATGCGCCTAAACTCCGGGCCTATGTTTGTTTCGCCCGCCCCTTCCCTGTGGTTGACACTGGCGTTCTCGGCCGTCCTGTGCGTCAGCCTGCTGGTCCGCTTCTGGCTGGCGACGCGCCAGATTCGCCACGTGGCCCTGAACCGCCAAACCGTTCCCCCCGCCTTCAGTGCCGAGATCTCGCTGGCCGCACACCAGAAAGCGGCGGACTACACCATCACCAAGACCCGGTTTGGCCTGCTCGAACTGGCTCTCGGTTCCGCCGTCCTTTTGGCCTGGACACTGCTGGGGGGGCTGAACGCCCTGAATCAGGGCCTGTTGGAATGGCTGGGCGGTGGCATGGCGCAGCAACTGGCCTTGCTCGCGGGTTTTGCGCTGATCAGCGGCCTGATTGACCTGCCGCTGACCTTGTATCAGACCTTCGTCATCGAACACCGCTTTGGTTTCAACAAGATGACGTTGCGGCTCTGGCTGGCCGACCTGTTGAAGTCGACGCTCATGGGCCTGGTCATCGGGCTGCCCATCGCAGCACTGATTCTGTGGCTCATGGGATCCGCCGGGCGTTACTGGTGGTTGTGGGCCTGGGGTTCATGGATGGGCTTCAACCTGCTCCTGTTGCTGATCTATCCGACCTTCATTGCGCCGCTGTTCAACAAGTTCCAGCCCCTGGATGACGAATCGCTCAAGACGCGCGTCACCGCCCTGATGCAGCGTTGCGGATTTGCGGCCAAGGGTCTGTTCGTCATGGATGGCAGCAAGCGCAGTGCGCACGCGAACGCCTATTTCACCGGTTTCGGCGCATCAAAGCGCGTAGTCTTCTATGACACCTTGCTGCGCCAGCTCGAACCCGGTGAAGTAGAAGCCGTGCTGGCCCATGAACTCGGGCATTTCCGACATCGGCACGTTCTCAAGCGAATGGCCAGCCTGTTCGCACTCAGTCTGGTCGGTTTTGCGCTGCTGGGCTGGCTCTCGGGTCAATCCTGGTTCTACGCAGGTCTGGGAGTGGCGCCCAACCTCGGCAACAAACTGGGTGCACCCAACGACGCGTTGGCCCTGCTCCTGTTCGTCCTGGCGGTACCGGTATTTTCCTTCTTTGTGGCTCCCGTTCTGGCCCAGTTCTCGCGCAAGCACGAATTCGAGGCCGACGCGTACGCCATCGCCCAGACCAGCGGACACAGCCTGGCGCAGGCGTTGCTCAAGTTGTACAAGGACAACGCCTCGACCCTCACCCCCGATCCGCTCTACGTGAAGTTCTATTACTCCCATCCGCCGGCTTCCGAGCGTCTGGCGCGCATGGCGGCCTGATGCAGGCCACTGAACATCCAGATTCCGGAATATTTTGACCTCGCCCAGCACCAATCGGCCACTAGGCGCTACTGAAATAGTAGCGTCTCTGGCGCGTCTGGAAGGATGGCGCCTCAGCGGTGACGGCGCGGACGTAGCCATCGAAAAGACCTACGGGTTTGCAGACTTCCAGGCCGCCATGGCATTTGCCAACATGATCGCCTTCATCGCCGAGGCCCGCAACCACCACCCCGAACTACGGGTGAGCAGCGAGGGCTGCACAGTCCGCTGGCGCACCCACGAATGTGACGGCATCTCCCGTGCAGACCTGGACTGCGCCGCGCGCGTCGATGCGCTGCTGGCCTCCTTTGCCACCTGATGAAAGCCATCGTTTGAGCGCCCCCTCCCCGTTGCTGGAAACTGGACTCGTCGTGGCCGGGCATGGCCGCCACTGCGTGGTGGAAACGTCGGACGGGCGGCGCATCATCTGCCATCCCCGCGGGAAGAAAAGCCAGGCGGTGGTCGGCGACCGGGTGCAGTGGAAGGCAACACAGGACGAGGGAACCATCGAGAAACTGGAACCACGACGCAACCTGTTTTACCGACAGGATGAAGTCCGGACCAAGTCGTTTGCCGCCAACCTGGACCAGGTGCTGATCCTGATCGCGGCGGAGCCCGAGTTTTCGGAACACCAGCTCTCGCGCGCATTGATCGCCGCCGAGGCTGAGCACATCACGCCCATTATCGTGCTCAACAAGAGCGACCTTCCGATCCCGTTTTCACTGGCCTGGGAACGACTGGCACCGTACCGTGCCATGGGCTACCCCCTTCTACCGGCCTCTCTCAAGGTGGCCACCGAAGAGCAGATGCGTCTGCTAGAAGAAATTCTGGCGGGAAAGACCACGTTGGTGCTCGGCCCTTCGGGCTCGGGCAAGAGCACCCTGATCAACCGTCTGGTTAGGGGTGCGCAGGCACAGACCCGTGAAATCTCGCAGGCGCTCAACTCCGGCAAACATACGACGACCAGCACCAACTGGTACTGGGTCGACCGCGACCGCGGTACCGCCCTGATCGACTCGCCAGGGTTTCAGGAATTTGGCCTGCACCATCTCGATCCGATGCAACTGGCTGCCTACATGCCCGATCTCAAACCCCATGTCGCCAAGTGCAAGTTCTACAACTGCACCCACCTGCACGAGCCCGGCTGCGGCGTGCTGGCTGCGGTGGGAGCCGATGAAGGCGTCAACCCCCGTCGCCACCGAATCTACAGCGATCTGTTTGCTGAACTGAACCAGACCCGGTATTGAAGAACGGGGCGCTCATCGCCAGCGGATTCAGCGCCAGCTAGCCGAGCAGGCGCGCGAGCGTCAGCAAGGCCAGCAGGACCAGCCACATGACCACCGACCGCCAGACCAGGCCGACCACCTGCGCCAGATAAGCCGGCTCGGGCTCCCGGCCCTGGTTGGAGATGAAGTCCGCGGCTTCGCCGGCGTTGAGATCGGACTGCCCAGGGCCGGCGCGTGAGACCGGCGCCTTGGCCACCCCATCCCCCAGCCGGACATTGATGGCGCCAGCCGTCGCGGCCAGAATGACACCATCGTTGTCACCCGGAAACCGTTGAACCTGGTTGCGCCAGCCGTCAATCGCGTCCTCAAAGCTGCCAACGACCGCAAATCCCAATGCCGTGATTCGCGCCGGAAACCAGTCGATCACGCGCCAGGCCTCGGCCGCTGCGGCCTGAACAGCCTCGCTGACCGGTTGCTGTGCGACCGTCCCTTGGTAACGCCAGTAACGGGACACAAACTCGCTGCTGCGGTACAAAACTGCGCCGGCTGGCCCCAACCCGAACGCCGCCAGCAACGAATACCAGGCCAGAACTCCGAATACGTGGCGGTGCGCCTGTAGCACCGAATACTCGATGACACAACGAACCAGTTCACCACGTGGCAGTTCGCGAATATCCGCCTGGCGCCATCGCGCCAGGAGTTCGCGTGCGCGATCCTCGTCGCCAGCGTCCAGGGCATCCCGGATGTCCGTGAAATGGTGGCTGAACTGGCGAAAGCCCAGCGTCACGTAGAGCAACGCCGCGCTCCAGAGGGCCGCAAAGGGCCAGCCCAGCAAATCCGACAGCAACACGTGGATGGCGAACGCAAGAAGCGAGGGCAATCCCACCGCGAGGCTCCAGACGATCCATCCGTGATTCGCCCTGCCCGCATCGAAATTCCGGTTGCACCAGCGAGCCCAACGGCGCATCGCCGCATGCACCGGATTGCCGCGCGGCAGCGGCCGAACTTGCTCCAACAACAGGGCAAACAGAATGGCGAAGAAACTCATGGGCGCATCATACCGAGCGCCGGCCGGTGCGATGCCCCGATGCCCGGTGCGCCTCAGGCTGAAAGAAAACGGTAGAAGTTGCGCAGCATCCCCGCAGTGGCACCCCAGATGAAACGCTCCCTGACCTGGTGACCCACAGTTTCGTGAAAGGGCATGGAGAACCATTCGCGACGCACCCCCTCCCACTCAAACGCATGGCGGTGATGGTTGGCCGGATCCATCAGGAATGCCAGCGGCACCTCGAAGGTATCGGCCACCTCGAAAGCATTCGGCTGCAGCCTGAAGTCCGGCTGCACGAGGGCAACCACAGGTGTGACCTGAAATGCCGTACCGGTGACGTAGACCGGCAAGGTGCCGAGTACATCCACATAGCGGTATTCAAGCCCGACCTCTTCGTAAGCTTCGCGCAACGCGGCAGCCTTGACATCCGCGTCACACTCGTCGACCCGCCCTCCAGGGAAGGCAATCTGCCCGGAGTGGGTCGAAAGATGGGCGGTGCGCTCCGTCAACAGCACCGCCATGGAATCGGCACCGGCGCCACGCATGACGAGAGGAATCAGCACCGCCGCCTGGGCCGGCTCACGGTCGCTGAACCGCACTTCCTTGACCACCTCAGGCTGCCAGGCCGGTGGCGAACGAAAACGCTGCCGCAGTGCATCAGGCGCGAACGTACCGGCGTTGATCCGTGGAAGGTGGGCATCGGTCCCACTCACCGGGACGAGTCGCGGATCGAAGTGCGGCAAACGCGACAAAGGGGTCGTGGACATCGGAGCCAAAATCAAAAAGCCGCCTGGCGATTCGCTTCAGGCGGCTTGGATGTGCTTTGCAGCAACGGGTTACGCGGCAGCAACCTTTGCAGCAGCCATCTTCGCGCGGTTCGGCAGTTTTTCCTTGATACGAGCCGACTTGCCGCTGCGATCACGCAGGTAGTACAGCTTGGCACGACGCACATCGCCACGACGCTTCACTTCGATGCTGGCGATCAGCGGGCTGTAGGTCTGGAAGGTACGCTCCACACCTTCGCCGCTGGAGATCTTGCGGACCGTGAAGCCACTGTTCAGGCCGCGGTTGCGCTTGGCGATGACCACGCCTTCGTAGGCCTGAACACGCTTGCGGGCGCCTTCAACCACGTTGACGTTCACGATCACCGTGTCGCCGGGAGAAAATTCAGGGATGGTCTTGCCGAGACGGGCAATTTCTTCCTGTTCGAGAGTCTGGATCAGATTCATGTTTACCTCTTGGGATCATGCCCACGCTACACAAAAGGCGGCAAGGTGGTGGGTTTTGCACCGAACACTTGAAATCCGCGGCTGGACAGAGGATCGAAAAGCTTCTGATTATACAAACTTTTTTCCTTACGTCGGCTTTGACGCCAGTGCGGCCAGGATACGCTCATCTGTTTTGTCCAGTCGCCCCGCGGCACGTGCCGCCTCAATGAGGTCCGGCCGGCTCCGCAGGGTGGCCTCGAGCCGGCGGTCCCGGCGCCAGCGTTCGATCTGCGCATGATGCCCCGACAGCAGGACTTCCGGAACGTCTTGCCCCTGCCACACTTCGGGCCGGGTGTAATGGGGGCAATCGAGAAGTCCGTCAAGCGCCGGATTGAAACTGTCGAACTGGTGGCTCTCCTCGTCATTGAGCACACCGGGTTGCAGTCGGGCCACGGCATCCAGCAAAGCCAATGCGGCAATTTCACCGCCCGACAGCACAAAATCACCCACGCTGATCTGGACGTCGACGTTCTGATCGATGAAGCGCTGATCAAGGCCTTCGTAGCGGCCGCAAATCAGCACCGCGCCCGCCCCGGAAGCCCATCCGGCAACGCCGACATGATCCAGTTTTTCGCCAGTCGGCGAAAACAGCACCACCGGCGCACGATCCACCCGGTCGGCGCGGATGGCCTCGAGGCAGCGCTGCAGTGGCTCCGCCATCATCACCATCCCCGGCCCGCCCCCGAAGGGACGGTCGTCCACGCGCCGGTAGTTGCCCTGGGCATAGTCCCGAAGGTTCCAGAGCCTGACGTCGACCCGTCCGCTTTCATACGCCCGGCGCGTCACGCCACAGGTCAGGAACGGACCGAACAGTTCGGGGAACAGGGTGATGATGTCGAAGCGCATGCCGTCAGGCCCGGCCGCTGGGCCGAAGTGCCCCTTCAATAATCAGGCTGCCAGTCAACCAGGATGCGACGTCCCGGCACGTCCACCTGATCCACGTAGGCGGAAACAAAGGGAATCATGCGCTCCCCGGCCCGACCCGGCTCGCCGCCGTCATCTTTGGGGTACTCCAGTACGAGCACAGTCTGCGGCCCGGTTGACAGCAGGTCCTTTACCTCGCCGAGAGCGACGCCTTCGCGGTTGACGACGGGCAATCCGATCAGGTCAACCCAGTAATACTCGTCAATACCTGCGGCGGGAAAGCTCGATCGGGACACAAACACCCGGGCCCCTTTGAGCCGTTCTGCGTCGCTGCGCCCGGCCACCTCGTGCGCAGCGGCCACCAAGGAATCCGAGTGCTCCTTGGCCTCCTTGATGGACAACAGGACCGTCCCGTTGAAAGTCTTCGCACCCCGTTCGGAAGGCTGCAGGTACCAGCGCTTGGAAGAAAAAAGCGCCTCGGGTGAGGCGCTGTGGGGCAAGACTTTGAACCAGCCTTTGATGCCCCAGGCATCAGCGATACGACCCACCTCGATGGCGTCCGCCGGCAATTCGGCAGGCTCCAACCCAGGCACCATCGCTGGCAATGGCCTTAAGCCGCCTTGGGAGCCTGGTTGATCAGGCGTTCGACGGTGGGAGAAGCCTGGGCACCCACGCTTTTCCAGTAGGTCAGGCGATCCTGGGCAATGCGCAGGCTTTCCTCGCCGCCCTTGGCGATCGGGTTGTAGAAACCGATGCGCTCGATGAAGCGGCCATCACGGCGCTCGCGCTTGTCGGTCACGACGATGTTGAAGAAAGGACGGCCTTTGGAGCCGCCGCGAGAGAGTCGAATCACAACCATGATTTATCCTGTGGGTGGTAAATGTGTTTTCAGCGTTGAGACACGCGACATGGCCACCCGGCCAGCGACACACTGAAAAGCCTTTGATTATAACGTCATCCCTCCTTATGCCCACGATCCGCCCCAGCCGCGACGACGATATCGACGCCATCACCCTCATCTATGCCCACCATGTCTTGCACGGAACGGGAACCTTCGAGGTGGATCCGCCCTCGGTCCAGGACATGCGCGCGCGCCGGGCCGAGGTGTTGGCGCGCGGTCTGCCGTGGCTGGTTGCCGAATCCGACAACCAGGTCAGCGGTTTCGCCTACTGCAACTGGTTCAAGCCAAGACCCGCCTACCGGTTTTCGGCCGAAGACTCGATCTACCTGGCGCCTCATGCCAACGGGCAAGGCCTCGGCCGCGCGCTCCTGGCCGAACTGACCACTCAGGCCGAGCGCGCAGGCGTGCGCAAGCTGATCGCGGTCATCGGCGACTCGGGCAACACCGGCTCGATCGGCGTGCATCGCGCTCTGGGTTTTCAGCATGTGGGCGTGCTCGCCTCCTGCGGCTGGAAATTCGACCGCTGGCTTGACGTGGTGCTGATGGAGCGGTCTCTGGGCCTGGGTGACACGACTTCGCCGCAATAATGACGGCATGAAAAACAAGACACTGGCGGCTTGGCTCGCCTTTCTGGGAGGGCCGCTGGGGCTGCACCGCTTCTACCTGAACGGCCTCGGCGACTGGCTGGGCTGGCTGTTGCCGATTCCAGCCGCTCTCGGTCTGTATGGCATTCAGAGGGTTCAGGAGTTGGGCCAGGACGACGCTCTGAGCTGGATTCTCGTGCCCCTGCTGGGCTTCACCATCGCCGGATGCGCCTTGCAGGCCATCGTCTACGGGCTGATGACTCCCGAGAAATGGAATCTGCGGTTCAATCCAGGCGCCAGTCCGGATGCGGCAGCGGGCCAAACCCGTTGGCTGACGATAGGCGCCATTGCGCTGTCGCTGCTGATCGGCACCGCCGTCCTGATGGCAAGCATCGCCTTCAGCTTTCAACGCTACTTCGAGCACCAGATCGCCGAGGCGCGCAAGATTTCCCAATAGCAACCGAGTCGATGCGCCGACCGCCGCCCTCACAAACACCTGGAGACACGGTAAGAGCACCGGGGAATGCCGGCTAATACAACTTCAGGCTGATCCAGTAGGCAATGGCGGCGACAAAGGCGCTCGCGGGAATCGTGAAGATCCAGGCCCAGACGATGTTGCCGGCAACGCCCCAGCGCACGGCACTGGCTCGCTGAACCGAGCCCACACCCACAATGGCACCGGTGATGGTGTGCGTGGTCGAGACCGGAATACCGAGCCCGGTTGCCAGGAACAGGGTCAGGGCACCACCCGTTTCCGCGCAGAAGCCCCCCACCGGCTTGAGCTTGGTGATCTTCTGGCCCATGGTCTTGACGATACGCCAGCCACCGAACATGGTGCCCGCGCCAATCGCTGCATAACAGGTCAGGATGACCCAGGTGGGAGGCGACTTGTCAGCAGCCGCCGAGTATCCCGTGGCAATCAGCAGCATCCAGATGATGCCGATGGTCTTTTGGGCATCATTGCCGCCGTGCCCGAGGCTGTAGGCACCGGCTGAAACCAGTTGCAGCCGGCGGAACCACTTGTCGACCTTGGACGGCCGGCTGCGCCGAAACAGCCAGGCCACCACCACCATCATGAGCGACCCGAGCACAAACCCGAGCAAAGGCGACACGAAGATGAAGGCCACCGTTTTCAGGATGCCGGCTGACACCAGCGCGCTGGCGCCCGCTTTGGCGATCACCGCCCCGACAATGCCGCCGATCAGCGCGTGGGATGAACTGCTGGGAATGCCGTAGTACCAGGTCAGCACGTTCCAGGTGATGGCCCCCACCAAGGCCCCGAAGACCACATGGGTGTCCACCACCCCTGGCTGCACAATGCCCTTGCCCACCGTGGCGGCCACACTCAGGTGAAAGACCAGGATGGCCACCACATTGAAGAAGGCCGCAAACAGCACCGCCTGCCCGGGCTTGAGCACGCCGGTGGACACCACGGTCGCAATCGAGTTCGCGGCATCATGAAACCCGTTCATGAAGTCGAACAGGATCGCCAGCACCACCAGCAACACCACCACCCACAGAGCCGTCTGTACGGTTTCCATCGTCCGGGTCCTGCTGCTGATCAGGAGTTTTCGAGGATGATGCCCTCGATCACGTTGGCCACGTCTTCGCACTTGTCGGTGATCGTCTCCAGAAGCTCATAGATCGCCTTGAGCTTGATGACTTCGCGCACATCGGGCTCCTCGCGAAAAAGCTTGCTCATCGCACTGCGCATCACGCGGTCGGCGTCGCTCTCCAGGCGGTCGATCTCCTCGCACGTCTTGAGCGCCGCCTCGGCAGTGCCGGGGTCGGCAATCTTGTCCAGCAGCTTGACCGCGTCGCGCAGGCGCTCGCAGCACTTGAGACTCAGGTCGGTCAGGCGCACGATCTCCTCGGTCATATGGTGGATGTCGTAAAGCGCCATGGTCTCTGCCGAGTCCTGGATCAGGTCCGCGACATCGTCCATCGTGTTGATCAGCGTATGGATCTGCTCCCGGTCGATGGGCGTGATGAAGGTCTTGTGGATCGCTTTGTTGACGTCGTGGGTCACCCGGTCCGCGGCACGCTCGGCGTTGTCCACGTCCTGGTTGTACTTGTCGCGAAGATGAAGATCGCTGTAGTTCGCCACCAGCATGGAAAACGCCCGGGCCGCCTCGACGATCCGGTCGGCGTGCTGGTTGAACATCTCGAAATAGTTGCCTTCACGCGGCAACAGCTTGCCAAAAAGCATGGCGGGATCCTCCGGGGGTTACAAGGGCCAGGAACCTGGCGTCGTGGACTCGCGGCGAGTGTAACCGTCTGAACCCGCTCCCCCAACGGCGCTTGCAAAGCGCCGGCGGCGACCGATGGCGCGCGCCATGCGGCTCAGCGCGCTGCTTCTGGGCTCGGGGCCCAGATCGGAACCTGGGTCGTTTGGGCATTCAGGATCGCACCGTGCGAGCAAGCGATGCCTTCGACGGCGACCGGGAAACAGGGCCACCAGAAGCCGGGCACATCCTGGATACTCTATTTTTAATAGCGTCTTATGACCATTCGACGCTGGGATTCGACTCAAATGCCTTGAATTTTGGTGATTTCCTGGTCGCTGAGCCTGGCCAGGTGCTCCGTGCGCACACGATCGGGCGCGATCTCGGCCCACGGGAGCAGCACGAAGGCCCTCTCGGTGATGCGCGGATGCGGCACCGTCAGGTGCGGGCTCTCGATGCGGCCATCGCCATAAGTCAGCAGGTCCAGGTCGAGCGTTCGCGGCGCGTGAAAGTAAGGCCGCTCACGGCCAGCCGCCAGCTCGAGGCCCTGCAATGCCGCCAGCAGTTCAGGCGCTGTCAGATGCGTCTGCACCGCTGCGACCGCATTGATGAATTCCGGCCCGGTCGCCTCGAGCGGCGCTGAACGGTAGAGGCTGGACCGTCGCACCAATCGTGTGCCCGGCAAGGCATCGAGCGCCAAGAGTGCCTGGGTCACCGCTTGTTCCGCAGCGCCGAGGTTGGCGCCAAGCCCGATATAGGCGATGACCGGCTCGGCCCGCACGTTCCCGCCTATTCTGTTGCCGCCGGGCTGCCCTCACCGGATTCACCGCTGCCGGTGGGCTTGCGGCGCCGGCGCCGGCGCTTGCGGGGTGTACCTGTGTCACCCTCCTCAGCAGCGCTGAAACCTTCGCCTGATGGGGTGGACCCGTTCTTCACTGGCGCATGGGCACGTTCATCGGCTGCGGCGGACTCGACGCCGCCAGTCGAACTGCCGCCCGTTGCCGTCGCACGGTGAACCCGCGGCGCACGGGCGTGCTTCTGCTGCTCAGCCTTGACCTGGTAAACCAGGTCTTCGCGGGTGGCGTCGTCCGCCACGCTGAACTCCTGCCACCAGTCGGCCAGCACCACGTCGACCTCGCCGGTTTCCGCGCGCAGGCGCATGAAATCGAATGCCGCCCGAAACCGCGCCTGCTCAACCAGACCGAACGGTGCGCTGCCCACGCGTTTGTCGAAACGGGGCTGCATCATCCAGATCTCGCGCATGTCGCCGCCCAGCTTGCCGCGACCGGACACGTCGCCGATGCGTGCGTTGAAGACCTCGTCGATGGCATCCTGCAATGCCGGGTGGGAATGTTCGCGTTGCGCGACACGCCGTGCCCAGCCGTCGCGGACATCCGCCCACAGCACGCAAGCCAGCAGAAAACTCGGGGCAACCGGTTTTTCCTCGCCCACCCGCCGGTCGGTGTCCTGCAGAGCCGCGTTGACGAAGGGCGCCTCGGCCCGTTCCACAACCAGGTCCAGCAAGGGATAGATGCCACGCGCCAGCCCCAGCTTGCGCAACTGCTCGATGGAGGCCACGGCATGACCGGTCTGCAGCAGCTTCAACATTTCGTCAAACAACCGGCTTTGCGGCACATCGGCCAACAGCACCAGAGAGTCAGCCAGCGGTTTTGCGGTCTTGGCGTCCAGCGTGAATCCGAGCGCACTGAGCTTCGCGGCGAAGCGCACGGCGCGGATGATGCGCACCGGATCCTCGCGGTAACGCGCCGCCGCATCACCGATCATCCGCAGGGTGCGCTTCTTCGTGTCCTGCAGGCCCTTGTGGTAGTCCACGACAATCTGGGACTCAGGGTCGTAGTACATCGCGTTGATCGTGAAATCGCGGCGCACTGCGTCTTCTTCCTGCGGGCCCCAGACGTTGTCGCGCAGGACACGGCCCGTGGAATCCACGGCATGCTTCATGCCGGCCAGATCGTTGCGGCTGGTCTTTTCGTTGCCCGCCACCTGTTCGGCAGCGACATTGTCCAGATAGGCCCGAAAGGTCGACACCTCGATGACCTCATGCTCGCGCCCGCGCCCGAAAACCACATGCACGATGCGAAAACGGCGTCCGATGATGAACGCCCGCCGGAACAGGGCTTTCACCTGCTCGGGCGTGGCGTTGGTGGCGACGTCAAAGTCCTTCGGGCGCAATCCGACCAGAAGATCCCGCACGGCGCCGCCCACGA
>Ga0075163_10004300_pt1 | contig 19121 bp, 15 predicted proteins | sample JI1023141ADNA_FD_71478 | JGI IMG/M metagenome (GOLD analysis project Ga0075163, IMG submission 71478) | Wastewater effluent complex algal communities from Wisconsin, to seasonally profile nutrient transformation and Carbon sequestration -... | ecosystem: Engineered > WWTP > Effluent > Algae...
TGCGTGACCTGCTGGAAGCTGCTCACCCGCTGGCGCGGGCCTGACGCATCAGCGCGTGAAATAGTCGATCAGCGCATCCGCCGCCGCAACGCCCAGCGCGCGCGCGTCGGCGGCGGGTGTCTGATCCCACAGCTCCACCGTGATTCCCGGCGCCTTGAGCTGTTCCAGCGCCCAGCCCTTCGACGTGCCGCCCTCGGGATTGTGGGCATAGCTCCACACAGGCGGCTTGCTCAGCTTTGCATCAAACACGGCTTTCAGCTCCGGCAGAAAGCCAATCGTCGATGACGGCGAATCCAGCGGCGGCGCATAGATCACGGTCTTGTCGGTCGAATGGAAGTCCATCATCGACACGACCTTCCTGTCGCCCACCTGCTCCTTGATCCACGCCGCGAGAGACTTCGTCTCGGGCTGGGTCTGGTTGGTCCAGTCGCGGTTCAGGTCCATGCCGCCGCCGTTCAGCCGCCAGTATCCGCCATCGACGCCATCCGGGTTCGGCATCGGCGCGAGGATGATGCGTGTACGCGCCCGAAGCCGATTGGCCTTGTCGTCCTTGCGCGTCATCAGCTGTTCGACAAAGCCGCGATAGGCCTCCTGCCCGCTCGTCTCGGGCGGATGCTGCCGCGTGAGAACCACGATGGCGTCAATGCCCCCGCCACCGACAAAGCCGACCAGCGGGCGATCCTGCAGCGAGGTTCCGTATTTCTTCTCCTCGAAACCCGCCCCGCGAAGCGCCCGGCGCGTCCAGTCGATGTTGTCGGATGATGGAGACAGAGGCTGCCCCGCAACCCACGTCGTCCCCTTTGGCAGGTCCAGCTTCAGCGTCGCCCGAGTCTTGCGATCGTTCAGTGTGACGCGATCGGCCGCCAGCGGCGCCCAGTCTTTCCCGTTCCCGCTGATCCAGGGAGCGTAGCGATGATTGTAGTCGGTATAGTCCAGCGTAACCGTCGCGGCCCGCGCCTCATCCGCCGTCACCTTGAAAGCGAACCACGGGCTGGGGTTGATGCCCTCTGTCAGTGCAGGCTCGTGATCGACCGACATCACGACATTTCCATCCGGCGTCATCACGCAGTCATGCCGACCCGCCGACGGGAACCCGATTTCCACGGCAATGCCCTTGCCTGCGCAGATCCGCTCCGAGTTCGACGGCATCAGCGAGATCGACGGCAAAGACGGCAAGCTGGGCATGGATAGGGAACCGCAACCGGCCAGCCCCATCATCAGCAATGCAGTCGGAAAAGCCTTCACGCGCGCCTCCCAGACTCAAGAGGCGCAACTGTGACAGCTAGCGGGCGCCAGCGCTACCGCTAGAACGTCTTGCGGACGTTCACATAGACAAACCGTCCCTGCGGGCTGTGCAGTTCGCCGAGGAACCCGAAATTGGTATCGGCCAGCGGCGGGGTTTCATCGGTGATGTTCCGCGCGCCGACGCGCAGCCGAAGCGGCTTGTCCGTGTCATGATCGAACTCGTACTGCACATAGAGATTGTGCGTCTGATAGTCTTCGATGATCCACGGCTGGCCTGCCAGCAGGTTGAAGTCGTCATAGACGTCGCCGACGTAAGACGTGAACCAGCCGCTGCTCCACGCATCCTTGCTCCAAGTCAGCGACGACGTGTAGCGCCATTCCGGTCGGCCAAAATCGCGGATCAGGTCGGTCTGCCCGCTGGGCCGCAATGTCGGACGCAGTATTCCGGCCTGTCCCGCTTCAAGGATGACGCGGCCTTCCGGCGTGGGTGACTGGAAGAACTTGTCCAGCAGGGCGGCATTCACGCGGAACGAAAAATCCCCCACCGGCGTGTCGAACAGGTCGTAGTAGAGCCCGAAATCCCAGCCCTGCCCGATCCGGTCGTCCATGTTGAGATAGTCGTCACGGACATAGCTGATTGCGCCAACCGGCTGGAGGCCGGTTCCCGCGAAGTCGGCAATCTGCTGTGCGTCCGGCGCGCTGCGCACGACAAGCGGATTGCCGCCCGGAACGCCCTGCAGCCGCAGCACGTAATCAAGAAGGATCGCGTTGTCGTCACCGATGATGCCGACCGCCTGATCCTGCTCGATGCGCCACCAATCGGCGGTGAACGTGACCTTGCCGTACTCCTCCGGCAGGAAGCTGCTCTCGAAGACTAGGCCATAGCTGAGGTTGGTGGATTCCTCGGGCTGGAGATTTTCCGAACCCTTGCGGTTGGAAACCACGGCCTGCGCCGCTTCCGTCACCAGCCGCGACGAGCGCGCGTTGACGGGCGAGCCCGTGGGCTTTGCGCAGCTTGTGGCGAACGTCACCGTGGGATCGACGCGGGAAGCCGCCTCGCAGAAGATGTAGTCCGTGCGGTTGTTGGAACGCTGCAGGTCCGTCTCGAATATCTGCTGCAGGTTCGGCGCGCGGAACCCCTCCGACCATGCCGAGCGGAACATGAGGAAGTCGAACGGCCGCCACGACAGCGCAACCTTCGGCTTCGTCACCGAGCCGAACGTGTCGAAATTCTCGTAGCGCGCCGCCAGCTGCATATCGATCGACTGCGCGAACGGCACGTTCATGTCGGGCGACACAAGCGGAACCTGCAATTCGATATAACCGGACTGCACGCTCCGGCTGCCCTTGGTGTCGAGCGAGAGATTGTTGCCCATCAGGTCGTTGGTGGTGAGCCCGCTGATCCTGTCGGTGAACATGATCGTGCCGTCCTGGCGCGGATCGCGGTCATCGACATAGGTTTCACGGCGGGCTTCAACGCCGATGGCGGCGCCGACATCGCCTGCCCAGATCGTGAACAGGTCGGGCCGTGAGATCTTGAAATCCCACGAGGCCAGCGACGTGCGGCTTTCACGGACAGCCTGAACGGTGATGTGGTCGATCGCGACCTGCGAACTGCGCGTGCATTCGGCAACAGTCACATCGCCCGGGCACCCGCCACTGAAGGGGTTGTACGCCTCCGGCGTCGCCCACGACAGCGCTTCCTGGAAGCGCGTGTTGGAAACGCGGTTCTCCTTGTCCTCGGTCGAAGCGGATGTGTAGAGCAGCGCGCTCTCCCAATCCCAGCCCCACATGTCGCCGCGCAAGCCCGCGAGCGCGCGGGAGGAGAAGTTCTCCACTTCCGTGCGTCTGGGACCTGCATCGATGGGGCGATACGCCGCCGTGCCCGTCAGCGAACCCAGCACGAGATCGAGCCCGCCCGCCGGCGCGTTGGTGATGGCGACGCGATTGGCGGACCCGACCGGGCCGAACGGGTTGTAGTAGTTGCTGGCCGGGATCACGATCGGCGCGGCGCCGAGCATGGGCGCTGCTTCGCGATAGCCCAGCGAGTTCGCGAGATAGACCCCGCCCTCGGCGAAGAACTCCAGCCCGCCGTCGAACTCGTGATTGAAGAACGCGAACAGGTTGTGGCGATCAACGCCGTTGGTCACCGTCGTCGCTTCGTTCGTGTTGTATCGCGTGCCCTGCGAACGCGTGGAGGTCGTCGCAAAGCAGGTTGTGCTCGAAAGGGGCGCGGCACATCCGCCAACCGATGTGGGCCGGAGGTGGAACTGCCCGGCGGCGTTCGAGATGGTCGTGCCGTTGACGGATATCGTGCCGCCCGGAACGTACTTGTCGAAAATACCCCAGGCCGATGTGATCGACGTATTGTTGAAACCGGCGGACGCATTGGTATCCGCCGCCCAATCCGCAGGCAGCCGCGAACGCTGATCCGCATTCGCCGTGAAATCGCGATCCGCCGCAAACACTGGATCGCGGGTCAGGAACGAGCCCAGCAGTGAAAGATGCGTCCGGCCATCGTCCGAACCGAGGCCAAGCTCGAACGCCGCGGAGAACTCCTCCGCCCCCGCGCCCTCTTCCGCGCCGTAATTGAATTCAGCCGTGAAGCCTTCAAGGTCGTCCTTGAGTACGGTGTTGACCACGCCCGCCACCGCGTCCGCGCCATAGATCGCCGATGCGCCGTCCAGCAGCACTTCAATTCGCCGCACGCCCATTGTGGGAATGGAGTTCGCGTTGACCGTTACCACCGGCACGAGGTTTTCCGCCTGCGTGCCCGGGTGGTTCACCATCCGCCGGCCGTTCAGCAGCACCAGCGTGTTGCCCGTGCCCAGCGCTCGCAGGTTGATCGAAGCCGTATCGCCCCGCGCGGAGTTAACGCCGCCGACGCTGTTCGCCACGCTCGCGCTGCCGAACCCGACATCGCCCAGCTGCGGGATCGAGCGGAACAGTTCGTCGCCCGACGTCGCCCCGATGGCGTCCAGCTCTTTCTGGCCAATCACTGATACCGGCAGGGTCTCTGTCGGCTGCGCGCCCACAATCTGCGAGCCCACCACGACAACCACGTCGCGCCCCTCTTCGGGCGGTTCCTCGGTGGTTGCGGCTTCCTGAGCGAAGGCCGTCCCTGCAAAAGCCAGCGCCGTCGACGCCAGCAACAAGACACGAATGCTCGACGACCGGATGCGCGATCCGGATCCCGTGTAAGACATGACGCTCCCCTCGTCCGTGGGCGTCCAGCGGGGTGATGCCCGGCAGGCAGCCACGCCGCGCACATCCTCCCCGAGGCGACCTTGTGTCAACCGGATTCCCGTCTGCGGGTGCCGGTTTGGGCCGCCGGCCCGGCCAGCGCCGCAACTCCCGGCGGAAAAGGCCGCAAACCGCCCGGCCTCACGGCTAATTGAACCTTTGTTTCCCGACGTTTGCCCCCCACGCGTTGACCGAATTTCAAGCCCCGTTGTCTATGGTCCCGCTGAGAAGGTTCAGGCATCTGCTGCACATTCGCATGTGAGACGGGCCGCGCATGACGCGGAACGGTCACGATCTGGGGCTACGCCGCGTCGGCTGGCCGCAGACGGATAATCCGGCGAGCCGCGTATCAGGACCGGGCTGAAACGAGCCAAGGATGGCCGTTTTGGGCGTGAACGTGTAGTGTGACGGTGGAGTTACGACTGATGGTGCTGTCAAAGCCCAAACTGATAGCAGGCGCGGTCGCGGTCGCTGTTCTGGCCGTTGGCGGCATCGCTTTCGTTACGATGAGCGGCTCGGGCGACCACAAATCCGAAACGGCCGGCGCTCCCGGCGGTCAACGCGGCCCGGGCGGGCCCGGTGGTCCGGGTGGACCCGGCGGCCGCGGCGGCCCCGTAACCCAGGTCAGCGCCGTTGAATCCCTTCCGCGCACCTTCACCGTGAAAGTGGAAGCCCTCGGAACTCTGGAACCGCGCGAACGCGTCGTGTTGACCGCGAACGCTGCGGACCGCGTCACCGGCATCTATTTCGAGGACGGACAGCGCGTCGCCAAGGGCAAGGTCCTGATGACGCTGGTCAACGAGGAAGAGAACGCCCAGCTCGCCTCGGCCCGCGCCACCGAAGCAAACGCCAAGCTGGTGTTTGAACGCAACCAGCGCCTCGCCGAGAACGACGCCATCGCCCAGCTCGAACTCGAGCGCACCAAGTCCGCATACGAAGCAGCCACCGCAAACGTCGGCGCCATTCAGGCCCGCCTGCGCGATCGCGTGCTCGTGGCCCCCTTCTCCGGCGTCCTCGGCTTCCGCCAGGTTTCGAACGGCGCCTATGTCTCGCCCGGCCAGGCCGTCGCCACCCTCATCGACGATACGCAGATGCGCCTTGAGTTCGGCGTGCCCTCGATCTTCGTCAGCGATCTCAAGCCCGGCCTCGAAATCTCGGCCACAACGAAAGACAAGCCCGGCCAGATTTTCACCGGCCAGCTCACCTCGATCGACAACGCGATCGACAACACCACGCTCGCCGTGAAGGTTCGCGCCACCCTGCCGAACCGCGATGGCGCCCTGCGGGCTGGCACGTCGATGTCAGTCACGCTGATGTCCAAGCCGCGCACGTCGCTTGCCATCCCGGAAATCTCGGTCATCGCCGAAGGCTCGAAGACATTCGTTTACGTGGTCGACCGCACCCGCCAGCCGGCGACCGCGGAAAAGACCGAAGTGGCCCTCGGCACGCGTGAGCGTGGTACGGTCGAAGTGGTCTCAGGCCTCAAGTCCGGCGACCTCGTGGTCACGGATGGTGTTCTGAAAGTCCGCCCCGGCGGCGCGGTCCGCGTGACCGGCGCCACCCCGGCAGGCGAAGGCGGCGCTCCCAAGATCGCCGCCAGCGACGGTCCGTCGGATAAAGCCGGCCTCAGGCAATAGCGCAGGAGCGCTCGTCCCATGCTTCTGTCTGATGTCTCAATCAAGCGGCCGGTGTTCGCATCGGTCATCGGCCTTTTGCTGATTGCAATCGGCGCGGTCTCGTTCACGCGCCTGTCGCTGCGCGAATACCCGGATATCGATCCGCCCATCGTCTCGGTGCGCACCACCTATCAGGGCGCGTCCGCCAACGTCGTCGAAAGCCGCATCACGGAAGTGATCGAGGACCGGATTTCCGGCGTCGAGGGCATTCGCTTCATCAACTCGTCCAGCCAGGACGGCCAGTCCAACATCGCGATCGAATTCGATATCTCGCGTAGCATGGACAGCGCCGCCAACGACGTGCGCGACCGCGTGGGCGGCATCCTGCGCATGCTGCCGGAAGAGGCAGATCCGCCAGACGTCCAGAAAGCCGACGCCTCGGAAGAGATCGTTCTCTGGCTCCAGTTGCAGAGCGACAAGCGCACTGCGCTCGAGCTTACCGACTACGTCGAACGCTATCTCATCGACCGTTTCTCCTCCATCGACGGCGTCGCCCGCGTCCAGATCGGCGGCCAGCGCACGCCGGCCATGCGCGTCTGGCTCGATCGCCGCGCCATTGCCGCGCGTGGCCTCACGGTCGGCGACATCGAACGCGCTGTCCGGACCGAGAACGTCGAAACGCCTGCCGGGTCGCTGACCTCGCAGGACCTGATCTTCACCGCCCGTATCGACCGCCCCTTCCGCACGCCTGAGGAATTCCAGCAGCTCGTTGTGGCCAAGGGAACCGACGGCGTCGTCGTCCGTCTGGGCGATGTTGGTCGCGTCGAATTCGGCGCTGAGGAAGACCGTTCCATTTTCCGCGGCAATGGCCGCGACACGGTCGGCATCGGCATCGTCAAGCAATCGACCGCCAACGTGGTCGAAGTGGCGAAAATCGCGCGCGAACGCGCGGCCGAAGTGGGCGCCACCCTGCCCGAAGACATGACCCTTCAGGTCAACTTCGACGGTTCGGTGTTCGTCAACGCCGCCATCAACGAGGTCTTCCTGACGCTCGCCATCGCCGTGGCGCTGGTCGTCGGCGTGATCTTCGTGTTCCTGGGGTCATTCCGCGCCACCCTTATTCCGGCCGTCACGGTTCCGATCTCGCTGATCGCCTCCTTCACCGTGCTGATGGCGCTTGGCCTGTCGATCAACATGCTGACGCTGCTCGCGCTCGTGATGGCCATCGGCCTCGTGGTCGACGACGCCATCGTCGTGCTCGAGAACATCCACCGCCGCATGGAAGAGGAGCACGAAACGCCCCTCGTCGCGGCTTTCCGCGGCACGCGCCAGGTCGGCTTCGCCGTCGTGGCCACCACCCTCGTCCTGATCGCCGTGTTCGTGCCGATCACCTTCATGCAGGGCCAGATGGGCCGCCTGTTCTCGGAGTTCGCGATCGCGATCGCCGCCGCCATCGCCTTCTCGATGCTGGTCGCGCTCACCATCTCGCCGATGATGGCGTCCAAGCTGCTGAAGCCCCACGCCAAGGACGCGAAGGCCTCGGGCTTCGCGTCGTTCGTGGATCGCCAGTTTGCCCGCATGCGCGGCGCCTATGGCCGCGTCTATGACGCGACCGTGCGCCGGCCGATCGCGATCACCATCGCCTTCTTCGCCATCCTCGGCGGCAGCGTCGCGCTGTTCACCGTCATCCCCGGCGAATACACGCCGCAGGAAGACCGTGGCTCGTTCCAGATCATGATCGCCGGCCCCGAGGGCGCGTCCTTCGAATACATGCAGCCCTTCATCGAACAGATCGAAGGCCGCCTGTTGCCCATGATCAACCAGGGCGAGATCGACCGCATCTCCGTCCGCGCGCCCGGCGGCTTCGGCCCCGGCAGCGGCGGCTTCAACTCGGGCTCGATCCAGGTCGTGCTTTCCGAATGGGGCCATCGCCGCAACGGCTTCGTGATCATCAACGACATCAACCGCCAGCTGTCGGACATCCCCGGCGTCCGCGCTTTCGCCAACATGTCGTCGGCCTTCGGACGCGGCAACGGCAAGCCGATCCAGTTCGTCATCAAGGGCCCGTCCTACGAAACGCTCGTCGATTGGCGCAACACGTTCATCGACGCGCTCAACAAGGACAATCCCGGCATCGGCCAGATCGACTGGGACTACAAGGAAACCCAGCAGCAGGTCCGCGTGAACGTCGATTACGCACGCGCCTCGGATCTCGGCGTCACCGTCCAGGAAATCGGCTCCACCCTGCAGACCATGCTCGGCTCCAAGCGCGTCGGCACATTCGTGCAGAACGGCGAAGAGCGTTACGTGATCTTCGAAGGTGAGCGCACCGAACAGGCAACGCCGTCAGACATGGAGAACATCTATGTCCGCGCCGCCCGCACCGGCGAGCTGATCCCGCTGTCCAACCTCGTCTCGATCGATCAGACGGCCGACTCGCGCCGCCTGAACCGCTACAACCGCGTCCGCGCCATCACCGTCGATGCAACGCTCAATCCGGGCGTCTCGCTCGGCGTCGCACTCGACAAGATGGAAGCCATCGCCCGCAAGGTCCTGCCCGAAGAAGCCGGCATCGACTACAAAGGCCAGTCGCTCGATTACAAGCGCGCCGGCTCGTCGATCCTGTTCGTCTTCGCCTTCGGCATCCTCGTGGTGTTCCTGGTGCTCGCGGCGCAGTTCGAAAGCTGGATCCACCCGTTCGTCATCATGCTCTGCGTGCCCGCCACCGTCGGCGGGGGATTGCTGGGCATCTGGCTCACCGGCAACACGCTGAACATCTACACGCAGATCGGCCTCATCATGCTCGTCGGCCTCGCGGCCAAGAACGGCATTCTCATCGTCGAGTTCGCCAACCAGCTGCGCGACAAGGGTATGGAGTTCAACACCGCGCTCAAGGAAGCCGCCCTCACGCGCTTCCGCCCGATCGTGATGACCTCGCTCACCGCCATCGCCGGCGCCATCCCGCTGATCTTCAGCCACGGCGCAGGCGCGGAAACCCGCTCGGCCATCGGCGTGGTGATCCTGTTCGGCGTCGCCACCGCGATGCTGGTCACGCTCGTCCTCGTCCCCGCGGCCTACGCGCTGCTCGCACGCCGCACGGGCTCCCCGCGCGACGTCGAACGCAAGCTGGCTCAGGAAGAGCGCGAAGCCGAAACGGCAGCTCTGCACCCGGCGGAATAGCGGCTAACCCCGCATTTCGCTGGGGCTCTTGCCCGTCCACCGTTTGAACGCCCGCGAGAACGCCGCCGGGTCCGAGAAGCCGACGAGATACGCTGTCTCGTTCACCGACGCCTTGCGCCCGCCAAGATAGTTCAACGCCAGCCGGTGGCGCAGCTCATCCAGCACCTTCTCGAAGGTTACGCCCTCGGCCTTCAGCCGCCTGAACAAGGTCTGCCGGCTCACGCCCATCTTCGCCGCGATCACGTCCATGCTGACATCGCCCATGTGCAGCACCAGCATCAGCTGGCTCTCCACCTTGCCGCGCGCCGACTTCGAATTCTCCAGCTCCTTCACGAGGGCCTCGGCCTTCTCGCTCAGCACGCCGAATACGTAATGCGGCTGCAACGCCACCTTGTGCGATTGCAGAGACGCATCCGTCCGCATCGCATTCCACCGGCTGTCAAACACCACCGGACATCCAAACACGCGCACATACTCCGCCGCATAGACCGGCGCGGGATGTGTCACATGCACCTCAAGCGCAAACGGTCGCGGCAGGAACCGGCGCAGCCCGCATATCTGCCGCGCGAACGTCACCTCGGTCAGCTCATGAAACGCATTGGGATTGGCCCGCGTATCCACCAGCCACAGCTCGCCATTCTCGAACACATGCTTGAACCGGCTCTCCCCCGCCTCGGTCTCCACTTCCACGGCCAGCTTTCCGAAGCGGTTCATCTGCACGAACGCCTCGCGCATGTCGGCTGATGCATTCATGATCAGCCCCGCGATCGACACCTCGGAAAGATCGACCTCTTCCCCATAGTGCAGCGCAATCGCCGCATCGCCCGAGAGCTCCTGCGCCGCCCGCATCAGCGCAATATAGTTCGCCATCGGCACGCGCTTGTCCTGATCGTCCAGATCAGCCGCCGCGATCCCCGCCCGCGCCAGCAACGCATCGGCATCCGCGCCCTTGGCAATCGCAAACCTCGCCAGCCCGCGCGCCAGCCCCGCCCCTACCGTCAGCTCAGTCATACGCGATGCTTCCAAAACCCGGCGCTGCAACCTGCGATCATGCTTTTGAGATCAGCAGTCACGTGCGCGCCCCCGAAAAACAACAACCGTTCATAGCGCATTCAAGCCGCACCGCTGATGAATGGGACATAACAATAACAGGGGAAAAACCCATGTATCGCCTCCTCCTCCCGATCTCGCTCTTCCTCCTCGCCACACCCTTCGCCGCCGCCCAGCCCTCTCAACCGCCGCCCGCCGAACCGCCGCCGGCCTACACGCCCACCTCCTTGGCGGCCGAGCCCGGCCTGCCGCGTACACCATCCGGCCAACCGGATTTCCAAGGCGTCATCTGGGCCACCAACTTCTTCCCCGTCTTCGAATCCAGTCCAATGCTGAAGACGCTCGTCGTCTCGGAAGCGGAAGGGAAATCCTTCGTCGATACGATGGTGGGCGGCATCATGAAGAACCCCGTCTTCAACATAGATCCCGAAGGCCACATCATCATCGGCGGCACGGATGGTCTGCCGCTGGTGCGCGGCGAACGCCGCTCGCGCCTCATCGTCCTCCCTGCCGACGGCAAGGTCCCGCTCACGCCGGAGGCCCGCAAGATCATCTCCGCATCATCAGACGAGATGGACGACTACGAACAGCGCCCCAGCGGTGAGCGCTGCCTAGTACTCAGCGGCTCATCGCCCTCCCACGCCACCATCTCGTACAACCGCGTGCAATTCATCCAGACGCCGGATCACATCGTCATCCACGGCGAAAACGGAGATGAAGCCCGCATCGTCCCATTCGCAGAGCGCCACCCGCCGACCGGCCCGACCAGCTGGTATGGGGATTCGATCGCCCGCTGGGACGGCGACACCCTCGTCGTCGAAACCATCCGCCAGCCGCAGGGCGAGGCCGTGCGCGGCCTGTTCCAGAAGTTCCTCGTCAACGCCGATGCGAAGGTGATCGAGCGTTTCACGCGCCTCGCGAAAGACGAACTGCTCTACCAGTTCACTGTCGAAGACCCGAAAGCCTACACCACCCCCTGGCTCGCCGAGTATTCCTACCACGCCTCCACCACCGGCATGTTCCCCTCGCCCTGCCACGAGCACAACTACTCGCTCCCCAACATCCTGCTGGGCAAGCGAATGGCGGACTTGCGCGGCGTGAAGCGGGATTGAAGATCACAACTTGTCATCCCGAAAGCGCGTAGCGCTATCCGGGACCCATCGCGCAAGCACGACGATCCATCAATGGATCCCGGCTCTCGTTACGCTCGGCCGGGATGACAAGCCTCAGCCAAACACCGCGCCAACGCTCGACCACGTCAGCACGACACCGGAAACAAACAACAGCCCCAACACAATTCGCCTGAACGCCCTCTGGTCCAGCCGCCTGAAAACCAGCGCCCCCAGCAACACCGGCACAACCAGAGCCGGTGTAATCACCACGAACATCCACAACGTCTCGCCGTTGATCCGGTCGCCCGCGATCAGATAACCGGTCAGCGTCGCCACATGCATGCAGATGTTGAACACCTGCATCACGCCGCGCTGCGTGTCCTTGTCCCAGCCGCGTACCGTGCACCACAGCTGCGGTATCGCGCCCGCAAATCCGCCGATCCCGCCGAACACGCCGCCTACCCAGCCCGACGCGCCATTCGCCCACGCCCCGCCCCACTTCAGCGCCCACGTCGACGGCGCAAAGAACATCGCCGGGCAATACACCAGAAGAAAAGCCCCAAGCCCCAGCTTGAACCCCGCCGGATCAAGAACGCCCAGCAGGAAAATGCCCAGCGGCACACCCATCAATCCGCCGATCACGAACGGCGCCACCCGCTTCAGGTTGGTGCCCTTCCACGTCAGCGGCAACGCAACCAGCTGCCCCACCAGCGACCCGAACACAGCCATCGGCGCCGCCAGCTGCGGATCAACCGCCCACGCCCAGATCGACAGCGCCGCCAGCGAAAATGCAAAGCCCGAAAGCCCCTGCACAAACCCGGCAAGCACCGCGCCCGCGATCACGATAAGCAGATACGAATCCATGCGGCCCGCTTAGCAGCATCGCTGCAGAGTTCCCAGCGTCACGCTCGCGCGGTCGGCCGCGCCGAAACCTCGCCCCACCAACGCGCAATATTCGCCAGCTCCGTCGGCAATGGCACGCCGGTGTTCTTGCCCAGCAGAACCGCGCACTGCGCCGTGATATCCGCGATGGTATAGCGATCCGACGCGATATAGCGCCGCTTAGCCAGCTCAGCATCCAGCCAGCCCAGCGTCTTCAGTATCCGCGACCGCGCATAAGTGCCGCATTCGGGAACCTGCTCGATCCTCTCTGCGAAGAACGGAGACAGATGCTCGAACTGGCTGCTCATCGGTTGCGCAAACTCGAACTCGACCCGCCGGTTCCACATCTCGATCACGGCGCGTTCGGCCGGCGACGACCCAAAAAGATCCGGCTCGGGATGCAGCTCTTCAATGTAGCGGCAGATCGCGATCGATTCAGAAATGCAGGTCCCATCGTCCAGCTCAAGAACCGGCAACTTCCCCAACGGGTTCATGCGCAGGAACTCCGCCGTTCCGTTCTCGCCCTTCATCATGTCGATATCGATGGTCGGAATCGTAACGCCCTTCTCCGCCAGGAAAATGCGCACGCGCCTGGGATTCATCCCCGCCTTCAGATTGTAGAGTTTCATCACCCACCCTCCGCGATGCCTTCTTCGGTCAGGAAGGCTTCCTGACCGGCAGACCCCGAACCATCGTCAGGAATTCCAGCTGCGTTCCGGCGCGCCGGTGCTCCGACAAAGCCTGATATTCAGCGTCCGCATACCAGCGCCGGGCATGATCCTCGGACGGAAAGCTGAAGATGATTACGCGCCCCGGGCGCGGCGCCTCGCCTTCGAATGTATGCGGAGCGTCGTCATAGGTGACGAACTCTCCGTCGTAGCGCTTCAGCAGGGGAAAGAACCCCTTTTCGTAGGCCCTGTAAGTGGCCGCGTCTTTCACGACCAGATTTGCGATCAGATAGACTGCTTGCTCCGTCATGCCGCATCCCCTGCGTCGATTGCCTTGAGCCAGATTGCGACTGCCTTGCCGATGTCATCGGCCGAGTCTTCCTGGATGAAATGCACGCCGTTGACCGTCACCTCGGTCTGATTGGGCCACGACCTGCAGAACTCGCGCTGCGCGCCGACAAGGATCGATCCCGGCTCGGCGTTAATGAACAGCTTGGGAAGCGGGCTGTCCTTCAGCCAGTCCGCATATTGCTCCACCAGCGCCACGATGTTCGCCGGTTCTCCCGCAACCGGAATCTGCCGCGGCCAGTTCAGCGTCGGCTGACGATCCTCCTCGCGCAGGAACGGCGCGCGATAATGCGCCATCTCCTCCTCGCTGAGCTTGCGCATGATCGAGCCGGGCAACACCGCTTCAATGAAGATGTTCCGCTTGAGGATCAGGTCCTCACCCTTGGCGGACCGGAACCCCTGGAAAATTCCCCGCGCATTTTCCGGCCACTCGTCCCAGGACCGCAGCGGCCTCACAATCCCTTCCATATAGGCGATCGCCCGCACGCGATCCCGATGGCTGTACGCCCAATGGAAACCCAGTGCGCTTCCCCAGTCATGCAGCACAAGCGTCACGTTCGACGTAACGCCCAGCGCATCGAGCATGTCGCTCAGATAGTCATACGTACCTTCGAAGCTGTACCGCCCCGGCCCTTCCGACGCAGGCAATTTGTCCGAGTCGCCATGACCGATCAGATCGGGGGCGATCACCCGCCCGCTTCCCGCCAGATGCGGAATCACATCGCGCCATAGATAGCTGGATGTCGGATTGCCATGCAGCAGCACGATCGGGGCGCCGCTTCCCGCCTCCAGATAGGCAAGCCGCTTTCCCCTCACCTCGCAGAACTTCTGAACGAACGCCCCGCTCTCCGTCATGCTGCGGCGCTCCCGATAAGGCGAAAGGCGGTGTCGATCCGTTCAAGCTGCTGGCGACGCGGCACGTTCCGGCGGCTGGAAACACGCAGCCCCTCATTCAGCGTCATCAGGAAAGCGGCCAGCTCTGCAGAACGCGCCTTCGGAAAGCCGCTCTCCAGCAGGCACGCCTCGAACTCCGCCTGCAAGTCCTGCAAGTGCGCGCTGGCGCGGGCGCTCAGCTCGGCATCGACGCCGGATAGCTCGATCACGGTGTTGACCAGCATGCACCCGTTGCCGCTGTGCCGGTCATCGGCGCGCAGGAAGTTCCGCTCAAGAAACCGCCGCACGGCATCCAGCGGCGCCAGCCGCGCACGGCCGCGCGCCAGCATCTCGTGCGTTCGCTCCGCAAACAGGTCGATGCATTCAACGAACAGGCTGCGCTTGTCGCGAAAGGCGGCGTAAAAACTGCCGCGCGATATGCCCATCTCTTCCAACAGGTCGGGCAGCGACGACGCCAGATAGCCCTTGCGCCAGAACAGCACCATCGCGCTCTCGCGCGCCGCCTGTGTATCGAACTCGATCGGCCTCGCCATACCGAATTATGGACCGATCAGTTTATAATGGCAACGCTTGTCGTGGCGAGCGCTAACGCGGCGCCCGCATCTTCCCGAGATTCACCTCGATCCAGTCCGCGAGCCCAGCCACCAGCTCGGCCGCCTCTTCGCCCATCGGCGTGAGCGTGTACTCCACATGCGGCGGCACGACCTTGAACGCGCGCCGTTCCACCAGCCCGTCGCTCTCCAGCCATTGAAGCGTCTGCGCCAGCATGCGCTCGCTCACGCCCGAAACCTTCCGGCGCAGCTCGCTGAACCTGTGCGTCCCGTCCTGCAGCGCGATCAGCACCAGCACGCCCCAGCTCGACGTCACATGCTTCATCACTTCGCGCGACGGGCAGTTCGGCTCGAACAAATTGCCCCGCTCGATCAGCTTCGCCACGCGCCCCTTGGGCTTGCCCGGCTTTGTAGCCGCTTTCTGGTCTGAAACTTTTTCCATACTTACTCCGGCGTGCGTACTTACGGATAGTAAGTTAGGCGCCCAGATCGTCTCCATCAACCCCGCGGAACCGCGCTAAAACGGAGATTTTCCAATGATTGCCATCACCGGCGCCAATGGCCAGCTCGGCCGCCTCGTCATCCAGTCCCTGCAGCGCCTCGCCCCGGCGACACGCATCATCGCCGCCGTCCGCAGCCCGGATAAGGCGCAGGACCTGAAATCCCCCACCGTCGAAATCCGCGAGGCCGACTACGATCGCCCCGCAACACTCGTGAAAGCCTTCACCGGCGTCGACAAGCTCCTGCTGATTTCCGCCAACGATCTTAGCGGCGTCCGCCTCGCGCAGCACAAGGCCGCAATCGACGCCGCGAAATCCGCCGGCGTGAAGCTGATCGCCTACACCAGCATCCTCCACACCGACACGTCCGAGCTGATCCTCACCGAGGAACACCGCGCTACCGAAGCTTACCTGAAAGCCAGCGGCGTGCCCCACGTCCTGCTGCGCAATGGCTGGTACACCGAGAACGAAACCGCAGCCCTCCCCGCCGTGCTCGCGCACAGCGCCTTCATCGGCTCGTCCGCCGAAGGCCGCATCTCGTATGCCGCCCGCGCCGACTATGCCGAAGCCGCCGCGCGCGTCCTGCTCGCTGACGATCAGGCCGGACGCACCTACGAACTCGCAGGCGATGAAGGCGTCACGCTGGGTGAGTTCGCCGCCGAAACCGCGCGCCTCGCCGGCAAGCCGATCAGCTATGTGAACCTGCCGCAAGCCGACTACGCCGCCGCCCTCCTCGGCGCAGGCCTGCCCGCCCCGCTCGCCAACATGCTGGCCGACTCCAGCGCGAAGTCCGCCACCGGCGGACTCTACGACAACACCCGCACCCTCTCCCGCCTGATCGGCCGCCCGACCACGCCGATCCGCGAGACGCTTGCGGCTGCGCTGAAAGCCCACACGGTCGCGGCCTAAACAAAAAGGGCGGCTCATCGCTGAGCCGCCCTCGTCTGTTCGATCTGATCGCGCTTACTTCTTCAGCGCGTCATAGATCCATGTGCGGTTCTTGCGCTGGTACTCGCTCAGCAGCGCGCGGTCCTGGATCATGAACACCATGAACACGTCGTTCTTGGGATCGTACCACCATTCCGTGCCCGCAATGCCGTTCCACGAGAACGTGCCATTGCCCGGACGTTGCTTGGTGTCGTCGATCACCAGCGACATGCCGAGGCCAAAGCCCATGCCGGCGCCCGGGAAGAACAGGCCCTTGCCGCGAACTTCCGCCGTCGTCTGGTCAACCAGCATCAGCTTCAGCGTTTCCGGCTTCAGGATCTGCACGCCCTGATACGTGCCGCCATTGGCGAGCATCAGCACGAAGCGCAGATAATCTTCCGGCGTCGACGAAAGCCCGCCGCCGCCCGACATGAACGGGTGCGCGTCCGTGTAGTCGTAATACAGCGGGTCCTTGTTCTTCGACTGCGCAAAGCGCGCCGACTTCTCGGTCGGCTGGAAGAACGCCGTATCCGTCATGCCCAGCGGTCCGGTGATGCGCGTCTTGATCGCATCGCCCAGCGTCTGGCCCGTGATCTTCTCGATCACGCCGCCCAGCACATCGAGGCCTTGGCTGTAGTTCCAGGCCGCGCCCGGCTCGGCAATCATCGGCAGCTTGGCGACAACCTGCTCCGACCAATCCTTGGCCGAAAGGTCGACGCGCTGCTCACCGCCGGCAACCCAAGCCTTCGAGATCGGCAGCTGCGGCTGGATGAACGAATAGATGATGCCCGACGTATGGCTCATCAGATGGCGGATCAGCATCGGCTTGGTCGAGGCGACCGGATCGCCCTCTTTCTGCCAGACCTTGATGTCCGCAAACGCCGGCAGGTATTTCGACACCGGCGCGTCGAGATCGAGCTTGCCTTCCTGCACCAGCGTCATCGCCGTCACGGCGACCACCGGCTTGGTCATCGAGAACACGCGGAAGATCGTCTCATCCGTCACCGGCGTCGTCTGGCCGGGGCCCTGCACGCCAAAGCCCTGGCTGAACGCGATCTGGTTCTTGCGCCCGATCAGCAGGTACGCGCCGGGGATCTTGCCCGACTGCACATCGCCATTCAGCGCCACGCGAATGTCGTTCAGCTTGTTCGGGTCAAAGCCCAGCGCCTCGGCATCGCCCTTCACCAGCGACGAGACGGTCGGATCAACGCCCGCCGATGGCCCGGTCTGGCACGCAGACAACGCCAGGGCGAATGCCGCACCTGCGGCAAGCGCAGTGCGCTTCAGATTCAGTATGCTCAAAGTCCTTCTCCCTGCCTTGTCCGGACCGCTGGTTCGAAACGCTCCGGTTTTCCATCGCTGTACCCTCTTTTCCCTTGCAGTGGAAAGGGGCCTCTGGCGACGGTTTGACCGGGGTCAAAGCGTTGAATCCAGTGAATCTGCGACACTCACACCATGGCGTCTGGCCAAGGAGCGCGTTACGTTGCGGATAGGTGGAGCACTTACGCGGCGACGGCAGGGATAGGCGAACACGCCATCCATACCGGCGGCGCCCACGGGGAAGGAAACATGATCCGTTTATCGACGGCGCTCGCGCTGGCGCTAGCCATGGCTGCCTGCTCGCCAAACTCCGAAACCGTCTCGACCGCCCCCGCCGGCTCAACGCCAGGCGAAGGCATGGGCGGCGCAACTCTCGCTGACTTCAAGACCGACACCACCATGAAGGACCTGATGGCTCACGTCATCGACTTCAGCGCCTTCGGCGTCTGGCACAACCAGGGCTGGCTGATCGACGCGGACGGCATGCACGAACTCTTCCCAACCGACGATGCCGGCTGGGTCGCCGCCGAAAGCGCAGCCTTCACGCTGGCCGAAGCCTCCAACACGCTTCTCCTGCCCAACCGCCCGCCAGATGAAGACCGTCGCTGGGTCGACTGGGCCAACCAGCTCTACACCGCCGCCAAGAAGGCCCAGGCCACCGCCCTCGCCAAGGACAAGCAGGCCTTCTTCGAGGCCGGCAGCGAGATCTACGAAGCCTGCGTGGCCTGCCACAACCATTACGTTCAGGGCGATGCGCCCGGCGCCGACGCAAAACTGCCGGAGCTGCCGAACCGCACGCCTCCGCCACCGCAAAACCAGTAACGGGCCCTCCCGGGCTCTGGTCACAAAACTTGGGCGACCCGAAAATCGGGCGCCCCGAAGGGGAGAGACAAGACTTGCTCCATGATTTCGTAAACTGGATCCGGGAGGATCTGGGCAGGTTCACCGAGGACGGACAGTCCTGGTCGCACCAGCTCCACGAGTCGCTGTTCATGTGGAACATCATCGAGGGCACGCACGTGCTCACGATCATGTTCTTCGCCGGCACGATCTGGATGATCGACCTGCGCATGATGGGCATCGCCTTCAAGAACATGCCGCTGTCGAAGCTGTCGGACCGCGTCCTGCCGATCACCATCATCTCGCTGATGGCGATGGTGGTCACCGGCGTCATCGCCTTCGTCGGCCGCGACCCGCTGATGTACTACCACAACATCTGGTTCCGCCTGAAAATGGTGTTCCTGGTGGCGGCGATGATCAACATCCTCTGGTTCCACTACCGGGTCCAGAAGAGCGATATCGCGTGGGACGTCATCCCGCCGATGAGCGATCCGCTTCCCGTCAAGAAAGCCCTGTGGCTCGGCGTCTTCATCGCCTCGTCCTTCGCCCTGCTGGTTTCCTTCCTGATCCCGGGCGACCCGTGGGTCATGTCGGCCGCCCGCATCCTTCTCTTCGTCGTGGCGCTGGTCGGCCTGTTCGTCGTCATCCACAAGCGCACGCCCGGCCTGCCGCTGGTCGTGAAGCTGTCCGGCGCGCTGTCGATGCTGGCCTGGTTCCTGGTCATCATCTTCGGCCGCTTCATCGC
>Ga0075163_10004301_pt1 | contig 19121 bp, 65 predicted proteins | sample JI1023141ADNA_FD_71478 | JGI IMG/M metagenome (GOLD analysis project Ga0075163, IMG submission 71478) | Wastewater effluent complex algal communities from Wisconsin, to seasonally profile nutrient transformation and Carbon sequestration -... | ecosystem: Engineered > WWTP > Effluent > Algae...
CAGCGTCATCCGATCGCCGTCGTTCTGCTGGTAGCAGCTGCCGTCGATGACAACGCGCACCACACGACCGCCGGGCGTCTGGCCACCAGGCGAGCATGCCAGCGTGCCCGGTGCTGTACCGTATCCTACCCTAACGCTCACCAGCGGGCCTCCACAGCCGTAGCATGCAGTTCCCCTCCAACGGTCTACAGGCCGCGAGCCAGGTGATCCCACCACCACCACCGCCGCCGACGATCAGGTGCAGCATGTGCGGATCCCAGGCCTTCCAACCACCGTGATCGGCTACAACGGTGCGAAGCGCACCCACGTCTCTTAGCAGGGTGCCTGGCGGGGCCGGCCGCGGCGTCACGGGTGCACTAGCTCCCTGTTACGCACGAGGTCGGCGTTCCAGCATGTGTTGAGCGTGAGCTGCCTGCCGTCGCAGGTGGCGCCCAGCGTTCCCACATCGGCCGAACGTCGACCGTATGCGTCGATCACCTCGGGGGCGGCGCTCACGATCGTATGGATGAGCGTCCTACCGTTTTCAACGCGCAGCAACGATAGGGTTCCCGGCGCTAGCACGGTGGCTCCCACAGCGCGTCCGACAGCATGTCACACAGCACATCACGGTACAGCGTCACGCCGCAGGGGCTAGGAACCATGTACGCAACGTGCTGCGAACCGCGAAGGTCAGCCGGCGCGATCGTCCACGCTACAGCGGCGATGGCATCGCCGCGGATGGCGGTGTTGGGTTCGGAATAGACGAGCGCCTCTAGCCTTCCTGGCGCTACCATGGTGGTGACAGAATCTCTTGGCCGGGTAGCGCTTCTGCGCTCCACAGCTGCGGTGCTCCCAGCGCCGCGCTACCCGGGTGCAGCGTGCGAACTAGCTGCAGGTTGCAGCCGGCGGCGTTATCCCAGCGCTTCGTGGCCGACGTGACGATCACGTGGACGTTGGGCGTGCCGTAGGTCTCACCCGAGGCCGACATCGTGCCAGGGACGATCATGCTTACGTACGCTCTGGGACGGGTGACAACTTCACCCACGTGCCGCCCTGGCCCTCGACCTCGATGGTACCACCGTCAGCGCTCAGGCGGACCGCGAGGCAGCCAGCCGTGGGCTCCGCGAACGGTTCCTGCTCGGCCTCATCGGCCCTACGGGCTGCCGTGGCTGACTGGTGGATCCTGAGGCTCACCGAGCCATCACCGTTGTTGCTGATGCTGTAGTGTAGCTCGAACTCCCGCGCAGGCGCCTGCGCTGCTCTAACCGTCGCTGCTGGTTCCGCCTGCTGTCGCCGCCTACGCTCGTCAGCCAGCAGCCTACCGACGTCCGCGGTCGAGACCGCTCCTACCCGAGATGCCATCGTTACAACCATCCTTCCGTGGAGGTTATCCCCGTATGATCTGTTACCACGGCGTGCTGGGAATTGCACGCCTAGCGAGCGACGATACGCGCTGTGCCGTCAGCCTCGCACAGCGCGAGGCGACCCGCCAACTAGCGGCGCACCGGGCAGGTGCCGCCGGCCTCGAGCGCGGCGAGCTCCCTGCCTTGCACCGAGAACACGATGCCGAGCGTGGTACGACCGTGCCTTCCGTCCCACAGCAGCCAGCCGGGCTCGGGCTCGATGGGGCCTGCTGTCCGTGGTCACGCCTGGTAGCTCCACAGCGGCAGCTTGTCCCGCAGCGTCACAGGTGCGGTGTCGCACACCACAACGCTGCCGGCGGCGTCGAGCCTCAGCACCGTGCAGCCACGCTCGCTGTCGTGGCACGGCAGCGACCTGCGGACGATGATGCGCTCCGAGAATGTCGCCCACAGCAGCGTGCCGGGAACCATGCACCGCGGCGGGCAGTAGGACACGCTAGCCACGATCGGGCCTCCACACGGCGCGGCATACGTCCGACAGTAGCGATTGGCCGACCACGTCGCGCAATCGCACGGTGCCGGACCCGTGCTCGCTCCGCAGGTGCAAGCCCGAGACGATGACGATCCGGAGCGATATGACGCTGCGCAGCAGGCTGCCCGCCGCATGGCTGCCCGACGGCATCACGGGCACCATGCCAGCTCGTACCCAAGCTGCATGCCAGCAGCGTGCGGTAGCTGGGCGCCAGCGATGAGCTGCACGGCATCAAACAGGTCCACGTCGACAAGCAGGGCCGTCGTCGTGCCGCCGGACGAGCCGCCGATGGCAACGTACACGCTACCGTGGTCGAACAGCGTTAGCGTTCCGACCTGCTGCGACACGATATTCCTACGTCCGCGCTGCATGCACCCTCCGTGGGCTAAGGCTGCGGGTCCGTGAGCCAGCCACCGTACACCGTGACCCGCGCGGGCTCGACGTGCGCATTGCACTCTAGCGCCTGCACGTTAAACGCGACCGTCGTGATGTTACCATATGGAATGCGAACGCTGAGCGTGAGCGCTGGCTGCACCCTGTCCACGATACGCAGCTCTGCGCGCGACCTAGGACCGATGGCGTACACGGTGAGGTACTGCGTTTCCAGCGCGTTAAACGGCAGCTCCGTCGAGACCCTCACGTGCAGGGTACCACCGCCGGGACCCACAGCGATGGGCGGGACGACCGCCTGGCCTGTCGGCCGATCGCACCCTGGCGACTCGAACACCAGGATCTCATCCCGTCGCCGAGCCGCCAGCCACGGCCGAGGGTGGACCCCTCGAGGTGGAGCCCGTTGGGCGAGCGCCAGGCCATGTCCGCGACCGACGCATCTCGGGCGTCGCCGGCGTTCGGGCAGGGCATGATCGCTTCACCGTCGCAGGCCGTAAGCTGCCCAAAGAGCGCCGCCGCCACCGCGAACCTTCGCACGTTCCGTGTCACCATGCCACGATCCTAACACACCTGCGCTGGCATTGCACCGGGCAGCTGCGTCACAGCGACGCGTCCTGCCGCTGCAGCCACGCGCTGCTGACGGTGACGCGCGCGGGCTGCTCAGATGTAACGCAGCGTAACGTCTGGACATCGAACACTACGCTCGTAATATCACCGTACGGAACATTTATGCTAACGTTCGATTCTGGTTGTACGCTATCATACAACCTAATATCTGTTATGAACCGACGATTGTGTCCGATAGCAACGATTGCTACATGCTGCGCCCCCAATAAGTTAACGGATAGCGAGCTAGCGAGGTTGACCGTGAGCTTACCGCCGCGAGCAACGCCGACGGGCACCGATGCCACGCTACCGGGAACATTGCAACCGAGCGTAACAAACTCCAGACCGCCAGCATCGTTCACGGACCACCCGGGCCCGAGCTGCGCGCGGGCCAGGGGCAGCCGGTATCCCTCCGGTGGCGAGGACATATCGGCAACGGCAGCGCTGCCGTCGCAGCCGATGTCCGCCGGCGCGATGCCATCGCCAGAGCAACCGACAAGCGCTAGGGCTAACGCACCACCAGCCATCGCACGTGCTAACCTCGTGTCCCGCATGAGCACCTCCACGATCCACGGTACCACGCGGGCGGCGGCTATGCACCCCGTGCAACGATCGCGTAACGCCGGGTGGGCGACAGGCTGCATGCTGCGTCATAGCGCAGCGGGAGAACGCAGACGGCGGTGGGGGGCTTGGCGGGACGATCAACTAAGAGCACGGGTGCGGTGAGCAGAGGACGCTGCTAGGCGGGTGCGGGCGGGATCTCTCGGGAAATTTTTTGCTCGGGAAATTTTTCGGGAAATTTTCACAGTGGCTAGCGCGCCCAGGAGCCATCCCGAGGGCCCCATACATGTTGGCCGGGGCCGGCCGGGGTCTCGATGGGGCCCTTTATGGGGCCGGCCCCACCGGCGTCCTGCCGTCATCCCGAGGGGGCCCCGCGAGCCTCCGCCCGCAGCACTGTCACGTACGCCGCGCCGTCGATGGGCCCGGGCCTGCCCGGGCCCGCAACAGCGGCCGCGGTGCTGAACGCGCCGGGACGCTCGGGACCAGCGAGGTGGATAGCGTAGTCCGCGTACGGTCCGGTCCACAGCAGCAGGTCGCCCGCACCGCGGTACGCTAGCGCCACCGGGTACGTATCCATCGCCGTGCGATCGTTCACGGTTGCACCACGCTGCACCAGCCGCGAGCCGGGTGCGCCTCGTCCAGCCACACCTCCGCGCTGCGGTCCGCGGACGCCGTGATGAGCAGCACCGCGGGCAGGCTATCGCCGCCGTACGGCTGTTCCTGCACCGAGACCGCGCAGTGCAGCATCTGGTACGCGACGTAGGTGTCGCTCCGGTAGCAGTCCAGCGATCCCGGCACGATGCTATCGCCTAGGGCCAGCACGTGACCTCCGCGGCGAGGCCACCGCTGTCGCCCAGCGCGCACCAGTCACCAGCGATGCCGACCCTGCCGTCGAGCACCGTGAGGAGCTCCACGTAAGCGTAGTCGCTGGCGTGCCTGCGGTGGGATAGCACCACCTTGCAGGCGTAGACGCGAGCGGGCGTCGGGTTCACCAGCAGGCAGCCTGGCTCTGGCTCCCTCACGGTCGTAACCAGCCGGACCGAACGTCCGCATCAACGGCATCGCGGATGAGGATCGCGCGGTCATCGCGCGGCGCGACGAGCAGCTCGACCACCTGGAACCTCGACCCGCCGGGCGACACGAGCGGTCTGTCGGCTCGGACGCACACGGCTAGCCTTACCTCGTCAACGTCCCCGGGCGCTATCCCTGCGGGTGCAGCCACCATGCTCCCTCCTGAACGATCACGTCGGCATCGCGCTCTCGCGGCGCGATGCCACCGAGCACCGAGAGCTCACCAGTTCGCTGCCGTCCCGCAGTGGGCACGTCAGCATGGATGACCGCAAGGATCGCGCAGCTTGCGATAATCGCACAGTCAGAGCGCAAGTTCACGGCCATCAGGGATCCCGGCGTCACCATGTCGCCCACTCGCTCGGGTGCAGCCACCGCGCATCCTCGCGGTAGAAGGCGTCGCGGATGTGCGTGCCGATGCCAGGGCTGCAGGCGAACAGGTCGTCGCACCGCTGCACCTCCACGCCGAGGTTCTCCGACATGCACGGCAGCGCGGCGCGGATCGCGGTGAGGGCAAGCGTGCCGTCAGCGAAGTCAACCGCCAGCAGCGACCCTGGTACGATCATCCCAGCTCCGGGTGGGGATGCACCCACCTGGGATCGGCTGCGGCGATGCTGCTGTAGTCACGTGCCTCGAGCCCACCGCTGAACGCTGACAGCTCGACGGTTAGCTGCCGCTCTCGCTGCAGGTCGGTGCAGAGCGTCGCGCTGATGAGCCTGCCGTAGCCGTCGTCGATCGCCAGCATGGATCCGGGCACGATCACGCTTCCTCCTCCCGCGGGTGAGTCCACAGCCCGCTGGAATCGCTCACGATGAAGGCATCGCCGCTGAAGCTGCCGTCAGCGTCCAGGAACGTGAACCACTGCCCGACGTACGCATCGTGGGCCTCGATCGCCACCCTGACCTCTGACGATAGCACCTCGTAGCAGGTTCTCAGCGATCCCGGCAGCGCCCTTGCCATCACGGCCTCCACAGCGATAGCGCACCGCGGTGGAAGTGCACGCCATCGAGGATGTCCGCCGAGCCGCGCGGCGGCTCGAACAGCAGCGCGAGGTGCCACATCTCGTCCGGACCGCGGTGCTGGTTCACGCGACCGCACAGCGCGTAGGTGTAGTCGCCCGTGCCGTGCTCCGGCGAGCCGGTGACGAGCGCACCCGGCAGCAGCGCTACGTCGATCGGGCGCCCGCTCACCGCCGCACCGGCGCTAGCCACAGCACGTGCCAGCCGTGCATGCCCAGCGATCGCATCAGGGTTGGCGCTGACGCCACGGCCGTGTGGGGTGGTGCGGCGGGCAGCATCAGCGCGTCTGCGCGGCCCCGTGCGTCAACCGCGATGGGCAGCAGCAGCATGTCGCTGAACGTGAGCAGGCACCCGGAACGCGGTGCGCGGACGTGGGCAGGATCTGCCGTCATAGGATCACCTGTAGGACTGGGTCATCGGCCAGCAGCATGTCGTACGCTAGCGTCGCCTCGCCGTGCCTTCCGATGGCGATGCACAGCAGGCTGCCCTTCTCGCGGTCGCTAGCGCTGGCGTACGGTGGGATCGCGGCCACGGCGGTGCGCAGCCGCTGGGCTCGCAGCGCGGTGACATCGATGAGGCTGCCGGGCATCACGGCCACCAGAGCACCAGGTCGCCGCCCGCGATCAGCTGGAAGCGCGTCGGCCAGAACCCCATCATCGCGGTGCCGTCCGGCGCCAGCCTGCTGCCGATGTCAAGCTGCATGCCCATGCTGCACCCGCCCGTGTCGTACCCGTACCACCGGGCCTCGGGCTGGCCGAGCGTGACGTACATCTGCGTGCCGCAGAGGATGATATCGTACGGGCTGCGCACGCCGCGCCAGCGCAGCACCTCGCCCGGCAGCCGTGCCATCGCGGCGTCCATCAGCATAGCAGGTCCCAGCACCGCATCCACGGTGGCGTGGGGGAGCCCTGCAGCGCGACCTCGACGTCAACGTTCGTGATGTGGCCGCCGATCCCGAGGAAAACGTGGGACGTGCTGCACGGATCGGCGGCCTGAGCCAACGTTAGCATCGCGTTCATGCCGTCACCGCCTGGCCAGCGTAGGATCTCTCCCGGCCTCGGAGAGCGCAGCATCGCAACCTGGATCAGCACAGCGCTCTCCAGTCAGACATGTGGTCCACGACGGCTTCGCCCAGACGCTCGCTGACGATGATGTGACACGGCATCCTGCCCAGCTGGTCGACCACGAACGCATCGGATGCAGGCCTACCGTCCGTGAGGATCCTGTCGGTCGGCGTGACGGACAGGACGACGATCACGCAGAGCGAGACGCGATCGTAGCACGCGTCACCTGGCAGCGGTGAGGCCACGTTAAAACGCTTGCTTGTCACGGTTCGCTCCCAATGCTGATCCGCTCCCAGTCGACGAAGGAGACGGCGCGCTTGACGGTCACGTCCCACTGCGCTGACAGCAGGTCAATGCCCACGATAGCGTGGTCGCCGAACAGCCCCGGTTCGGACGATAGGACGAGTATGATGCCAGAGGTGCATGGGTTTATGAAGTCCTCGTACACGTCGCCCGGTCTCGGCGCGGTCCGCGAGTTACGGGTGCGATGCCTGGCTATCACCGGATCACCAGCCTGAAGCCGATGCCAGCGTACCTGTGCTTTCGCTCGCGCAGCAGGATGCTATCGTGCTCCCCGCCGACGCCCACCGTGACCACGCCGGCGCCCGGCGCGAGGCAGGGCGACGTTGTCGGGTGCACGGCGATGGCGATGTACGCTAGCATGTCGTCCGGGTCCTTGGTCATGTAGCGCAACACCCCGCCGGGCTCGAGCGAGCGCAGGCAGGCGACCGAGCAGGCGTGCTCCTCGGGACCGAACGCATCGGTGACATCGGCATCGGTCACGGAGCACCGAGCACGAGCAGCGCGGTCTGCGTCCGTCCGGTGGACGGTATGCGCTTCAGCGTGAAGCAGCGAAGCTGTCCGTCCGCCAGGGCCACGATCGACACGCTTCCCGTCCCGAGCGCGGACGGACCGCGTGATACGACCGCGCAGACGTGGAGCTCCGATGCAAACGCATCTGGGTCATCGAAGAAGCGTAGCAGCAGGATGCTACCAGGCAGCGCTGACTCGAACGTGATGTAGTAAGCTTCGAACGTTGAGATCGGCTTCACGGCCGCACCAGGCGGACCACGAAGATGCCGGCGGTCTCGTCGGGCTCTCGGCACGTGGAACGGTGTAGCTTTATCACGGCAAGACCGTGATCGTACGCCAGGATGATGCGCCTGCATGCGAACAGCCCGTTCTCCACGAGACCGTCAAACGCTAAGATCACTAGCGGCCGTGTGGGACCGAGGAGCGTCGTGTAGACGATGGAACCAGGCGTGACCAGAGCGAATTCATCGTGTCCGATCAGCATCGCAAACTCGTTCGCGATAGCCATCACCGTAGCACCAGGTGGACCGCGAACCCGTCCAAGTCGTCTATCTTCAGCTTGTCAGTGCGGTGCAGGTGGATGATGACGAGGTTCCCATCGTCTATCGAGACGATGCGCATCCGACCGTACGCTCCATGCTCCACCAACGAATCGATCGCAAGCACCACGAGCGGACGCTGTGACGCGTGCAGCTCTGAGCGGATCATCGAGCCAGGCGCGATCAGAGCGAACTCATCGCGCTTGATCAGCATTGCAAATTCGTTGGTGGCGGTCATCAGTGTAGCACCACCTGCCGCAGCAATAGCAGCTCTGCGTCCGTGATGCTGCAGGCGGACATACGAGCGCCTGTCACGCACTCGACACCGTCCGGTCTCGTGCCGAGCGTATAGTCGCGCGAGACGACATAGCGCTGCGATCCGGACGGTAGCTCAGATGCGCCTGGAGCAAACCTGATGATATCAACGACCTCGGCACTAGGCGGTTCGGGCAGCAATCGGACGATGAGCTCACGCATGCGATTGTGCAGCGGTGCATTGTTCAGGTCGTTACGTGCCTCGTACGACAGGTGCCGCACGAGCTCGTTGATATCCTGGCCCTCCACGTAAGAGACAATTCGCTCTCGCGGTACGTTCACGGTAACGTCCAGCAGCGGAGCGATCGAACCGTCTGGCAGCTTGAGGTAGAAGCGGCCGCGCGTCACCGCAGCACCCTCGCAACGTGGGCCGGCGAGACAGTGAATGTGAATCCCTCGAGGCGCAGGCCGCCGTTGGGCAGCACGCTCTCGATCCGATACTGCTCGCCGGCGCGGAGCCCAGAGGCTGCATGCCCGTTCTCGGCACCACGGCGGCCCTGGACGAACGTCCTGCGGGGCCTGACGGGCCGGCGCTGGTAAGCGCAGTCTAGGGCCACGACCTGCTGCCCGGCTGTGAACTTGCCATGCTGTGTCATCTTGCAGCTCCGCTCCATGATGTACCGATTCTACCACGATCCAGTGCAGATTGCACAATCTTCCGAAAGATTCTGCGATTTGTGCAGCTTGCGCACCCGGCCCGTCCCGCTGCAGCAACCACACTTCGGTGATCCGTTGTGATCGTAGCGGCCGGAACCATCGCAGGCACCGCAGGTGACGAGACGCCATCCCTTTACGTACAGCTCGAACCGCTCGGTCCGCTGCCTCTTGCGCTCGTGGAAGCTCGCCATGATAGAAGCATCCTACCACAGAACGCAGCAGATTGCACAATCTTCCGAAAGAATTTCAGCAAAATTGGTTATACCAATGCGAGCCCACGGGACCGCCCTGGTGACCTTCGGGTGCCAACCGTAGGAACCATCACCAACACCTGGAAAGCCCATCTAAGGAGCGGGCGTGGACACACGTGCGATCCCTGCTGGATGGTGGAGCTGCCCTAGCGGGGACAGGCTGAGAATTGGTATAATCACTGGACCCGCAAAATAGCAGAAATTCTTTCGGAAGATTGTGCAATCTGCACCGGATCGTGGTAGAATCGACCTACAAGCTGGACGGAAACGGAGACCAAGACGATGACGACCCTGAGCGTGCCCAACTGGAAGAACGGCAGCAACATCCTGGACCTCAAGGTCCCTGCCGCCCTGGAGGATACGATCCAGTTCGCCAAGGGAAGCCCGATGGCCTGGTTCAACAGCGTCATGGGCGGCGAGGGCATCACCCCGTCGCAGGTCACCATGTTCTCCGGCGATCCCGGCATCGGGAAGACCACGACCATGGCGCAGTTCGCTGACGCGCTGACCGGCACCGCGCGCTGCAAGTCATCCGGCAAGCGCGTCATCGTCCTGCTGAACACGGCCGAGGAGTCGCTCTACCAGCTCCGCAAGGTGTGCAAGCGCCTGGGCCTGAAGCACGGCTTCGTGGCGGGCCAGCACAAGATGATGGCGGACATCGAGGCGCACGTCGACGAGCTCCAGAAGGAGAACCCGGACGCACGCATCGTGGTCATCCTCGACAGCCTCCAGGTCATCGACGATGGGTACTACAAGGACGGCGGCATCACCTCGGGCACCCACCAGCGTGTCATGGAGCGGATCATCGACCATGCCAAGAAGCGCTGGTCCACCTGGTTCGTGATCTGCCAGGTGACCAAGTCCGGCGACGCCGCTGGCAAGAACAGCCTCGTCCACGCTGGCGACTGCCACCTGCGCTTCTACTACGACCGCGCCAAGAAGAGCAGCACCGCCGGCGAGCGCCTGATGTCCACCACCAAGAACCGGTTCGGCTCGGCTGGCATAGTGTACGTCCTCGGGATGAGCGAGTCCGGCATCTACAGCAAGGGCGCCCTCATCGAGATCATGTCCGGCGAGGACCCGGCGGATGGCGAGTAGGCGGGAGCTGCAGCTTGAGAACGGGCGGCTGCGACGCGAGAACTTTCGCATGCAGGAGGTGATCCGTGCAGCCGACACCGAGCGCTACATCCAGAGGTTCGACGCCGAGCGAGCGGCACTGCGCGAGCGCTATGAGAGCGGCACCGGTGAATTCGCGCCCCGATATCGCTAGCGATCGGCTGCAGGTAGCGCTTGGCGATCTGCTGCGCTGCAGATCAGATTATGGACCCGGCGTGAGCGCGCTCGTGATCGTGTTGAGCGTCGATAGGGACGTGAGGTACATTTGCGCGACCGGGAGGTACGCCGGCAGGGTGCAGACGGTCACACATCGCACGCTACGAGAGTTCTATGAGCAGGTGATGTGATGTCACCTTCGTTCAGCAACGCTCAGGAGCGTATTTCGCACGCAAGCTCGTATGTGAGCGCCGCTAGCGATCACCTCCCGCCCGTGCCGGGTCGCATGCACCGCAATGCTAACGCTGACCATGCATTGGGTGACGAGCTGTACGTCGCCATCGCCGGCGCCGACGAGAATCAACACGTGCGCGCTCTTGCGCAGAACCTGCAGCTCGAGGGCGGTGTCGCCATCGTCAGGCTCAACGTCTGCGTCCTACGTGACCCATGACCGTCGAGCCCGGCGACGCGGTGCGCCTGGCGATCGACTGGGTGTGCATCGGAGACGATTCGAAGATGTCACCCAGGCCAGCCGGCACGGTGCTGTGCATTATCGCAGTGCTACCGCTGGATAGCGAGCGTATCGTCATCAGCGCGCTTGATCTTGCTGGCGCGCACCTACGCCTGCGGTTACCGCTCAGGAGCCTGAGCGTCCTGCTGGAGAGACCATGAGCTGGACGAGAGACGGTTGGAGGGCGTTCCACGGCATCGTACCGGGGTTCATAATCAAGACGGACATCTCGCTGTTCAGGGGCAACAGGTGCATCATCGTGCCAGCCGACCAGCTTGTCATGCTCACCATCCTGAGCATCGAGCCTCAGGACGACGGTGGTGCTGATAGACTTGTGGGATTGCATCCGACGCACGGTCTCATCTGGGGGTTCATCACACCAGCCGACTACAGGTCGCGAGCGTTCAGGGTGGTGTCAGCGTGCTAGGCGCGGGTGAGGTGGATGCCAGACCTGGTGACGTGCTCGTGATCGTCTCGCACCATCGCACGTTCATGGCATTTAACGCCAGCGATTTCATCCGGAGGTTGGAGCGTGGCACGCACCTCGCGGTCATCGCGGTGGACGACGTCAGCGAGTGGCAACCGCGACGTGTCACAGCGCTAGCGGCTAGCGTTGCCGGATCGCAGCAGGTGTGGTGGTACCACGACGCAACGCACAGCGCGCAGGCGTCCGTGCTGGTATCGCCATGATCGAGCCCGAAGCGCTCGCACCGATCCTGGGCAACCTGCCCAGACCGGGTGACATGCTGGAGATCTTGGAGCAGGGACCTCGCGGCCTGTTCACCGTGTTCACAGCGGACGGCTCGATGGAGCTCCTGCTGGGCCCAGCGCAGGTGCTCGTGACAGCCGTCGACATGGACGCGAGCGGGAGCATCAGCATCAGGGCCCTGGTGCCACGGCTGGCTGAGACGCTCGTCGTCAGGTGGGAGCACGGTACGTTTCACGCAAGGTCGACAGCGATGCTGGTGCGTCCGTGATCGATAGCGAGCCGGGAGACCTGATCGCTCAGCGCACCTCGATACCGTTCGAGAATAGCCCGGCGGCGCTGGTGGCCGCGGCGTGCGATGGCGAGGTCTGGCTGTGCGCGATCACCCATGATCGGACCAAGATCATCATGCTGTCACGGCGCGCCGTGACATCCTTCTACTCACACACGCTCGCGGGTGAAGCTGATGCTAGCGTCTAGCTCGTGCGTTCCCTCATACGTGCCACCGCCGGGAACGCTATTCTCAAACGTAAGTACGCATGATGTACGCTGGTACCACGGTCCGCCTGGCGCTGGCGAGCCGCTAGCGGGCGATCAGGTTGTAAACATGCCCGTGGGAACGCCCGTCGCGGAGCTGTGCGCGCTGGATGCGGGCTGCGACACGGCTGAGCACTACATCTACGTCATCCTCCCAAGCGGGTGCGTGGGCCGGCGCGTGTGGTCAGTCTTCACGGCGCAGCTGATCCAGGTGATCGCATGAGGACGGACGAGCTCCCGAGCCCTGGCGCTCTCATATGCGTCAGGTTCAACGGCATCCAGTTCGTCCACGAGGAAGATAGCCAGGCGGGCATAGGTGACTGCACGCTCGAGGCTTTCGACGGTGAACCGTTGCTCGTCACGTACGTTGAGAACGGTAATGCGACGCTGGGCGCAGTCCACATCATGCACCCATCGGGATGGTCGGGATGGCGCACGTGGTCTGAGACCGTAGCACCGCGCATGAGACAGCTATGAACGGTTCGCTGTACGATGCCATCTGCGCCGAGGTGCAACTGCAGCGCTGCAGGGTGCGTGACGTGGCGCCCGGCGCTGTGATCAAGCGGGCTGGCGAGCACGAGTACATGCTGGTCACCGCGAGCGGAAACCACGCAGCGCTATCGTTCGAGAACGGTGATCGTGTGTTCAAGATCAGGTGCACCGTGCACGTTGTCCACCGTGATGGGCAGCAGACGCACGGTGATGTCACGGTGTTCATCGGTTCACGCCTTGCAGACAGATGGAGCGTGATGTGCTAGGAACGCTGCGTAGGGTCAGGTTAGAGCAGGATCGCATACGCTCGTTCTTCGTGCGTATCGGCGGGAGCGCTCCGGCGCTAGCGCACGGGACGTGCTACGTCGTGCTAGGACGGCACGAGGTGGAGGTCATGCCAGCGTACGGGATGCGCGTGGTCACCGTGCTGATCGGAAGCGGCGAGCACGCGGGTAGGATCGGATCCTACGCTGATGATGGGCTGCACGAGACGCTATCTGAGGAGCTCTTGGAGCTATGATCGGCAGGCGGTGTGGCTGAACAACGGGTGCATCTTGCCGCCGACGCACGATGACACGACGACATCCTCGCCCGGCACGGTCGTCGCGGTGATGACGATGCGCGGCGAGCGATCACGGCCCTTAACTGAATTCTCGTAGTTAGCGAGGACCATGCGAAGCTGGTAGCCGTACCCGTCTGGCACGTCGTAGCTGTGCTTCCCGAACAGCTCGTCATCGACGTACTGCGGATAATCGTACGGATCGGCGCCAGCACCGTGGTGCACCGATCCCGGCTTGATCAGATCCCTCGCCCACTTGGCCATCAGCGTCTCCGTTGCACCGCAGGATGACGCCTGTGGTGCGAGAGCGTGTCTGGCTCCCAGTTGGCGATGAAGCACGCGAGCAGCACGACGATCCTGCTCAGCACTGACGCTTGCCAGCTCTCGCGGCACGCAGGTCGGCATGCAGCTGCGCAAAGCGCTCCCGTACCCTGCCCACCTCCTCGAGGAGCGCGGTGGTGAGCGGTCCCAGGTTCACGGCTGACTCGTCGACGTGCATCCAGAGATCGGACGCAAGCTTTAGCAGGCGCTTCGTCTCTACGCCCGCGGTCCGGCGGCGCTTCCTATCGGCCATCTAGCACCTCGATGCGCAATCGTTCGGTGTATTCCAGCAGGTCGCTCTCCTGCTGGAAGTCGTGGAGCAGGAACGCAGCGTCAGCTGCGTGGCGCAGCATGTTGAGCGCGATGTCCGTCTCGCCGTGGTGCAGCGCTAGCGTCACCACGTACAGGCGGTCACGTAGGACCAGCATCCGCTCGTCGCACTCAGCGCCGGGTCGGAAGCGCGGTCGCACGTGGACCGCGAAGAACAGCTCGGCCCTCCGCGCGCTGGTCACGGCTTCCACTTGCCCGTGTTGGCGAGGTGGATATGCGCGCAGGCGTTCGCCACCAGCCGGTTTAGCTCCGCTCCGGGCTCGACGTGCCGGTGCTGCTCGCGGACCCAACCCTCGGCCTCCTCGCGCGTCGCGGTATCGTACTGCGCGATGCGCATCAGGTCGAACCGCTCGATGAACTCGCTGACATGGTCACGTAGAACATTCCAGCAGATCGAGCCCGCCAGCTTCGCTGCGATACGCAGGTGCTCTAGGGTCGCAACGTCATCGTTAAGCACGGCCGCACGGTGCGCGGCGAGCATCGCCTCGCGCACCGGAAGCTGGTCGTCGGAACACTCTCGCCCTGGCGGGAACCAGGGATGGATGTACATGTTCAGGAGGCGATCGGCTATCGTCATCAGGTACCGATACTACCACGTTCTTACGCAGATTGCACAAGCGTGGCGATTTTATCGCTCTTGCGTCGATACGCCAGGCTAGCCGCAAAGGCACCCCAGCCACGGCTCGTAACATCCCGATCGGTCATGAGCATCATTCGTGAGGCTGCCGATGACCAACCAAGGCTAGCATTCGACCGTCACGAGCGGCCTCCTATGGGCGACAAATTGGTATAACCACCAAGCCGAACAACACGTAAATCTTTCGGAAGATTGTGCAATCTGCACACGATCGTGGTAGGATGGCCTCACGATGGCAAACCAGGCAAGAACGAACCCGACTATCTACGATGCGCTGGCGTTCATCACGGGGCAGGCGACCGTCGAGGACATCCGCACGCTGTACGCTGCCGCCAAGATGCGCATGACCACGCTGAGCAAGGATGCTGCGTCTAGCATCAGCAAGGGAGATGCTGTCACGTTCGTGCACAAGAAACACGGCGCGCTCAAGGGCCGCATCACGGGGCGAAGCGGCAAGAACATGCTCGTCGCTCTCGTCGGCAGCACCAACATCCTCGTCCCGACCAACTGGCGCATCAGCCCGACGCTGCTCACGAAGGTGGGCTGATGCGCGGTAAGCTGCCGCACGTCATCCACAGCCCGTTCGGGTTCTACCCGCTGTTCGAGCGTGATGCAGCGGTCATCATGCGCAACCCGGCCGTACAGTTCCAGGGTCAGCCGTTGCCGGACGTTGTCTATCGCATAGTGAAGCCTAGCGTCGTGATGGGTCCAGTCGTGCGCAGGATGTGCGGCGCCGGTCCGTGCGACGTAGTGTGCGAGATGCGCAGCGTGACCCCCACGACGCCGAGCGGGCTGCACACCTGCACCTACTACGTGCAGCAGAATCTCGTCACCGCGGATGTTATTGCGCACCATCGCTTCAGGGCGCGGCAGCGATACCCGTATGAATCGTTGCTAATCCACGTCGGTAGCCGGGTGCTCAAGCGCAGCGGAGTGGCTGGGACAGTCGTCGGCCTCAACCGTAAGAGCGTGCGCGTCATCAGCGACGACGGGCAGCTTATCACGTGGAGGATCTGCAGCATCGTAGAGATTGCCTGATGGCTACACCTGACGAGCCCGGATCGCTGTTCGTGCTAGACGGAGTGCACACGGAGGTGATGCACTTTTACGTGCCGATCAGCTCCGAGCTCGGCCGTAAGAACGGCGGCGATCGTGTCGAGATTAGCATCGCCCTGCGCGCCGAAGTAACCATCGAGACCAACTACGTGCCCGGCTGGGCGTTAGCTTTCGTTGCGACGGGACACGCCAGGAGGCTAGCGTGATGGCGGCGCACTGTTACACCGCTGATGTACGGCTCGCTGGCGATCTTATCCTGCCGGACCACAGGGTGTACGATACGGAGCTGTTCACAGTCATCTCTGATAGCATCAGCGTAGCGCTAGTGCTGTGCACGACGGGACGCATCGCCACAGCTCGCGCTGGCGACACGGCGTGGAACATCGTGTTTGACTCGAACGCCCGCACGTTCCGAGCGACCTGACGCTACACCAGCCGTTCTAGGTACTCATCGCGATCGCCGACGAGAGCGCACAGCGATGCATCGCTGATGTCATAGCACATCACCTCTGAGCGACCGACGAGCTGTACGCTCGTCAGCGACAAGCTAGCATCGTCACGCACGATTGAGCACAGGATGACGATATCACCCATCGCCGGCTGCTGTCCTGGGCACAGCTCGTACCTGCAGCGTAATAGCTCGCCTGGGCTAAGCACCTGCGATCGTCTCCAGACCGCCGGCGTCCCACAGCAGATCGAACAACGCTGTATTAGCTGTGCGTAGGCCGTTACGCTGGCACCACGTGACGCGATCGCACGTGACGCTGATGATGGTGATGATCGCTCCCTCGTCAATGTGATACTCACGTACCGTGCCGAACGCAAACAAACAACGCTGCAGGTTACCGGGAACCTTGAGCATGTCTAAGCGCTCTCCCAATAGTAGTCCGTGTAGTAGATCGACATGTGTATGACGTCGCACCACGGCAGCAGGACAGACACGTACCCGACGCCGAGCACGTCCTCAACGCCGACGACAGTCACGACTGTGCTGGCTGGGATCCTGCGTTCGACACCAGATGGTCGTAGGTACGTAAAGCTAACGGTGCACACGAGCAGCTCACCGGCTGCGGCATGGCACATCTTCACTCCTGCCACCAACGCATGATGTTGCAGTGGCCGTGCAGGACCAGCCCGCTGCACATGACGAGCGCACCGGTGCTCACCATGCAAGTGTAGGTGGTGGCGCCGGGCACATCACGGTCGTCACATATCGCCACGACAGTAAGCAGATCGCCGGCGCGCATGCCTGGCGGACCGCCGCACCAACACGCATACACGCTGCCGATAGCATGATCATGCATCATCGTTCGACGAGCTCGTACGTATCATCCCACGTGAACCAGTCAAGCGATACCTCCCTGGGTCCCGCTAACGTCCGGCCGTCGTGCACGGTGAGGATGAACCCTGAACCGACCTCGATCTCCACGATGCTCACGATCACGATCAGATCACCGGCACGGCGGTCCGTGCCGCTGTCGGTCCGCGCCCTGAGGACGTCGCCTGGCGATATCGCTTTGCGCGTGCACCTCGGTGCGCCGAGCCGGTGAGCGTAGAGCGCGCTCACCGACGCCTCGTCGGGCACAGCGCTGCACCGTGCCCCCTGCGACCGCATGCAATGCAGATGCCGGCGATCGACAGTGCGATCCTGTCGTGCAATGCCGGCTGCTCACCGGCGATCACGCTGTCTAGCAGCTCTGCTAGCATGTCGCCCTTCGCCCGCGCACCGCGACCGTCGGTCGTCAGCAGACGGTCGAGTATCTCTTGCGTACGGTCGCCTGTCATAGCGCTAGAACCCGAAGATCTGATCGGGATCCCGATCGCTGCTGAGCAGCTCGAGCTCACGGATGTCCTGCAGCGCAGCGAAAGCGCTCAGCGCCGTGTAAACATCGGCCGAGCTTACGGCTCGCTCGGTGGCGCTCGTCAGCGGTATGCCAGGTGCTGGCACAGCGTACCGATCGTCGTCCCAGCGCTCCACGCGGACAAGATCATCTTCGAGCAGGGCGATGCCACCGCCGGTCTCGCCGGTCGAGAGCACCGGCAGCAGGCGCTCGTCGTGCTCGGCGACGAGGACGAGCGACATTGCGATCGATAGGTCGTGGCGTGGGGTGCTCACCTTTGGCTCCTTGATGCGCGGGTTGAACGTGAACCATAGCGATGTCGTGCTGGTATCGCTAGCGCTGATCTTGCTGACGTGGTGCCAGCGAACGCTCCAGCCAGCGTCCACGTACGGCTTGAGCAACTGGGCCAGCATCGGTGGCGAGTGCAGCTCGTTCTCCACCCACAGCGCCACCTCGATGCCAGGTCCGACGTAACGATCGTCAAGCTCGCTCTCGATCGTCGAGATGATCTTGTGACGTTCCTGCTTTACGAGCTCGGCTGGTGCTGTCATCTGCTCTCCGCGTGGTTCTGCTTTCGCAGCTCGAACGCTGCGTGCGCTTCGCTGAGTGTTAGCGGCCGCGGCTGGTGTGCGGGCGTGGCGTGCTGCTCGCCCGTGCATGCTGTTCGTTGCGCTTGCGCTGCAACGCTTGGATCGTGCCCCTGTGGCATCACGATCGCACCTCGCCGCGAGCCGTGTGCTTGCGCACGTAGCGCACGAACCGAGCGTTACGCTTGCGCAGCTCGCGCTTGAGCTTCTGCGCGCCGATGCGGCGCTTATCGACGAGACGCTGGACGGCGGCGATGCGCTCGAGCGCATCATACTTTTGCTTGAGGAGCTCCGCGTGAGCATCGTCCAGCTCGACGTACATCGAGTCCACGATGCTCGCAAGCATCCGCAGCTCATAGCTGATAGGATCAGCACTAGCGTGCTCGATCTGTGACTTCACGGTTGCACTCGCCCGCCGCCCGCATCGCGCCACGCAGTGATGTACGTTGCGAGCTCACGCGCTGACACGCCGCCGTTGCGCAAGATCCCGTCGAACTTAACGTCTTGCGCGATCAGCTTCGACGCCAGCGGTTCATCGTCTGCGTAGCGCGCTTCGGTAGCATAACCGTTAGCGACCATGGCGTCGAGCGAGCTGCGGACCATCTTCTGCAGCTGCTCGCGCCACATCTTCGACCGTGCGGGAAACCGTGCTTGCCGTGCCATGTAGGAAGATACTACCACGATCCCACCAGGATTGCACATCTTCTGAAGATTTTGGCGCAAAATTGGTTTAACCGCTAGACCAGATTCGTAGCAATCTCGGCGGTAGAACTGTGCAATGTGCGCTAACGTGTGATAGGATGCTCCTAACATGGCAAAGCGAAACGTTCCCTGGTTCAATGCCCGGTTCAGCATCAGGCTCGGAAGCACGACCTACACGGGCGCGCCGGTGCCCAAGCTCGGCCAGGTACCCGCAACCGAGCGGTATGTCATCGTCGCCGGTAACCGCGAGTACGTGGGCGGTCCCGGGTACGGTGGCAGGATGTGCTCGAGAGCCCACGTGGTGCCCCGGACCGTGTACCCCGATGCAGCCTCAGCGGACCGCGCCCGAGTGCTACTCGGGATGGCCCGTGGGGGCGGGGGCTTTCGCGTCGTGCCGTGGAAACCCTAGAGCACG
>Ga0075163_10004302_pt1 | contig 19119 bp, 8 predicted proteins | sample JI1023141ADNA_FD_71478 | JGI IMG/M metagenome (GOLD analysis project Ga0075163, IMG submission 71478) | Wastewater effluent complex algal communities from Wisconsin, to seasonally profile nutrient transformation and Carbon sequestration -... | ecosystem: Engineered > WWTP > Effluent > Algae...
GATTCGATCCTTCCGAAACCGAAATGCTGGTGCTTTACCCCGGCGCCCGCGATGAAGGCAAGCGCGGGGTCGGCACGCTCATCGGCGGCAGCATCGCGCCAGTTGCCGTCGAACATGAACGACGTCACCTGCGTGGCAGGACTGCGAATAGGATGAACGCGTATGTGTTGAGAATCGGAAACAAACTCAACCACGTACAGCCAGTAGCGATCGCCGTAGTCTTGAGCGTTGCTGAACTGCAGCCTGGACAACCCCACGCCCGTCTGGTTCCACTCGCCGTTGACGCCCTTCACCTCGATGAACCGGTCTTCGCCCGTCAAGGGGTTTTGGCTGATGATGTCGTACCCAGGATGGGTTTGGGCCATCTGCTCGGCAATGCGCCCCCGAGCCTTTTCATACGCGCAGACGGCGGCACGGGCCACCACCTCAACAGCCAGGTTGTGCTCGGACGGGCCTTCCTGCTCGTTGGCATCGGCCGATTCCTCTTGCTTCTTCCGCACATAGGAAAGCAGTCGCCGGTCCCACTGCTCCTTGTGCTTTGGGCGTGGCTTCTTGGCGCGCTTGTTGCCAGCCGACGAACCTTTGCAGTGGCCATGCCCAGTAGACTGGTCACCGGCTGCCGCATCCTTCTCTTGTGAGTCAGTGGCCCCGGTTCTGCGTTGCCCTTGATCGGGCGGCGTCACATCCTTGGGAGGAGTATTCGGCTCGCCCGCCGGCCGACTCGTGCCAGGGCGATCCGGTGTGCGTTCTCCACCTTTGGGCGCGTCGGTTGGCGCGGTATCCGGCTTGCTCTCTGCCTGGTAGCCGGAGTCAGTCGTGCTCCCCATGTCGTCCAAGCTCGACGAGGTCAAGTCATCTTCCTGTCCGCTTCCGCTTTCGGCATCCAGATACGGGATGCCTGCATCGGACAACTCGCGGTGGGCCTCCTCGATAGGCATGCTCATCAGCGGGCGAACGCTGAGGGTCAGTTTCGATATCTCGCTTCCCGACTCTTCCGGCATCAACTGGTGGAAGATGGCATTCAGGACGTGGGGCCAGCTGCGATCTCCCACCGGGCGCGCCAAAATCAATTGACGCTTGTCAATGTCATAGAAGGCATGCGCGGCCGAAGGCGGAGCCGATGCCCAATCCCCACCAACGTGCACGGACGCTTGAATGCGCACGAGCTCGTAGCTGACAGCGGTCAGCTCTGAAAGCGCCTTCCTCACCTTTTTCTTGACCGTGGTCGGCTTGTCGTGGAGCAATCGGGCAAGGATATCGATCCTCTCCATCAGCTTCTCGGCAAGCTGCGGTTCGTCAGACTTTGGGCCATCAACGAACTCAAGCGCGACTTCCGCGCTTTCGCTGAGCCGCCTGACTCCTACTTTTTCGATGAAGGGCCAAAGCTCTGGCACGGGTTTGCACAGCGCCCGGTCAAGCTCGCCATTGAAAAATCCCGTGTGCCACTCGCTGTCCTGAAGAAGCACTTCGTCAGGATGCGTGGGCTGCCCCATGAGGTTCAATATCGTTGGCGCTTCCTGCAACCTTCGAATGTCCGGGGAACCAATTTCCTCACGCCCGTCTGATGCCGAAATGCCCACCAAGCAGGCGTCATAGATCGATCGATCCGCCCCTGCAACGGCCTTCGACTGCTCGAAGTACTCACCGACGATGTCCAACAGGATGTCGACGTAGTCTCGTCCCTCGGGAGCGTTCTTCACCCCAATCGCGGTGAACAGCGGCTTGAACGCCTCGAGGTTGCCCGGAATGGTGAAGGCGTAGCGCCCGAGCTGCTGGGGCGACCAGTAAAGCTGATTTGGTCGAACGAAGGTCTTCTGACTCTCGACATAGATGCATCGGGAGCCGGCCAATGTCGAGATCAGCGGATCGGAACGCTGCGCGCGCTCGTTCAGCACCTGATAGGTCGAAACGTGGGGCTGAGCGCCAGTCGTCAAGCAGTACTGCAAATGCTCGATCACCAGCCTCGTTTCCGGGTTGATGGTAACGTCCAGATCTTCCAACAGTTCCGTTTTCAGGCGCGCCGTATTTCTGAAATCGAGGATGTTGGCCTGCGACCTGAATGCCTCCGCGCGGTATGGCGCGTACAGCGCACTCGCCGGGTGCCAACTCTCCGTATCGCCTTCGGCTGGGAAGCATGCCACGCGACGGAGATTGTCGATCGCGCCCTGGAAAAATGGCTTCTCCTTCCACTCCTCGTAGTGGTCACACAGGACATAGAAGGCCTCACCGCTGGCTCGCTTTGCATCTTCCGTCGGCAGGTACTTTTCTGCGATGAAGAGCATCCGTTCGACCAGGTGCTGCGCGATGGGTGACCGTCGAATTCCGAGGCTGTCAATGAAGGCGTGGACCGACCGGGCGTTCGGCGCCCGACTGGCATCGAGCCAAAGGTGGGTCGCATCGCCAAGCACCTTCACCAATTCATCGGTGCGCCTGTAGGTGTTCGTAGGTCGCGACCAACGCCCGTCCTGCGTCGGCACGATTGGGAGTGCCCCCAACAGCCGGCGGATGTTCTCGTCGTTCACGAGCGCCGGGTGGCTGGACAGTTCACTGATGAGTCGGGTGTACTTCTGCGCATCCATTGGTCCGTCATCGTTGAAGAACCTCGGCAGAACGTTCTGTACGAATGCCTCGATCGTCTGGGTCTGAACGCCAAGCTTGCTCGACACGAACGCTCTGGCGGAATCAGTAAGGACGGACGTGTCAAGAAGGTCGGCCTGTCCGGTGGGATCGGTGAAGTTGCCAGGCAGGAGCGCTTGGGTCGCTTTGATCAGTCCTCGACTTGAGAGCCAGATCGGCAGGTTCCGAAGCGCCTGATACACCGTTTTCTCTACATTGCCCTGGTGGTCCAGGTCCGCGAACATCGCATACAAGTCGCGCAACTCTTGCTGTTCAACGCTGATGACATCTTCGACGAGCTCGGTGGCGCACATCGAGCTGATGTGATTGACGACGGCACTGAGCTCAAGCTGTCGGATCAGTCGCGCAATCTTCGGGAATCCGGGAATGTGATGGGTTGCAATCGCCAGCCTTGGCAGCAACGAAGCGACGCGCCCAGCCTCCAGCGCAGCAGGCGCCACATAGGATTGGCTGATCGTGACGGCGTACACATCTTCCGTCACGACAAAGGGGATGGCCAGCAATCGCTGAATGGCCGGGTTCGTGCCCGGGTTCTGATTCGCGGCCTCCGGCAACAGATCGTTGACCAAGCTCCAAAGCGGACGGTAGAAACTCTCCAGCCTTGCCTCTTCGACTTGCATCTCCCCAGGAACCTGCTGCGCCATCGCTTGCTCAAGCAGGTTCACCAAACGGTCGAACGTGAGGATTGGAGCGCCCAGCTGGTTTATCGCGGTCTGGAACGGCCGCAGATCTTCGGCGACCAGCCTTCCGCCGACCTCCAGTAACGTCTTCGCCTGATGACTTGTCAGCGGACCGCGCGGCAAGAAGACCCCACTGGGGCGCTGAACACTTCCGTCCTGGGCCAGCGCAATGTGTGCCTGGGCTCCAGTGACCTTTAATCGATCCCAGAATTGCTTGAAGCAAGTCGGGTGATTCGATGGCTTCGACAGTTCAAACGCCCGCGCCAGGATCTGCCAGAGCTGGACGTCTCCGAGCATCTTCAACAAGCCCTCTGGGTCTCTGGCAAGTTCTGCAGCGGCTGCGTCGATGAGCATTTCGTTCCACGCCTGCTCGTGCTGATGCCCAGCAAAGATGACCGCCTTTCGATCAGACTCGGGAAAGAAGTCCGCATTGATGTGCATCGGCAGGCCGGTCGACTGCTCAGTGGGCAAGAACGCGTATAGCACTCCCTCGGCAAGGGGCTCGGGACCGATCCGCAACCCGATGCTGATCTTGGTGCCACGACCAAGCGACTCAAGGCGGGGATGCGAGGCATATAGCCGCGCCGCAGACTCCGCAACGTCGGCCCGCAAGATGTGCCATTCCTCGACCTCGCCACTCGGGCGGAAACTGACGATCAAGTCAGACCCATCACCTCGGTCCAGGTCGCATGCCAATAGCAGCTCGCCATTTCGTCGCACTTCCGCCGTCCGGACGTGCCGGAGGAACAACAAGCTTTTGCGAAGGACCGTCTGAAAATCCTCGACGAGCTGATCGATGTGAGAGGCGCTGACGTGCGACACCCCAAGCGCAAGTCGCGCTCCGGTGCTGGGGTCGTCCGCCCAAGGCAAGAAGAACGTGGTGCCTTCGGATTGCTCGAATGGCTCGATGAACCACTGTCCTTCTTCGGGGTGCAGTGTCAGCTTGACCCCAGAGGACCGAATCTCCGGGTGGTCCGTGACCTGATACGTCGAGACGAAGCCGATGCCAAAGCGCCCGATGTTCTCGCCACGGGAGAGCTTTCCCCCGCTGCCGACATCCGCGATTCGGTGGTAGTCGCAGCTGTAGTTGTTACCGGCGATGAAGCTGCAAGGCCGCGTGTGCAGATCACCACAGTATGTGAACTCGCCGCTATTGACGACAAGAAGGCCCCGGTCGGTGATGTCGAAGACAACCGCTTCTGCTTTGGCGTCATCCGCGTTCTGGATGAGCTCGAGGGCCATGACATCGTAGCCCTGGAGCCCTGCCAGGTGGCTCCTGATGTTGCCAAGCAGGTTCGCGGTGTACGAGCCGCTTCTACGGGGTTGGGTTTGCTGATCCATTCTTGTTCCGAGCCTTATCCCTGACCGAGCCGTTTCAAATCAAGCGCTTTGTCCAAGGCGAAAATCCGCCACTCGCTCATCGTCGATCGTTTCCAAAATCGTCATTCGGTGCGGACCGATCGGCGATGGCGTCACTGCGAACCAGGACATATCCGTATCTCAACTGCTTCCCACACTTCTGGCAGGTCGCGTAGTCGGTGCCTTCGGCTGGCTCGCCGTCCGCCCGCTGGTCGACGGCGTCGACGCACACACTGAATTTCGCGGTCAACACGGAATCACCGTCCGTCGCACGCGCGTCTCCACCGAACCTTACCGATCGATTTGAATTTCGAGATCCCGAGAGCCCCGCGCTCGTTGCGTGACTTCGAACCCGGGACGGTAAGCGCCGCCACAACGGCTTCCCGGTCGGCCTCGACGATCTCAAAGGCGTCGAGGTTCGGGTCGAGCAGCACCAGCAGAACCGCGTCGAATTCCTTCTCCACGTCGATCGAGCCGATGCGCTGTCCGGGGCTCGCGCCCGGGAGGATGCATCGCCCCTTAATCTGGAGCCTCCTGGTCCCTCCCCCGGCGGTCTCCGTCGCGTCATAGCCCGCCATCCTGGCCGGAGCCAATTCGAGTCCGAGAATCCTAGCCGCCTCGTATTCGGCTACCTCGCCGGTGACGCCGAGGGGTTTTCCGGTCAGGGCCCTGTAGCGCTGTGCGAGACCCTTGGCTTCCGAAAGAACTGAGAGAACGTCGTCCACTCACGCCCCCTCGGGGTCGCGCCCCTTATCTGCGTCCGGAGCCAGCAGCGCGAGCGCCGCCTGGCTGGCCGTTCCCATGACCTTGGCAGAAAGTTCGGCCCCCGTGACGTCCTCGTAGCGCGTCGGAATCTTGTCGCGCAGGCGGAAAAGCCTCTGGTTTGCCGTGCGGGTCAATTGCCCGTAGGTCGTCGCGTGAACGGATCCCCGGAGCACGTTGTCGGCCTTGATGTCGAAATCCCGCGCTGCCTTCGGATCGACCGTGTGTCCGACCACGAATGCCCGGAACATCGGCGTGCCATCGAGCGCCCCGCTTCCGAGGAAGTCCTGGACGTAGCCGCTCGCCTGGTTCATCTCGTCCCGGCCGATGGCGGAATTGCCCTTCTTCAGTTCGATCACGAGCACGTTCCGGATGGCCGTCAGGTCGGAGCCGGAACCGTCGAAGGTCTCCGTCCCCACGATGGACATCGTCGAGTCGGCCAGGACCATGATATCGGGCCGCTGGCGCGGGTTGAGGAACGCCAACGCCTCCACCTTGCGGCCGAACACCTTTTCCGCCGCCGTGCGCAGGGTCACGTTCGAGGCGTATTCGCTGCTATCGAACTCCGGTCCGAAAATCCACCGCGCCTGCGTCACGAGGGGATGGAGCGTGTGAAGCTCGTCGGTGGCCGGATCGCCGCACAATTTCTCGATCGCCGAGACTACGGCCAGCCGGTGGTCGATTTCGTCCAGGACCGAGAGAGCGTCGCGCACCGTCCATTGCCCGAGAAGACGGTCGAGCCCCTCGATGTCGACCTCGTCCAGTTTCGTGAGTTTTTCCAGGAGCGCGGCCCCGCTTCGGGACTTCTCGAGGTTGATGACGGCCTGGACGGCCGCGGAGAGCGTGTCCGGATGGATGGCCGGATTGGCCTTGACCAGCTCCTGCGTGAAGCCGGCGACCTCTATGCGCCCCAGCGGCGAAAGTTCGCGGAACTGCTCGCGGTTGCGCACCAGCACCTCCTCGGAACTCTCCTCGACGAAGGTGGCCGAGAGTTTCGAGAACATCTCTTGGGCGTAGCGCCTCACAGCGCCGAACAGCGCCTCCGAGGCGTCGCCCGCCTTGAACCTTGCCCAGTCGGGCTCCACCTCGCCGATCCACGCGTCGTCAGCTTTGACGACGATCGAGTAGCGCTTGGCAAACCTGGCCCTCCCGTCGACCACCGCCTCGGCTCCGACCACCCACCCGGGAGTTCCGACGAGCCGCCCGTTCACCCAGAAGGCGACGCCCTGATACAGCGTCGACTTGGCGGCGCTCGTCGAATCCACGACGAACGCCTCGGCCGGGGGGAGACCCGTGATCTCCAGGTCCGAACGCTCGATGAGCCCGGACTGGTCGGCCAGCGAAACCGACTGCCCGTTGACCCTGACGACGAACTGCGGATCGTGGAGGAATCGTGCCGAGAGGATTTCCCGGATTCGCCCTGGATCGGGGAGATGGTGCTCGACCACGACGGACAGGCGCGTACCGTGTCCTTCGCGCAGAAATGAGGCCTCCTTCTCGATTTCAAAGGGGTTCTCCCTGCTGCGCGTCCCGATGTCGAAGGCCGCGCCCTTCCCTTCCCGCCACGTCTGGACCGAATAGGACGGCGCGAAGCAGAGCAAGCCATGCCGCCCCACGCCGTTCCGCCCGTAGGCACGCCTGCGCCAATCCTTGCGCTCGGCGGGGAACTCAACGTTCTGCCCCTGATGCCTGACCCTGTCGTATCCGAGCGTCATCCACCTTCCCCTGAACTGGGCGGCGCTCATGCCATGGCCGTCGTCCTGCACGACAAGCGTCGAGTCCTTGACGGCCGGAACCGTCAAATCGACGAGAGACGCTCCTGCGTCCCACGCGTTAGCCACCAGTTCCGTCAGGGCCACTTCGGGATCGTGCGCGATCCGCCCGAGCGTCCTGACGAGATAGTCCTCTTCGAACAGCGAGCCGAAGCCCTGCTCCTTTTTCCGCGTCCGTCCCATGTTCATCCTTTCCCGCCGGTCATCAGGCCGTCGCCTCCACCCATCCCATCAATTCGGCCTGATAGGGTTGCCCCTCGCGCACCGCGCCGCGATGGACGAGGTCGCGCAGGAGCATGGGCTCGATGGTTTCCGAAAGCAGCCTCGACGCCTCGTCCCTCGGCATGGAGGGCGACGCCGGCTCGGCGTGGAAGAGTTCGTCGGCGGCCTTTTCCAAAGACGGGCAACGCTTCCCTTCCGCATCGACGGCGAGCGGGACGACCGCCGCGGTCCTGTGTCCCTTGTCGTTCGTCGCGACGACGTGCCAGAGGGAGAGCACGCCTTCCCGGCCGGGCGACCTGACGGAAACGCCGAGCGTCTCCGGAGGCGCATCCCTCGAAGAGCGCAGCCATCCTTCGACGGCAGGATGGTCCAACCCCATCAGGGCGAGACCCTCGTCGGCGACGGCCCGGTCGCGGTCGTGGCAAAAGACGGCGACCGTCGAACCGTCGCGATCCACCAGTCTCGACAGCCCTTCGCCCAGGGGTTCCAGTTTCCCGCCCTCATGACCGGCGGCCTCGGCCACGAAGCGGTCGAGCGCCCCGAGTCCCGCCTCGGTGTCCGAAAAGGGTTTGTATTCCTCCACGGAGAATCCCGAAAGATCCTGGAAGAGTTCGAAGACCACGGTCCGCGCCTGACTCGCGTTGCTCATCGCCGCTTCCAATTCGACACGCGTGCGTTTGAGTTCCGGATCGCCGAGTGCTTCCGAATAGAGGCGGTCGTAACTGAGTCTTTCCGACAGTTGCCCGAGGATTTGCGAGCGCAGATCCTCGGCGACGGCGCCGGTCTCGTCGACCTTGCCGAGCGTCTTGGCGATTTCGGTCAATTTGCTTTCGAGGAGGAGGAAGATGCGCCCCTCGATGGTGTCCGAAAGAACGAGGTTGTAGACCTGGGCGGTGCTCTTCTGCCCGTAGCGGTGAATGCGCCCGATGCGCTGCTCCATGTCCATGGGATTCCAAGGCAGGTCGAAATTCACGAGGATGCGGGCGTGCTGCATGTTCAGGCCCTCGCGCCCGGCGGCCGTGCAGATCATCACGCGCGGACCGTCGGCGGCCTTGAAGCGCTTCTCGGCGGCGGCCTTGCTTCCGTGATCGCCGCCCTTGAGGACGACCACGCCCTGTCCCGGATACTCGCGTTCGATTTCCCGGCCGAGCATCTCCACGGATCCCAGATAGGTCGCGAAGACGACGACGCGCTCGGAGGAATCCTGCCTCCACAGCGCGCCTAGGGCGAACAGCAGTTTTCTGACCTTGGTCTCGACGCCCTCCGGCAATTTCCCGAGCAGTTCCTTGATGCGCAGGCGCTCCTCCGGCAGGGCGAGCGACACCGATTCGGCCGCTGCGTCCTCCGCGGCCGCCGAAACCGTCTCGTCGTCCGCCGCTCCGGAAACGAGGGAAACCGCCTCCTCGTCGAGTTTCTTGAGGATGCGCCGTTTGACCTCCCCGAGCAGGCGGTCGCACTCCAGGTCGGCGAGCCTCCCTTCGCCCACGCCGTGCTCGGCGCGGAGCAGTTCCCGCGCCTCGGCGAAAGCCCCGTCGCGCCGGTCGATGTCGCGGTTCTCGTCGTGGGCCAGCCCTTCGTGGACCGTCAGGGCGATCAGGCGGCGGCGCAGGGTGCGCGCGACGGCGGCGAAGGACGAGGCGGCGATTTTCTGGAAGATCGTCATCACGAAGCCCAAGGCCACGCCCTTGCCGCCCTGCCGTCTCGCCAGGGCGAAGCCGTCCCGCAGATATTCGTTCAGGGCCGCGTAGAAGGACCGCTCCGGGTCGTCCATGACGAACGCCTCGGTATGGACCTGCCTTCTGGCGAACAACGGCGAACCGTCGGGACGGCACGCGTCGGCTTTCGTGCGGCGGACCACCACCGCGTTGAGGCGGTGCCTCTGGGCGACCATCTCGTCGGGGCCCCTGAACAGGGTCGGGTCGAGCAGGTGGATCAGCATCCAGAATCGGAAATGGTCCCCTTGGTGCGGAGTGGCGGAGAGCAGGATCATGTCGCGGCTGCGATCCTTCAGGACCTCCGCGAGTTTGAAGTTCTCCGTCTTCTTGATTTTGCCGCCGGAGCGGTAGGCCGTCAGGTGGTGCGCCTCGTCGAAGACGACGAGATCCCACGGAGGAGCCTCCTCCAATTTCCTGATGCGGGCCTTGCGCTTGAGCGTGTCGACGCTGGCGATGAGCCTGTGGTGTTTGGCGAAGGCGTTCGTCTTGCGATCGGTGACGTCGCCCTCGGAGCCGAACACCTCGAAGTTGAGGTTGAACACCTCGTTGAGTTCACGGTGCCAATTGTTCACGAGGCCCGCCGGGACGACCATCAGCGCGCGCTCCAGTTCGCCGCGGCTCGCGAGTTCCCGCAGGATCAGGGCCGTCTCGATGGTCTTGCCGAGGCCGACCTCGTCGGCCACGAGGAAGCGCCGGGGGGCCGTCGTCGTGACCCGGTGCGTGAGCACGACCTGGTGGGGCAGAAGATCGATCTTGGCCGACGTGAGCCCCGCCGCCCCTTCGAGCAGCGGCAGCGCGTGCGCCTGCCAGCAGAGCCAGGCCCTTCGCGACCTAGCCTCTCCCGCAGCGACCGCCGACACGATGCGCTCGGCCCTTCCGAGGGCCGCCGACAGAGAGGAGACCGGAACCTGCCGTTCCCCGCTCTCGAAAAATGCCCTGACGTATCCGCCGGCCTCTGCCGAGACGACGACGCCGGGACCGAACTGAGGATGCGATACGCGGGCGCCGATCCCCGGCGCGGCAGCCTGGCCGACCGTCATGCGGAAATTTTCTGGACGTAGAAGCCCACGTGGACGGACTTGCCCTCGGCCTTCCTCTCGCGGATCTCCTGCATGCTAGACGACGATCCGTTCCACAGCCCCCGGCTGAGGGGAATCTGCCGTTGCCCGTATGCGAGGCTGCAATCCCAGGTGGCGACAAGATCGGCCATGTTGTGCCTGAGCCTCCTGCCGTCGGCGAACCAGAAAATCAGCGCGGCCTGGCTCGCCCCGTCCGCAACGTTCTTCTCGAAGGAGATGATTGCGGGATACGCGACCGTCTCGAGCCAGGACATCGCCGCGTCGGGATCCATGGCGTCGAGCGCCGCGTCGAGCCCGGCGACGACCAGGGCCCGGCCCTTGACGAGGGTCGCCTCGAGTTCGGCGTCGGGCCACCCGGCCTTGTGCATGAGCAGGAAGCGGCGCAGGGTTACGGCCTCCTCGGAATGGCAAAGAGAGGCGAGGCTGGACGCGTCCCAGAGCAGCGTGTGCCCGCGGCGCTTCCAGGAGTCGATTTCGAGGGGAGGTCTCATTTTGCGAACTCCAAGGGAAGGTCGAACTGCGCGGTGGCCGCGTCGGCCTTGGCCTTGTGGTCTCCGAGCCAACGCGCGTAAAGGGTTTTTGCCGTCCTTGCGGCGGCCTTTATTTCAGGCGTCCCCCCGCGCTCGCCCATCCAGTCGAGCAGGTCGGGAATGGCCGGGTGCGGCTCGAAGTTCGGGTTGTTGAGCGTGTCCTCGACGCGGACGCCGCTGTCCTTGAAACAGGCCCCGACGAGGAACAGGGTCTGGTCGAAGTCGCGCGACATGCCCTTGCGCTGCCTCCCTTTCCAACCAAGAGCAAACTCTAGCGGGTCGCAGAGGTTGTAGACCTTTTTGGTCTCCTTGCACCATCCGCGATCCTCGAAAAGGGCAGGGCTCGTGCCCGTGCCCCGGAGGTATTTCTGCATCTGGTTGCGATCGACCGTCGTTACGCCGTCGAACATGCGCAGGAATTGCCGCGTGAAGGGCTCGGCGAGGACCGGCGGAGGAACTCCCGCGCTGTCCGTCTCGTCGTCGAGAAGTTGGTGGATGCCGGCGAGCGCTTCGAGCAGCGTGAATTCGCGGCCCTTCTCGACATAAACGTGGCCGTAGTGTCTCGAATAGTGTTCCAGGGCCTTGCCCCGGCGAATCACCTCCAAGTCGGCCTTCGGAAGTCCCCCTGCCTGATGCTGTTCGAGGAGGCTCCTTATCTCGCGGACGTCGTCTGTGATTTTCCTGCGAAGTTTGGCCCAACTGATTGGCGTCGGATCGTCCGCGCGTTTGCGGCAGACGTGGATGATGTCGTATTCGATGGTCTTCGAGCCGAACTCGCCCTCGCCCTTCGATTCGTCGCTGCGGATCGGATAGGTCGCCTCGAGATAGAAGCCCGCATCGAACAGACTCTTCAACACGCCCACCCAAGGCTCGTCCTCCGAATGGTGGAACGTGAAGGCCAGAAGCCCGCCCGGCTTGAGGATGCGATGAGCCTCCTTCCAGCAGGCGGTCAGCAGCCTTTCGTAGAAGGCGTCCGGATCGTCTGGCTGGCGCGCCTTGTTTGCGACCGCTTCGAGGGTCTTGGGCGTGTATTCGCCCGAGAAATATTCGGGATACTTGTCTTTGAGCGCCAGCCGCATCCAGACATAGAAGAAGTCCGACAGTTCGGAATAGTGCAGCAGTCCTCCGAACGGCGGATCCGTGATGATCAGATCTTGGGACTTATCCGCAACCTCGGACAGATCGGTGGACGAACCGCAGAATATCTTCGAATCGCCAACCAAGGGGTCTCCAGGGCGAACCTTCTCACTTTGCCCCGAAATCATCTTTCCAAGAGCCGAGTCGATGGCCGTCACGTGCTCTTTGGATACCAATTCCCAAGGGTCCTCGGACCACGTCAACCCGTCGAACAACGCTTCGGCTGTGGTTTTCCATGGCCCATAGCCCAAATGGATAGTCCCGCCAATTTCGACAAGCGATGTCTTCGGATGGAAGTTGTTGTTCGAGAGGTGGGGAGCAAAATGGTCATGCGACTGGTGCCAGAAGCAGAACATGTTCTGATTCCGGATGTATTGCTGGAACACCCCCAGCACGCTCTCGCGAACCTCCCACGGGAAATCGCCTTCGCTCACGATGGCACCGAGCATCTGCGAAAGCGTGAGCAACTGGCGCGGATTGAACATGTCGGACCAGTTCAGATAGCCGTGCTGCGGCAGCGGCTGCCGCTGGTGGGTCATATGTCCAAACGGAATCGGGGACGTGGGCCAAAGCCCTGCTAGGTCTCGATCCTTTCTCTCATTCCATTCGGCATGGGCGGCATCGTAGGCACGCGAATTCGGGACATCGAAGAACCGTCCCCCGTAGGGCCTCCCCGCCCTGTCGCATTCCGGGCAATATCCCTGGACCGCGTATTGAGAAACAGGACCCGTCCTCCCTGTTGTCTTGATGCTTTCCAAAACCGACTGGATTCGTCCACACGTGGATTCCTGACAGGTGAAATTCGAATTTTTCGGAACGGTCGCCGTTTCGGTGGAAAAAGACTCTCCCGTATCAGGGCATGTCAAGGTTTTCGGCAACTCGCCCCTCACCTCGACCAGACGCAGCGCCTTACCCCTCACGTCGTTCCATGTCGCCGTTGCATCCGGGCCGTCCGTAGTGCTGCCGCCCAAGAGCCTTCCATCGTCGGCACAAGATGAGCCTCCCTTGAGCCATCTCGGATGAACAAGCAAGGTGAGCGAGACCGCCTTGTTTTTCGACTTTCCAAGGCTGACGGATTCGCCTGCGATGCGAGCCTTTCGATCAATCGTCCGACGAGAACAATGGGGACACTCGAACGCCCCCTCGTCGTCCATGATTGCGTATGGACGCTCCTCGGGGCTGGCAACGAAAAGAGCCCCCGGGGCCATGCGCGCGTCCTGCGACTCGATGTCGAAAGTCTTCCCACACTCGCAGAGGTGGTCCTCCCACGCCTTGACCGTCAGCGTCTTGATGGCCACGACGGGCCTCGTCATCACCGGAGTCCTGTGCCCGCATCCAGGAGCCTGACAGGTCGCGTGTTTGGACCAAAAGGTGTGAAGAACCTCGGGGCCGGAGTATTCATACTGCGCCCGGTCGTCCCGCGACACGGCCAAAGGATCGAACTCCTCTCCCATGACAACACCGTCGGAGCGCCTCGTCCATCTGCCTGTGTGTCCCCTTGGACACTTTAGGGAGTTGAACGGGATCAGATGCGGACGAACTCTCGCTTCTATGGCGTCCAGGAGCCTCCTTGCTTCCTCCCTGTCCACCTTCGCCAGTTCATTCTTGACGACGAACCAGGCAACGGGGTTGAGATCGTTTCCGAGCATCCGCATTCCGAGGCGAGATCCCTCGACAATGGTCGTCCCGCCGCCCATGAAAATTTCCGCGACATTAAGGTTCTTGAAGTGCCCCTTTTTAAGGTGGTTCGCGTAATAGGCGTCCCAAACAGTTTTCGCCGCCAAGTGCTCATCCTCCGGCGCCTTTGTCGCGGCGGCAATAAGCATCGACCTGAAAACGCTGGAGCGTCTTCGTGCCCACCACTTGGACATCTGATAAATGGGCTTCCCGGCGTTTCCCTCGATTGCGGCAATCTTGTTGACCGGAAGAATCGGGAAATCGACTTCCAGACACGTCTTTGGCCTGTTCGGATCGGAAAAATCGACGGTTTCCATCGAAACAGCCTTCCCGACACCCATGAGGCGAGAAAGTCCATCGGCCAGTTGCTCAGCTTTGTTCTGTTTTGTCTTTGCCATGGCTTGTCTCAGGCGTTCTTCGACAGTTCGATGAAGGGCACTGCCGTCTCGAGAACCGAGAGTCCGCCGTGGGAGAGATTCTTGCGGCCGGCCTGCACGCGCCATCCGCGTCTTCCGAGCGCGAAACGGTATGCCCCCCGGGCCGTCTGCATGGGGATGTCGATGGGCGGAAGCCAGTGCGAAGGGGAAGAGTCGGGAGTCGCGCAATGGCGCTCCGCGCCGAACGTCTGCTGAAAGTAGGCTTTCTGCACGTCGTCGGGAACGTCGGCAAAGAGACCCGAGGCGGCATAGCCGTGATCTGAGGTTATGACCACGCGTCGGCCAGTCGCCATGCGATCGACGAAATGCCAGAAGTCGTCCCCCGTCAGAACCTTCCTCGCGTCCTCCGCCAGTTGCCGAAGCCCGGGCCCGGCCGACGACAGGTCGTGCATCAGGGAATCGGGCCAGTCGTGCCATACGAAAAGATCGGTGGCGTTCGGCAGCGTGTCGGCGCACTCTTTCCAAGGCTGCTCGAAGAAGGCCGTCGCCGCCCCAGCCAGCCGCAGGGACGGAACCTTCCCCGCCGACAGCGACGAGCGCTGCGGAAGCCCAAGGGCCTTGGCGAAACTGGTCGTGTCGCTCGGTAGCGCGGAGGCTGTCGGCCGCGCGGACCTGACCGCATAGCCCCGCTTCTCTGCCTCGCCGAGAATCCACGGGGCCTCGCGCAACGACAGGGCGTCGAGGATCAGGACGGCTCTTCCACCTGACGTCGATTCCCACCACGAGACGAGGGCCTCGGCGGTGGACTCGGTCGACTTCTCGAACGAAGACCACAGATCCCACGCGGCCCCGGAAAGCATCAGATCGAGGCTCTCGAAGGACTTGTCCCTGCGCACCATCTCCGCAGCCACGTCATGGGCTTCGACGGGCGAGGACATGCCCTTCCAAAGCAGCGAGAAGACCTCGGCCCACGCCTCGGAGGGTTCGGCCCTGAGCAGCCGATCCAGCGTTTCCACGGTAACCGTCATGTGTCCTCCCTGTCCGCTTCAAGACCGTAGAGGAGCCCGTCGGGAAGCGCCTTCACGAGCGCGGCGAGTTGGGCCCCGTTCATCTTCTCCACCCGAATGGACACGTTTCTGACCGGCGTCCCGGCATTGACCTTCCACCATTCCAACTTGCCCAACAACGCGAGCCCGGAGGTCGGTTCCGACGCGACGCGGGTGCTCGACGGGATTGCGCCGCCGCCGGAACCTGGCGCGAAGATTCCTCCGGGCGGAGGCGAGCCTCCCGGAGGCTGGGGCGCGGGCGGGCTTCCCGGAATGCCCGGAATCCCCGGAAGACCGGGGGTGGCCGAAGGTTCGCCGGGCGTCTGCCCGGAACTGGCGGGGCTCGCCCCCGGAAGCGACAGCAGCGTGTCCTCCAGCTGCCGGCCCGACGCGTCGAAGTCGCGCTTCATGCGCCTGAGCGCGGCATCCTCGGTTTCGCCCGGAGCGGTTTGCAGGGATTTGAGACCCCGCACGTTGACGGCGATTTTCCCGGCCGCGCACACGCGCAGGATGGCGTCCTTGGTCTCGGCCTCGCCGAGCCAGGGAATGCTTTCCTTGCCGCCGCCCCTCGGTTCGCGCAGTTCGGCGAGCAGTTTCGCCATCGAGAGGTTCTTCTCGGCGAACGACACGACCATCTCGTCGAAGTCCTCGTCGGCGAACAGGTTCTGGCGGATCTTCTCCTGCACCGCCACCGGAACCTTGTCGCCCTTCGTGCCGTGCGGCTCGACGCTGAACTCGCACTTGTCCGAATCCTCGTGGTTCCAAATCCTCAGGATGGCAAACCTGTCGAACCGGTCCGCGACGCGGCTCTTGATTTGCGCGACGAATTCGCCGGCCAGCGTCTTGTAGATCGGCTCGGAGGACTGCCAGTGCCGCGCAAGGAAGGCCGCCCTCGCGGCGAGCAGCAGTTCCTTGTCCTGCATGACGTTGCCAAGGTGAACGTCGGCCGGATTCTTCTTCGGCAGCAGGAAGCGGATCGTGTTGCGCCCCTGCGGGACGAAACGCTTGAGCCACGAGCCGAGGACGGGTCCGGGCTTTTCTGGATGAACCGGCAGGACGATCAGGGGGACGCGGGCGTCCCAGGACGTCGGCCGCTCGCGCTCGTCGACCTCCTCCCACGGGCCGTTGTTCCATTCGCGCTTGAGGACGATCGTGCGGAACTGCCCCGAGACCTGCACGTCGCCGCCGATGCAATGGCGAATCTCGGCGGCCAGCGTGTCCGTGTCCTCGCCGTTCTGGAACAGTTTGTCGTTGCGGGCGTGGGCGAGAAGCCGCGTCCGGGCGTTCTCTTCGAGTTTGAAGACCAGACGGTTGCCGATCTTGTGGATGTTGTAACTGTTGCCCTCTATGACGGCCAGTTCCGCCTGGAAGGCGTTGTCGTCGACCTTCGCCCCGCGCGTGACGTCGGCCTGCAGCACAGAGGGCTCGGCCCCGACGCGCTGGTTGTCGAGCGAGAGCGAACGCAGCCAGAGGGTCGAGACGATCTCGCGGAGGTGCGGCACCTGGGACAGATCGCCGCCGAGGGCCTCCTCCACGGCCGTCAGGTTGCGCAGGGCCTTGTCGCGCAGTTGCTTGTGGTGATCGATGCCCACCGTGTCGATGAGCGAGGCCGCGCTGCCCGCCTCGTCGCAGGACAGTTCGAAATCGGCCGGCGTCAGGACGGGAGACTTATCGCCCCTCGCCTTGAACAATTCGACGAGGATGCGCACCAGATCGCGCGTGCCCTGGGCCTGCACCGCGAAGATGACCTCGTCGTCGAGCAGCCGGAGCAGTTCCGGCGAATACGGCCACGACTCGACGAAGCGGGAGCGGAACTTCTCGGACTCGGACGCGGGCTTCTCGTAGAGACGCATGAATTCGCCAAAGTGCGGCTCGACCAGCGAGGCGATTTGGGCCTCCGGGATGTTGATGCGGTTCTCGAAGATGCGGTAGAGGAGCAGGCGGCGCCGGTCGGCCTGCGCCTGCTCGCCCTTGAAATCGACCCGGACGGGATTGACCCGGAAAAGTTGCTGGGCGGCGTTCGACGCCCCCTCGCGGACCGACACCACGAGCGTCAGGAGTTCCGGGTTCGTCTCGGCGATTTCGGAGAGCAGTTGCACGAAATTGAACGCCCACACCTGCCTCGGCTGGCCGCCCGTGTCGCTCAGTCCGTCGAACCACGTCTGGAACTCGTCCAGAAGCAGCGCCGTCGGCTGGGCCTTGAACATCTCGAGGAGGACGTCCTTGCCGGGAACCTCCGTGCCCGTGCCCTGCCACTTGCCCTTGGCGAATTCCCCCTTGGGATGGCGCGCGAAAAGGATGTCCCACAGGTAGGGGAAGCGGTGCTCGTGCAGCGGTTCGGCGATGACGTGGAGCGCGGAGCGCAGCGAAACCCCCTTGAGCTCTGGCTGGCCGAGCCTGTCCGCCCAGCCTCCGAGCCATTCCTCGCCCGCGTCGGGATCCGTGAAGAGATGGAACAGGGCGGCCATGAGGTGCGACTTGCCCTGTCCGCGATTTCCGATGAGCACCACCGCCCGGTTTTGTCCCGGTGCCGACGCCTTGATGGTCTTGATCAGGTCGATGGACGGGTAGGTGATGCGCAGGAATTCCTTGGCCCCCATGTCGAGGGCGCCGGTCTTCGCGTCGTTGTTGAAGTCGATGGTCGTTCCGCGGAGCCTTGCCCCTCGAAACTCCTCGCGCAGTTGAAGTCCCAGCATCAGACGGTCCCTTCATTGTTTTCGTGTTCGTTCGAGCCCCTGCCCGGGGCCATGGCGGCCGCGCTCTCGACGCCGTACAACGTCTCCTGGTTGCGCAGCCAAAGATGATGCGAGGACGGGTCCAGCCGGTGATCCGGCGAACAGTCGACGTTCCAGCGCCGGAGGAAGTATCCTGCCGTCGCCGCGCGGGTCTTGACCCGCAGCGCCCCGTTCCTCATCGCGTAGTCAGCCTCGATGCCCTCAGACCACCGCGCCGAAGGATGCGGGACCATTTCCAATTCGACCATCCGCGCCCACTGCTCGTCGGCGGCCAGACGCTCGCCCTCGGCCGTCTCCCCTTCGAGAATCTCCGCCCGGACGATCCGCCGTAGGACGAAGTCGGAGAACCGCCTGTTCCTCCTATCGAACGCCCGGACGTGCCAGCGGTTGCCGGAATCGGCGAGGGCCACGGGAACGATCTCTCTGGAAGCCTTCCCCGAGGAGACTGAAAGATATTGGATTTTTAGCGCCCGGCCGGAGCACAGTGCCCTGCCGACCCAGGCCAGGATTTCGAGATCCGGCACGCAGGGATTGCCGGGCCCCTCGAACGGGGCGGGTCTGCGCGGCCGGGGCTCGAGACCGTCGCCGAAGCCTTGCGCGAACCAAGCGAGGACGCGGTCAGACTCGAAAGCGAACAGAGGCTCAAAGGCCGCCGTCGGACGGTAGCAGCGATTCGCGGTGTCGTATTCGAGATTGTCGGGCGCGGCCTCCCGGTACGCCGTCAGGTCGCGCGAGGCCGCCGCGGGCTTGACCCCGAACCTCGCCTCGATGTCCGGCCGGCGTAGCTCGCCGGCGAACCACGCCTTCATCTCGAGATAGGCGAGCCTCTCCCTCTGCGCCTGCGAGATCGTCTCGGGCGCATTCTTGGACGTCTTTTTCGAGTGCATGGAACGGAGTAATCCCTTCGGCATTCAAGTGCGATTAGGGTAACACGCACGCATCAAAATGATAATGACAGATACTGGATTTTCGGAGATGGCGGTTGCCAGTTCCAGCGATCCGGCGGGCTTGTTCTTTGTCCTGAACGGGGTTCGGTTCTTTGGACGGCCAGAGCCCCCAAAGGGGGCGACATCCGGCCCCTTCTGGACTGCCTTCTTTTAGGGGATTGCTTTAGACACGGCGGTTAGAGTCAATCTCAGCGAAGTTCGGCTACCCGCTTGAAGGGCGGCATCTGTTCCTCCGTCCTCCAGACCCAGGCGCCCTGCACTCCGTATTCCGCAATTGCCCTTTCTTTGGAAAGCCGCTCCTTCGCCTCCATGAAAGCGCTTACCACATGCAACGGCACCGGCGCCGCCCCGGCATCCAGCAGCAAGGCATTCGGAAAGGCCGCCGCACTCCGGGCGTCATAGCGCAGCGGCTTGACGAAGCGGCGGTGCTGGGCGATCAGTGCG
>Ga0075163_10004303_pt1 | contig 19115 bp, 19 predicted proteins | sample JI1023141ADNA_FD_71478 | JGI IMG/M metagenome (GOLD analysis project Ga0075163, IMG submission 71478) | Wastewater effluent complex algal communities from Wisconsin, to seasonally profile nutrient transformation and Carbon sequestration -... | ecosystem: Engineered > WWTP > Effluent > Algae...
GGAAATCCCCACCCTGCCTTCTTCCGAACAACGCAACGTCCTGCTGCTGGCTGGCGCCCAGGCGCTCGCCCAGACCACCTCGGTTGTGGTGATTACCGCGTCGGGCGTCGTGGGACTGAGCCTTGCGCCCGACCGCAGCCTGGCCACGCTGCCGGTGGCCATAACGCTGGTGGGGACGGCGGCGACGCTGATTCCCGCTTCGTGGTTCATGCAGCGCTTCGGGCGGCGCGCGGGTTTCGCGCTCGGCGCGACGATGGGATGCCTGGCGGGTCTTGCGGCCGCAGCGGCCGTGCACATCCACAGCTTCGCGCTCTTTCTGTTCGCCGCCTTCCTGGTGGGCTGCTTCTCGGGCTTTGCGCAGTACTACCGTTTCGCCGCCGCGGACGTGGCCAGCGATGCCTTTCGCAGCCGCGCGATTTCCTGGGTCGTGTCGGGCGGTGTGGTGGCGGCCATCGCGGGACCAGCCATCGTGCGCTTCACCGACACGCTGGCCTCGCCGCCCTTCCTCGCCACGTATCTGGCGCTGATCGCGCTGGGCATTGTTTCGCTGCTGTTCATCACGCGCCTCTCGATACCGCCGATGCGCGTCGAACAGGGCGAGGGACCCTCACGCCCGCTGTGGGAGATAATCCGCCAGCCCGTGTATCTCACGGCGCTCGCGGGCTCCACCGTCGGCTTCGCCGTGATGACCACCGTGATGACTGCCACCCCCATCGCCATGCTGATGTGCGGCCAGACCGTGGCGGATTCGACGCTGGTGATCCAGTGGCATGTGCTGGGCATGTACGTGCCGTCGTTCTTCACCGGTTCTCTGATCCGGCGGCATGGCGTGCTCGCGGTGATGGGCTGCGGCATCGTGCTGCTGGGCGCGCACGTGGTCATCGCGCTGTCGGGCGTCGAGTTCCTGCACTTCGTGTCGGGGCTGACGCTGCTGGGCGTGGGCTGGAATTTCCTGTTCGTCGGCGGCACCACGCTGCTGACCGAAGCCTATCGCCCCGCCGAGCGCGCCAAGGCACAGGCCGCGCATGACTTCATCATGTTCGCGGTGGTGAGCGCGGGATCGTTCTCCGCTGGCGCGCTGCTCGATGGCTGGGGATGGAACGCCGTGAATCTGGTCGTTCTGCCATTCCTGTTCCTGGCTGCCGCGGCAGTGCTGGCGATGGCCTTGAAATCAGGACCCAGGCCCGGTCGATAGTCAGGCCTGAATCCTCCGCGATGAGCTGATTTGCCTTCCTTAGTGTAGATTGCCCGGATCGCACCCATACGAGAGCACTCACATGAGCAAGGGCCTGGAACGCAAGAAGGAAGGCAAGAAGAAGGCCGCCAAGACCTTCGAGGAAAAGCGCGCCGCGAAGCGGGAAAAGAAAGACAAACGCTAGGCGCTACAGCGCCAGGGCGCCCATCAGCTGCGGCACGGGCAGCCCCTGCAGGGCCTTCGGGTCGGCGAACAGGCCGACCAGGTCCTGGGCCTGCGGCGCCGGATAGTGCGCGCGCACGGCCGCTTCGAACTTGGCCTCCAGCAGCGGAATGCCCTCCGCGCGCCGCAAGCGATGGCCGATCGGATAATCCACGTGCACGCGCCGCGTGGCGGAGCCATCCCGGAACTTCACCTGCATCGCGTTGCCGATGAAGCGTTTGTCGGGCGCGTAGTAATCGCTAGTGAACTGCGGATTCTCGACCACGCGCATGCGCGCGCGCAGCGCGTCGACGCGCGGGTCTGCGGCCACGTCATCCTCGTAGTCGGCCGCCGTCAGGCGCCCGAAGATCAGCGGGATCGCGCTCATGTACTGGATGCAGTGATCCCGATCGGCGGGATTCGACAGCGGCCCGGTCTTGTCGATGATGCGCACCCCGGGTTCCTGGGTCTCGATCAGCACCTCGGTTACCTCGTCTAGCCGGCCGCGCACTTCCGCGTGCAGCGCCAGCGCGCATTCCACGGCCGTCTGCGCATGGAACTCGGCGGGGTAGCTGATCTTGAACAGCACGTTCTCCATCACGTAGCTGTCCAGCGGGCGGGCAAGCTTCAGCGCCTGCCCCTTGAACAGCACGTCCTGGAAACCCCAACGCGGCGTGCTGAGCGCCGAGGGATAACCCATCTCGCCCGTCATCGTCAGCAGCGCCAGGCGCACGGCGCGCGCCGTGGCGTCGCCAGCAGCCCAGCTCTTGCGCGAACCGGTATTCGGCGCATGACGATAGGTGCGCAGCGCGCCCCCATCGACCCAGGCGTTCGATACCGCATCGATCACCTGGCCCTGAGAGCCGCCGAGCATCACGGTGGCCACGGCCGTGGAGGCCACGCGCACCAGCAGCACGTGATCGAGCCCCACGCGGTTGAAGGAGTTCTCGAGCGCCAGCACGCCCTGGATCTCGTGCGCCTTGATCATCGCGGTGAGCACATCGCGGACGACCAGCGGCGGCGCGCCCTCGGGCCGACCGCCGCGCGAACGCCAGTCGGCCATGGCCAGGATGGCGCCGAGATTGTCCGAAGGATGCCCCCACTCCGCGGCGAGCCAGGTGTCGTTGAAGTCGAGCCAGCGCACGAGCGCGCCGATATTGAAAGCGCCCTGCACCGGATCAAGTTCCCAGCCGCAGCCGGGCACGCGCACGCCACCGGGCAGCGTGGCGCCGGGCACCACCGGGCCCAGCACGCGCCGACAGGCAGGATAGGCCAGCGCCATCAGGCTGCAGGCGATGCTGTCCATCAGACAGTAACGCGCAGTGTCGTAGGCCAGGGGACTTGCGACCTGGTGATCGCGGGCGTAGCGCGCGATGTCGACCATCAACGCGTCGGGCGCGGGGCGTACTGCCGATCTGCTGTCGTGCGCGGACATGAAATCCTCAGGGCCGCTGCGCGAGCGGCACGAAAGGACGCGGCTCGGGGCCGGTGTAGTTGGCGGAGGGGCGGATGATCTTGCCGTCCTCGCGCTGTTCGATGACATGCGCCGCCCAGCCGGCCGTGCGCGCGACGACGAACAGCGGCGTGAACATCGCTGCGGGCACGCCCATCAGGCTGTAGCTGACCGCGCTGTACCAGTCGAGGTTCGGGAACATGCGCTTGGTTTCCCACATCACGTTCTCGATGCGTTCGGCCACCGCGTACAGGCGCATGTCGCCCTGCTCCTCGGCCAGCGACTTCGCGACGCCGCGGATGACCACGTTGCGCGGATCGGCAACGGTGTACACCGGATGGCCAAAGCCGATGATGACCTCGCGCGCGGCGATGCGCTGGCGGATGTCGGCCTCGGCCTCGTCGGGCGTGGCGTAGCGCTGCAGGATCTCCAGCGCCACCTCGTTCGCGCCGCCATGCTTGGGCCCCCGCAGCGCGCCGATGGCCCCGGTGATGCTGGAATAGAGGTCGGACCCTGTGCCGGCGATCACCCGCGCGGTGAACGTGGAGGCGTTGAATTCGTGCTCGGCGTACAGGTTGAGCGAGGTGTGCATGGCGCGCACATGCTTCGGCGCCGAGGGCCGGCCGTGCAGCAGATGCAGGAAATGCCCGGCGATGGAGCGATCCTCGGTCTCGAGGATTATGCGCTGCCGCGACCGGCTGTAGTGGTGCCAGTAGCACAGCATCGAGCCCAGCGAGGCGATCAGCCGGTCGGCGATGTCGCGCGCTCCGGCCGCCGCGTGCGCATCGGGCTCGGGCAGCGCGCAGCCCAGCACCGACACGCCGCTGCGCATCACGTCCATGGGATGCGTGGTGGCCGGCAGCTTCTCGAGCACGTCGCGCACGACCTGCGGCAGGCCGCGCAGCGCGCGCAGCTTCTCCTGGTATTCCGCCAGCTCCACGCGATTGGGCAACCGGCCGTGGATCAGAAGGTGCGCGATCTCCTCGTAGTCGCAGGTCTCGGCGATCTCGATGATGTCGTAGCCGCGGTAGTGCAGGTCGTTGCCGGTCTGCCCCACCGTGCACAGCGCGGTGTTGCCGGCGACGACTCCCGAGAGGGCGACGGATTTCTTGGGCTTCACTTGCCTTTTCCCGCGGCGAACAGCGCGTCGAGCTTCTGCTCGTAGGCGTGGTAGTCAAGGTAGTGGTAAAGCTCATCGCGCGTCTGCATCGAAGGTAGCGCATCGCGCTGCGAGCCTGTGCGCCGGATGGTCTGCAGCGTGGAAAGCGCCGCGGCATTCATCGCGCGATATGCCGAACAGCAGTGCAGCACGATATCCACGCCGACCGCGCCGAGTTCATCGCGCGTGTAGAGCGGCGTCTTGCCGAACTCGGTGATGTTGGCCAGCACCGGCACGCCAACGGCATCGCGGAAGCGCCGGTACATGGCCAGATCGGTCACGGCTTCGGGGAAGATCATGTCGGCGCCCGCCTCGACGCAGGCCACCGAGCGCTCGATGGCCGCCTCCAGCCCTTCGCTCGCCAGCGCGTCGGTGCGCGCCATGATGATGAAATCCGCATCGAGCCGCGCATCCACGGCGGCCTTGATGCGATCCACCATTTCCTCGCTCGGCACGATCTCTTTTCCGGGGCGGTGGCCACAGCGCTTGCTCTGCACCTGGTCTTCGATGTGCAACCCGGCCGCGCCGGCCTTGCCCATCGAGCGCACGGTGCGGGCGATGCTGAGCGCGCCACCCCACCCCGTGTCGGCATCCACCAGCAGCGGCAGCCCGCAGGCATCGGTGATGCGGCGCACGTCGATCAGCACATCCTCGAGCCCCGTGATCCCGAGATCGGGCACTCCGAGGGAATTGGCCGCAACTCCGCCGCCGGAAAGATAGATCGCCCGGAAGCCCGTCGCCTCGGCCATTCGCGCCACATAGGCATTGATCGCGCCGACGACCTGCAGGGGCTTTTCCTGCTGCAGCGCCTGCCGGAAGCGCGCGCCTGCGGAGGATGCGGGCAATGAGTGTGCGGTCATGCGACGATCTTGCGCCACGACCGCGGCCCCGACAACCGCCGCCACCGCGATGGCCAGGAGCCCGGCGCGACCTTTAGTATCGACGGATCAGGAATATCGGGGACCAGTCCATGAAGACGCAGATTCCATTGCTCCGCAGGTCGCTCGCCTTTTCCGCCCTGGTGCTGCTGGGCGCCACTGCATTCGGACAGGCGCCACCGCCGGCACCCGCGGGCCCCGACACGCCCGGCACGGGACCCTACCCGGCAATGAAGGAAGAAGACGCCTCCTTGCGGATCATGTCGTCTACCGCCCCCGGGAAATCACCGCGATGGGCAACCGGAAGCTTGGCGTCGTGGCCTGGGGCAACGGCGGCTGTTCCGATGACGCCGCGAGCACCCGCTTTCATCTGCTGGAGCTTGCCTCGCACGGCTATCTGGTGATCGCCAGTGGCCGGGTGCTGAGCGGGCCCGGCGCTCCGCCGCGCCCGGCACAGACCGCTGCGCCCAACGCAGCTCCCCCGGGGCCGCCGCCCGCTGGTCAGCCGCGTCAGCTGCCGCCGCCGAAAACATCCACCGCACAGCTCACCCAGGCCATCGACTGGGCTTTGAAGGAAAACGCTCGCGCGGGCAGCCCGTACCAGGGTCGCATCGATCCGGGGCAGATCGCCGTGTCGGGCTTCAGCTGCGGCGGACTGCAGGCCATCGCCGCCGCGAGGGATCCGCGCGTACGCACTGCGGTGTTCCAGAACACCGGCATCTTCGATGCGGGCGCCAGTCCGATGAGCGGCATGACTATCACCAAAGACGCGCTGAAGGACATCCACACGCCGGTGATCTACATCCTCGGCGGCCCCACCGACATCGCCTACAAGAACGGCATGGATGACTTCCAGAAGATCAACCATGTGCCGGTCGCCGTGGCGAACATCGACAAGGGTCACGGCGGAACCTACTTCCAGCCCAATGGCGGCGCTGCGGCCACCGTGGCCGTGAACTGGCTCCAGTGGCAGCTGCGGGGTGACGAGAAGGCCAGGGCGATGTTTGTCGGCAAGGACTGCGGCCTGTGCAAGGACCCCGAGTGGAAGCTGGAAAAGAAGCAGATCCCCTGAACGCTATTGGTGGAGCATCGATGAGCAAGCGATCCCTGCACGGCCCCAGACTGCTGCTTTGCCTGGCGATTGCTCTGTGCGCCACCGGCACCGCCGCAGCGCAAACTGCGGCGCAGCCCGCACCGGCGCCATCCACGGTGGCCAGGGGAACCGGCGACCAGCAGCGGCAGTACCTGTTCGCACCCACCGGCCAGCCGATGCCTTATCGCCTGTATGTGCCGAAGACCTGGGATAGCCGCAGCGCGCTGCCCATCGTGCTGTTCCTGCATGGCGCCGGCGCAAACGAGAGGACCTATCTCGACATCGCGGACGGCATGCTGCGCAACCTGGCGGAGAAGCACGGCTACATCATTGTCTCGCCGCTGGGCTTCGCGCCGCTGGGCGCCTATGGCAATCCGCTGAGATTGCCTGCGGTCTTTGGCGAATCGACTGTGGCGGAGTCGCAGATTGCCGCGCTCACGCCGCAGAAACGCCGCGAACTGGCCCTCAGTGAGCTGGAAGTGATCACCGCGCTGGAGGTGGTCACCGAGGAATATGGCGCGGACCGGTCACGCACATACCTTGCCGGTCACTCGATGGGCAGCGGCGGCGTGTGGCACCTGGCCGCCCGCTATCCGGATCGCTGGCGCGCCATCGCCCCGATGTCGGGACCTTTCGTCGAGGCGAAGACCTACCCCTTCGAGCGCATCCGCGCCCTGCCCATATTCATGACGGAAGGCACCGGCGCCACGCCCTCGCTTGCCGGCAGCCGGGCCATGGCGAAGTTCATGCGCGAGCAGAAGTTCGACTTCCAGTATGTGGAGGTGGACGGCAACCACGGCTCCATGGTGCCGATGGTGTGGCCGGCGGTATTCGATTTCTTCGACGCGCACCGATGATTTTCCACCTGCCAGCCACCGCGCGGCTGTTGCTTCGCGCCGCAATGACCTGGTCGGTCATGACTGCTGCAGTCCTTGCCGCGGCTCCGACCGCGACGCCTGTTGGCAGCGCATCAACTCTGGAGCGCATCAGCCTCTGGCGCGCGGAACTGCCTCAGGGAACCGGACCTCACCGGGTAATGCGGCTCATCGAGCCGGATTTTCCGGAGTACACCGTCTACCGGCCAGCCGACATGCGCCGCGCCGGCAAGCTGCCCATCATCGCCTTTGCCAATGGCGCCTGCCGCAACACATCGACCGAATACGCTGCATTCCTCAGTGAGCTGGCATCACATGGCTATCTCATCATCGCCGTGGGCCGCGACGACCAGCCCTTCGAGATGGGACCCAATACGGCGCAGACCGCCCCGGATGGTCGCCCGCGGCAGGTCATCGATGTGAGCGTGCTGGTCCGCGCCGTGGACTGGGCCGCAGCGCGCAACGCCGATGCCTCAAGCCCCTACCACCGCAGGTTGCGCACGGACCGCATTGCCTACATGGGCCACTCCTGCGGCGGCATGCAGGCCCTTACGGCTTCGGCCGATCCGCGCACCACAACAGCAGTGGTGCTCAACAGCGGTTACTACCGCACGCCCCCGGCGAGGCCACCAGGTCCTCTGCCGGAGTATCGCCGGTGGTCGGAACTGCATGCGCCGACGGCGATCTTCACCGGTGGACCAAAAGACGTGGCGTACCGGATCGCCCTCGACAGCTACGAGGATGGCGTGGCCGCTAAGCTGCCCATGTTCCTGGCCAGCCTGCCTACAGCCGCGCACAGCGGCGCCTATGTCGCACCCGATCGCGACTGGTCGCGCGCGGTGCTGGCATGGCTGGACTGGCAACTGAAAGGCGATCGCAAGGCACGCGCACAGTTCGTGGGTGCGCGCTGCGGGCTGTGCACGAATTCTGCCTGGCAGGATGTGGCGCGCCACGCTCTTCGCTGAATACGCGAATCGCGGCGTGGCCTGAGGCCTGATCCCTTGCGTATCCTGTGGGCCGCATGGTTACCGCGCGCCGCATCGCCCACCTCGACATGGATGCCTTCTATGCCTCCGTGGAGCTGCTGCGCTATCCGCAGCTCAAGGGACTGCCGGTGGTCATCGGCGGGCGGCGTCGCAAGGACGACGATGTGCTGTCACAGGGCCCGCTGGACCAGATCCCGGTCGAGGCCTTTCCCCGCATTTCCGGCTACGCGGGTCGCGGCGTGATCACCACGGCCACCTACGCGGCGCGGCAGTTCGGCGTCGGATCGGCCATGGGATTGATGAAGGCCGCCAGACTGTGTCCGCAGGCCATCCTGCTGCCGGTGGATTTCGACGAGGTGCGACGACTGTCGCGACTGTTCAAGGGCACCATCACCGAGATTGCGCCCGTGATGGAGGATCGGGGCATCGACGAGGTCTACATCGACCTGACCGATGTTCCCGGCAGTGACGAGGACGGCGGTCGCGTGCTGGCGCAACACCTGCAGCAGCGCATATTCGAGGCCACGCGGCTCACCTGCTCCATCGGCATCGCCCCGAACAAGCTGCTGGCGAAACTGGGTAGCGAGTTCGACAAGCCCAACGGCATCACGCTGGTGACGATGGATGACCTGCAGGGTCGCATCTGGCCCCTGCCCTGCCGCAAGATGAACGGCATCGGCCCCAGAACCGACGAGAAGTTGAAATCGCTGGGCCTGAACACCGTCGGTGACATCGCGGCGCGCGACCTGCAGTGGCTGATCGATTCCTTCGGCAAGAGCCACGGCGCCTGGCTGCACGAGGCAAGCTGGGGTCGCGACGAACGCCCCGTGGTAACGCACAGCGAGCCGGTGAGCTTCAGCCGCGAGACCACGTTCGAGCGTGACCTGCACGCGGTGCGCGACCGCGCCGAACTGGGCGCCGTCTTCACGCAGCTGTGCGAGCAGGTGGCCGGCGATCTGCAGCGCAAGGGGTATGCGGGCCGCACGATCGGCATCAAGCTGCGCTTCGACAATTTCCAGACCGTAACGCGCGACACGACGATCGAGTCGCCAACCGCCGAGGCGGCCCTGATCCGCCGGCAGGCCGGCCTGAACCTCAAACGCGTGGATCTGTCGCGGCGCATCCGCCTGCTGGGCGTGCGCGTGGGCAAGGTCGCCAAGTCCTGAGAACGGCGGCGTTATTCGGGTGTATCTTGGCGCGGCATCCATCAGCCAGTGAGGTGTGCGATGAACAGCCGAATTCTTCCGCGGATCGCGTTCATGGTTTTCGCTATGGGCACAGCCGCCTTGCCAGTTGCAGCGCACCACGGCTGGGCTGGCCAGAGCGACACGCAGACCCGTGTCACGGGCAAGGTGCACAAGCCGGTAAGCCTCGACGGCCCCCACGCGTCGCTGCAGATCGTCGTGGACGGCCAGGTATGGGATGTGACGCTTGCGCCCCCCGCCCGCACCCAGAATGCCGGCCTGCTGCCGGCAACGCTCAAGGTGGGCGAGGAAGTCACCATCCTTGGCAATCGCAGCCGCGATCCGAAGCGCTTCGAGATGAAGACCGTGCGGGTGACGGCGGGCAGCCGCAACTTCGACGTCTATCCCGACCGCATCAAGTAGGCCGCCACCCACTGTGTTGCCGGAAGGGCTGAGCTGGCTGGAGGCCTCCGCCCTCGGCCGGGCCGTGCGCGGCGCGGGCGTGTGGAGCTACGCGACGATCAACCTGGCGCACATCCTGGGCGTGGCCACGCTCTTCGGCTCGGTGCTGCTGCTCGACCTGAAGCTGCTCGGTTTGTTTCAGCGCGTACCGCTGTCGCAGCTCAGCCTGCCGACGGTGCGCTTGGCTGCCATCGGTTTTGGCATCGCCGCATTGAGTGGCCTGTGCCTGCTGGCCACCAACGCCACGGAATACACCGGCAACCCGTTCCTGCCGATCAAGTTCGGCGCCATCGCCGCGGGACTCGCCAATGTGCTGCTCGTGCACCGGATGCGAGCCTGGCGTGACCGGGTGCTTGAATCGTTCACGCCGCTGCAGCAGCGACAGCTCGCACTGGCAGGCCTCATCTCGCTGCTGGCCTGGACGACCGCCGTCGCGTCCGGAAGGATGCTGGGCTACTGGTAGCCTTCACTCCTATGCGAGCCAGCATTGCTTCTTCCGGCACCCAGTCCGTGTACCGCTTCCGCGCGAAGCTGTTGCGGTGGTCGGCGGGCAAGACCGCCTGGTACTTCATCACTCTGCCGGCGAAGGTTTCCCGCGAGGTTCGGCTGGTGGATGCGGGTCCCCGTCGCACGGGTTTCGGCTCGCTGCGCGTGGAGGTCACCCTCGGCAGCAGCACCTGGCAGACGTCCATCTTCCCTTCCGCGCCATTGAAGGCCTACCTGCTGCCGGTGAAGGCGCAGGTGCGCAAGAAGGAAGGCCTGCTTGAAGGCAGGCAGATGAATGTGCAACTGGTTGTTCGGCGCGGCGGCTGAACCGAAGCGTCGACCCGCCAGGAACCGGACCAGATCAATCCGTGCGTTCGTTGATGCGGACGATCCGGATCAACGCAGGCTCGCAGTGCAGCTCACTCAGCGAACACGGGTCGATTTCCAGTCGATGGTATGCGCCCAGCGGCGCCCCCATCGTCGACAGCAGCAGCACCCTGAGCACGCTGTCGTGGCTGTACGCGACGATGGTTTTTCCCTCGTGCCGCGAGACCAGGGTTGAAAGCCCCGCCGTCGCACGCGCAGCGACATCGGCGAGCGACTCGCCTTGCGGGAATCTCACGCGGTCCGGGGTTTCGCGCCACTGCGCATGCAGCACGGGCTCTTCCTGCGCCACTTCCGTGGCCAGCCTGCCCTGCCACAGACCATAGTCGGTGTCGGTGAATCCCGGCTCCACCAGGGGCGCGGGAAGCCCAACACGGCCAGTCAGCGCCGCTGCGGAATCCCTGCAGCGCTGCAAGGGGCTGGTGTACACCACATCCGGCCGATAGCGCGACGCAAGGTATTCGGCGGCCTTCGTGGCCTGTTCGCGACCTTCATCGCTCAGTGGCAGATCCATCCGCCCCCGAAACCGCTTCGGAAGGATGCCGGCCACATGACCGTGGCGTACGAGGAGCAGGGAAGTCATGAACCCGATGCTACAGTATGGACCCATGGGGGTTCATCGACTGATCGTGGCGCTATGCCTGCTGCTCGGCAGCTCCATCGCCTATTCGCAGCACGCCACCGGTTCCGATCTCTTCGGCGGTGAGCAGGCCTTCCAGAATTTCTGCGCCAACTGCCACGGCGCCGCCGGCAACCAGATCGCCAATGTGGACCTGGGCCGCGGAGTCTTCCGCAAGCCCTACAGCGACAGCGAACTCACCGACATCCTGATCAAGGGAATTCCGGGCACACCCATGCCCGCCACGCCCGGCATGAGCCCGGAACAGGCAACGCGCATCGTCGCCTACCTGCGCAGCCGCGCGGTGGCGCGGGACCCGGGCGCCGCAGGGGACGCCGCGCGCGGTCGCGCGCTGTTCGCCGGCAAGGGCCAGTGCTCTACCTGTCATCGCGCACAGGGCGAGGGTTCGCGCGTCGGCCCGGATCTGACGCGCATCGGCCTGCTGCGCACGCCGGAGCAGCTCGCCATCTCACTGCTCGAGCCCGACCGGGAAGTGCAGCCCAACAACCGCTGGTATGGCGTCACGCTGAAAGGCGGCGAGCGGATCGAGGGTCGACTGCTCAACCAGGACGCGTACTCCGTGCAGCTGCTCGACTCCACCAGTCAGCTCAGATCGTTCCAGCGCAGCGACCTGCGCCGCGCGGGTTTCCTGCCCTCGCCCATGCCCTCGGTTCGCGGCCTGCTGGCCGAACAGGAAATCGCCGACGTCGTGCAGTACCTGACCACGCTGCGCGGTGGCACGGCGGCGCAGGTCGAACCCCGCGCCCTGCTGCACCCGGATTCGCAGCCCGGCAACTGGCTGAGCTACTCGCGCGACTACGCCAACCAGCGCCACAGCCCGCTCGCGCAGATCCATGCGCGCAATGTCGGCAAGCTGCAGCTGCAATGGGTGTGGCAGGCGCGCTCGCTGGAGAAATTCGAGGCCACGGCGCTGGTGGTGAACGGCGTGCTCTACACCGTGCAGGCGCCGAACGACGTGGTGGCGCTCGATGCGACCACGGGGCGCATCTTCTGGACCTATTCCCACCAGCCAACACCTGCCCGCACCTGCTGCGGCCGCGTGAATCGCGGGTTGGCCATCCTCGGCGACACGCTGTTCATGGGCACGGTGGATGCGCACCTGCTGGCCATCGATGCGAAGAGCGGCACGCTGCTCTGGGACACCGTGGTGGCCGATGCCTCTGCGCAGTACTCCATCACGATGCCGCCACTGGTGGTGAAAGACAGGGTGTACATCGGCACCGCGGGCGGCGACATGGGCATCCGGGGTTTCGTGGCCGCGTATGACGTGAAATCGGGCCGGGAAGTCTGGAAGTTTCACACCATTCCCGGCCCGGGCGAACCTGGGCATGACACGTGGTCCGGGGATAGCTGGCAGAAGGGCGGCGCGGCGATCTGGAATCACGGCGCGCATGACGCCGACGCCAACCTTGTCTACTTCGGCACCGGCAATCCGGCGCCCGACTGGGATGGGCGCACGCGACTGGGGGACAACCTATACAGCGACAGCGTGATCGCGCTCGACGCCGATACCGGCAAGCTCCGGTGGCATTACCAGTTCACGCCGCACGACGAACTGGACTACGACTCCACGCAGGTGCCGGTGCTCGCGGACATCGACTGGAAGGGCGCGCCGCGCAAGGTGATGCTCTGGGCCAACCGCAACGGGCTCATGTATGTGCTGGATCGCATCACGGGCGAGTTCCTGCTCGGCAAACCGTATGTGGAAGTGAACTGGATGGACGGCTTCGACGCGAAGGGACGGCCGCAGCGCGTGCCCGGCATGGTACCCACGCCGCAGGGCACGCTGGTGCGTCCGCATGTGCATGGCGCCATCAACTGGGCGCCGCCTGCCTACAGCCCGCGCACCGGCCTTTACTACGTGGCGCACTGGGAGAACTCCGGCATCATCGCGATCGAGGGGCAGTTTCCGAAGGCCGTGGGCGTGAACACCCGCCAGACCACGATGGGCGATGTGACGCTCGAGCCCTTCCTCAACACCGACGATGAGGCGCGCGGGGTGATCCGCGCCTACGATCCCGCCACGCTCGAGCCGGTGTGGGAATACGCGCTGGGCAACATCACCTGGGGCGGCATGCTTTCCACCGCCGGCGATGTGGTGTTCGGCGGCGGCAAGGATGGCCACTTCGTCGCGCTCGATGCGAAGACGGGAAAGCTGCTGTGGAATGCCGCGCTGGGCGGCCAGATCAACGCCGGCGCGATGAGCTACGCGGTGAACGGCAGGCAGTACGTGGCGATCGCGGCCGGCACGGGACTGTTCGTCTTCGCGCTGCCCTGAGGGCTATTCCAGCGATCCCAGGATGCTCTGGTACTTCTCGATGTACCAGCGGTTCTCGTTGTTGTAGCGCGGGATCGGCACGGGCCTGATCTCATCCCCGACTTCCCGCCACAGGCAAGGACATATCACGCCTTCATCGGAAAGGTCTTCGCCGGCCGGACGCAGTTCGACCAGCGACACTTTCATGCGCTGGATGACCTTGTAGAGCTTGTTCACGTTCCGGGGGCCGCCGTTGTAGGCGGCCACGGGGAAGATGCCGAGCACCTTCATGTTGTTGCGGTAGGCCGCGCGGATATCCGCGCGCATTTGGTTCAGTTCGATATCGAACAGGCAGATGGCGGCCTTCATCACGTTCAGCAGGTTGGTGGCGCCGCGCTCGAAATCCGGATCGATGCGGGCACCGGGACAGCGGCGCACGACCATCGAATAGGTGCCATTGCCGCGGCGGTTGGTGAACTGCATGGGCCCGATGGCCGAGGCGCGCGACACGCTGTAGCGATAGGCCTCGCCCTTCTTCAGGCCGTACTGGCTCAGCACTTCGTTGAAGGCTTCTTCGCCCTTGGAACGGAATTCACCGTCGTCCGTCTGCTCGATGATGGCCAGCGTCGTGATGACCTCTGGCGGCACGATGTCGGCGAGCAGCAGGTCGGGGTAGGCCCTGGAGGCGATGTTGGCGGCGCGCAGCTCCTCGACGGCCTGGCGCGAGGTCGAAAGCAGGTAGTCTCGCCCCCCGCTGACGAACAGCGGATCGAGCGTGTCCTGCGTAAAGGGCAGGTAGACGATCGGCTTGGCCGTGGCGACCACGTCGCGCCACCGCTTTCGTTTCAGCAGTTTGCTGTCGAACACCGGGAACTTGCGGCCATAGACCTTCAAGGGCTCCCCGTCGCGGGTGAAGGCGAACATCAGGCGTTCGGCGCCCGTGCCCTTCACATGCCGCGCCTGGATGCCCGGCGTGCGCACCGTGAAGGCCAGCGGCCTGCCGCCCGGCCTCCACCGCACCGGCGGGCGCGGAATCTCGACCTGCGCGATGGTCCACTCCATCTTCGCCTCGCTCCACAGCGCGAAGGCCACGGGACGGCCACGCAGCACCTCGCGCTTGCCCTTGCCCGTGAAGGCGTACTGCAGCTTCACATCCTTGAGCAGCGCCTGCGCCTCGGCAACCAGGTCGTGGATCTGCTCGTGGCGGGCCTTGGCCTGCACGATGACCTCGGCCAGTTCCTGCGTGGAAGGCGGTGTCTGGGTTCCTTCCGTCTCGGCCACGGCCAGCGGGACTTCGTCTTCCTCGGACTTCTCGCCGGGCTCGTTGCTGGCTACTTCCTCAGCGGAAGCTGCCGGCGCGGCCTCGGACTCCGCCTCAGGCTCTGCTTCGGAGTCGGCTGAGGAGCCCTCCTCCACGACCATGGCCTCGTCCTCGCTCTCTTCGAGTGGCGAAGGCGGGGTGACGCAGGCGGCACACAGCAGGAAGGACAGGATGCAGAGGGACTGGATTGCGTTGCGGAGGAGCATCATGAAGGTCGAACCCTGCCACGATCCGCTCACCTCGCGCAACGCCGCTCATCGCGCCTCGTGACGTGGTGAACGCAATGCCGGCGCGCTGCCTCTCAGGGTTTGAGCGTGGCGGCGATCCGCCGGATCTCTTCGGGCGTGTGCTCACCGGCCAGCGGCGTGCCCGGCATCAGGAATCTGCCCATGTCGAGCCTGCCGACCAGCACGGGTTCGAATCCGATGTCCCGGATCAGTGACGAGGCCACTTCCACGGCGGCTTGGTCATCACTTGCGATGGGCATGCCAACCTTTCCGGGCGTCTGGTGCATGACACCCATGCGCGCCGCACCAACGGCGTTGAAGGCCCGCACGATGCGCGCCCCCGGCAGCAGCCGGGCCGAGACAGCCCCCGCGCCCTGCGCGCGCGCCTCATCGGCGATGGCGCCATCGCGCTGCGGAAACGGATTGCAGGCGTCGATCAGCACCTTGCCCTGCAGCGCGGCGCCCAGCGACCGGCCCAGTTCCGGCAGCGCACCATAGGGCACCGCGAACACCAGCACGTCGGCGAAGGCGGCCGCTTCCTGCGGCGTGCCGGCACGCGCGCCCGAGCCCACCTGCGCTGCGAGTTTCCGGTCCGCCTCGATGTCCCGGGACGAGAACATGACCTGGTAGCCCTTGCTGGCCCACACGCGGCCGAGGTTGCTGCCCACGTTGCCGGAGCCGATCAGGCCGATCTTCGGCTTGCTCGTGGATGCGGGCTGCGCGGACATCACGGACAGCGGCGAGGCAAGTGCGATCGATGCCAGCAGCGCGGTCTTCACGACGAGGCGACGGATGTTCATGGTGATCTCCCCAGCATGTGATTGAGCACGTAGGAGCGAAAGGCGGCATCCCTCAGGAACAGCGATACCCACAGGAACACGCCCAGGTAGATGCCGAACAAGGTGTGGCTGGCGAGCGGACTGCCGGCCCGCAGGTGGCTGGCCACGGTGCCACCCAGCAATGCCGTGAACAGCACCGCGCCCAGCAACGCGGTGCGCGGCCACAGGAACAGCAGCAGCAACGCCAGTTCCAGCATGCCAAGCTCGACCAGATAGGTACTTGGCCATCCAATGGCCGTCAGGGAAGCCACCGCCACCTCGGCCCCCATCAGCTTGGGCGCCACCGAGGCAGGCAACAGGAAGAATGTGATCAGCGCGGCAAGAACCCAACCAGCCCTCTTCATAAGTTCCTCTGTGGATTAATCGGATATCCGTAACGGTACGAAATACGATGCCAGGATGAGAATGCCTGCAATCGGGGTCGCCGCGCTGGTTCTTGGCGGCTGTGCGTCCACACGTCACGAGGCAAAACCCGAGGTGGCGCTCCAGCCGCAAGCCACGAGCGCCGAAGCCGTGGTTGCGGCCGCCGCACCGCCCGCACCCAAGCCAGTCCTCCAGCGCTATCGGCCCGCCGACCGCTCCGTGCGCGACATTCGCGAGCAGAGCGCGGCGACGGCACCGCCGCTGGATTTCGGGCAGCGACTGGATCACTCGCACGATCAACTGTACGCCTGGATGCAGGGCATCGTCGACGCCACGGACCGCGGCCTTGCCTCTGACAACCGCCAGGTTCAGCCGGTGCCTGCCGCGCCGTTTCGCATCGGCCTTTCGCTGGAAACGATTGACCGCAGCGGTGGCCCCCGCCTCAAGCTGGAAGGGGAGCTGGAAATGGCCCTGCAGCTGCCCAACACGAGAAGTCGGCTGCGAATATTCATCACCAGCGACGATCCAGATGAGTCGCCGCGCGGTCCCGGACAAAAGGCCTACCTGAGCGCCGGCCTGCGCCGCGAACTGCTGCGCGACGTGAATTTCGACCTGGGCATCAGGCTCGACGCGCCACCGGTGGCCTTCTCGTCGATCAAGTGGTCGCGTGAGATTCCCCTTGGCGGCCTCAGCTTCTACCCGCTGGCCAAGGTGTTCGTGGAATCCGGTCGCGGATTCGGCGCCTCCGTCGCCGCCACGTTCGATCACTGGTCAGGCCGCACGCTGCTGCGATCTTCCACCTATGCTCGATGGATTGCCGACGGGGACCGCAAGGACTGGTCGCAGTCACTGGTGTTTGCGCGAGCGCATGAACTGATCGTCCCCGACCGGTATGGATCGTATCTGCGCGCCAATGACATCGGCCGCGGCTGGGGCGTGAGGCTGATGGCCAGCGGCGAGGATTCGAGGCGCGTGTCCTACTATGAATCCGGCATGTTCTACCGCCGCCGCACCTCGAGCCGCTGGCTCTACTGGTTCGTCGAGCCCCTGATCCGCTGGGACAGGCAGTACGGCTGGAGCACGGACCCGGGCATCCGCGTTGGCCTCGACGCGCTGTTCTGGGACCTGGCGCGCCCGGCGCAGCGGCGCTGAACGCCGGCATTTCGCCCCTGCGCGCCCGATCGAAACGAGAATCGCTCTTGGGGGCGCACGATAAGTTGCCTGCCGGGCCCGCCATCCGGACAATTCATGCCCTGTTCAGTCAGTCGCCGCGAAAATGACTGCAACTTTCGAGGTGGCGACTGGTCCACGAATTCAAGGAACCGCGAGCGTGCGGATTTGGGAGTGAAGATGAAACGACTGAATCGTCTGGGTTGGGTGGTGGTGGCGGTTTCTGCATCCGCCCTCGCCGTGGCGCAGGTTGCGATCAAGCCCGCCAAGTCGGCTGCTGAAGCCAAGACCGCCATCGAAACGCGGCAGGCTCTCTTCAAGGACATCAAGAAGGCCTACGAGCCGATGATCGCCATGATGAAGAACCAGCAGCCGTTCGACGCGGCCGTCATCGCGACCAATGCCGCGCGCATCCAGGAACTGTCGGTGAAGATTCCCGAAGCGTTCGCGGTGGACACCCGCGCGTTCAAGGAAACCAAGACCGAGGCACAGGACCGCGTCTGGCTGAGCCAGGTGGAGTTCAAGGCCAAGACCGATGCCACGGTGCAGGCCGCGGGCAACCTGGCTGCTGCCGCCAAGACCGGCGACAAGGCCTCGACGATGAAGGCCATCCCCGCCATGGGCAAGACCTGCGGCGGCTGCCACGACATCTTCAAGTTCAAGGAATAACCGGGTCGATCCCGCAGCGGCGGCACCCTTTTGCGGGGTGACCGCCGCTTTTCTTTTTGGGGATCACCAGGGCAGGCGCTGCCCGTCGTAGGCGAAGAAGCCGCCACTGTCCGGCGGCGCCAGCCCATCCATCACCTTCAGGATTTCGGTCGCGGCCACGTCTGGTTCGCGCCCGATCTGGCTGCCGTTGAAGGGCGCTGACAGCGCCGAGTTCACCGTGCCCGGATGCAGCGCGCAGAGCACGGCCTTCGGATGCGTGCGCGCCACTTCGATGGCGGCTGTCTTCACCACCATGTTCAGCGCGGCCTTCGACGCCCGATAGCTGTACCAGCCACCGAGGCGGTTGTCGCCGATGCTGCCCACCTTGGCCGACAGCGTCGCGAAGACGCTGTGCTCGCGGCGCGCCAGCAGCGGCGAGAAATGCGCCAGCACCATCGCGGGCCCCATCGTGTTGGCGCGGAACACGGCCTGCATGTGCGCGTAGTTCATTTCGGCCAGGCGGCGCTCGGGCATGCCGTGCGCGCCATGCAGGATGCCTGCGGCATTGACGATGCAGTGCAGCGGACCCGGGATGAACAGCCGGTCGGCCGCGGCGGCGATGGATTCTTCCTTGTCGAAATCCACCGGAGGTTGCGAGGTGCGGCTGAGTTCAAGCACCTGCGCGCAGCGAGGGTCCCCGCGAAGTTGACGCGCGATGGCGGACCCGATGGCGCCGGTGGCGCCGATGACCAGGGCTCGGTAGTCCTCTGGCAGGCTATTCACTGGATGCACCTCCGTGAACGCGTGCAGTGTGCGCCTTCATCACACTAGACCGGTAACAACTTGTATCCCGCCTATTGCCCTTTTGGGTATCGCAGGCCGGTTCCGGCGCCTCCATCCGGCGCGAAGCGGTTCAGCCCGCAATCTCAGTGCTTCAGCAGATCGTCCAGCGCATCGCGCAGTTCTGGATGCCGGAACAGGAACCCAGCCTGCACGGCGCGTGACGGCTGCACGTACTGACCATCCACCAGCAACTGGGACATCTCGCCCAGCGCCAGCCTCACTGGCCGGACCGGAACGCGCAGCCAGAGCGGCCTCCGCAGCACGTCGCAAAGGACCTGCTGGAACTCGCGCTGCGATACCAGTCCGGGCGCCACCGCGTTCAACGGCCCCTCGATCTGGTTCTCCAGCGCCCACAGGATGATGCCGACGGCATCGTCGATGTGAAGCCACGGGAAACCCTGCCGCCCGGATCCCATCACGGCGGCAATCCCCAGCCGGGCTGGTCGAACGA
>Ga0075163_10004304_pt1 | contig 19113 bp, 17 predicted proteins | sample JI1023141ADNA_FD_71478 | JGI IMG/M metagenome (GOLD analysis project Ga0075163, IMG submission 71478) | Wastewater effluent complex algal communities from Wisconsin, to seasonally profile nutrient transformation and Carbon sequestration -... | ecosystem: Engineered > WWTP > Effluent > Algae...
AAGGAAGTGGCGGCCAGTCTGGCCGGGCTCGCGCACTTCGAGATGCCCAAGAAGGTCGCGTTGCTCGAGCACGATTTCAGCATCGAGCGCGGCGAACTCACGCCAAAGCTGAGCGTCAAACGTCGCGTGATCGACAAGACCTACAAGGCGCTGATCGATTCGCTGTACGAGGACGGCGGGGAATAATCCCGCCGTCTCCGCCATGATCCGCCGCTAGGCGGTGAACGCCGCCCACCCCAGTAGTGCCAGCAGTGCGCCGATGCCGAGGCCGATGAACACACCGGCATTCTTGCGCACAAAGGCGCCGGCATCGGCCACATAGTCACGCGGGGGCAGCTCTGGTGCAGGAGGCGCGCTGCGCACGGGCGGCGGGCTGGGTACGGCCGACGCAGGTCGCGCCATGGCGGGCGCTGGCGCCGGCTGAGGACGGGCCGCTGCAGCGGCAACCGGCGGAGTCGGCGGTGCGGAACGCGGAGCCACGGGTGCGCCGAACGGGGCGGCGTCGGGCTCGAGCTTGCGAAGCATTTGTGTGACCGACACGCTGACGCCCGCATCCGCACGCGTCGGCTGCTTCTTGAGGATCATCGTTTCGCCCAACTCGAATTCGGCCGCGTCCTTTCCACGATTCAGACGGAGCGCGGCAATTCGGCCGGACTGACGCTCACGCGCGAAGAAGACGCGTCCACCACCTTCGCGGCGTCGGATCTCGCCCAGCAACTCATAGTCATCGGCGATGGCTTCTTCGACCGCCGCGCGAATTTCTGTGGCATCTTCCTCGGTGCCGGCGCCCTGCCCCGTGGAGTCGGTTCCGCAGTTCTGGCAGAATCGCCCCCACGGTCTGAGCTTCGTGCCGCACTTGGCGCAGAACGTTCCGGCGTCAGGCACACGATTATCGAGCTCGGTCAGCACATCGACGCCAAGCTCCGTGCTGCCGTCATCGGCGACAGAGGCCACCACCACCAATACGACAAGACTTCCCGTCGCACGCTCGAGGGCGAGCAACGCCACTTTCGCGGCGCCTTCCCGTCCAAGCTCTCCGTACACGAGAAAGTCTTCGCTCGTTGCCTCGTCGACGGCGCGGAGCAGCTCTGCATCACTGATCATACGGGAAAAGTAATGCGTGCTCAGCCGCCTTGCGTCCCGCTGCGGCGTACTGCAGCGTTCCGCAGCCATGCCTGCGCCAACGCGTCCCTCCCTCGTCAGCCTCGCCCCGCTTCCTGAGGCGCACTTTCCGCTGACGTCGTCGCCGTTCGTCGTTGGACGCGCGCGCGATGCGGGGGCGCGACTGGACCATCCGCTCGTGCAACCGCGACATGCGGTTCTCCTCGAACGTGAGGACGGCTGGTGGTTGAGTGGTGGCAACGCGTCCGTCTTGGTGAACGACCGTGCGTCCACGGGTGACCGGTTGCTGCAGAGCGGGGACCGATTGCAATTGGCGCCGGGAGCCACGTTGCAATTCGACGACGGTGCGCCCGAGGCCACTCCGCCCGTCGCCGGCACGGCCTGGCAGCCCACGCCGGGCCGCCGCAAGCGCCGCCGCGGGCGAACGTTTTCCTTTGAGGGCGGCGGACGCGGCGTGCTGATTGGGGTGCTGGCACTGCTGGTGCTTGGCGCGTTCGCGGCATTCGGATGGTACGGCTGGAAAACGTACCAGGAGCGGCCGCAGGAGACGCCGGTGGCCCTGTCACCCGCCGATGCGGCCGTGTTCGACTCCCTGCTGGGCGTGACGCTCGATCACATCGAGCGCGGCAATATTCTGCTTGAAGTCGGCGCGGCGCCGGCCGCGCTGACGGAATTCGCCACGGGGCTGAGCGTGATTTCCACCAGTCGCCTGCGCGATGATCCCTACGTGAAACGGCGCCTCGATCAGTTGCGCACGTCGATCGGTGAAGTGTACCGCGCGCAGAAACTGACCGTTCCGCCGTCCTTCGCCACCAGCGGCAGCGCCGGCGCGTTGCAGGGACAGGGACTCACGGCCGCCCTCTCGGTCGCGCAGTTTGCCGCGTCGTTCGACGCACTCCGCAGCAGTTTTCAGGCGCGCTTTGGCGCACCGCTGGAAATCACCGGGCGGGATCACCCCGAGCATCTCTCCCTGTACGGCGCCGGCGGTGCCATCGATTTGCGCAGCAAGACCATGAACGCGCAACAGGTGCAGTTCGTAGTGGATGCGGCGCGACGGACCGGCATTCGCGTGAAGGACTTCTCCAAAGACGCCGTGCTCAAAGCGCAAATTCAGGCGGCGAACGCCGCCGGTCTGCGCGATCGCGCGAGCACCGGCCTGCATCTGCACATCGATCGATTCGCGAATCGCCGCGACCGCTGGACCGTGCCCTAGCGGCCGCGTCGCCGGACCGTCAGCCGCTGAGCAACGTCAGCGCGTCCGACGCGGACGGGCGCGCGCCTGGATCAGGCGACAGCATCTGCGAACGGAGCGCGGCGCATACATGCGGCTCGTCCTCTCGCGTCACACGCGCCGTCTCGCGCATCCACTCCCACATTCGCGCGACACTGTACACATCGTTGGCCGGGTGCGTGGCCTGTGCAGGATCCGCGCACTGCAACTCCGGCGCGACCCATCCCGGCGTGCCGATCTCGGTCTCCACCCATGGTTCGGGGAGTGCGCGCCAGCCCCCGTTGGACGTGTACGCCGCCGCGATGCCGAAGTCAGTGAGCCACACCGAGCCACGATCACGCAGCACATTGGACGGTTTGATATCACGATGCACGATGCCACGCGCCGCCAGCGTGACGCAGGCGCGAAGCAGATCGGTCACGATCTCGAGCACGGCTGCGTACGACTGCGGCGGCACCTCGTCGAGTGTTCCGCCGTGCGCCCAGGCCGTGATGAGCCATTCGTCCAACGTGGCATCCACGATCGGCATCACGTGCGCGGCGCCGGACGCACGCACATGACATCGTCGCTCTGCGGCGAAACGCGCGCGTGCGAGCGAATCAGCGCGCGCGCACGGATCGAGCGTCTTGAGTGCGACGGGCCGCTGCGTGGCATCCACACCAGCGAACACGCGCGTCACCGCCGGTCTTCCCCCGATGCACGGGCCGAGGACGTATCCCGCCGGCGCCTCGATGGCAGACGCGTCGATGGCCGGCGGCGGCTCGTCCGCCATCGCAGACCTATCGGCCGATGAAGATCATGCGCGAGACACCCGCGATGGTGATCTCGTCGCCATCACGCAGCACCACCGGCTCGCCGCGATCGAGTCGTTCGTCGTTCACCCAGGTCCCGTTCACGCTCGAGTCGACGATGGTCCACTTCTTCTTCTGGTGCAGCAAGGCACAATGAAACCGGGAGATCAGGGCGTCCCCATCGCTGAGGACCAGATCGTTCTTCTCCTCGGCGCGATCCGACTCAGCCGCGCCGATCCGAAAGTCTTCCTTCTCGATGTTGTACATCCGGCCGCGACCCAATCCGTCGACAATGCGCAGCGCCACGCGCGACGGCGACCCAGAGACCACCGGCTTGGCGGCCGCGGCACCATCGGCCTCTCGCTTGGGAGCGAAGCGCTTGTACATGGCGATCAAGCCGGCCGAGAAAGCCAGCGTGACCGTGCCAACGGCAATGAGGAGGTTCTTCCGCGCCTGCCATTTGCGTGCCGCGCCGACTTTTGTGCGCAGCGCGAGCGCCTCCGCGTTCTGCTTGTCGATCTCCAGCACCCGCGTGACGTAACTGTCGGCACCGTCCACACTTCCAGAGACGAGATCGCGGTTGGCCATCGCGAGGAAGTACTCGATGGAATCCCGCGAGGATTTCGATTGTGCCTGCGTGATCGCCACCTTCTCCGCATCGACACCAGCTCGCTGCAATCCAGTGATCACGCGCGGATCCATCGGCGCCACATCACTGGCCAACCCCCAACAGGTTTTGCGTTCCGCGGGCGTCGCCGAGCCATCGAGAATGCTGCACCGCGCGATGATACGATCGGCGTCGGAGACTTGCGGTGGTTCGGGCTGCAGTGGGTCGGTGAGCGGTGCATTGAGCTGCCGCTCATCCGGCTGGCGCGCGTGCGCGGCGACCGCCGTGACAGCGCACAACATCGCGGTCAGCGCGAAGCAACGCACGCGTGTGATCATGCGACCGGCGCCGCTGCTGCGGCGGTGTCGTCGGACGCGGGCGGGGATGCAGGCGTTGGCGACGCCGCTGCCTCGGCCGCCGCCTGCGCGGCCTCTTGTTGCATCTTCGCGTATTCCGACTCCACTTCCTCGCGCGGGCCGGCCAGCAGTCCGAGCTCTTCGCCCTCGCGGTAGAGTCGCACGATGGAGCCCGGCGTCACGGCACCGGAGATGATGAGGCGGGAGAGATCGGCCAGCACGAGTCGGTCGACAGTGCGCTCGACGGGGCGGGCGCCATAGGCCGGATCGTAGGCCAGATCGGCGAGCAACTCGACGACATCGTCATCGTAGACCAGCTCGGCCTTGTGTGCGTCGAGCAGCTGCGCGTTGACACCCTTGAGGTTCTTGCGCACGATGGCCCGCAACGTCTGCGCGTCGAGCGCGTTGAACGCGACCACCGATCCCAGACGATTGTAGAGTTCCGGGCGCAGTGTGGACTGCACCACCTTGAGTATGATCTCCTTGCGGAGATCGAGGTCGTCCGTAGACGAGTTTGCTTCCTTCACGCCCAGATTGGACGTCAGGATGACGATGGTGTTGGAGAAGTCGCAGAACCGACCTTTGGCGTCGGTGAGGCGTCCTTCGTCGAGCACGCCGAGCAGAATGTCGATGACTTCGGGGTGCGCCTTTTCGATTTCATCGAAGAGCACAATGGAGTACGGATTGCGACGCACCTGTTCGGTGAGGAATCCGCCCTGCTCGGACCCCACCAATCCGGGGCGTGAGCCGATCAGTCCTGCGACCGACCCGGCGTCCTTGTACTCCGCCATGTCGATGCGAATGAGCGACTTCTCGTCGTCGAACAGTGCTTCGGCCAGCGCCTTGGCCAACTCGGTCTTGCCGACACCCGTGGGGCCAACGAACAGGAACGATGCGGGTTTGCGTTTGCTGCGCAGATCGGCGCGCATGCGACGCGCGGCATCGGCGAGTGCGTCAACCGCATCCGGTTGCCCAACGACGCGCTCGGCGAGTCGTGCATCGAGCTGCGTGAGTTTGTCGCGCTCCGACTCCATCATGCGGGCCACGGGCACCCGCGCGCGGCGCGCCACGACGAGCGCGACATGTGGTGGCAGCACCGCTTCGTCCACGAGCCGGCCATTCGTTTCCATCGCGTTCATGCGCGCTTCGAGGTCGGCGAGCTGCACCGCGAGGAACTTGAGCGACCCATAGCGCACTTCGGCCACGCGTGCGACATCGCCGGCCGCTTCGGCCGCATCGGCCTCGCGCTGCAGGTCGTCGATCGCGGCGCGCGTCTTCTGCAATTCGGCAACGAGCGTGGACTCCTCCTGCCACCGGGCCTGCAGTGCGCCAAGTTCGGCGCGCTGCGCCGCCACTTTCGCTTCGAGTTCGGCGATGTCGGTGGCGGTCCCCGACGACGTCTTCACCGCCTCGAGACGGCCTTCCAGTCGCGCGGTGGCGCGCTCGAGCTGATCCAGCACGTCGGGCTTGGACTCGTTCTGCAAACGCAGACGCGAGGCCGCCTCGTCGAGCACATCGAACGCCTTGTCGGGAAAAAAGCGGTCGCGCAGATGCCGGCGCGAGAGCTTGACGATGGACTGCAGGGCGTCGTCGGACACCTGAATCTTGTGGTGCGCCTCGTAGCGGGATTTCACGCCGCGCAGCAGGGCCAGCACCATCTCGTCATCGGGTTCCTCCACCACCACCCGCTCGAAGCGGCGCGCCAGCGCGCCATCTTTCTCGATGTACTCGCGGTATTCGTCGTGGGTCGTGGCGCCGATACACCGGAGTTGCCCGCGCGCGAGCGCCGGCTTGAGAATGTTCGCGGCGTCCATGCCTCCCGAGTTGCCACCGGCACCGACGAGCGTGTGCAGCTCATCGAGAAAGAGGATGACATCCTTGGCCGCGAGCACTTCGTCCATGACGGCCTTCAGTCGCTCCTCGAACTCGCCGCGGTATTTCGCGCCGGCGATGAGGCCGGTGAGATCGAGCGCCATCACGCGGCACGACTTGAGTGACTCGGGGATGTCGCCGGACGCGACGCGCTGCGCGAGCGCTTCGACGATGGCCGTCTTGCCCGTTCCCGGATCGCCCACCAGCACCGGATTGTTTTTCGTTTTGCGCAGCAGGGTCTGCAACACCGCGCGCAGTTCGTCGTCGCGGCCAACCACCGGCATCAGTTCGCCGTTTCGGGCGGCCGCGGTCAGGTCCTTGGAGAATTTTTCGAGCTGGCCCTTGGGCAGCGGTTCATCGCCGCCGCTGGCTGCGCCGGCAGGGACCGGCTTCATGATCTCGGGGCTTTCCAGCCCACGTTCCAGCACGTCGGCGTTCCAGCCAGCGTCGCGCAGCGCACGACCAGCCTGAATGCCTGGTGACAACACCGCCGCGATCGCGATTTCGAGTGGGCCGACCGTTTGCGCACCACGTCGTTCGCTGTACTGGAACGCACGCTCCATCAGATCGCGCAGCGCACCACTGGCGATCGGCTGACGTCCCGGCGCGAGCGTCCCCTCGTTGCCCGGATCGGGAAGATCTTCGATGAATCGCAGCGCCATCGGCGCATCCACACCAAGACTGCCCGCCATGCGCCCCAGCGACCCGCTGGGCGCCAGCAGTGCCCCGAACAGATGCTTGGGCTTGATGTACGCGGCCGCCGCGCGTGTGGCCAGTCGCTGCGCTTCCTCGATGGCCGTCGAAAGGTCGAGTGTGAGGCGAGACAGATCCATGAAGAATGTCGGCTACTGGTGAGGGAGAGTCCGAGACACGTCAGCTGTTCTTGTTATCCCGCCGCACGATGACGCGCGGTTTGGAACCTGCCGGCGGCGCAGCCGGTGCGGCGGCCGGCGCGGGTGCGCTCGGCGGCGGCGACGCCGGTGGCACAGCCGCGGGCACATACTGCGGCGCGGCGCCGAGTGGGCGCGCCGACGGCGCGAGGTCGGGGCGCGGCGGCGCGGAGGCCATCATCGCGGCGCGGCCGGAAACGCCGAGACGCCGCTGGTAGAGAATGCACGAGCGAATGCGCACACCCGGCTGTACGGTGACCTGTAGAGCCGACAACGACGCGATCGCAGAGTCGGGCTCGAAGTCGAAGGCGAAGTTGCGCTGCCCCGGCAGCGCGCACATCAGCTCCTTCGATACCGGCCGGCCGTCGAACGAGCCCGGATTGAGCCGCACATCGACCCGGAATGTCTCTCCGGGCTGCCACGCTTGTGACTGACTGTCGGCCAGGAAGACAATGCGATAGCGCTGACGCGCAGCCAGATTGAGCTGACTGAACACGAAGGTGAGTGTGTCGAGATCGCGTTGCGGGTGACCGGGTGACGCCACCGAGAGGAAGAACTGCTCGCCTTCCCCGTCAAGCAGGAACCGCAGCGATTCGATGGAGCGACTGAGACGGTAGTCGATGTAGCGAGCTTCGAGTGCATCGCCGAGTCGACGCACGCGCTCGAGCGTGGCTTCGCCGCGCGAAACCGCTGTCTGCAAGTTGACGCGGCTGCCCAACTCGCGCGGACGCAGGAGCGCGTCGCGCTCTTCTTCGAGCAGCGTGCCGTATCCGGCGTCGGCCTGGCCAAGTTCGGCGAAATACAGCCGTGTGCTCTCACTCAGGTCGAGTGCGAGTGCCACCCGACGTCCCGCGCGTTCGATCTCGCGAAAGAACGTGTCGGGCGTCATGGCCGGTTCGAATGTTTCATAGGCGCAGTGATCGAGCCCCAGCACCGCGCGTTCGATGAAGGCCAAAATGTCGTGATCGTGACTGACGTCGACGCCACGCTGCGAGATTTGCGCGATGTACTGCGCACACTGGCGATGGAGTTCGGCGTACTGATTGGACAGCGACACGATGGCACCATGCAATCGTTTCCAGTCCGCGTACAGCTGGCTGTGTCCCAGCATCGTCGCGCACGCAGGAATGAAGCGCGGATCGAGCTCGAACTGCAGCGACTCGGCCAGCCGACGGATGCTGCCCACACACAACGCATGCGGGAGCGTGTCCGCATCACTGCCGAGCCGCACCGAGTATTGCGCACGCCGGTAGGCGGCCTGGGTGGGATTTGCGTCGTCAACGCCCACGCTGGTGGGGTCTTCTTCGCGATCCCCCCCATGGACCACGAACACCTGCGACTCGCTCAAGCCGGCCAGATCGGCCTTTCGCACGGTCGTGCGCACGGTGTTGCCCTGTCCAATATCGACCAGTTGGCCGAGCGCAGTCAGTCCACGCGCTTCGAGCACCGACACGCTCACCGTGTCGCCGTCATCACTCACATCGACACGGGGATCGAAACGGGCCAGCCCACGTTCGCCCGGTGCGATGCGAATGCCCGCCCCGACCAACCCGGTGCCGGGCAGGCAATACTGCAGCAACCACCCCACCGTCTCCTCCAGAAACGCGTCCTGGCGGCGAAAGTGATTTGGCGACAACAACATGCCAGTCGTCCAGTTCACGGACTTCAGGCGTGATCCGTCATCCATCGCTACAATCCTTGAAGGGGGGTCGCGTCGAACCGCGAATTGAGGCCCAACCGTATCGGAGCATCTGTCGCGCCAAGCACGAGGCCGGCGGCCGGCGGAAGGACATACCAGACTTCACGTGCCGGCCGCAGCGCCGCGCTCGGCAGCACGAGATCGTACAGCAGATGTCGCTGGCGCACGCGTTCGGCGTTGTCATGCTGCAAATACTCGTCGAGCGACACCGGTCCGATAGTGATGATGGCGCGCGCGCGGGCCGTCACGCCATCCCCAATCACCGCATCGATGCCCAGTCGGCCGTTTCGCACTCCCAGACGCGTCTGCCGAGCGTCCTGCAATGGCACAAGCTCAGGACGAAGTTCGATCTGCCGCAAGGGGAGATCGAAGAGCGCACCAAGCCCCAGTTCGACACCGCGTTCGGTACCAGCCACACGATGTAACGCTGGCAGAAAGCGGGCGAAGCGGTACGCCATCTCATCAGTGAGCGTGCCCGGGTCGAGCTGAAAGATTTCCCGCACCCACCGCCAGGCGGTGGTGGAACGTTCAGGCCGCAATTCAAAGAAGCCGCCGGAATCGTTGACGAACGCTTCCAGTTTGGCGATCGGGGTATCGAGGATCGGCATCAACTGGTCGGTCCCCATGGCGCCTTCAACTTCGTCGCGCATGGAAAACGGCAGCGCATCAACAGCGGACGGCGCCGAAATCATCAGGGCGACCCGCGTGAGCGCAGTGAGCGGCGCGCCCGGCTCGGGGACCTGCGCGACCACGGCCTTCGCTGGCCAACCACTGCCGATGCGACGAATCTGAATGCGCTCCGCATCCACCCCGAGTGCGCGCAACGACTTGAGCGCGGCCTGCATGGTCTGCCGCACGCCGCGACGCGGCCGGCAGAAGTCCGGCATGCGTGCGATGTCGTTCGCGCCCGGTGCGTCGGACATCAGCCGCGCAGCTCCACGGTGACACGTGCTCGGCGGCCCAGCACCGACCGTTTCTCGAGCTGACGCTCAAGGCCGTTGCGAATGCGAATCACGTCGGCGTCCGGATCGGGCAACTGATCGCGGGGCACCGTCACGCGCACAAGATCGACCGCTTGCAGCGCGCCGCCGGCGACTTCGGAGACAGAAGAAACGCTAACCGATTCGATGCGCGGATCGAACGCACGCGCGGTGATCTCGAAATCGGGTGCGGTGACGACCCGCTCGCGCGTGCGCAGCAACTCGGCAAAGCGCAGCCGCGCCCCACCGTACTCCGGCGGCGCCGCGCCCCCTCGGCTCGTGGTGATATTGGACACCTGTGCCGTCACGTTGCCCAGTCGCGCCTGAAGCCGTCGCACCGCGCCAGGTTCAAGATCGTTGCCACGTTTTCCATCGGAGAGCAGCAACCGCAGCACCGTGTAACTGTCAAAGCGACCGCCGGTGCGCTTGGCCGGATGCAATTCGATGCGATCGTCGCGCACGCGGAAGCGGCCGGCGGTATCCGGCGCATCGAGATCAGCGAGCGGCACGTACCGCGAGCCAGATTCACCGATGATGCTGAGAATACCCATCACGTGTCGCTTGCCGTCGCTCTCCGGGCGCATGGACACCACTTGCCCGGTGCGCGCAAAGTTCACCTGTTCGGTGAAGATCTCGATATTCGACGCGGTCACGGCGTTGAGTGTGACACCCTGCAGTCCATTGACGATGGTGGTCGTGCCTGCCGGCAGCGGCACGTACACCCACACCAGTTCGCGCTGCAGCCACGACGCCGCCGCGTCAGGCGTGAGCGCCCGCAGCGCATCGAGAAAACGCGCCGGCGGGGCGCCGCGCCACCGGCGTTCTGCCGGAATCGGCGGAAAGACCCACACCTGCTCGCCGTACGGACCGCTGACGACATCGGCGGCGCGATGCATGTCGGAGCGCTCATCGACATCGGTCACCGTCGCTCGTTCGTCGAACCACTCGAGATGATTGACCCCACCGCGCCCGACGCGCGCCCGCAGTGTGCCCTTGTCACGCGAGACACCGTCCTGATCGAGCACGATCCACGGACTGCGCACGATCGCGCCGATGATCTGACTGCCGATCGCACTCGTCTTGAGGTGCAGGCCCAACCCACTGAGATGCCCCGCATCACATTCGAACGCGAGCAAAATGGCGGGCGGGCCGCCAGCGGCGCTGCACGGCACCGCATTCGGAGGCCAGGGAAGCCCTCCCGGCAGCGAAGCACCCGGAATCACATGCAGCCGTCCCGATTCGGCCACACCCGCGAATCGCAGCGTGGTCGGCGCGAGTTCAATCGACGTGTCCGGCACAAACGTGAAGTGCTCTCCCATCTTGGAGAGTCCCTGCAGTGACAACTCACTTGAGATGCGTTCGCGGCGATCGAGATTGGAAAATGCGACGACCGTCTGTGCGGGCGAGGCCGACGGCCGCGGCATGGCCAGACCGGCCATGAGATCGTCGAGCACCTGCCACGGAAACACGTCTTCCGCTTCCTGATACACGCGGCCGATTTGCACGGCGAGTGCGTGAAACAAGACGGCGAGCACCGGATCGGATGCCGGTGCCCGCTCGAATTCCGTTTGGAATGCCAGTTGGAAATCGCGCCGCAAATCGGCCGCGATCTCCGACGGATTCCGCATCGCGCCGCCAAGCGCGGCTGGAGCAGTCATGACGTCACGCGTCGGCTACCGCGACTTGGCATCGGCACTGGTGGACTCTTCCGCGGGGTTGGGCACGTCGGTCTCGGCCCACGGCGATGAGGGTTCGCGTGGTGTGGTGACGATCACCGGCGGCATCACGTGCACCGGCGGCTGGATCTGCACGAGCCGGCCGAGAATGTTGTGCATGCCAGTCGCGACGGCGTCGATATTGCCGCCGGCACTGGTCTGCACGCTCGCGCCATCCATGGCGATCTTCCCGGACACTTTCTCCGTGTGGTTGCCGCCCACGTCCGCGACGTTGTCACCGCCCGTCTTCCGGAACGCGTTGCTTGCCACGCGCTCGACCAGCGTGTTGCACTTGAGTCGGATTTCGTTCTCAGCCTCGATCGAGATGTCGCCTTCGGAGTGGATCGTCAGCAGCGGACTGCCGCCGTTGTTCGCCAGCTGAATCCAGCACTGCCCGGTGGCCGAGAAGATCTCGATGCGCTCGTCGCCACCGTCGGTGTCGAAGAACTGAATGGTGTTGCCGGATCGGGTCACGATTCGCTTCACCTCGTTCTTGTCCATCGACGGCGCCTTGTCCATGCCGTTGTAGAGCGCCCCAAGTGCGATGGGTCGTTCCGGATCACCCAGTTCAAACGCCACCACGACTTCGTCGTCGATCTCCGGCAGAAACATCACGCCGCGCGCGTTGCCGGTGTACGGCATCATCATCCGTACCCAGCGCGTGGACTCGCCGTCGTCCAGCCAGCGCATGCGAATCTTGATGCGCCCCATCTGCTCCGGATCGACGTTGTCCACGACCGTGCCGGTGGTCGGCCCGCCGATATGCGCGCGTTCAGGGCGTTTGAGATTGGTCCATTTCTTCCACGGCGACGCGGTGAACGTGTTGCTGTACAGATGGCCGTCGAAGGCGTGCGTGACCCGCACCACGCCGAGTTTGCCACGCGTGGGCAACGCAAACGCTTCGGACTCTTCGAGTGTGATCGTATCACCCGCCCGCACGCGAATGTTGTTGCCACTGCAGTCGACCATCACCGCAGTGCCGAGGCGCCGCGCACTCTGCTGTTCGAGATACGCGCGACCGGCGTCGAGGGTACGGCTGCGATACGGCAGCTCTTCAATGAGGAACTCACCGGCGGCCGTGCTGAGCAGTCCGGCCATTCTTCCCGCCGCCGAGGTGAGCCGCGACGCGCCGCCACTCCACTCCGGGTCTTTGGTGAGTCCACGAAAACGGTGGTCACGCTTTTCCTGAAAGTAGTGCGCGGCACCGGCGATCATGTTGGGCGCCGAGTGGATCTGAGCGGACACGCCAAGCAGATCGTTGCCCCAGACCAGCGTCGGACCGATATCCTCGAAGTCCGTGCGAATCTGCAACTCACGCCCGACGGGGCGCACGAACGCTCCGAACTCGTCGGCCAGGCGCAGCAGAAACGCGAAGTCCGTCTCGCCGTACTGGACGAACTCCAGCGGTTCGGTACTCGGCACCATCACCAGATTGACGCCGAGTTTGTTCGCGACATCGGCGAAGGTACTCTGCGGAAAATACGCGGTCTGCCGCCGTTCGTATTTCCACGAATACGACAATCCCTCGAGGTGAAAGATCGAGCCGTGATTGATTTGATGTTCCTGCTTCCCGCCGGTGACGGTGCCGACGAAGATCTCGACATTACCGATGTCATCTTCGAGCGAGACCGTGAGCCCGGCTCCCAGCATCATGTCGAGATTCAGGTCGGTGTCTTTGTCGCGGCCAAAGGTCAGCGAGCAGCGCGTATGCGCGCCAATTTCGTGCGTGACGGCAAGGCGCTCAATCTCGCTGCTTCGCAGCGGGATGATTGTGTCTACCGTGTCGAGGACGGCGCGCACGACTACCTGCATGTCTGCTCCCTCTGCTCAAGCCTGAACCTGGCGAACGACCGGCAGGGCGCCGTCTTCGCTGATGGTGATCTCGAAGTGCCGCTCGCCGTGCTCACTGCGGGCGTTGCGCACAGCTGAGACGACAATGCCGTCGACGCCAAGCTCGCGCAGGGCCACGTTGATCGCGTCGGCGATTCGCGGCAGTTCCGAGACGTCGGTCTTCGACTCTTCGAACAACTCGAGCAACCCAAACCAAGGGGCGTGTTTCCAGAATCCCCGGTGGGTTGACGCCATGACGCCGATCAGCTTGGCCGTCGCGTCCGCGCGATCCTCGCGGCGCAGCCGGCCATCCGGCTGGACCAGCAACGGGAGTGCGAGTGTGTCGTGCATGGGCTGAACCGACGTGACGCCGCCGGGGTGCGGTGCGCACCCCGGCGGTCAGTCGTCACTTCGCGAACTTGTGCTTGCTGACGTTCGTTTCGTCGAGCACCACGACCAGTTCGAGATAGAGCAGATTGTTGTAGCCCACCTGCGCAGTGACCCCGGCGCCGTCGCCGCCAAGGAAATTGGGCGGTGCGCCCGGAATCGCCGACACCTTCGGATTGTTGTACTGGAACACCGAGACCCAGCCCATGAACTCGGCGTTCGTCAACACCTTGTCGCCGTCTTCCGAGTACCAGGTGATGGAGACCTTGTGCAGTGGATCCTTGGTCTCGACGGCCATCTTCCACAACTCGATCTGGTGGGCCTGCGAGATGTTGTCCGTCGCGTGCGCGTCCACCCAGACATACGCCCGGCCGATCAGCGATTCACCGATGCGGCGGCCGACCTGATTGGCGTTGCGCTGCAGGGTGTACTTCACTTCGAGCGGATAGAATTTGACGCTGTCCACTTCGAGCATGACGCGCTTGAAGGTGCCGGCCATGGTGCAATACCTCTGAGAAGAGTGAAGGGTGGAGCGTTACTGCCCGGAGATGAACCGCCGGAACGCCTGCGCGATTCGTCCTGCCATTGAAGGGAGTGCCTCCCCCGCGCTGCTGCTTACATCGTTCGCCGAACTTTCTTTCACCGAGGCCGCCGCCACGTCCGGTTCCGCCGGCGCGGCCGCCTCGACGGCGGCTTCCGCTTCGGCCCGTTGCACATGCTTGGGCTTTGGCGGCTCGGTGTGCAGCGCGGCCAGCTCGGGGTCGAGATAGTCGCGTGGTTTGGCCTGCATCGAAAACCGGATGTTGGACATCCGCGTATGACTGCCGCGCGCCAGATGCCCCTGCCCGCTCATGTCCCGGTCGATGTGGACCGAGCGATCCTCCTGCTTGGTGAACCGGAGATCGGGCTTGGCAGGTTCGTCTGGCGCATCGGCGTCGGCCATCCGTTACCCGTCCTTCTTCTTGCCAAACTCCGGCACGTCGATCTTGAGATTGAACGTCTCGGCCGGCCCGACCGGGAGCACCTCGAGGTTCATGTCGAGCACGCCCATGGCGAACTTGTCTTCGTCCATGTCGATATCGAGATCGAATTTGAAGATCGTGCCCTTCTTCATCTCGTCGTTCAGCATCTCTTCGATCGGATTGCGCACCTGCTCCTTCACCATTTCGCGCGTCAGGCGCTGCTCCGCCACGCGCCGCAGATAGACGGCGATGCGGCGCTCGAGATACCGGAGCACGCGATACGACGTGAAGAACTTAAGCACGCCCTTCGGATCTTCCGCCTGCGTCCGGCTGCCGGCGAAGCAGAGATCGTTGTCCTCGTTACGGATGATCGTCACAACCTGACGGTCCATCGTCAGCGCTTCCATCTGCGAGATGCGCGGCTCGACGCGCGCCCGGTCGATGCCTCGGATCTTGCCGAAGATCATGCCAACCGGCCCCTGCGCGATACCGCCACCGGTGGTGCGGTCGGTGCGGGCGAGACTGCCGGCAAACAGCATCGACGCCGGCGCATAGAGATCGGCGTCGTCGACATGCGCCTCCGGCCGCTCGAACCAGTGTTTGTCGCGCATCTTCACATAGCCGGCCACCACGACGTCCGCCGCCGCCTTGTCCTCGGGACGCTTGAGGAACTCGTATGCGCCGCCGTCCGTGCGGAACTGATCCTGCAGCACACGGAAATTGGGTTCGTCCTTGAGATCGCCGATCAGCAGCATGCCCCACGTGTTTGCCATGTCCTCGAAACGCTTGCGCACGTTGTCGTTGACGTAGCCGGGGATGACCATGTTGCAGATGAACTGCCGGAAGTTGAACGAGTCGTTGCGCGACTGCACGAACTCGTCCACCGCGATGATCGTGCTGCTGTCCACGTCCTTCTTGATGACCGCGGTGTCGGCGTTGAAGATGAAGAAATCCACCGGGGGACGCTGCACGCTGTCGCGCACTTCGGCGTTCTCGAAGAACAGCTGCACCGAGCGGTAGCTGCGTTCGATGGGCCGGATCTTTTCGTACAGATCGGCCAGCACCTGGTCGCGAATCCCTTCCAGCTTGGCGATACGGGCGTCGAGCTTGGCCAGTGCCTGCGCGTGCGAGTCGTCCACCGACAACACGTCGGTGAGCTTGCCGATGCGCGTGAAGAACTGTCCTGCCGACTCGGCGGTAAAGATCTCGCCGAGTGCCGTCCGGCTGGGCGCCGGATGGATCACGTTGAAGATCTCTTCGATGGCTTTCGCGGCCGACCGCTGGCCGATGATATCGTGCGCGGTGCGCGTCATCACCTTCTCGTCGCTCACGACTCACCCTCCGAAATCTGGCGCAGTGAATTCTGCAACTCGTCGACAGCCGACAGCATCTCGGCGCGCTGCTCCGGATTTTCCCACGCGCGCTTGACCGCCAGCAGCGTGAAGCGCTCGCGCATGCGCTGCAGCAAATCGATTTCGGCCTGCAGGTCGGCGATATCGTTGCGCTTGCCTGGCTCACGCGAACGAATCTGCTTCGGGTCGAAATCCTTGAGACTGCGGAATTCGAGCTCGGCGACGAACTCGGTGCCTTCTTCGCCGACCGTGGTTTTGAAATCGTACTTGGGCTTGAACGCCTGAAACGCCTCGGCCAGTGAGCTGACCTTGGTCGGCCCCTCATCCTCCGGGGCCTCCTGCCCCACTCGATTCATCGTCATGGGAAGAATCGAGAGCGTGGTTTCCGTCGGCACCTCGCGCGGTGCGGCACGAACACCCGTTCGCGTAATTTTTGTTACCGGCATTGCTGAAACCCTCGGATGGCTACGGAAGTGGCAGGATCGGCCAATCATGGAGCGGAAGGTCCTTTTTCGCCAGAGCCTTCGCCTCGATTGACACGGGGTCGTGACGGCTAGCGCGCGCCGTCTTTGGTGATATCTGTCGGTCGCCGCGGCGGCGCTTCGGTGGCCGGACGCAGCGCACTGGTGTGTCCCCGTGCGGAGACCGGCACGGCGGACGCGGGCGCGTCCTCCGGCGGTGGGCCGACGATACGCGGAATGGCGAGATACGCCACCAGCACCACCAGCAGCAGTGGAATACCGATGAGAATGCGCTGCCGCATGTCGGTGCCACTGTCGCTCAGCTGTTCGCGCATGCCGGGGGGCACGAGCGCCGAATCGGCGATCCCTTCAAATGGTGGCATGGCCACCAGCGGCGGCCGCCAGGCGCGCGGCACGTCGTTGAGCGCGGGCAGGACGAACCCTCGGCTCCGTCTCGCCAAGGTCGCCTGTGCGGTGGCCGGCACCCCGTAGACAAGCATGCGGCGCGGCGTCATCTCGTCCTTGATCGCATCGAGCGCCAGCGAGAGCAGATCGAACTCGATGGCGACCACGCGCGAGCGCCCGGTGCTGCCGGCAATTTGTGACAGCACCACAGAGTCCACGCCCCGGCCGGCGCCGAGCAACCAGACACGGTGCTTGCTGCCCGCCACGGCCGCGCGCACCTGCTCGAGCCCGGCATCGCCCGACAGCAAGCCCTTCTCGTCGGCCGGATGATCCACGTCGTTTCGGCCATCGGTGATCACCAGCAGAATGGACTGATCACTCGCGCCGGACTGGCGGTCCAACGTGCGGAGTCCGTCGTAGATGGCCTGATAGAGCGCCGTATTCCCCCCCTTGTCGGGGCGCGGCAGGCGACGGAGCTGCGCGGTCACGTCTGCGGCCGATTTGAACTGCGCACCGCTGAAGCCTTCGCGTACGCGCCGGCTCTCGAACGGCACCAACGCTACCGACAGCGATGGCGGCAGCTTCTGCAAAAAGCGGCCAAGGGCAAAACGCGTGGCCTCAAATCCGCCATTCTCGCTCATGCTGCCACTCACGTCGTACGCGATGAGCAGTTTGAGCGCGATGGTGGGATCGATCTCCGATCGTTTCTCACCCGGACCGATGAGCGTGGAGGAATCGAGTCGCGCCGTCAGTCGATCGGGTGCGGAGGAGACATCGACGATATTGCCGACCACGCGAAAGCAGCCGACATCCATGCCGGCGAAACAGCGGAGGTAGCGCAGCGGCGCGTCGTCGCCAAGACCGACACGATGGTCAGTCGGCGCGGCGGTGACCGGCGTCGGTGCGGGTTTGTCGCTCGCCTGCGCGCTCGTCTGCGCGCTCGTCTGCGCGCTCGCACGGACGAAGGGTGCGCCCAGCAGTGCGACGAACGATGCGACCATCGACGCGATGCGCAGCAGCCCTGGGTATGACCGGTTCCTCATGCGGCCGCCGTCGTCGCGGTGTCGCGCGTGAGCGCTTGCCACGTGGGCACCGCGACGGCGCCCGCCCCGACGCCGAGTCCGGCGATGAGAAACGCCAGCGCCTGCCAGATGAGACTCGGTCCGGGCAGTGAGAACGTCAGTGCGGACACGATGCCGGAGAGCGCGCCGGCAGCGAGTCCGGTGGCCCACCGCGAGGACGGCAAGGACCGCCGTGGCGCGGTGATGAGCAGTGACAGCAGCGCGAGGATCAGCGCCCATGCCACCATGCGCCCGAGGATGAACTGTCCCGCCGACGGCGCCTGACCGATCATCAGCAGACCCAGCAGTGCCGCGCCTCCGGTGAGCGGTGCTCCGAGGACAATCGGCAGTGCGCCAGCGACACCGAGTTCGCGACGCGCCACTGAACCGATCGCGATGGCAATGCCGATCCCGCCGGCGAGCAGTGCCGCCGCCACAAGGTCGATCGCGTCGACGCTGCTCAACGGTGCGCGCAGATCGCTGAGTGCACGACCGGCAAACCACGCGAGCAGTGCGCCCATGGCGCCCTCGAGTGGCGGTCTGAGAATCGCCGTCCAGTTGAGCGGTTTGGGAGGTGGTGCCTTCGCGGCGGCCACGCGGGGCCGCATGCGCAAGACGAGCGGACGCTCCGTGCTGATGCCGAGCGACTCGAGCGCCAACGTCTGATCCAGCTCTTCGCCATTCCAGTAGACACCGAGTTCGTCCGCTGGACCGCCAACCAGCACGCGGTCGGCGAGACGCAACTCCTCGAGCACCTGCACCATCTGCACCCGCAGCGCGCGATCCCCATCGAGGGTGAACAGGCGGCGCTCGGGACCATAGTTGGAATCGAACTCGATGACGAACGCTGGCATGAGGCTCCGAGGTAGACGCCCAAAGATCACGCGATGTCGGAGGGCGTCAAGGCACAGAGCTCACGCCGCTTCGATCCGCGATGCTGTATCGGGCTCCGGTTCGCCCGTTGCGGCGGCCGGACGAAACGCCCTCCCGCCCCCGACGTAGTGCCAACGACCGGGCGCCCCTTACAGATTTCCCGTCGTCAGATCCGCGCAGTCATCACCCTTTGGAGTCTTACCCAATGCTTCGGTGTTTCTCGAGACAGAGCGGTCGCGCCGCCGCAACGCTCGCGCTGTTGCTGGCCGCCGTATCGGCGCCCGTTGGCGCGCAGCCGGCCTCCGCGCTGGCCATCGACTCGTACACGCTTCCCAACGGCCTCAAAGTCATCCTGGCGGAAGACCATTCCGCCCAGGTGGTCACGGTCAACGTCTGGTACAACGTCGGCTCTCGCAATGAACGCCCCGGACGCACCGGCTTTGCGCACCTGTTTGAACACATGATGTTCCAGGGTTCGGCCAATGTGAAAAAGGGCGAACACATGGCGATGGTCGAGCA